>Ga0308167_1000245_pt1 | contig 116728 bp, 118 predicted proteins | sample PhyCR1_2_FD_202138 | JGI IMG/M metagenome (GOLD analysis project Ga0308167, IMG submission 202138) | Phyllosphere microbial communities from UC Gill Tract Community Farm, Albany, California, United States - DLSLRC.R1 | ecosystem: Host-associated > Plants > Phyllosphere > Unclassified | place...
TACATCGAACGTTTTTATAATCCAACGCGCCGGCATTCAACGTTGGGCTACGTCAGCCCAGTTGCATTTGAAGAGGCGATGCTACAAGCTTAGGGCGGTGTCCACGGAATCGGGTACAGCTCAAATCGTTGATGTCCAACTGCAGCGACTGCAGCTCAAGTCGGAAACTCGGCGGCAAATCAACTAGCCGCACGTCTCGGTAGCGCAACAAGACATCTACCTGCGCCTCAGACGCTCGAAGCTTGAACATGAGCAGGCTTTCTTTATTGAGCCGATCTAGCGTCTCGATATGTTCCGCTCGCAGTAATTCCTCGAACGCGCGGACCAAACGTACGCGCTCGTGGTTACGCTCGATCGGCCAGAGCTCGACGTCCACAATTGACGAGTTTTCATCAGGTAGCCCAAGCTGTGCCAACGCAGGCCCTGTTCGGTCAGCCGGCGTCCACGAATCAAAACCTCTAATGGCAAGCAGTAGGTTGGCGTACGTGACGTTGCCGTCACGAGCCAGCACAGTAAGTCGTTGGTCCACCACCGCGAGCGCGTCTTCAGTGCTGAACAGCAGGGCGACCGAACGCCCCTCTTGGCTTACAACAGTGAGGCCTGGAATTACCTCCAAGTCGTCCGGTCGAAATCCCTCAATAACATCGATGCGCAAGAGCCTACGCTCATCGAAGCCTGGCTCTGCTTGAGCCTCAGTCACGACGGTTAGACTGCGCTGTAACTGAACGCCGTGCTGCCTTACGTCGCTTGGCTTCGGAAAGCCAGGAAAGCGATTTTTTTTTCTTAAGGTTACCGGCTCATCCCGTACTACGCGCAGATGCTCATATGGCATTTGGCCCCCGCGGTTCTATATGTTCGATAGTCTCCGCGTAAGGATGCGCAAAAAAACTACTTTGTGCAACTTTTGCCGGTGCTGCGTCGTTTGTGCTCACGAGCAACCGCCGAATCGAGGTGTGTGGTCTCCAAGAACTCTCGACCCTGAAGGACCATTTCTTTTATCGCCCGACGCAAAACACGCTCGATATCCGCGTGAGACATACCTTTGAACCGAGAAGACACTGCAGCGTCAGACGGCTCGAAGTTCCTCCGGACGCCACGTAGCTTGTTCTGCAACAGCGCCTTTATCTGTACGGCATCTGGGTTAGCAAATTGGACAGTCTCATCGAAACGTCTCCAAATTGCCGAATCGAGTAAATTCTCGTGATTTGTCGCTGCTATAAGCACGCTCTTACCGCGATACTCATCGATCATCTGGAGCACTGCATTAACCACGCGACGCAGTTCCCCATGCTCCCCGGAGTCGCCCCTATCTTTGGCCAATGCGTCAAATTCGTCGAAAAGGGCCACGACCGGACGCCCCTCCACAAAGTCGAATACCTTTCGAAGATTGGCGGCCGTCTCTCCAAGGTACGACGAGATAACTGCGTCTAGACGAATAATCGCCAGCGGCAAATCAAGTTCCGTCGCAATTATCTCCGCCGTGACAGTTTTGCCGCACCCCGGAGGACCGAAGAATAGTAGCTTCCGTGCAGGCTCCAACCCGTAAGTCGTTAGCGCGCCTTCGCGGTTGTGCTCAAGCAGAATGTACTCGATAGCCGAACGAACGTCGGCGCTAACCACCAGGTCGATCAGTTCACGCGTCGGCTGCCGAATGTCGATCAGGTCAACCCCACGCTCTTTGTCCGAAGGAACCGATTTCTTGAGATGGACGACCGAAAGCGATGAAGCGGACGAAGGACGCCCATATAGAACTTTTTCGAGATCGTTGGCAAGCAAATGATGCTGCTTCCCTCTTTCCTCGGCGATAACGGCCTCGGACGCCCGGCGAAAAGCTTCGTGGTCGCCCTCGACACCCGCGCGTACCAATTGTCGTAGAAGTTTTCCGTTCGCCATGGTCGATACCCCACCCTCGTGACTGCCGAAGGAATACTATATGTGTATACGTACAGTATAAAGAAAGCTGCCGACTAAAGCGACAAAGCCGCAGCATACCGAATTGCCAAAATTCCACCTTCTTCTCGAAGAACGACTCGGTGATATCGCCTTGCAAGCATGGCATGCCTAGCATCGTCCAATTGCACATCGAATTTTCTCGAACGCCATCGGCCGGTGCTCCAACCACGAGGCAGAGCTCTAGGCTGTTTCTCCTTTGCTGCCTGCCAACGCTCATAGTTGTTTTGCAGACTCGTCCAGAACTGTGCCGTGCTCGCCCCTGTGCATTCAAGTCGTAGCCGGGTCGGGCTGATGCGCCTCGGGTCGTCAAGCACTCGCGAAAGCGCGGGAAAGTCGCAGTTTTTCAGTTGCTTCCGCTACAAAGAGACCGAGAGGTACAAACACGGTCTCGCGCAGAATTTCGTCTGGATGCGGATGATGTTTCATCATGGCGCGCCCTCTCGCCGTTGACAATCCGCAGATGTGACAAGGGCCCAGCCGAAGCTAAGCCCTTAATTTATTTGGTGCCGGCTGCCAGACTCGAACTGACCACCTGATGATTACAAATCAACTGCTCTACCAGATGAGCTAAGCCGGCGGAACCGCGATTCTACCCGATTTTCGCGATCATTTGACAACCTTCAACCGCGGACGGTTCGGCGGCTTGGGATTATCGTCTGATCCGTCCCCATCTTCGTGCGATTCACTGTCGCTTTCAGACGACTTCGCGGAAAAATCCGCCACTGCGGCAGGCTCCCCGTCGCCAGCGCCATCACCGTCGATGGACCGCAGCGTTGTCTCCGCGCGCCGTTCAGACGGCACGGCCGACAGCACGATGTTGCCTTTCGCATCCGGCGGCGTCAGCGCACGCGCTTCGTCGGAGGTGTCGTCCCGCGCTACTTCCGAGCCCCCCACGTCCGTGTGCACATCCGCGCCTTCCTCCACCGGAAACGCCATCCCCTGGCCGTTTTCGCGGGCATAGATCGCAAGCACATTGCTTACAGGCACTTCGATCTTGTGCGCCGTGCCGCCAAACCGCGCATTGAACTCGATCCAGTCATTCTTCATTTGCAACCCGTTGGTCGCATCGAAGCTGATATTCAACACAATCTCGCCATCTCGCACGAATTGCGTCGGCACACGTGTGCGCTGATCCACCCGTACCGCAATGTGCGGGGTGAACCCATTATCCGTACACCACTCATATAGTGCACGCAACAAATAAGGCTTTGTCGATGTATCGGACATCCGTTTTCCTCCGCGATCGTCCCATCTGGTTGATTCTCGCCATCGGGTACGGCAAGCTGCCGCACCGCGTCCGCCTTGCACTGTCACTCCGGCCCGAACCGAGCCGGTACCGCGAATCGCCAAGGCGCGGCGATATCATCCCCTACGATCAACGACGCATTACCTTCTCGGAAGGCGTCAGCGCTTCGATGTACGCCGGACGGCTGAAAATGCGCTCCGCATACTTCAGCAACGGCGCCGCGTTTTTCGACAACTCGATGCCGTAATGATCCAGGCGCCACAGCAACGGAGCGATCGCGATGTCCAGCATCGAATATTCGTCACCCAGCATGTGCTTGTTCTTCAGGAAAATCGGCGCCAACTGCGTCAACCGGTCCCGAATCGCCAGACGTGCACGCTCATGCGCCTTTTCCACAACCGCTGCGGCGTTCTCGCCATCCTTGGACGTCGCCTTGCGATTCTCCAATGTGTCGACGTGCGTGAACAACTCCTTCTCGAAGTTCTGCAGGAACAACCGCGCACGCGCGCACTGAACCGGATCAGGCGGCATCAACTGCGGATGCGGGAAACGCTCATCGATATATTCGTTGATGATGTTCGACTCATACAGAATCAAATCGCGCTCGACCAGGATGGGTACCTGGCCATAAGGGTTCATCACCGCGATATCTTCAGGCTTGTTGAACAAGTCCACATCACGAATTTCAAAATCCATGCCCTTTTCAAACAACACCAAACGGCAACGCTGCGAGAACGGGCACGTCGTGCCCGAGTACAAAACCATCATGTCCGGAATCCTCTGAAAACCGAATGGGCGTAGCTATGCCACGGTACGACATCGCTGTGTCACCGTGGTCAACCCGCGCACCTCAGACGCGTATTATGCCTATTTGGTTCGCAAAAGTCGCGCTTTTCCTGCAACGCCCCCTCATCTGCATTCAATTAATATTAAACAACCGACTTTTTGTCGACATTGCGTCATAACGTGATTTTCAGAAAAAGCGGGAATCTGGCCATTTCCCGTGCCCTGGACGCGCCTAACGCACTCGCTGATTTTGTTGATTCGATGGCTTTTTACGACGCCAATATGCGCGTGCAAGTCGCCAGGACGAAAAGCAGAACAGCGCCAGAAACCCGATAACCCACGGCCCGATCCGATGGCGATCGATCATCGACGGATCGGAAATCCATCCAAGATACGCCACCAAATCCGATAACGCGTCGTCATATGCGTCAGCAGTCATCGATCCGGGCGCGAGCTGTTTGAAACCCACAAACTTCCTTGTTGGCAACGCACCGGGCGATGCAGCAGCGCCATCCTGCTCGTGAAACACGGCGAGGCGCGGGCCGTGCAAACCCGCCAGCACATCGGGCATTGCGACATCGGGAACAAGCAGATTATTCGCCCCCATCGGTCGCGACGGGTCGGTGTAGAAGCTGCGCAGATAGGTGTACACCCAGTCAGCGCCGCGCGCCTGGACGATCGATGACAAGTCCGGGGGCACCACGCCGAACGCGGCTTGTGCCGCGGAGGCAGGCATCGCCGGCACCATCGGCGCCGACATCGCCGCTCCCGACGGATTCAAGGCCTTCATCACCTCATCGCGACTGAACCCCAAATCCTGTAATTGCCCCACACGGACCGATGACAGGGCATGGCAGCCCGCGCAGTACGTCGCATACATCCGTGCCCCGCGACGCAGCGCGGCAAGATCAGCATGCTGGCTTGTCGGTGCCACCAGCGAAATGGGCGCCTGCGCGACGACCGTTGCAGAGGCGGAAACCGACGTACCAACATCGGCGGCATGGCCGTTCGTCAGCGCACCGAGTATCAATCCCATCGCCAGCAGCACTGCCCAGACCACCCGCGCCGCGCGCGGTCCCGCCACGACACCTCGGGCCTCCGATCGCCGCCGAGCGTCGGACCATGGCAATGCACCTGACACCAACGCCATTGCAAACCGTTCCGCAGTACGACTCACTGTTGCGCCTCCGTGTTCCCCGGGTCACGCGCATGGGCCGCGCTCCCACCATCGCCGCTGACAAGACGCGTCGGAACCGGTTGGAACGGGCCTCGGACACTCCAGTACGGCATACCCAGGAAGAATGCGAAATACACGCATACCGCCGCCTGCGACAGCACCGTCACCGCCCCCCCTGCCGGCAGGCCGCCAAGGATGCCCAATCCGACGAAGGCCATGGCCACCGCCCCATACCAGACACGTTGATGCAGCGGCCGATACCGAATCGAGCGCACCGGCGAACGGTCGAGCCACGGCACGACGCACCACACACCCACCGCGCCGAACATCAGTAAGACACCCCAAAGCTTCGCCTGCGTCGACAGTAGCGCCGCCGCCAGCAACAAGGCAATGACCGCGCGCCTAATGGCGCAACGTCGACCATCCTTGCCGCTGACACGTTTTCCCGTCAGCAGACCCGACACGCCCCACATAGCCGCCACCGCCGTCATGCCCCATTGAAAGGGCTCGGTCACCGCCCGCAACACCGCATAGAACGGCATGAAATACCAGACCGGCGTGATGTCTTCCGGGGTACTTAACGGATCGGCAGGCAGCGCATTAAGCGGTTCGACGAAGTAACCCTGCATCGTCGGCGCGTAGAAGACGATGACGGCGAAGAGCAACAGGAAGAGCGCCGCCGCGAGCAGGTCCTTTACGACAAAGTACGGATGAAACGGCAGCGTATCCGCCTCCCGCGCGGCACGGCTCGCGGCGCCTTCACCGGACGGTAGATCAATGCCGTCCGGGTTATTCGATCCCACCTGCCGCAACGTGGTGAGGTGCAAGCCGACGATCAGCAGCAAGGCGATCGGCACGGCTACCACGTGAAAAGCGAAAAAACGATTCAGCGTGGCATCGGAAATCGTGGCGCCGCCCCGGAGCCAGGTGGCAAAACCCTCCCCCACGCCCGGAATCGCCGAGAAAAGATGAACGATGACCTGCGCGCCCCAATACGACATCTGCCCCCACGGCAGCAAGTAACCAAAGAACGCCTCGGCCATGACCAGCAAAAACGTCAGGCACCCGGCCAGCCATACCAGCTCGCGAGGCCGCTGATACGAGCCATAGAGCAAACCGCGAAACAGATGGAGGTACAGCACGACGAAGAACAACGATGCGCCCGTGGTATGCACATACCGAATCAACCAGCCCCAACGCACATCGCGCATGATGCGGTCGATCGAGGCGAATGCCAGCCCGGCATCAGGCTTGTAGTGCATCGTCAGAAACAGGCCGCTGACGTACTGGATCACCAGCACCAACGTCGCGAGCGACCCGAACACGTACCAGAAATTGAGATTCCTCGGTACACGATAGTGGCTCATGTGCTTACGCCAGAACGCGCGCACCGGCAAACGCGCATCAACCCAATCGATCAACGCATGCGCCCAGGAACGATCCGGATCACCATCGATTTTCACGCGTCCCCCTGTTCGTCGCGCCCAATCAGCAATCGCGTGGGCGTTTCATACATATGGCGCGGGATATCCAGATTCTGTGGCGCAGGCTTGTTCTTGAATACCCGCCCCGCCAGATCGAACGTCGATCCATGACAGGGACAGAGCCAGCCGCCAGGCCAATCGTTGGGCAGATGGGGCTGCGCGCCCGGCGTGAAACGTGGCGCGGGTGTGCAGCCCAGATGCGTACACACCCCCACCAGCACGATGATCTCCGGATGCTCGGCGCGCGAACGATAAGGGTTGGCGCAGTATGCCGGCAGTGGCATCGAATACGGATGCGCCGTCAACGGGTCCACCAAGTCCGGCACAGCGGCAAGGACGTCTCGCATCATCTCGGGCGTGCGATGCAACACCCACACCGGCACGCCCCGCCAGCGCACCGTCACCATCTTGCCGGGTGCCAGTCCAGCGATATCCACCGTCACCGGACCCGCTGCTTCCTGTGCGGCCTCCGTTGGTGACAGCGATCGCACCAGCGGGATCACTGCAACGACACCGCCAGCAGCCGCGAGCGCGGTCGTGGTGGCCATCCACATACGACGCGCACGATGGACGCCCTCTATGCGGTCATCATCACCGGTGCCCCGCGTGCCTTCGGCATGGGGGTCCGGTTGTTCGTGCCGCCGGGGGTCGGGCAATTCATCTGGATACGGCATCAAAGCCCAAAAGAAAGCAGTGTCGGAAACAGCGCCCACGCACGCGATGTCGCCAGGCCGGGCGCGTCGTCGTGCCGCCGATTCACACCGGATTGAAGACATCGAAGAATTGGTGCGTGACACCAAACATATCGGCGATACGCTCGCCGACAGCCTGCACGCCGTAGCGTTCGGTGGCATGATGCCCCGCAGCAATATACGCCACCCCGGTCTCACGTGCGATATGCGTGGTTTGCTCCGAGATTTCGCCGCTGATATAGACATCGACGCCGGCAGCCACCGCCTCGTCGAAATAGCCTTGCGCGCCGCCGGTACACCAGGCCACGCGACGCACCTCCACTTGGGCGTCGCCAATCACCAACGGCGCACGGCCCAGCGTGTTCTCGATGTGCTTCGTCAACGATTCGAGGGTGACCGGAAACGGCAGCGCCGATGACCACCCCATGTCATCCGGCCCGAACCGGCCATCGGCGATCCAGCCAAGGCGCTTGGCCAATTGCACGTTGTTGCCCAGCTCCGGATGCGAATCGAGCGGTAAATGATAGGCAAACAAACTGACGTCCGCCTGCATCAGCCTACGCAGGCGCGCGGCCTTCATACCGGTGATGGCGGGGCGCTCGTTCTTCCAGAAATAGCCGTGGTGCACCAGGATCGCGTCCGCGCCCCATTCGAGCGCCTGGTCCAGCAACTCCATGGACGCCGTGACACCGGTGGCAAGCTTCGCGACCTTGCGGCGGCCTTCAACCTGCAAGCCATTCGGGGCGTAGTCGCGGAACCGCCCGATTTCCAGTAGATTGTTCAGATACAATTCCAGTTCATTTCGGTCCACAATGCCGTCCACGATTCGGTCCTCGATTCGATAAAAGCGTTAATTCGTCACGTCGGTCATGCCCGAACACCCCGAAATTCAGGTTATTCGTCTCGATGCTCAAGCGCTGCTGGTTATTGTTCGCACAGGCGGTCACCGTCCTGCTGGCCATACTCTTCGTGATCTCCACGTTGAAGCCGGAGTGGCTGCCGCATCGCGGCTGGTCCTCGCATCCCGCCGGTTCCGCTGAAACCGGCCCGGATACGGCCGACACCGCCTCCAGCGCCGCCGGCCGCGTCGGAAACCCTGCGCAAGGGCCACCGTCTCTGGCGGACCAATTGTTGCACGGACGGCAGCGCGCGGACAGCGGTACGTCCTACGCGGACGCGGCGCAGAAAGCCATGCCCGCCGTCGTCAACGTCTATTCCACGAAAGGCGCGCCCAAGAGCAAGGCACACGATCCGCGGTTGAACGATCCGCTGTACCGCTACCTCTACGGCAAGCGCCGCCAGGAACGCGCGCCTTCCGCAAACCTCGGCTCCGGCGTCATCGTCAGCCCAGAAGGATACATCCTGACGAACCAGCACGTGATCGATGGCGCGGACGAAATCGAGATCGCATTGGCCGATGGCCGCAAGACGCACGCCAAAGTCATCGGTTCCGATCCGGATACGGACCTCGCCGTGCTGAAGATCGACCTGCAGCACCTGCCGACCGTCAGTTGGGGCGATCTCGATCACACCCGCGTGGGCGACGTCGTGCTCGCCATCGGCAACCCGTTCGCCGTCGGCGAAACGGTAACGATGGGGATCGTCAGCGCGCTCGGCCGCAATCACCTGGGGATCACCCCGTTCGAGAACTTCATCCAGACCGACGCGGCGATCAATCCGGGCAATTCAGGGGGCGCGCTGATCAATACCGACGGCGACGTCATCGGCATCAATACGGCCATCTACTCGCGCAGCGGCGGTTCACTCGGCATTGGTTTCGCTACCCCGGTGACCACGGCACGAATGGTCCTCGACAGCATCATCAAGACCGGAAGCGTGACACGTGGCTGGATCGGTGTCGAACCGCAAGATCTGACGAAGCAAGTCGCGCAGGCGTTTCACCTGGATCAGCATAGCGGCGCCATTGTCGCCGGTTTGCTGCAGGGCGGACCGGCGGACAAGGCCGGCATCCGTCCGGGCGATATTATCGTCGGCGTGAACGACACGAAAGTGACGGAGACCGTTTCCCTGCTCAATGCCGTGGCGCAGATTGCACCAGGCACGGATGCAACGATGCATATCATTCGCAAGGGCAAGCCGATGGATATCACCGTCCAGATCGGCAAGCGCCCACGGCCCTTGAAGAGCAGCAACGACGACGAGTAAGCCATTTGCCGCAATGGAGCGGCACCGATGGCCGTGAGCCGCCATAGCAAAATGCCGCGTCTGGCGCGGCATTTTGCATTGTCCCCCCGATCATCAGCGCTTAGTCACGACGCACGGGCAGGGTTTCCGCAGGTGCGTCATCCCGCTTGGGCACAAAGAAACGCGCGGCTATCAGGCCTACCTCGTAGAGCAACACCAGCGGCACGGCGAGGATCAGTTGGGACACCACGTCAGGCGGCGTTACCACCGCGGCAATGATGAAGGCGCCTACCACGACGTACGCGCGGATTTCCTTCAGCTTCTTCAGCTCGACAAATCCCATCCGCACCAGCAGGACGACGAGAATCGGCACCTCGAACGTCACGCCGAAGCACAGGAACATCGTCAACGCGAAGCTCAGATAGTTGTCGATGTCCGTGGTCATTTCCGCGCCCAATGGTGCGTTGTAATGCGCCATGACACGGAAAATCGTCGGGAACACGACAAAGTAGGCAAATGCCATCCCGCTCAGGAACAAGATGTAGCTGCTGCTGACCAAGGGCATGATCAGCCGCTTTTCGTGCAGGTACAGGCCCGGCGCGACAAAGGCCCACAATTGATACAGGACAATGGGCAGCGCGATGACAAAGGCAACCATCATCGTTACTTTCATCGGCACGAAAAAAGAGCCGGTGACGTCGGTGACGATCATCTTGCCGTCCGCCGGCAGGTTCTGCAGCAATGGCCGCGCCAACAGCTTGAAGATGTCCGGTGCCCAGTAGACCAAACTGACGAAAACGACGATCACGGCGATACCCGCCCGCATGATCCGATCTCGTAATTCGACCAGATGCGAAATGAAACTTTCCTCGCCCACCGAGCCATCGGCGGCAGCGTTCTGCTGCGATGGGTGTTCTGATTTATTCGGGTCGCTCACGCCTGCCTCGCGCCTACTGCAATGCTTTTGGAAACCACGTCTTGAAGACCCCGGTCAGAGAAAACGCGTCGGCGGACGGCTGCTGTCCACCGCGCGATGACGCGCCACGCGCGCGGCACCCGACTGCAGTTGCGAACGGATGCCTTGTGCACGCTTGTACCACACCGGTTGTGTCGCCTGTTTGACGCGCCAATTCCGTCGACGGGCGGGCAGCGGGCCCGCCCCATAGCGCAGACCGTCGTTTTCACGTGCGGCCGCGTCACGCAGGTCGCTGGCAGCCAGGTTCGCCGCATGCTCGGCCGCAGGCAGCGATGATCCACCAAAAGGTATCGTTGCCCCCGTATCCGTCTCGTCATAGACACTATAGCCGGAGGGGTTCAGCCCGCCACCGATGTGGCTCGATTCCCCGGTGTGCGTGGACAGCGCCGCCTGGGTACCGGGAGCGGGGTCGGGGGATAACGATCGCCACGTATCATTCAATGACGATTCCGCCTCTTTCATCGATGCACCGACACCACGCAGCGATTCCTCGGTCGCACGCATATGCGTGTTGACGGAGCCGTGCATGTCCCGGGCCGCGTCTTCAAACTGGGATTTGGCCGCCTTCAGGTCGGACATGTCCATCTCGCGCGCGACCTCGGCCTTGACATCGTTGATATAGCGTTGAGCACGCCCGAGCAACAGGCCTGCCGCGCGTGCCACGCGAGGCAGGCGCTCAGGCCCGATCACGACAAGCGCAACAACGCCGATGATCGCGAGTTTTGACAATCCAAGATCAAGCATGGCGTTTTGTGGCGTTCGTTAGGACGTTGACGTGAGAGGATCATACCTGGGACATTGGCGCGCATGCGGCAAGGCGATCGCGTCGGCCCGTGCGGTCATCGCGTCGTCCACGCAATCAAGCGTCCGAACGGCGATTGCATCTGACCGTGCATCACGCCGCCGGCCCTCGGATCGTCGGCTCACTTGGCCGGCCACCATGCAACAGCCAGTCAAAACCGGGGGAATCGCCCAAAGCGAAGGCGTCCGAAACCACCTCCCACTCGAACACTGCCCTGGCAACCTGGCGTGTGCAGCATGCGACGCCGCCACCCACGCGGCCTGGTGCGACACCACGCCAACGCGCGCGATGGCGCGGGCTGGCGGCAACCGCTTAATGTTGGCTGCTACGCTCTTTCGCGTCGACGTCGACGGTGTCCTTCGCGCGCGCGATCGACTCGCCACGCGGAGGTGCATTTTCGCCGTTTGCTGGCGCGTCGGCGTCTTTCATGCCTTCCTTGAAGCCCTTGACCGCACCGCCGAGGTCGGAACCCATGTTACGGAGTTTCTTCGTGCCGAATACCAACGCCACGATAACCAGCACGATCAGCCAATGCCAAATACTCAGCGAACCCATTACCCTTCTCCGATTACTTCCCGCCGAAAAGGCGGCAAGCCTTACCTGCCATGCGTCGCGGTCCGCCCGTCATACCCGCATCCCGCGACGTCAGGGACTATGCCACAGGGAAAATACCTTGTCGCATGATCGTGTTATGCACACAACGGCCGTCAAACCAGCCTATCCATCGCGCGATGTCAGTTCATTCGCGCCCAGGGACGTGGGCCACCGAGAATATGCGCGTGCAAATGATATACCTCTTGTCCACCATTGGGTCCGGTATTGATGACCGTCCGGAACCCCGTTTCACCGCCCGTATAGGCACATCCCAATTCGGCGGCCAGGCGGGATGTCAGGACCAGCATTCTACCAAGCAACGGCGCGTCGGCATCCGTCACCGCCGAAAGCGTCTCGATGTGCCGTTTCGGAATCACCAGGGCATGGGTCGGTGCGGCAGGCCGGATGTCATGAAATGCATAAAACTCGTCGTCCTCGTAGATCTTCTTGCTCGGAATCTCACCACGGACGATTTTGCAGAAAATGCAGTCGTGTTCGCTCATCGGTTTCTCGCTAAAGCCGGTTTCGTGATTCCCGGTCACATCCGCCGGTCAGAACCAGCGTCCCAACACCGGCTTGCTTTCCAACAGGCGCAACCATCCTTTGACACAGCGGTAGATATACCAGATTGAAACGACAAACAGGAGTCCGGCACCGAAATGGTTCCAAAACATCGACCATCCAACGACACTCCCGACCAGCGTCCACCAGAAGGTTCGGGTCCTCCAGACGGAATGGGATAAATAGACGGTGCCCCGCATCGCGGGCCGACGCACGTAGTCGATGATGAGCGCCACGATGCCGGCCAATCCCCCCGTGAACGGGCTGAAGGCGTATAAGGCGTACAGGATGTGCGATAACGTCCGGAGCGTCGCAATATCCTCGCCTCCGGACGATACGTCACGGTAATCGGCGCCGCCAAGACCTAAGCCACCGCCGCCGAACCGGGCATCAAAGGTGTCATCGCCCGGACCGCGGCCACCAAACCGGCCATCCCCTCGCCCGCCTGGGCCACCCTGCGCCTCCGCGCGCGCTTGCTCGCGTTGGCGGCGAGTCCTATCGTCCAGGACGACTTCACTGACAATCTCGACCGTTTCGGCTTCCTGCTTCCTGCGTTCGAACTCGCTCATCTGCCCCTCGCTTTTGGTCAGTGACCGGATTGCTCTCGTTCCTTGACCTTCCGCAACGCCTTTTCCTCAAGACCCGACAGGCCTTCGCGTCGCGCCAGTTCCGCCACCACATCCGCCGGGGTCAGGTCGAAACGGGATAGGGCAATCAAACAATGGAACCACAGATCGGCGACCTCGCCGACCAATCCGGCGGGCGCGGCGCCATGACGCACGTCCTTCGCCGCCATGACCACCTCGCAGGCTTCCTCGCCGATCTTCTTCAGGATCGCGTCATCGCCCTTGTGGAACAGGCGCGCCACGTACGAGGCATCGGGGTCCCCCCCTTTTCTGCCGTCGATCGTCGCGCCGAGGCGCGCCAACACGTCACCCAGCGCGATCTGGGATGATGCCTCCCCCGGCTCGGCGCCCGATGTCGTAACGGCCGCAGCCTTGTCATTACTCATTTGTAGATCTGCTCCGGGTCTTTCAGGACAGGGTCGACGCTCACCCAACCACCAGTCTGCGGGTCGCCCTGGAATTGCTGGAAAAAGCAGGAATGCCGTCCGGTATGGCAGGCGATGCCGGATACCTGCTCGACTTTCAGCAGGACGACGTCCTCATCGCAGTCCAGACGCACGTCATGCACATGCTGTACATGGCCGGATTCCTCCCCTTTGAACCACAGCCGTTTGCGTGATCGGGAGTAATACACCGCGCGGCGCAACGCCACCGTCTTCACAAGTGCCTCGCGGTCCATCCACGCGAACATCAGTACGTCATTGCTCTTATGATCCTGCGCGATCACCGGCACCAGCCCGGCTGCGTCCCATTTGATGCAATCGAGCCAGACAGGAAGCGTCGGCGCGTTGCTCGATACATTTACCGCGGTACGGTTGTCCATCATGTGCTCTCGGAGTCCGGCATGGAGATGTCATGGCCCGCGGGCCTTTAATCGATACTTACAAACGTACCGGAATCCCGCGCTCGGCCATGAAACGCTTCGCCTCGCCGACGGAATATTCGCCGTAATGGAAGATACTCGCGGCCAGCACGGCATCGGCATGACCTTCCGTGATGCCTTCCGCCAGATGCGCAAGATTGCCCACGCCGCCGGAAGCAATCACGGGGACCGATACCGCATCTGAGACAGCGCGTGTCAGTGCGAGATCAAAGCCCCGCTTCGTACCGTCCTGATCCATGCTGGTCAGCAGGATTTCGCCGGCACCCAGTTGCGCCATTTTGACTGCCCACGCGACCGCATCCAGGCCGGTGGCGCGACGACCGCCATGCGTGAAGACTTCCCAGCGCGGCGCAGCATCGACGCCCTCATCGCTTACCCGCTTGGCGTCGATGGCCACGACAATGCATTGGGAGCCGTATTTGTCCGCGGCGTCCGCAACCAGTTGCGGATTGGCGATGGCCGACGAGTTGACGCTGATCTTGTCCGCACCGGCATTCAGCAGGCGACGATAGTCCTCCACCGCGCGCACGCCGCCGCCGACTGTCAGGGGAATGAACACCTGCGAGGCAACGGCCTCGATGATCGGCAGGATCAGGCCGCGCTCATCCGAGCTTGCGGTGATATCGAGGAATGTCAGTTCGTCGGCCCCTTCGGCATCGTAGCGGCGGGCAATCTCCACCGGGTCGCCCGCGTCACGCAACTCGAGGAAGTTGACGCCCTTGACGACGCGACCGGCGTTGACGTCCAGGCACGGGATGATGCGTTTCGCGAGCGCCATCGCCCTCAACTCCCCAAGCCGTTTGCGTCACCCAGTTCGTCCGCGCGCACTTGCGCGGCGGCGAAATCCAGGTCACCCGAATAGATCGCACGGCCGCAGATCACGCCTTGCACGCCTTCCGATTCAACCGCGCACAGCGCATCGATATCCGCCATGTTCGACAGGCCTCCGCTGGCGATCACCGGAATCTTGACCGCTTGCGCCAGTCGTACCGTAGCGTCGATATTGAGCCCCTGCAGCATGCCATCACGGCCAATATCGGTATAGATAATACCCTCGCAGCCGTAATCCTCGAATTTTCGGGCCAGATCCACCACTTCATGGCCGGTCAGCTTGCTCCAGCCATCCGTGGCGACTTTGCCGTCCTTCGCGTCCAGGCCAACGATCACGTGCCCGGCGAAAGCCGTGCAGGCGTCCTTCAGCAGCCCCGGGTTCTTCACCGCGGCAGTGCCGATGATGACGTACGACAGACCGTCATCCAGATAGCGCTCGATCGTGTTCAGATCGCGGATGCCACCCCCTAACTGCACGGGAATGTCACTGCCGACCTCCTGGATAATCGCCCGAATGGCCGCCTCGTTGCGCGGCTTGCCGGCGAATGCGCCGTTCAGATCGACCAGATGGAGTCGACGGGCACCACGGTCCACCCAATGTCGCGCCGCAGCAGCGGGATCTTCGTTGAACACGGTGACCTGGTCCATGTCGCCTTGCTTGAGACGGACGCACTGACCGTCCTTGAGATCGATGGCCGGAATGAGCAGCATAAAATCGGTGAGCGTAGAACGTTGCGGTTCAAAAAATTCCGTCGTCTTCTGCTTTGGCGAAACGCCGGCACCCAAAGGGCACGGCGGCCATTTCAACCACAGGCGACGCGGACAGCAGGGACAGCAGTAACAACGGCGAAGCGCCGGACTGACCCGGCGCTTCGCGCCAGCAGGCTTACCGGTGCGGTTGCCAATCGACGAAATTGCGGTAGAGCCGCAATCCGGCCCCCGCGCTCTTCTCCGGATGGAACTGCGTCGCGAAGATATTGCCGCGCGCCACCGCCGATGTGAAGGGGGCGCCGTACTCGGTCACCCCCACCGCATCCTCGGTATTCGCCGGTACGACATAATAACTGTGGACGAAGTAGAAATACGACTCGTCCGGAATGCCATCCCACAGTGGGTGTGACACCGCCTGGCGCACACGGTTCCATCCCATTTGCGGCGTCTTGAAGCGTGAACCGTCACTCTGCACCTTGCCGTCGAGCTGGAAACGCACCACGCGCCCCGGCAAAAGACCGAGACCCGGCGTGTCGCCCTCGTCACTGCGGTCGAATAGCATCTGCTCACCGATACAGACACCCAGCAACGGTTTATGCTGCGCGGCAGCAATCACCGCTTGCTGCAGACCGGAGTCGCGCAGCGAGCGCATGCAATCCGGCATCGCACCCTGGCCTGGCAATACGATACGGTCGGCGGCCGCGATTTCAGACGGTGCCGTCACCAGGCGGACATCGGCTTCGGGCGCCGAGTGACGCACGGCCTGCGCGACAGAGCGCAGATTGCCGGAGCCATAATCGACAATCGCGATGATCTTGCTCATAGGCTGCCTTTCGTCGACGGGATCTGGCCCGCGGCACGCTCATCCTGGGTAACGGCCATGCGCAATGCGCGGCCAAATGCCTTGAACACGGTTTCCACCTGATGGTGGGCATTCAGGCCACGGATATTGTCGATATGCAAGGTCACGCCCGCATGGTTGACGAAACCACGAAAGAATTCGATCGTCAGGTCGACATCGAATGTCCCGACGCGAGCACGCGTGAACGGCACGTGGAACTCCAGGCCCGGACGACCGGAAAAATCGATGACGACCCGTGACAGGCACTCGTCGAGCGGCACGTAGGCATGACCATAACGGTTGATGCCCTTCCGGTCGCCGATGGCCTGCGCCACTGCCTGGCCGAGCGTGATTCCGACGTCTTCCACGGTGTGATGGTCGTCGATGTGCGTATCGCCCTTCGCCTCCACCTCGAGGTCGACAAGACCATGGCGTGCGATCTGGTCCAGCATATGGTCGAGAAAAGGCACGCCGGAGGCCAAGGCAGGACGGCCCGTGCCGTCCAGGTTCAACTTCACTCGGATTTGCGTCTCGCTGGTATTGCGGACGACTTCGGCGGTACGCATGATCTTCTGCTCAATAAAGGACGACATCAAGGGACGAATTTTGGTGCCGGCGACCCGCTTAAGCTGATATCGGCGGCAGGCCGTGGACACGGATCACGGCTTTATCCATGCATTCTACTTGCTCCGCAGACCTTCAATACGCAACTCTGCGCTGCGCGCGTGGGCTTGCAGACCCTCGCCGTACGCCAGTTCGGCGGCAATGCGGCCCAGCGTCACGGCGCCGCCCTCGCTGACCTGGATCAGGCTCGAGCGCTTGATGAAATCGTATACGCCGAGGGGCGACGAGAATCGGGCCGTGCGCGACGTCGGCAGCACGTGGTTCGGGCCGGCGCAATAATCCCCAATGCTTTCGCTGCTGAAACGGCCGAGAAAGATTGCGCCGGCGTGGCGAATGCGATCGGCCCATTCCTGCGGTGCGGCTGCCGAGATTTCCAAATGTTCGGGCGCAATCTGGTTCGCGATCTCACAGGCTTCCGGCATGTCACGGACCTTGACCAGGGCGCCACGACCTTCGAGCGACGCGCGGATCGTGTCGCGCCGCGGCATGGCGTCAAGCAAGGTATTGAGCGAGGCTTCCACGCGGGCGATATAGGCGTCGTCAGGGCACAGAAGGATCGATTGGGCGAGTTCGTCGTGCTCGGCCTGCGAGAACAGGTCCATCGCCACCCAGTCCGGATCGGTCGTGCCGTCGCAGATCACCAGGATCTCGGACGGTCCTGCGATCATGTCGATACCAACGGTGCCGAATACACGGCGCTTCGCACAAGCGACATAGGCATTGCCCGGCCCTACGATCTTGTCGACCGGAGGCACCGTTTGCGTGCCGTACGCCAATGCGCCGACAGCCTGCGCCCCCCCGATCGTGAAGACGCGGTGCACGCCGCCCAACCGGGCCGCCGCCAACACGAGATCGTTCCGTACGCCGTCCGGCGTCGGCACGACCATGACAATCTCACCGACCCCCGCCACGGACGCCGGAATCGCATTCATCAGCACCGACGACGGATACGCTGCCTTGCCGCCCGGAACGTAGATCCCGACACGGTCCAGCGGGGTGACCTTCTGGCCCAACACCGTGCCGTCGGCTTCGGTGTACTGCCAGCCATGGACGCCACACTCCGCTTTTTGCCGCTCGTGATAGAGGCGCACACGGTTCGCGGCGGTTTCGAGCGCGGTGCGACGCACCGGATCGAGCCCTGCCAGGGCCACCTCCAGCGCCGATTGCGGCAGCTCGAGCGCGGCCATGCCAGGTTCGCCGGTGTTATCCAGCCGGTCGAAACGGCGCGTGTATTCGAGCACGGCGGCGTCGCCACGCGTCTTCACGTCCGCAAGGATGCCGGCCACGGCATCGTCAACGGCCGCGTCGTCGTCCGCCTCGAAGGCTAGGACCGTCGCCAGCGCGGCAAGAAAGTCCGGCGTGCGCGAATCCAGTTTGCGAATTGTCAGTGCCATTGTCGTATCCATCGAGATCGCATTACCCGGTTGAAACCGATCTTGCTAGGCGCCGCGGATCGCCGTCTCAAATGCGGAAAGCAGCGGCGCCAGCGCGTCGCGCTTGATTTTCAACGCCGCCTGGTTCACGACCAGCCGTGACGAGATCTCCATTACCTCTTCCACTTCGACAAGATTGTTCGCACGCAACGTACCGCCCGAACTGACCAGATCGACGATGGCATCAGCCAGGCCGACCAGCGGCGCCAGTTCCATCGAGCCGTACAGCTTGATCAAGTCGACGTGCATGCCCTTTGCCGCAAAATGCTCACGCGCCATCTGCACATATTTGGTCGCCACGCGCAAACGGGCGCCCTGTCGTACCGCGCCGGCATAGTCGAATCCCGCTTGCACCGCCACCGACATCCGGCAACGCGCAATCTCGAGGTCGATCGGCTGATAAAGGCCCGCGCCACCATGCTCGAGCAGCACATCCTTGCCGGCCACGCCGAAATCGGCCGCGCCATACTGCACATAAGTGGGGACATCCGTCGCGCGAACCACGATCACGCGCAAATTCGGATTGGTAGTCGGCAGGATCAGCTTGCGCGACGTTTCAGGGTCCTCCGTGACCTCGATGCCGGCCGCCGCCAGCAGCGGCCGCGTTTCCTCGAAAATCCGCCCTTTCGACAGGGCCAGCGTCAGCTTGGCGCCGTTCGATGTGGCGGCATTCCGCGATTCGGTCAACTGCGTCATGCCGGGCTCCCGTCCCCGTGAATACGACGTACGGCGGCGCCGATACCGCTCAGCTTTCGCTCCATCCGGTCATACCCGCGATCGAGGTGATAGATACGATCGATGGTCGTTTCCCCATCGGCAACCAGCGCCGCGATCACCAGGGACGCCGATGCGCGCAAATCCGTCGCCATCACCGTCGCGCCGGACAACGCCTGCACACCACTGACAAAAGCCGTGTTGCCGTCGATCGTGACATTCGCACCCAGGCGGTTCAATTCCTGCACATGCATGAAGCGATTTTCGAAGATCGTCTCCACCACTTGCGCCGCGCCCTCCGCAATACAATTCAACGCCATGAACTGTGCCTGCATGTCGGTCGGGAAGGCCGGGTATTCTGACGTACGGAAGCTTACCGCGCGTGGCCTGCCCTGCATCGCCACACGTAACCAGTTGTCGCCTTTATCGGCGCCACTGCCCCCCGCTTCGATCGTCACCCCCGCCTCGCGCAGCTTTTCGATCACGGCGTCGAGGAGACCCGGGGTCACGTTGCGAAGTGTCACGTCACCACCCGCGGCAGCCACCGCGCAAAGGAAGGTGCCCGCCTCGATACGGTCCGAGATGACCCGATGCTCGGCACCATGCAATTTGTCGACGCCCTGGATCACCAGGCGATCGGTGCCGATGCCCTCGATCTTCGCGCCCATCTTGACCAGCAGATTCGCGAGGTCCGTGACTTCGGGTTCGCGCGCGGCGTTCTCGAGTACGGTCTCACCGTCCGCCAGCGTTGCGGCCATCAGCAAGTTTTCCGTGCCGGTGACAGTGATCATGTCGGTGACGACCAGCGCCCCCTTCAAGCGTGATGCGCGTGCTTCGATATAACCATGTTCGATGGCGATCTCGGCACCCATCGTCTGCAGGCCCTTGATGTGCTGGTCAACCGGCCGTGCGCCAATCGCGCAACCGCCGGGCAGGGACACGCGCGCATGGCCGAAACGCGCCAGCAACGGCCCGAGCACCAGGATCGATGCACGCATCGTCTTGACCAACTCGTACGGCGCCAGGGGGTTGTCCACGGCACCGGCATCCAGCGTCACCGTGTCCACATCGACGGTGACCTTCACGCCCATCTGACGCAGCAACGCGAGGATCGTGCGGACATCGTTCAAGTTGGGAACATTGTGCAGACGCACCGGTTCGGCGCTCAGCAGGGCTGCGCACAGGATCGGCAGCGATGCGTTTTTTGCGCCCGACACGATTACCTCGCCGTGAAGCCGACGTCCGCCTTCGATGCAGAGCTTGTCCATCCGCGTCTCCTCCTGTTGGGTGGCAACCGGCACGGTGTTCCGGATGCGCTCGGGTACAGTGGCAACCGTACCGGGTTTGTCTTCAATCCACACGCTGCTATCCTGTCCTTACATACCCGGCGCGGTCGCCTGGCCGCCTGCGGCAGCGAATTCCGCCGGCGTCAGCGTCTTCATGCTTAGCGCGTGAATCTCCTCGCGCATCCGATCACCCAGCGCGGCATATACCAGCTTGTGACGCGCGATGGGACGCTTGCCCTCGAACGCCGGACTGACGATGGTCGCGAAGAAATGCTGTCCGTCCCCCTCGACATCGAGGTGTTCACAGGACAGGCCGGCCGCGATGTAAGTGCGGATCTGATCAGGCGTCGGCAACATGAGGCGCTCCACCGGTGGGGTTATATTGCGTCGTTAATGCCTGAGCTTGAAACCGCTGGCGAGCATGCGCACGGCCAGTCCGGCAAGCACGACAAAGAAGAAACCGACAATCGACAAACTCAACAACGGCGAGCAGTCTGATTGACCGAAAAAGCCGTAACGGAACCCGTCGATCATGTAGAAAAACGGGTTGAAATGCGACGCATGCCGCCAGAAGGGCGGGAGCGAACGCGTCGAATAGAACACGCCGGACAAGAAGGTCAGCGGCATGATCAGGAAATTCTGGAACGCTGCCAATTGGTCGAACTTACTGGCGACAATGCCGGCAATCAGGCCCAGCACGCCGAGGATGGCGGCACCCAACAGCCCGAATGCGGCGATATAGAGCAGCGACGCGCAATGGAGCGACACGAAGTAGATCGTGACGATGAACACACCGAGCCCCACCACCAGGCCGCGCACGACCGATGCCAGCGTGTACGCGGCAAACAGATCCCAATGCGACAGCGGCGGCAGTAACACGAAAATCAAATTCCCTGTGATTTTCGACTGGATCAACGACGACGAGCTGTTCGCGAACGCATTCTGCAATACGCTCATCATCACAAGGCCGGGCACCAGGAACGAGACGTAATCGATGCCCGCATACACATCAACCCGATGCTGCAACGCATGACCGAAGATGGCCAGGTATAGCAAGGCGGTGATAACAGGTGCGGCAACGGTCTGGAACGAGACCTTCCAGAAACGCAGCAGTTCCTTGTACAACAGCACGCGGAAACCGGTGAACCGACTGTATGGCGCACGCGCCACACCGATGGCGACATCATCGGCGCTCCCACCCCGACCATTGGAAGACGAAGAAACAGGTATCACGATAAAACCTCGCCTGCTTCAGGCTCGCGGGTCAGTTGCAGGAATACGTCCTCGAGATCGGTCTTGCGAATTTCGACATCCTCCAGCACACAGCCGGCCTCGCGGCAGCGCGCCAGCAGCGGCTCGATGTCGTCATAACTGTTCAGACGCAGCACATAATAGCGCGCCTGCGACCCGCCAATGCCAGCCATGCCATGTCCAAGCGCGTCCGTCTGCACGACGGCGCGTGCATCGCCCGCGGCAATCGCGACGGACCCGCTTGCTCCCGCCGCCTCGACTTCCAAGGCGCGCAGACTCTCAGGCAACGCCGCGCCGCGAATGCGCAACGCCAGTTGCAGCCCGGCAAAGCGTTGCAACAGTTGATCGGTGCGCTCCAGCGCCACCACTTCACCGCGCCGCATCATGGCAATTCGATTGCACAGCGACTCCGCTTCCTCGAGATAGTGCGTGGTCAGAATGATTGTGTGACCCGCACGATTCAACCGCGCAATGAACTCCCAGAGCGTCTGGCGCAATTCCACATCAACGCCAGCCGTCGGCTCGTCGAGCACGATGACCGGCGGACGGTGCACAAGCGCCTGCGCCACGAGGACGCGCCGCTTCATGCCGCCGGACAACGCGCGGGTATTGGTATCCGCCTTGTCGGTAAGCCCCAGGTTGTGGAGAATCTCATCGATCCATGCATCGTTGCGGGTCAAGCCAAAATAGCCAGACTGGATGCGCAACGTCTCACGCACGGTAAAGAAAGGATCGAAAACCAGCTCTTGCGGAACAACCCCCACCAGCTGCCGCGCGGCCCGGAAATCGTGCACGACGTCGTGGCCGAGCACTTGGACGGAACCGGCGTCGGCGCGGGCGAGACCGGCCAGGATACTGATCAACGTGGTCTTACCGGCGCCATTCGGGCCGAGGAGACCGAAAAATTCGCCCTGTTCGATCGTGAGGTCAACGCCCTTGAGTGCCTGCAGCGCGTGATAGTGCTTCTTCACGCTACGGATGTCGATGGCAGGAAGCTTGCTGCTGGGCATGGAAAGTGGGGATGAGCGCCTGGCACAAAAATGATGGCGAGGTCTGCGTCTGAAAACCCCGTATTATAAGCGAAAAACGCTTTGCCCTTTCAAAGGCTTGCCGCCCCACCCGCTCGGAGTTGCCCCCACGCCGAAATTGGGGCTACGGAAACAACAAAGGCCCGTCCGGCGTATCCCCGACGAGCCCCGATCTGCCGACATCATCGGCGCCCTCAGTGTCCGAACACCATTGCATCTATTCCATAGGCGCGCGCAAGGCTTTGCAAGGCCGGTGGCGCGTGCTCGACGTGCAGGTCGTCGCCGCGCTGCAGCGCGGCGCGGCGCCACGCCATCAACACCGCGAGCGCGGACGAGTCAAACCGCACGAGACCCTGGCAGTCAAGACGCGTCTCGCCATCGGCAATCCGCTTCAGGCCACGCTGCAACACCGCTTTCGCGACGTCGTGAGTAATGTCCTCACCGGATTCGAACATATCAACCCTTGGCTTGCGCCAATTGCTGGTTACGCGAGGTCAGGAACTGGATCAGTCCGTCGACACCATGTTGCTGGACTTGCTCCGCGAACTGCTGCTGATAGGCCTGGATCAGCCACGCGCCCAGCACGTTCAGGTCATAGACCTTCCAGCCATTTGGCGTCTTGCCCAGACGATAATCGAGCTCGATCGGCTGACCTTGGTTCACCACGCGCGTGCGCACGACTACATCATCTGCCCCCGGGTCCGCGCGGAACGGCAGGTATTCGATCTGCTGGTTACGCACTTGCGCAATGGCGCCAGAGTAGGTACGAATCAACAGCAGCTTGAACTGTTCCACGATCTGCTGCCGTTGCTGCGGCGATGCCTGGCGCCAATAACGTCCCATCACCAGGCGTGTCGTGCGTTCGAAATCCGTATAGGGGAGGATCTTCTGGTTGACCAGCGCGATGATACGGTTAATGTCGCCTGATTGCAGCGCGGGATCGGACTTCACCGCATTCATCACGTCCGAGGTCACTTGCTTGATCAATGCATCAGGTTGCGCCGATGCCGCGACGGGCGTTGCCTGAGCTACCGACTGTGCAGACGCGGCCATAGGCACGCCCAGCACCAATGCACCCGCCACCATCGCAGCCGCCACGGCAGACATGCGCCGCGACAATTGTGTTGCTTCCTTCATTCGATTCTCCTGATCTTGCCCGAGCACCGCACATCGGCACTTCCGGATCCCGTACCGCTGGACTGCACGCGCCGGACTCCTTCCAATAGTGCCTTATGTTCGCCCGTCTCGTCTCGACGGACAACATCGGTTGCCAACTGTTGCGAACGTTACGCTTCGCGTGAACTCGCGCCCATTCGCCGTTCGGACCGTGGCGGGTACCCGCCACGGATCTCGGCGCACCGGCGAGAGGCGTATCAGCGTGCCGGGGCGGCAGACGCACCCGAGGCACCCGCCGGCGCGGCGGCGGGTGCCACCGTTGCAGACGCAGCGCCAGGGGCCGCCGCGCCACCCTCCGTACCGCCGTCATCACCGTAATCCGGCAGCGCACCCGAATCCTGGTTCTTGCCCAACATGTACTGACGGCGCTGCAGATACGCATTACGCACAAAAGAGTACTGGTCGAGGGCCGCACTTTGCAGCAGGTCCGTTGCATTCAGGTAGGCAGCACGCACGCTGACCGCCTTGACGCCGACCAGCGTGAAGCGAATCCAATTAGGCCGAACATACGTGATCGGGCTCATGTACGCATCCGGCACCATGCCAACGGCGTCACGCACCGTGCTCGGACCGAAGAAAGGCAGCACCAGATAAGGGCCTGCCGGCACGCCATAATGCCCGAGCGTCAAGCCAAAGTCCGCCTGTTGTTTCGGCAACCTCGCCTGCGTCGCGATATCGAATATGCCGCCCAGCCCAAAGACCGTGTTGATCGCGATCCGCATGATCGTCTCCACACCGCCCGTCACATTGCCCTGCAATAGCTTGTTCGCCGCGACGGTGACATCACCAACGTTCGAGAAGACATTGGAAATACCCGTCCGGATCGGCTGCGGCAGTACCCAGTTATAGGCCTTTGCCACCGGGCGGAAAGCATACTGATCGACCTTGTCATTGACAGTGAACATGGTCCGATTGAAGCCTTCCAGCGGATCCTGCTTGATGGGCGTCTGAACCGTCGAGCACGCCGACAGCAGCATTCCCCCGGCCAGCACCGCGACAATGCCGCGCGATTTGATCATGGTGTGTTTACTCTGTTATTCGTTTGCTTGTGATACCGCCGCATCACATTATTTGTTAGAACAAATGTGGTGCGGCGGTATTGTGTCGCTGCCGTCGTCGGCACGTCCTTGGCACGTCCGGCTGGCCTCATTGAGGGATCATTATGGGGCGCTGGCGGCCACCGGGGCACTGGTACCCATTGCCGCCCCCACGCCAGGAAAACCACCGCCATGCGCACCGCTACTGGATGCCGCGCCGGCGCCACCGCCCGCCGCGCCACCACCGCCCCCATTATTGCCACCTGCATCCGCCGCCTTGCTGTACAGAAACTGTCCGATCAGGTTTTCAAGCACGATGGCCGACTGCGTCATCGTTATCGTATCCCCTGACTTCAAATTCTGCTCTGAACCACCCGGTTCAAGCCCGACATACTGCTCGCCCAGCAATCCGGACGTCAGGATCTTTGCCGACGAGTCACTGGGAAACTGGTATTGCTGATCAAGATCCAGCGTGACCAGCGCCTGGAACGTGTGATCATCAAACGTGATCGATTTCACACGACCCACGGTCACGCCCGCGCTCTTGACGGGCGCACTGGCCTTCAGTCCGCCGATATTGTCGAAGCGCATCTTGACCTGATAGGTCGGCTGGAACGAGAACGTGCTCATGTTACCGGCCTTCAGCGCCAGGAACAGCAGCGCCACGAAGCCCAGGATCACGAACAGGCCGACCCAGAAGTCGAGAACAGTTTTCTTCATCCTTACGTCTCTCGTATTCTTTCTCGAAATAAGATTCCTTGCACGGAATCCTACGCTGACTTACTTGCCGAACATCAGCGCAGTCAGCAGGAAATCCAAACCCAACACCGCCAATGACGCGTAGACCACCGTCCGCGTGGTGGCGCGCGAAACCCCTTCGGGTGTCGCCTTTGCCTCGAAACCCTGGAATAGCGCGATGAAGGTGACCGCGAAACCAAACACCACGCTCTTGATCACGCCGTTACCCACATCCCGCCATACATTTACGCCGCCCTGCATCTGCGACCAGAACGCACCAGGGTCCACGCCAATCAGAATGACGCCGACGATATAGCCACCGATGATTCCCACCGCGCTGAAAATGGCAGCCAACAGCGGCATGGCGATAACACCGGCCCAAAAGCGTGGCGCCACGACAAAACGCAACGGATCGACCGCCATCATTTCCATCGCCATCAACTGCTCACCGGCCTTCATCAGTCCGATTTCAGCGGTCAACGACGTACCCGCGCGACCCGCGAACAGCAACGCGGCCACCACGGGACCCAATTCGCGCACCAGCGACAGCGCTACCAGCAATCCCAACGCCTGCTCCGAGCCATAGCGGGCCAGCGTGTAGTACCCCTGCAGCCCGAGCACGAACCCAACGAACAGACCCGACACGGCAATAATCAGCAGTGAATAATTGCCGACGAAGAAAATCTGCCGCGTGACCAGCCGTGGGCGCAGCAGCATCGCGCCAAACAACCCCAGCAAACGGAAGAACATCCGCGTGGCGTGGCCAGTCAATGCAAACAGGCTCAACACCCGACGGCCCAACGCACTGACCATCATGGCCGCCCTCCTTTCCTGTCGCTAGGCGCATCCGGCTCCCGACCTGCCTGCACCGCGCGCTCATAAGCGGCATGGCCCAGCGCGGCCGCTTCGACGAGACCGAAGTCGGCATCGATTGGCTCACCCGGATAGTGGAAGCGGAACGGACCATCCGGCGCGGCATCGATGAATTGCCGCACCGCCGGGTCCTTGGATGCACGCAACTGCTCTGGCGTGCCCTCGGCGGCAATGCCGCCATTGGCAATGAAATAGACGTAGTCGGCAATCGCGAACGATTCAGGCACGTCATGCGTGACCAGGATCGAAGTGGCGCCCAAGGCCTGATTGAACGTACGGATCAGGTTTGCCGTGATTCCGAGCGAAATGGGGTCGAGGCCAGCAAACGGCTCGTCGTACATCATCAACTCGGGATCGAGTGCCGTCGCCCGCGCCAATGCGACACGGCGCGCCATGCCGCCGGAGATTTCAGATGGCAGCAGGTCGCGCGCGCCCCGTAAACCAACGGCATTCAACTTCATCAACACGAGATCGTGGATCAGCGCTTCCGGCAGGTTGGTATGCTCGCGCAACGGAAATGCAACATTCTCGAAGACGGACATATCAGTAAACAGCGCGCCGAACTGGAACAGCATCCCCATCCTGCGGCGCATCCGATACATGGCCTTCGCATTGAAGCCGCCGATGTCGTCTCCATTGACGAGAACCTGCCCACTGCTCGCGCGCACGAGGCCACCGATCAGTTTCAGCACCGTGGTCTTGCCGCAACCGGAGCCCCCCATCACCGCGACGACCTGGCCGCGCTGAAAGCGCATATTCAGCCCCGACAGGACGGGGCGATCACCATAGCCGAATGCGACATCGCGCAATTCTAGGACGGTTTCGGAACTAACGATGGGCACGGCGCGGACCATTCCTCATTTCGGTTCAAATAACAATAAAAAAGCGAAAAATGCTCAATGCGCCAGCAGTCTCGTCTCAATGACCAACAATACGCATGAGTGCGGCATTATAGGCCATCAGCCAATTTCCGACTCCGCGCCTGCCTGGGGGTCACGTCTGTCAGACCACCCCACTCCCATTTAGCACAACGCCGCATCCGTCCAGACGGAGCGCTTTACGTCGTATCGCCATGGTGGACGGCCTGGTTGGTCACGGACTCAGCCCAAAACGGTCACTTACATCATCGCCACCACCTCGATTGCCGCCCATGCTGCGGCGCGGCGAGAGTCTTATTATCCGTTGAAAGCGACTTGTAGTGCTAAGACCGTTTCCTTTAGTGCATTTCGGTCGATTTCAGTGACGGAATTGACGACGGCACCAACAACCGCCGCCGACGCGGCTCCCGCGGCACGCACCGCCGTCACGTTTGCCAGACCAATGCCGCCGATGGCGACCGCCGGGACCGGGGGTACGGCATCCCGAAGCAATCGACAGTACGCTGCAAGTCGACGCACCCCTTGCGGCGGCACCGCAACCGACTTTGTTGTCGTGGCAAACACAGGACCGCACGCGATGTAGCTGGGTCGGAATCGCAGCGCCAACAACATCTCGTAATATCCGTGCGTCGAGAGGCCAAGCCGCAAACCCGCTGTTGCGATGGCGTCGAGCGCGAAAGCCGGTAGCGCCGCCAAATCCTCCTGTCCAAGGTGCACCCCATAAGCATCGGCCTCGATGGCCAGATGCCAATGGTCGTTGATGAACAGCTGCACCGGTACGGGTGCCTGCTTGCAATAGGCGACGGCGCGGTGGATTTCATCGCGCAACCTCGCTTGCGAGGAGGCGATGCGATCGGAACTGAAAGATGGCTTATCCGATGCCGTGTCCGGCGGGGCTGAGTCGCTCGCGGCATGGGGCGCAACATCGGCATGCGTATACGGCGTTTTGATCCGCAACTGGATCGTACGGGCACCCGCTTCGACAAGGCGACGTACCCACTCGGCGCTTGGTGCGATCGGATATATTCCTAGCACGTCCGTGCAACGCGGAAAGGCCGTCAGCACCGACGATGGTGTCGGTGTCGGTGTCGGTGTCGGTGTCGGTGTCGGTGTCGGCGGCATCCTCGCTTCGGATGCGGGCGCCATCGGAAAGCCGCCGGTCCCGGCAACCGTTTCATCAAATGGCGAGTCGGGGAGGCCCGCGGTGACACCGTCGGTGATGCGGCGCGGCGCCATGACGTCCGGAAACGCCGCGAGCGGGGGCACGGGGCGCATGACGACATCACGACGCACGTCGCCGAGATCATCGTCGACGCCGGTGGCCCAGCCTTCGACGCGCGGCTCCCCATTGGTGCCTCGCGGGACGCGACGGCCCGATGACGCCATGCCTGCCACGTGCGCCAGCGCCAGGCACAGCGCATCATGCAACGCAAAACCGTCTTCCACGAACGCCGCGCACACGCCGAGCCAGGCGTCATCGACATCTCGCGTTGCCGCGTAAAAAAAATCCCACCCATCCCGCAACAACCGGGTCCGGCCGGGAGCCGATGCGTCGATCACCGCGCAGGCCCCAGCTTGCCTCCCATTTTGCCGTCCGAGATACAACGACCGGGCCGACAAGCCTGCGGCGACAACCACCAGAACGTCCCGTACCCCCGTCGCCTCGCCGCTTTCGGCCAATGCAGTGGCCTGCCTCGGCTCAACTGGCCAGGCGTCGCGAAAAAAGCGCGTGATGCGACCAGAGGGTTCCCTGACCTGCAAGGGGCGCACCGGCATCTCGGGCAAAGCGCGGGTCATGCGTCGGCGTCCGCCTGGTGCCAGAACGGCATGCCAACCATCGGCGTACTGGCGTGTGCGGCTTCGCGCACCGGCATCGGTCCCGCTCGCCAAGCGACGCGCCCAGCGTCGACGGCTGCGGCAAACGCAGCCGCCATGCGCACTGGATCATCGGCTTGAGACACCGCAGTATTGAGCAGCACACCGTCGAACCCCCACTCCATGACCTGACATGCATGCGATGGCACGCCAAGACCGGCATCGACGATTAACGGCATATCGGCAGGCAAGCGATCGCGCAATTGCCGCATCGCATAGGGATTCGCCACGCCGCGCCCGGTTCCGATGGGGGCCGCCCAGGGCATCAATGCCTGGCAACCGGCATCGATCAGGCGACGAGCGACCACCAGATCCTCGGTGCAGTACGGCAGGACACGAAACCCATCATCGATCAAAATCCGCGCCGCCTCGATCAACGCAACCGAATCCGGCTGCAGCGTAACATCGTCACCGATCAACTCCAGCTTGACCCAATCGGTCTCGAACAACTCCCGCGCCATCCGCGCGGTGGTAACCGCCTCGTCAACCGATTGACACCCGGCGGTATTCGGCAGCAACGGCACGCCGGTGCGACGCAACGCCGCATAAAAATCGGCACCTTGAGGCGCCGCGTCACCCTCGTCTCGCGCCGGCTCGGCCGCGCCAATACCGGACATCTGCCGTCGTAATGCCACCGTGATCATCGCGGGGCGCGACACCGAGACCGCCTGAAGCAGGATCGCCAATGACGGATAGCGCGCGGTGCCCAATAAAAGACGACTGTGGAAAGCCTCGCCGTACAGCACGAACCCCTCGGGCGAAGGCTCTGGCGCGATCCCAGACGGTAGGTGGAAAGATTCGGACATGTCAGCCTCCTGTGACCGGTTGCACGACATCAAGCCGATCGTTTTGAGACAGCGCTTGCGCGGTATAGCGGTTGCGCGCGACGAATTGTCCGTTCAGGGCAACCGCGAACGGCGGCTTGGCTCCAAAGGCTTGCAGCGCATCGACGACCTTCGCGCCCTCGGCGATGTCGAACACCCGTTGATTGATCACGATATTCATGGCTTAGCGCAATGCGATAGCAGAAAAAAGGGCCGGAGGGGAGCACGCGGTGGGCACTGATGGCGATACGTTCGCATTATCCAGTGGCACCGATGATGCGACGCGGACGGCCTCGCCACGACGTTCGGCGGCGGCGGCATCATGAGAACAGGTGCCGAACAGGGCAGGCCATGGCGACGTCTCACGCTGCGCAACCCAGATCGCCTGGGCGGCCGCGGCGTCCGATGCACTGCCAGGATCGGCTAATAGCGCCTGCACCAGTGCAACGGCCGTCGTCACCACCTCGGGAGCGATCATGAAGCCGTGCCGATAGAGTCCGTTGATCGCCACTCGACCTGATGCCATCGAAATGGCCGGGCGATGGTGATCCAGCGTCGGGCGGCATTGCACGTTGAGTTCGGCGATGCGCGCCTCGCCGAACGCCGGATGCACGGCAAACGCCGCGGATAGCAGCTCGAGCGCGGATCGCACGCTCATCGGCGATGTGTCGTCACTCTCGATCTCGGTCGCGCCGATGACAAAGCGACCATTTTCCTTCGGCGCGATATAAATCGGATAACGAGGATGAAGCAATCGCACAGGACGTTGCAGTGCGATGGACTGCGTATCCACCCGCACCACTTCGCCACGCACGCCGCGCAGCCCACGCCACGCGGACTTGGCCCCCAACCCGCGGCAATCGACGCAAACCGCCGCCGTGGGCCATCGGTTCTCGCCGATCGTCTCGCCATACAGGCGCTGGACTCCGGCATCATCCAGCGCCTGGTCGAGCGCATTCAGCAAGGCCCGATTATCGAGTTGCCCTTCGTGCGGCATCCACCACCCTTGCTGGAAACGCCCGCGCAACGCCGGTTCCAGCGCGGTGATGCCGGCACCGTCGAGTGCACGCATGCCGTCGCGCAGCAGGTCTCGTGGCGCGTTCGCGCCGACGCGGCGTTCGAACAGGGTAGCCTCCGCACGATCAGCGGCATGCCAGAGGACCAAGGTGCCGCTTTGTTGAAAAAAGACCGGTAACGGCAAATCGGCCAGCCACCCCGGCCAGCGGCGCAATGACGCGACACCCAAGGCCGCGAGCAACGGCTCGGCAACCGCGGCCTCCGTGACCGGTGCCAGCATCGACGCCGCGACCCACGCAGCGGCGCCACTGTTCGCCTGGCTTGCAACGGCACGCTCATACAAGGTCACCCTTACGCCATCGCGCGCCAGCCGCCACGCCAACAAGCGCCCGACCAGGCCTGCGCCGATCACGGCGACATCGGGTGGCACGGTCGCGGTAGCACCAGCAATCGCCGTGTGCGCGGTCAAAGGGGCATGGGGCAGGGCTTCACGCCGCGGAAATGTGGTAAGCATCGGCTCGTCCGGCGGGGGCATCGGTCGCAGGCGACAATCGCAAACGCACCGGCGGCAGTGCGAGAAGGGACCACGGATGAGAGTGTCGAACCGACGATGGCCGCGTGCGGGCACGCGAGTGGACGTACGCGGATAGACTGCACGCACACCGCGCAGCGGCGGCGCCAAGCACGTCATGGCGTACGATGGAAAACTCCCCTCGCCGGTATTATCCGGATCGGGTGCCAAGGGACTCTCTCAGCCGCGTCCCGTCGCTTGCATCGCGCCGTCCGCAGCACCCCTGTTTCATCTCCCCGTATTACAGCACAATTCTGGCGGGACCGACAGCGTAAATGCGGTGCCATCGACCCGTCGGCTGCGACCCGCCATATTCATTTCTAACAAACGATCTTAATTTTCAATTAAGAATCCGGTCCAACAATGGCCCAACAGTTATTCTGTTGCGAACGCCTGGCTCGGAATGCTCCGGCCTGGATACCAGGCGTCGGGTTCGTGGCATGGCTGGGGTAGCCCTGCACCCCGTACTTACAGAACCCTTTCGCCTGCACGACGCAATATCGTGTGGGCACGCAAGACAGTTGCTGACTTCACCCCTGTCATCATCACTCGCTGGAGGATATGAATATCGTGCAGGACAAACCAATCTCCGCATGGAGCCTGATACGGCCTTTCTGGGTCTCCGAACAGCGTTGGTCCGCACGCGGATTGCTGGCCCTGGTCATCGCCATGAACATGACGATGGTGTGGTTGAGCGTCCAGTTCAACAGTTGGAACGCAACCTTCTACGATGCGATCCAGCGCAAGGACGCCAACGCCTTCTGGCATGCCCTGTTGGTCTTCTGCTACCTCGTCTTCCCGATGATCCTGATTGCGATCTATCGGATCTATTTCCGCCAGATGCTCGAATTCAAATGGCGGCAATGGTTGACCAATCAGTACATGCAGCGTTGGTTGAAGGACCATGCGTTCTATCGCATAGAACGCGATCGTCTCGCCGACAATCCTGATCAGCGCATCACCGATGACCTGCAAAGCCTGGCGCACGCGACCCTTACCCTATCGCTCGATTTTCTCTCGACGCTGGTCACGCTGTTCTCGTTCACGACCATCTTGTGGAACGTCGCCGGCGCGCTGTCCTTCTCCCTCGGTGGGATGCAGTGGCATATTCCCGGCTATATGGTGTGGGTTGCCTTGCTGTACGCGATAGTCGGCACCTTCATCATGTTTCGCGCCGGCCGGCCACTGGTCACGATCAGCTACCAGCAACAGCGTGTGGAAGCGGACTTCCGTTTCTCCCTGGTCCGCCTGCGTGAAAACGCGGAACAGATCGCGCTGTACGATGGTGCCGCAACCGAATGCGGGCACGCGGCAACCGCGTTCTCCCGTATTCGCGACAACTGGCGCATGATCATGGGCGTGACAAAGCGCCTAACGCTGGTCAACTCGCTATACGCGCAGATCGCAATCATCTTCCCGATCGTCGCGGCCGCGCCGCAGTACTTCGCCGGCGCCTTCACCCTGGGCACGCTGATGCAGATCTCCAGTGCATTCGGCACCGTCAGCGATTCGATGTCCTGGTTCATCAGCAGTTACGGCACGCTGGCGAACTGGCGCGCGACGGTGAACCGGCTGCGTGAGTTTCATCGGGCCATCGACGACCAGCATTTCCTGGAAGCCGAATCGCCTGCGACGCTGGCCGGTGGCATCAATCTGCATCGCACCGCGAATACGTCGATCGATACGAAGGACCTCTCGCTCGCGCTGCCCAACGGCAGCACGTTGACGCACGTCCCGGACCTGCATATCGCGCCCGGCACGCGCTGGCTCGTTCGCGGCGAATCCGGCTGCGGGAAAAGCACGCTGCTGCGGGCAATGGCCGGCCTGTGGGCGTTCGGTGACGGCGTGATAGAAGTGCCATCCGGGGCCAGGCTGTTCTTCGTGCCACAGCAAAGCTATATGCCGATCGATACGTTCAAGGCCGCGCTGAGCTATCCATCCGATCAGGAAGTGTTTACCGATGCCCAATGCCGTGAAGCATTGGCACTGTGTCAAATGGAAGAATATGCGGCGCATCTCGCCGAGTCCTCGCACTGGGCGCGCCGTCTGTCACCGGGCGAACAGCAACGGATCGCTTTCGCCCGTGTCCTGCTGCAAGCTCCGGACGTGGTTTTCCTGGACGAAGTCAGCAGTGCGTTGGATACGAAGACCGAAACGATGCTGTATCAGATGCTCATCGATCGCTTGCCGAACACAACGATCGTCAGTGTTGGCCATCGCGATACCCTAGTGACCTTCCATCAGCAGTTCGTTGATCTGAAGGCGGCGCACGACGGCAGGCCAGACGAGGACAAAACCGCGCAATTCACGGTTTGAACGAAAAAACGTCATGGGCGCGCGGTTAGCACCCATGACGATATTCCCGCCGGACCGTATCGACACGGCACGGCGTCATGCACAACGGTTTAACGCGGCAGTTCCGTCGCCCCCATCAGGAAGATATCGACCGCGCGGGCAGCCTGACGACCTTCACGAATTGCCCACACAACCAACGATTGGCCACGACGCATATCGCCCGCGGCAAACACGCCCGGCACATTCGTCGCATACGCCAGCACACCATCGGCGTCCTCGGTACGAGCCTTTGCGTTACCGCGCGGATCGCGCTCGACGCCGAAGGCATCCAGCACCGCCTGCACCGGCGACACGAATCCCATCGCCAGTAACACCAGGTCAGCCTTCATCTCGAATTCTGAGCCCGGCACTTCCTGCATCTTGCCGTCCTTCCATTCGACACGTGCGGCCACCAACTTCTCGACTTTGCCATTCTTGCCTTCGAAACGCTTCGTCGCCACCGACCAGTCCCGATCGCACCCTTCGTCATGCGACGACGACGTGCGCAACTTTGTCGGCCAGTATGGCCAGACCAGCGGTTTGTTGGCCTCTTCCGGCGGACGTGGCATCAATTCGAACTGCGCCACGCTGGTCGCGCCGTGCCGGTTCGAGGTACCCACGCAGTCCGATCCGGTATCGCCCCCGCCGATCACGACAACGTGCTTGCCGGTTGCCAGCGTCTGGTCCGCCAGCTTGTCGCCAGCCTCCACCCGGTTTTGCTGCGGCAGGAATTCCATCGCGAAGTAAACGCCTTCCAGATCGCGCCCGGGTACTGGCAAATCACGCGGCGTTTCGCTCCCGCCCGAGATTACGACCGCGTCGAACTGCTCGCGCAGTTGATCGGGCGTGATGGTTTCACGCGCGTTGTTGGCAATCGTCGCCGGCAGCGGGTCCTTGCCGATGAACGTGCTGGTCTTGAAGACCACGCCTTCGGCTTCCATCTGGCGCACGCGGCGATCGATCAGCCACTTCTCCAGCTTGAAGTCCGGAATGCCGTAGCGCAGCAACCCGCCGATCCGGTCGTTCTTTTCGAAGACGGTGACGTCATGGCCCGCACGCGCCAGTTGTTGCGCGGCGGCCAACCCCGAGGGACCGGACCCGACCACAGCGACCTTCTTGCCGGTCTTCACGGCCGGCGGTTGCGGCGCGACCCAGCCTTCCGCCCAGGCACGATCGATGATCGCGTGTTCGATCGACTTGATACCTACCGGGTCATTATTGATGCCCAACGTACACGCCGCCTCGCACGGCGCTGGACAAATGCGGCCCGTGAACTCGGGAAAATTGTTCGTCGAGTGCAGCACCTGGATCGCGGACTTCCAATCCTGGCGATACACCAGATCGTTGAAGTCCGGGATGATATTGTTCACCGGGCAGCCGTTGTTGCAGAACGGAATACCGCAGTCCATGCACCGCGCGCCCTGCTGCTTGGCCTCGTCATCCTTCAGTGCGAAGACGAATTCCTTATAGTGCTTCACGCGCGCCTGCGGCGCTTCATAGTGTTCGCTGAGTCGGTCGAACTCGAGAAAACCGGTTGCCTTGCCCATTTTTTTCTCAATCAATACAGGTCATGCGTTGTGCTGGTACGGTCCACCACGCGCGAAGGACGGGTGACAGGCGATGCGTGCTGACACGCTCGGATGTCGCCTCGTTCGCCGCGCCCGGACTGCCCCGGATTTCCGGAGGGCACCGACGTCCGTTTTAGGTACGCCGGCACGCAGTGGTCACGCGCTTTCTTTGAGGGATCGTGGGGATCGCTTCAGGAGCCGGTCGAGGCTCCGGACGTTACGCCACTACCGTCGACTTGCCGGTCTTGCCCGACTTGCCACCCTTATCCGCTTTCGCCGGGGCGCTGTCGTCCGCGTCGGCCTTGTCGGCCGCCGCCGCGGCGCGTCGTGCGTTCAACTCGCCCAACGCACGACGGTACTCGGTCGGGAATACCTTGACGAATTGACGACGCGCCGCATCCCAGTCCTCCAGCAGGCTCTTTGCCCGCAGTGAACCCGTGAACTGGAAGTGACGCTCGACCAGGTCCTTCAGCAATGCCTCATCGGTCTGGTCGGCATGCCACAACGCCTTGTCCACCGTCCGCTCCTGCTCGCCCCGCGGCAGAATCGGATCCAATGCGACCATCGCCGTATTGCAGCGGATCGGGAATGCGCCCTCGGGATCGTAGACATACGCCACGCCGCCGGACATCCCCGCCGCGAAGTTCCGTCCCGTTTCGCCCAGCACGACCACGGTACCGCCCGTCATGTATTCACAGCCGTGATCGCCGGTGCCTTCGACCACCGCCGTGGCACCGGAGTTACGCACCGCGAAGCGCTCGCCGGCCACGCCACGGAAGAACGCCTCCCCTTCGATGGCACCGTACAGGACCGTGTTGCCGCAAATGATGTTCTCTTCGGCCTTCGCACGGAAGTCGTTGGTCGGGCGCACGATGATCCGGCCACCCGACAAGCCCTTGCCAACGTAGTCGTTCGCCTCACCCACCAGATCCAGCGTCACGCCGCGCGACAGGAACGCGCCGAAACTTTGTCCCGCCGTGCCCTTCAACTGGATATGCAGCGTGTCATCCGGCAAGCCTTCGTGACCGAAGCGCTTGGCGATCACGCCGGACAGCATCGCGCCCACCGTCCGGTTCCGGTTACGCACCGGCTGGATGAACGAGACATGCTCCCGCTTCTGCAACGCCGCCTGGGCCTTCTCGATCAATACATGATCGAGCGCCTTGTCGAGACCGTGGTCCTGGTTTTCGCGATGCAGACGCGGCACATCCGCCGGCACTGCCGGTTCCGTGAAAATCTTCGCGAAATCCAGGCCCTTCGCCTTCCAGTGTTCGACGCCCTTGCGCGTATCGAGCAGGTCGACGCGACCAATCATTTCCTCGAAAGTGCGGAAGCCCAGCTGCGCCATGATTTCACGCACTTCCTCCGCGATGAAGAAGAAGAAGTTGATCACGTGCTCCGGCTGGCCGGTGAACTTCGCTCGCAGCGTTTCATCCTGCGTCGCAACCCCTACCGGGCAGGTGTTCAGATGGCACTTGCGCATCATGATGCAGCCCTGCGTGACCAGCGGCGCGGTCGCGAAACCAAACTCGTCGGCGCCCAGCAGTGCACCAATCATCACATCGCGGCCGGTCTTCATCTGACCGTCCGCCTGCACGCGAATGCGCGAACGCAGGCGGTTCAATACCAGCGTCTGCTGCGTTTCCGCCAGCCCCAACTCCCACGGCGACCCCGCGTACTTGATCGATGACAGCGGCGACGCACCGGTGCCGCCGTCATGGCCCGCCACCACCACGTGGTCGGCCTTCGCCTTCGCCACCCCCGCCGCCACCGTACCCACGCCAACTTCGGACACCAGCTTCACCGAAATGTCCGACGATGGGTTCACGTTCTTCAGGTCGTGGATCAGTTGCGCCAGATCCTCGATCGAATAGATGTCATGATGCGGCGGCGGCGAGATCAAGCCCACGCCCGGAACCGAATACCGCAGCTTGCCGATATAGTCGCTGACCTTGTGGCCCGGCAACTGCCCACCTTCGCCGGGCTTCGCGCCTTGCGCCATCTTGATCTGGATCTGATCCGCAGACACCAGATACTCCGCGGTAACGCCGAAACGGCCCGATGCCACCTGCTTGATCTTCGAGCGCAGCGAATCCCCTTCCTGCAGCGGGATATCGCGCACGACGGCATCCTTGCCGATGATGCCGGCCAGCGTTTCGCCCGACTTGATGGGAATGCCGCGCAGCTCGTTGCGATAGCGTCGCTCGTCCTCGCCGCCTTCACCAGTGTTCGACTTGCCGCCGATCCGGTTCATCGCGATGGCAAGGCTGGTATGCGCCTCGGTGCTGATCGAGCCCATCGACATCGCGCCGGTTGCGAAGCGCTTGACGATTTCCTTCGCCGGCTCCACTTCATCCAGCGGAATCGCGCGGGTTGGGTCTACCTTGAACTCGAACAGACCGCGCAGCGTCATATGACGCTTGCTTTGATCGTTGATCAGTTGCGCGTATTCCTTGTACGTTTGATACGAATTGGCGCGTGCCGAGTGCTGCAGCTTCGCGACCGCATCCGGCGTCCACATATGGTCTTCACCGCGGATCCGGAAAGCGTACTCACCGCCGGCATCCAGCATGCTCGCCATCACCGGATCGGCACCATAGGCCTTCTGGTGCATCCGCACCGCTTCCTCTGCCACTTCGAAGATGCCGATACCGCCGACGTTCGATGCCGTGCCGCGGAAATATTGCGAGATCAGTTGCTGGGACAGGCCGATCGCCTCGAAAATCTGTGCACCGGTGTAGGACATGTACGTCGAAATACCCATCTTCGACATGACCTTCATCAAGCCCTTGCCCACGGCTTTCGTGAAGTTCTTGATCGCCTTCTCGGCAGACAACTCACCAGGCAGTTCACGCGCCAGGGATACCATCGTTTCCATCGCCAGATACGGGTGCACTGCTTCCGCGCCATAGCCCGCCAGCAACGCGAAGTGGTGCACTTCCCGCGCGGAACCCGTTTCGACGACCAGCCCCGTGCTCGTGCGCAGCCCCTTGCCCACCAAGTGGCTATGCACGGCGGAGGTCGCCAGCAGTGCCGGAATCGCGACGTTTTCCGCGCTGATCTGCTTATCCGAGATGATCAGGATGTTGAAGCCGGAACGCACCGCGTCCACCGCTTCCGCACACAGGGACGCCAGACGCGCCTCGATCCCTTCCTTGCCCCATGCCACCGGATAGCAGATATCCAGCACATACGAACGGAACTTGTGCCCGCTGTACTGCTCGATATTGCGAATCTTCTCGATATCCTCGAAGTCCAACACCGGTTGCGACACTTCCAGCCGCATCGGCGGGTTCACATTGTTGGTGTCGAGCAGGTTCGGTTTCGGACCAATGAACGACACCAGCGACATCACCATGTTTTCGCGGATCGGATCGATCGGCGGGTTGGTGACCTGCGCAAATAATTGGCGGAAATAGTGATAAAGCGTCTTGTCCTTGTTCGACATGATCGCCAGCGGCGAGTCATTGCCCATCGAGCCAATGGCTTCCTCACCCGTCTGCGCCATCGGCGCCAACAGGAACTTCAAGTCCTCCTGCGTATAGCCAAAAGCCTGCTGACGATCGAGCAGTACCGGCGCATCGGAGGCGACCGCGGCAATTGCGGGTCCTTTCAGATCGATCTCGTCGATATTGATGCGAACCGCCTCGATCCAGCTCTTGTACGGCTTTGCATTCGACAGGTTGTCCTTCAACTCCTTGTCGCCGATGATACGGCCCTGCTCCATATCGATCAGGAACATCTTGCCCGGCTGCAAGCGCCATTTCTTGACGATCTTCGATTCCGGAATCGGCAGCGTGCCGGCTTCCGACGCCATGATCACGACGTCATCGTCGGTGATGCAATAGCGCGCCGGACGCAGGCCGTTACGGTCCAACGTCGCGCCAATCTGGCGACCGTCGGTAAAGGCGATGGCGGCCGGGCCATCCCACGGCTCCATCATCGCAGCATGGTATTCGTAGAAAGCGCGGCGGTTCGCATCCATCTCCGCGTGCTGTTCCCATGCTTCCGGGATCATCATCATTACCGCGTGAACCAGCGGATAGCCGGCCATCACGAGCAACTCGAGGCAGTTGTCGAACGACGCCGTATCGGACTGGCCCGGGTAGATCAGCGGCCACAGCTTCTTCAGATCGTCACCAAGCACGGCGCTTGAAATCGCGCCGGTACGGGCCGACAGCCAGTTCACATTACCCTTGACCGTATTGATTTCGCCGTTGTGGGCGATCATCCGGTAGGGGTGCGCCAACTCCCAGGCGGGGAAGGTGTTCGTCGAGAAACGCTGGTGCACGAGCGCCAGCGCCGAAACGCTGCGCGCGTCCTGCAGATCGCGGTAATACACGCCGACCTGATCCGCCAGCAGCAGCCCCTTATAGACAATCGTGCGCGCCGACATCGACGGCACGAAGTATTCCTTGCCGTGCTTCAGTTGCAATGCCTGGATGCGGTGGCTTGCGGTCTTGCGGATCACGTACAGCTTGCGCTCCAACGCGTCCGTGACGATCACATCCTGACCACGACCGATGAATATCTGACGGATCAACGGCTCGCTGGTACGTACCGTCGGCGACATCGGCATTGTGGTATCGACAGGCACGTCGCGCCAGCCCAGTACGACCTGGCCTTCGGCCTTCACCGTACGTTCGAGTTCCTGCTGGCAGGCAAGGCGCGATGCATGCTCCTTCGGCAGGAAGATCATCCCTACGCCGTACTCACCGGCGGGCGGCAGCGCGATGCCCTGCTTCGCCATTTCCTCGCGATAGAACGCATCCGGAATCTGGATCAGGATGCCGGCGCCATCCCCCATCAGCGCATCCGCACCAACAGCGCCCCGGTGATCCAGATTCTCCAGGATCTTCAGGCCCTGCTGAATGATATCGTGGCTTTTCCGGCCCTTGATGTGGGCGACGAAGCCGACACCGCAGGCGTCGTGTTCGTTCGCTGGATCGTAAAGGCCGGAGGCGGTCGGCAATCCGACCTGCGGTTGCGTTTGATCGTTCATTGGGGACACCGTATTGGAGGCCGACGCCGCGCACAGCAACATCATCGGGGACGGCCGTTTATATCAACACCCGGACCGGATGCGCGAAGGCGCCCGTGGGAACTCGCAATATAAGCGATCAACTACCGGAGTACAAAAGATTTTTCATGGTCTGACCCTATTAATGCATTTGCCCCAAAGTGGCGCATCATTAATTAGGGTCACATCATTTCGCAATGTCATCGTTCACTTTTTTGGGGCGTCCGCGCTTCAAGGGGGTGAGCCGGCGATTCGCTTGCCGCTCGCAGCGTTGCATGAATGCATTGTCGCCACGCAGCCAGCCTTTATGCGCCGCGTTCAACGCGGCCGCGCAGGTAGCGGGATCCAGGGGCTGTTCAGCGAGCGCCCGGTACTTGCGGTGTCGCTCGAAAGGAGTGTTGCCGAGCGCCCAGTACAAAGCGTGGTCGGTGATCGCTGGATCGATCGCCAGGCCTGCATGATGCGGATAACTCGAACGACGCGGGCCGATGCGTGCGTCTGGCGGCGGCGCGGCGAACGCACTGAGTGGGTCAGGCATCCCCGATGGCGGGACGTCAACGGCGTGCGCCGTTTCCAGGTCCCGATGCGCGGCGACCTGGGGCAACCCGGGCTCCGCGGCAGCTTCTATCAACACGCTGGTGGACAGCAAAAACGCGTCGGGGTCGATTACGGTTGCCCGATACCGGCCATCCCATAATGCCCCTTCCATGCCATGGCGCCGATTGAACCATGCGACATAGCGCCGCCCGACTGCTTGTACGGTGCGCGACACGCTGTCCGCGTCGTGCGGCGTCCCCAGCAAATGAACGATTGCCGGCGTCAACGCATACGCGTGAATGGCGAACCCATGGGCGCGAGCGGCACCGCGTAATGTTTCCATGAAAAACCGGACATCGTCATCCGCACGAAAGGCGCCCAGGCCAGTACGCACGGGCAGGATGACATGCTGCGGCATGCCGGGAACATGGAGACGGACTAGACGGGCCATCGGCTGAAATCGAATAAGCGGTGTGTGTAAAGCATAGCCCGATTTGACTGAGATAAGTCCTAGATTGCGCGGTCTATATTAAAAATGGTGCCGTGTCCCATCGCTCCAGATAATCGGTGAAAACAACATGACAAAACACACCGAGAAAAGACAGGAGACGGATGATGAGAAAAGAGCACGCGATGACGCGTTCGCACGCGCGTCATGGGAACGTACATGACAGCCTTCCCTCATGTGCGGATGTCACCAAGCAGCAAGGCCGGCAAAGACCGACGGGCAGGACGACTGCACGCACGCGAACGCGCTTGATCGGATCGGTCGCGATAGGTGCGACACTGATCGTTGGGTCCCTTCAACAAGCGCAAGCGCAAAAGGCCGGAGACCTCATCATTGGCACAGGCTGGCTGCATGTCGCACCGCAGGTCAGCACGGGACCGATGAACACGAACGGCAACCTCGCGACACCATTAGGGCCAATGCCATTCAACCGTAGCGACGGCGCGGCGACCGCCGGCGTCAGCGCCGCCAATACGATTGGACTGACCGCGACGTATTTCATTACTGACCATATCGCCGCGGAAACCGTCGCCGGCCTGCCGCCCAAATTCAATATCAATGGTACTGGCACCAACACGCCATTCGGCAAGATCGGTAGCGCTCGCATGTGGAGCCCTACGCTTCTTTTAAAATATTATTTCAGACAACCGACCGCCAAACTCCGACCCTTCATCGGCGTGGGCGTGACTTATGTCTGGTTCACCGGGGCGCAGATCACGAATGGCGAGTTTTCGCGGACCAAGCTGTATGGCGATACGTCCGTCCATGCGAGTCGCGGCTTCGCGCCGGTGTTCAATGCCGGTTTGTCGTATAACGTCGACAAGAACTGGTTCGTCGGCGCCTCCATCTCGTACATTCCGCTCGCGAGCACGCTGACGATGAATACGCCCAATATGCGTAATGTCCCCACGCCATCGGGCGCACGCGTCTCGGGCTCCAGCACCACAACCGTGCGCGCCAGATTGAATCCGATCGTCACCTACGTCAATATCGGTTATCGCTTCTGATGGTCAGGCCCCGGAGGGTTCACCGACAGCGTACCCGGCACGCTTCGGTACGACGTCTCGGCACTGGCAAGGGTCTGTTGCCACAACCGGCAGGGTGCCATCAGCCCTGTTCATCATCCACGACGAACAGGCGCCGATACTCCTTCAGCGCATACCGATCGGTCATTCCCGCGATGTAGTGCGCGATCAGACGTGGCTGCCGCGCCGCGTCGCTGGATTGATACGGCGGCGGCAACAGGCGCGGATCACTGGAGAATGCGTCGAACATGCCGGTAATCACTCGCTGCGCCTTGTTTGCCATGCGCATCACCTGGTAGTGTCGATACAGGTGCTTGAACAGGAACTGCTTCAATTCCCGCGCCTGCGTCAACATCGCCTCGCTGCTTCCCACAAGCGCTCGCGCATTGCGCACGTCCTCGACGGACCGCACGCCTGTCTCTTGAAGACGACGCGTGGTTTCGTTCGTCAGATCGATGATCAAGGTATTGATCATCGATCGCACCGTCTCATGAATCAAGCGGCGGCCAGGCAACTCGCCGTAGCGATTTCGTGCGACAAGGTAATGATCGCGCCAGAGCGTCACCTCCTCCAACTGCCCGATGGTGACCAGGCCCGAGCGCAAGCCATCATCGATATCATGATTGTTGTAGGCGATCTCGTCAGCGATATTCGCCAACTGTGCTTCGAGCGACGGCTGCTTTCCCTGGAGAAAACGCTGGCCCAGCGCACCGAGTTCCTTCGCGTTTTCACGCGAACAGTGCTTGAGAATACCTTCTCGTGTTTCATAGCACAGGTTCAGGCCATCGAATTCGGCGTAGCGTTCTTCCAGCTCGTCCACCACCGCCAGGCTTTGCAGATTGTGCTCGAATCCCCCGTGGTCGCGCATGCAGGCATGCAGCGCATCCTGCCCGGCATGGCCAAATGGGGTGTGCCCGAGGTCGTGCGCCAGGGAGATCGCCTCGACCAGGTCTTCGTTGAGACGCAAACTACGCGCAACGGATCGCGCAATCTGCGCCACCTCGAGACTATGCGTCAAACGCGTGCGAAACAAGTCACCTTCGTGATTGACGAATACCTGGGTTTTATATTCGAGACGGCGGAATGCCGTCGAGTGCACGATTCGATCGCGGTCGCGCTGGAACTGGCTTCGCGCATTCGGCGGCGGCTCCGCATATCGCCTTCCCAGCGTTTCCGCCGATCGGCATGCATAGGGCGCAAGGCCGGACTCAAAGGCGTTGTCGATGGAAAGCGGCGGCGTGTGAGACATTATTGCTCCGGTGCGATCGTCGCCGCCAGCGTCGCCCGGAGATCGGCATCGGGGACCGATGTGATAACCGCCTCGCCCAACGATTTCAACAAAATGAATTTGATTTCCCCGCCTTCCGTCTTCTTATCGCCCAACATCAGGTCGATATAGCGGTCGGCATCGGCACGAACCCGGTTGGCGGCATCGGCATTCGCTGAATCCCCATCCGCATCCGCGCTCGCATGGACCGCCACCGGCTTTACCGCGGCGCGCGTCAATGATGGCGCCCGCGTTGGTAGCATCGCTTTGGCGGTGACCTGTTCGAGGCGTTCGCGCGACGCGTCGTCGAGCAATCCCAGGCGGGCCGACAGATCCGCTGCCATCACCATGCCGCATCCCACCGCCTCGCCATGCAGCCATGCGCCAAAACCCAGACCGGCTTCAATTGCATGCCCAAACGTGTGCCCGAAATTCAGTATCGCGCGCAACCCACCCTCGCGCTCGTCGGCGGCGACCACGCGCGCCTTCACCGCGCACGAACGCAGCACCGCGTCCGCCAGTGCGGCCTCGTCATAGCCGGACAATGCCGCAACGTTCTCCGCAACCCAATCGAAAAACGCCGCATCGGCTACCGCGGCGGTTTTAATGACTTCGGCAATACCCGCCGCCAGTTCGCGGGGCGGTAACGATGTCAGCACCGCCGTATCGGCAATCACCGCCTGCGGCTGGTAGAACGCGCCAATCATGTTCTTTCCGCGCGGATGGTTGATGCCAGTCTTCCCTCCGACCGAGGAATCGACCTGCGCCAACAAGGTGGTGGGAATCTGCACGAACGGCACGCCGCGCATATAGGTGGCCGCGGCGAAACCGGTCATGTCTCCTACGACGCCACCGCCCAAGGCGATCAGCGTCGTCTTGCGGTCAGCGCGGATTTCTAGCAACCGATCGAAAATCAGGTTCAGTGTTTCCCAATGCTTGAACGATTCGCCGTCGGGCAGCACGATCGTCTCGACCCGCGCGCCCAGCGGACGTAACGCATACCGCAGCCGTTCGCCGTAAAGCGCCTCGACGGTCGTGTTCGTGACAATCACAAACAGGCCCTTGCCCGCTGCGGCCACCTTGGGCAAACCGGCTTGCAGCACATCACTACGATCGATCAAACCGGAGCCGATCTGGATAGGGTAGGCACGATCGCCCAATGCGACGGAGAGGCTTTTCATAAAGGCATTATGGCGCAGACCGCACGCCGGCGTTGGGAACGGGGGCATCTACGGACCCGTCGTCGCGCTCGACGTCAAAAGGGAGCGCCGCCTGCACCGGTGTCCGGGACGACGTCGGTGTCGGTAATGGCGCCGCACCGGTGCCCGCGGAAAGGGGCGCGGACGTCGTCGGCGGATTCGCGCGGGCCTGATGTACGGCTTCGGTGGCGATCCGCTCATCATCCAGACCAAGCTGCGCGATGATGGACGCGGTAAGGCTGTTGATCGACGGGCGACCTGTCTCCATGACGCAGTGCGCGGTCTCACGATAGATCGGATCACGGATCGTGAACAAGGCCTCGAGGCGGCCGCGGGGATCTTCTGTCTGCAAAAGCGGCCGGCTCTTGTCGCGACGGGTGCGCAGCCACAAGTCGTGCGGGTGGGCGCACAGGTACACCACCGTTCCGCGAGACATCAGGCGTACACGGTTTTCCGGGCGAAGCACAGCGCCCCCACCGGTTGCCAGGACAATGCCATCGCGTTGCGTCAGATCGTCAATCACTTCGGCTTCGCGTGTCCGGAAACCATCCTCGCCTTCGTGCTCGAAGATCGTGGGAATCTTGACACCCGTGCGAGCCTCTATCTCATGGTCAGAGTCGAAAAATGTGCGACCCAGCTTACGCGCGAGCGCGCGCCCGACGGTGGTTTTACCCGCCCCCATCAAGCCCACCAGAATGACATTGCCGCGGCGCTTTTCCTGTCCCATCCGATTCATCTGATTCTTTCGTCGCGCAACAGCCTGTGAATCCAGCCCGCCACGGGCTCACGCAGCCTCGCGGCGTTTCGCGCAGCTTACGGGGAAACAGGGGCAATTGTCGAGCGGCACGCTGGCCTTTCGCGCGAAATTACTATTTTCCCATCACAATATGCGTTTTTCCCGCATTCTTGTCGCTAAACGGGCACATCTGCTTCATCCTGATCGTTTGTCCGTTTCGCTCCGGGCACGGAAAAACGCGTGATGTCGGCGTCGACAACCGTGGGCGTCAGCAAGATCACCAGTTCGATTTTGCGCTCTGTTTCGGTCGTGCGCCGGAAGAGTGCGCCAAGAAACGGAATACGTTGCAACAACGGGACTCCGACGACATCACGGCGCGTTTCACGCGAGAAAATACCGCCGATAGATACCGTGCCGCCATCCTCGACCTCCACCTGGGTACGTACCTGCTTCGTATCGATGGCATGGCCCGCGTCGGTCACCACGCCTAATGTGTCTTTTGCAACGTCGACCTCGAGCAGAACGCGTCGGTCTGGCGTGATATGCGGCGTCACCTCCAACCGTAACGAGGCACGCTTGAATTGCACGCTGCCGCTCCGCGCCCCACCACTGTCATCCCCGCGTCGTGACGCCCGCCGTCCTTGATACGGCAGCTCGGTACCCTGCTCGATCGTGGCCTTGTGCCGATCGGTGGTAACCACGCGCGGGCTCGACAGCACCTTGCCCCGCCCCTCGGACTCCAGGGCGCTCAATTCCAGCGAGATCAACCTGTCCGCGCCCGCCTTGAACAACGTGAATGCCGCGCTGGCTGCCGTCACACCTAACAACGGCAGCGCACCGGCGTCGTATAGGGTGCCGCCCGGTATCTGGACCGCATCTGTCTTGGCTCCACCGCCCAGGCGCAGCCGCGCGCCAAGTTGCTGGGAAAAGCCGGCGTCGGCCTCGACAATCCGCGCTTCTATCAGCACTTGCCGCGCCGGCAGATCGAATGCCGTGACGAGTTCGGCGATATGCGCAAGGCGTGCCGGCGTATCGGTCACGAACAAGCGGTTCGTGCGCATGTCGGCGCTCAATGCCCCGCGCTTGGACAACAGCAACTGACCGTCCCCGGCGATCAGCTTGCGCATGTCGTCGGCACGCTGGTAATGCAGCTCGAACAATCGGCTCGCAAGCGGTGCGTTATCAGCCTGTTTGGCCAGCGCGTCGTCCTGGTCCCGGGCGCGTTTCTCTATTTCAGCGGCAGGTGCCACCCACATCACACCATGCGCGTCCTGTCGCGCGAGGCCCCGCGATCGCAGCAGCGCGGCAAACGCATCCTGCCAGCGTACGTCGATCACATGCATCGACACCTCGCCCTTTACGCCATCGGATGTGACGATGTCCATCCCGGCGAATTGGGCAAATCCCTGAAGTACCTCCCGCAGCGGTGCACGATCGACATGCAGGTTCATGCGGCCGGATGACGGATGCGGTCCTTGCGATAACGTTGCCTTTAGCGGCAAACTCGGAGACGGGACGGCATCCTCGATCCCCGGCAAGGGTGGCGCAAGCGTCAGCGCGTCCGGCGCGTGCTGCTGCGCGGATACCATCGGCATGGCTGCGCACCCGGCCAGAAGCAACACAACAAACCAGAGACGTTCCATCGATCTCGTCATCGAGCATGCCCCGTGTCATCCCGCCGCAGATGCACGACGTGCTCGGCACCGCCCAGCAAGGGTCGCAGCCGCACCGTACTGCCCTCAACGGCGATCAGGTCCGCGTCGGCAAACGTTTCACCGGGACGCACCAATGCGACTTCCATTCCACCGGATGATCCGCCCCCGCGTTGCACAGCCCCGCTAGTAACACGCCGCGCCAACAGGGCGGCACGCCGCCCCCCCGACACGAAAGTGGCCAGCACGACGATATCGGTTTGCGCCTGTCCACGACGTCGGAATGGATTGGCCGGCACCGCGGCATCCGATGCGGCGCGCATGGCGACATCGGCCGCCTTGCCACCGCCAAGCGCCCCTGCGCTGGGCAAAGCAGGTTTTGCCAACCCCGTTCCGGCGCGTGCAATCGATCGATCCGGCACACCAGCGCGCATCACGCGTGGCTTATCCGGATCGAGGAATACCAGCATGGCTTGCAGTTGCAGCCGCGTACCATTGCTGTCGTGGTCCGGCATGATCCGGGCCGCCCGCACGATTACCGGTGGCTGCGTGGCACCCAGGGCTGCAACGAATGCGGCCAGCGGTTCGAACCCGCCCCGCGCCACCATCCGCGCCGTCCGATGCGGCCATGCCCCCAGTACCTCGCTGCCCCCAAAGGCCGACGAACCTGGCAAGGCATCAGCGTCAACACGAGCCGATGGATTGTCGTACGCCGTCGCATCGCCGCGCGCAACTGCAAAGTCGGTCGCCGAGGCAATGCGCGAGGGGTCGCGAGACATCGCATCAGGTAAGGTGGGTACGTCGCGCTGCGATGCGGACCGATCGTCGATCGCAAAAAGATCGATGGCGACATCGCGCCGTTGCCCGATCTCTGAAATCCACTGCGACCACCCCGCATCCACGCGCACCATCGAAGTCGTGTCGGCCACACTGCCAGCATCGTACGCGGCGGCGTTATTCGCCTCACCGACAGGTTCGCTGGCTGCCGGCCGCACCACGTTCGCGTTGATACCGAGGGAACGCCCACGTGCTTGCAACCCGGGCATCGCCAACGCCGCACGCTCTCCGGCGGCGATGGCCGCGTACAACTCGGGGGCGGTCAACGACGCCCACTCCGGAGGAACGGTCGCCGCACCGTCCCCCGCCGTGGCGGCGCGCGCGCCAGGGGTCGTCGCGTGGGTATCGCCTTGCAGCAGGCGCAAACCAGACGGGGAGAGTCCATCGGTTAATGTCAGGACGCGATCAGAAGCGCCGATCCCGGCTTCTGCAAAAGCCTCGTCCTGAAACAGCGCCGACGAGGAACTGACAAGACCGGCAGGCGCGCCCGCATGGTCAAGCGACAATGCGGCCCTGTCATTTGCCGGCGTACGATGCCATGCGCGGCCACCCATCCAGGCATGGCCCATCAGCGCCACGGCGAGCACGGCGATACTCGCTATCGCCACCCGTCCGGTCAAGGGCCAGGCATGCAAGGCTACCGGCGCGGCAAACCAAGGCAGTCGGTCCGCCAACCAGGCAAATCGGGGCAACAATGCCGTCGACCATGATTGGCCTTCAATGTCGGCTTTGAAGCCAGCATCGCGCCACGGTGTCCCGGTCATCGCGGCACCGCGGTTGCGCCGCGCGCGAACACGTTGACGCGAAAGCGTACCAGTGCCGAGGCACGCGCAGCGGGGGCCGACAAGCGGCTTGCCCCAAGGCGCCATGCATCGATCGTCACGGCACCCACGCGAGGATCACGTTGCAGGCGCGCCATCCACGCCCGCAACGCGGCATCGTCGTCGGCTATCCCTTGAGCACCAAGCGCAAACGCCGCCGTCCCCGGGACCGTGTCGTCGATCGCGCGCACCCAACCCGCGGTATCCGACGCCAAGCCTTCCTCCGTGGTCGCGACATCTGTCAAGCGGACAGGTGCCTCGTCGGCTTGACGTGGCGCCTCGTGCATCGCGGCGGCGCCATCACGCGTCACGTCGGCCGGCCACCGGGGTTGGCCCGCCATATGAAAATGCAGACGTTGCAAGGCCAACGCCGGCGTTCCCGCACGTGATAGCGCATCGAGCAAATCGTGCAACGCCCAACGCGGCCCATCGAATCCCGCGAGCACGTGCTGGCGTGCCGCCTCTCTTTCAAGCATGGCGGTCAGCCCCATTGCATCTCGCCAAACCGGCGCCACGGCTCGAACACGCGCCAGCAACCGCACGCGATGGTCGCGCTGATCCTGCGCGGCTATCCGCACGCGCCACGCGCCGATCGCCTCCAACGCGAGCAGCAGTAGCAAGGCGCTCAACGCCGCCGCCAGCCATTCAATCAGATGGCGCCGCCGTGCCGCCGCCAGGCGACGCGCGCGTGGCAAGGCGAGCAGGTCGAAGCCGGCCAAGCCTGGCGTCACATTGCGGACCGTACTCCCCGCCGTCATGAGGTGACGCACGGCGTCCGCCAATGTCGGCCGCGCCACCACCGTCACGACGTCACGCTCCCGAGCAAACCGTGCAACGCCGCGCCCAGCGCCACCGCACAGTCCATGGCCAACGCCGCAGGCATCACTGCGGCATGGACGTCGCACGCGCTGACGTCGAAACGGATGACCGGATAGCCGCACTTCGCGGACAATGCGGACAGGCCGCCGATCGCATCCATGGCCGCGTCATGCCCGCAGACGATCACCAGCGACGGCAGATGTTGCGGGCTCCGCAACGCGACATGCAGTGCATCGATCCAAGCATCGGCACTGACCGTATCGATCGCGGGCAATGCGCATGACACCGCGGCAACATCGGGTCGATGCGCGGCAAAGGTCCACGCCGCCGCCGCGGTCTCGCTGCACCACACGCATGCGATGCGCATCGGTAACGGACGTTCTTCACCGGTCTCGCCGTCGTCACGGCACTCGGCGCCCACCGACGCGCCCCCCTCTCCGATCGACGTGCTCCGTGCCTGATCGTCTCCCCCTCGCAGACACTGACCGACGACGAAACGGCAGGCGCGCAACGCCGACTCGCCGGCATCGATCACACCTTGCAACGTGGCGCCCGCATGCGCCGCCACCCCTTCACGGACCGCCAGATAATGCGTTTGCGCCGCCGTCAACCGCAGCAGCGTCCGATCGCGCGTCGACGGTTGCCAATCCACCAGCAAGTCGGCGTCGTCGAGCCCACTGATCCGCTGCGCATGCCAGCGTACCCACGGCCCCAACGCATCGATGACATCTTCCGTTTGCGGACGGGTGACGGTATAACCCGGTAACAGCGAGGTCCAGGGAACGTCGCGCGACAGCACGACCGAGGGGCACAGCGCCATCGACAATCCTGGTGCGTCGCCATCCTGGTGCGCCGCCAACGCTGCCCGCAAGATGTGCCCCACCGCGTCCGGCGCAACGATATCGCTGCCGTCGACCAGGCCCGGTGGCAACGCCACATGCCGTATGTCGTCGATACGCACGCGAGGCCCGTCCCCGGGTGCGTTGCTCGCGCCGGAAACGCAGACCAGATGCAAGGCATGGCGATCCAGCTCCACGCCCCATGCGCGCGATATCCGTACGCCTGCGTTCGGCAGTACCCGAGCGGTGCGCACCACACGCTCACGCACGCCCTGCAGCCAGTGCGGCGCATCGCGCCGACTCTTACCCCTATCTGGTCTCACACGTCCTCCGTCCGTCTTGTGGATCGATCGACACGCCAATCGATGCAGCCATTGTCGCGGGCGGCAAGGAAACAAGACAGCTGGCCCGAAGGCGGATGCGAAACGGGATAGGACGATACGACGCGGCGAACCGCGCGCGACGGCTTCCATGGGAGGCGATTCGCATCGCCGTTACTCATGAGCGGGTCAGCCGTGTCACCCGGCCATCCCATCCATCACAAACGAGACGGTGTTGACCTAAGACGGACTATAATGACCCTCCAATCTTACAATTTGTAATGTCAAATAATTCAGACCGCAGCGACGATCGTCCCGCGAACGAGGCAAGGACGTCCAGATCGCGCCCAGACGGATCGGGACAGGGGGACGGCAACCCGTCGCCGCACGGCCGTCAGCGCGCGCCACGTCGATCGGCCGGCGCACGGCTGGCGCTAGCACTTGGCCTTTTGTTCGCGGGATTCGCCGGTATCGTGGGATTGATCGGCGCGTTCGTCGTGGTGCTGTGCGTCCAACGACTGCCAACGCTCGAGGTGGTAACCGACTACCAGCCGAAGATCCCGATGCGCATCTACAGCGCCGATCACGTGCTGCTGGGCGAGTTTGGTGAGGAACGCCGGGAATTCATTCATCTGGAGGACGTCCCGATGCCGCTGCGCGAAGCCGTGCTGGCGATCGAGGACGACCGCTTCTACGCACATGGCGGCGTTGACTACACCGGCATCGCGCGGGCGATCGTCGCAAATCTCACGCATGGCAGCCGTCAGGGCGGCAGCACGATCACGATGCAGGTTGCGCGCAACTTCTTCCTGTCGAGCGAAAAGACCTACACACGCAAGGCTTACGAGATCCTGCTGGCGATGAAAATCGAGGCGGCCTTGTCGAAGGACCAGATCCTGGAGCTTTACCTGAACCAGATCTACCTGGGGCAGCGCGCCTATGGTTTTGCCGCCGCGGCGCGCGTGTACTTCGGCAAACCATTGAAAGACCTGTCACTGCCGCAGATGGCGATGCTGGCAGGCTTGCCGAAAGCCCCCTCGACAACCAACCCGATCACCAACCCCGTACGTGCCGAACAGCGCCAACGCGTGGTGCTGAAACGGATGGTCGACCTCGGCTACATCGATCAGCGCGGATATGACGCCGCGCTTGCCGCGCCGCTTGCCTTACGGCCCGCTCCCACGGAAACCCGGGTGGAAGCCAGCTATGTACTCGAACTGATCCGCCAGCAGATGTTGGCGCGCTACCCCCAAGACGCCTATACGCGTGGCTATACGGTGACGACGACCTTGGTTGCCGGCGACCAGGAAGCAGCAAACGAGGCGGTGCGCAAAGCGGTCGATCGCTATGACGGCCGCGTCGGCCCCAAGCAGTCGGCCACGCAAACGCCCGCCACGCCGCGTCCGCCCGGCGTCGAGGCGGCTTTGATCGCGATCACCCCGCAGACCGGGGCCATCCGCGCGATGGTGGGCGGCGCCGACTTCGCGCGAAACCAGTTCAACCATGTGACGCAAGCGTGGCGACAACCCGGCTCCGCGTTTAAGCCATTCATCTATGCGGCGGCGCTGGAGCACGGCATCGGTCCCGCGACGCTGGTTGACGACGGGCCATTCGAACTCGTCGCGGACAAGGCGGGTGGCAAGGCCTGGCGCCCCAAGAACTACGGCGGTACGTTTGGCGAACAGACACCGCTTCGCACCGCACTGATGAAGTCACGCAACCTGGTCACGGTGCGCGTGATGCAGCAGATCGGACCACGCGAGGCGCAGGAGTACGTGGCCCGCTTCGGCTTCGATCCGCAGCGCAATCCCGCGTATTTGTCGACGGCGCTGGGCGCGGGGGCGACCACGCCGCTGCAATTGGCCTCCGCCTACGCGGTGCTGGCCAATGGCGGCTATCGCGTCAATCCATACCTGATCAGCGAAGTGACCACCAATGACGGCACCGTCGTGCTGCAAGCCGCGCCCCATGTCGCGGGCTTCAACGCCCCTCGCGTAATCCCTTCCGGCATCGCCTACATCATCCAGGACATGTTGCACGACACGGCAACGCGTGGGACGGCCGCCGGCACGAATGTACTGCGTCGCACCGACCTGGCGGCCAAGACCGGAACCACGAACGATTCGCGTGACACCTGGTTCGCCGGCTTCCAGCCATCGCTGGTGGCGGTGTCATGGATGGGTTTCGATCAGCCTCGTTCCCTGGGACGACGCGCGACCGGCGCGGGACTCGCGCTGCCAATCTGGAACGACTACATGGCCGCCGCATTGCGGGGCAAGCCGGCCGAGTCGGTGCCAATGCCGTCGGACGTCACCCGCCTCCATGGCGAGCTGTACTATGACGGCAAGGTACCCGGGGCGGGCTTCATCGCCAGCATACCGTTGCCTGGCGCGACGGCGTTCGCCGGGGACACGTTCGCAGGCGCCCAGTCCCCCCCGGCTGCCGCGACGGATGCAGAACGTGCCGACGTGATACGACAGTTCAGTGCGGATCTGCTGGACTGATCAGTTGCCGATCGACGCATCGGGCACGCGGCACGACGGCGCGCCCGCGGCGGGACGCCGCCGCCACCGAACCGCCTCCACGCTCCTTAATCGGCAGCTTGGAACGACACGTCCTCACCGGCGATCTGTGTGGCTTCACGTGACAACACCGCAAAAAACTCGTCGCCGGAGCGGGTATCACGCCACAGCGCCCCGTCGAACTTGAAGTGATAGCCACCGGTCTTCGAGGCGATCCAGATTTCGTGCATCGGCTGCTGCAGGTTGACGATGATCTTCGCGCCGCGCTCGAATTCAAGCGACAGCACATTGCCGCTGCGCTCGCATTCGATGTCCGCTTCGACATCGTCCGCGCCCTGTTCGATTGCCGCCAGAACCGCCTCGGCACGGGCCATATATTCGGTATCGGTCATGCTACACTCCACGCTTGGTTTTTCTGACCATCCAATCATGCGACCCGCCGTGTTCCGTTCCCGCTTCCCCGCCCCCGCCAAGACCCCGAAGGCCCCCAGCCTGAACGTCGCGCAAACCGTTGGCGCGCTGCGCCGCATGTCATCAGCCGCGATTGTAGCCGCTGCGGCATTGCCCCTGCTGGCGGCATGTGGCCAGCGCGGTCCGTTGTACCTGCCCACGGTGCCGCCGTTGCCCGCGCCGCCGCAGGACAGTGCCTACAGCACGCCGAATAACGCCGCTCGCGACGGCAGCGATGAGCCAGGATCATCCGCCTCTGGAACGTCTGGCGCGTCCGGCACGGTGGCGCAACCCACGGGAGCACGGTAATGGCGGGCGCGACATTCACGCCGGGTTTCGACTCGCGCGACGGCACGTTGTACGTCGAGGACTGCCGGGCCGAGACGCTGGCGGAGCAATTCGGCACGCCGCTGTATGTCTACTCGCGCCAGGCGCTGACGCAGGCCTATCAGGCTTATGCGCGCGCCTGCGAAGGCCGTCGAGCCACGGTGCATTATGCGATCAAGGCCAATAGCAACCTGGCCGTCTTGAATGTCTTCGCGCGCCTGGGCGCGGGCTTCGACATCGTTTCGGCCGGTGAAATGGCCCGCGTGCTGGCCGCTGGCGGCACCGCGGACCGGATCGTGTTCTCCGGCGTCGGCAAGCATCGCGACGAAATGCGCGCGGCGCTGGAAGCCGGCGTCAAATGCTTCAACGTCGAGTCGGTCCCGGAACTGCATCGCCTGCAATCGGTCGCTGCGTCGATGGGCGTGCATGCGCCAGTGTCGCTCCGTGTGAACCCGGACGTCGATCCCAAGACGCATCCTTATATTTCCACCGGGCTGAAAGGGAATAAATTCGGTGTCGCTTTCGCCGATGCCCGCGCGGTCTACCGCGAAGCCGGCGCCATGCCGAATCTCCGTGTGGTAGGGATCGATTGCCATATCGGCTCGCAGATCACCGAACCATCGCCCTATCTGGACGCCATCGATCGCATCTGCGCACTGGTCTCGGAAATCGAAGCCGACGGTGCACGCATCGCGCATATCGATGTAGGCGGCGGTTTGGGTATCTGCTACAACGATGAAACGCCGCCCGATATCGGCGCGTTCGTCACGATGGTACTCGACCGTCTGACCGAACGCGGTCACGGGCACCGGGAAGTCGTGTTCGAACCGGGCCGGTCACTGGTGGGGAATGCCGGCGTGCTATTGACGCGCGTCGAATACCTGAAGCCGGGCGAGACGAAGAACTTCGCGATCGTCGATGCGGCGATGAACGATCTGGCGCGTCCCGCGATGTACCAGGCGTATCATGCGATCGACCCTGTGACCCCGCGCGGTACCAGCACCACATGCTATGACGTGGTGGGTCCGGTCTGTGAAAGCGGTGACTGGCTCGGTCGCGACCGCGATCTGGCCCTCGCCGAAGGTGACCTGCTTGCGGTGCGCTCGGCTGGCGCCTACGCGTTCACGATGAGCTCGAACTACAACACACGCCCGCGCGCCGCGGAGATTCTTGTCGACGGTAGCCAGGCGCACGTCGCCCGTGCACGCGAAACGGTGCAGTCGCTATTTGCCGGTGAGCACATCCTGCCGGACTGAGTATCAGTTTCGGCGCACAGCGTGATGGCATCGCGATCACGCTGCGCCGCCGCCTTGATCAAGGCCGTCGCGCGCCCGGCGTGCGGTGCATCAATGCCCATCCCACCCTGAACAGCAGCAATACGGCAACGACGATCAGGTAGATCTTCGGTTGCGACAAGTCGTTCTTTCCCGCCTTCATCCACCAGAAGTGCAGCACGGCGAAACCTGCCGCCGCGTACACGGCGCGATGCAAGGTCAACCAACGTCGTCCGAGTTGACGCACCACCGCCTTCGGTGACGTTGCCGCAAGCACCAGCAAGATCACGAACGAGACAAAGCCAACCAGGATGAACGGCCGCTGCACGACGTCGCGCACCATTGACGAGAGATCGAAGAATTCGTCGAACCACACGTAGGTGATAAGGTGCAGCAACGCGTAGAGAAACGCAAACAAGCCGATCATCCGGCGTAACCGCAATAGCCAGGTCCATCCGGTGAGATGACGCGCCGGCGTCACCGCCAGCGTGATGCAGATCCAGACCAGCGACCAGGTGCCGGTCGAATACTGGATGAACTGCACGGGATTCGCGGTCAAGCCGTCGGTGAAGCCCAACGTGACGAGTCGCATCAGCGGGTAGAGCCCGAAGAGAAAAACCAAGGGCTTGAGCCAACGCATGCGCAGATCCGTCCGAGACGGCGCGCGCCGCGTAGCCGGTACGCGTTGCGGTGTCGCGGCGCTGTTTTTCACAGCGCGTGTATCGCCAGTCCGGTCTGCCGGTGCGAGAGTCGATTCCTGTTTTGTCATGCGGCCCCCGGCGTCAGAAGTTCTTCCGCAGATCCATGCCCTGATACAACGACGCTACCTGGTCATAGCCGTTGTACATCAGCGTCGGCCGCTTCGGCGTGAACAGCCCCCCCTCGCCAATGCGCCGCTCCGTTGCCTGACTCCAGCGTGGGTGATCGACGTGCGGATTCACATTCGAATAGAAACCGTACTCCTGGGGCGCCAGCTGATGCCACGACGTGGCCGGTTCACGATCGACAAAGCGAATCGCCACGATCGACTTCGCACTCTTGAAGCCGTATTTCCATGGCACGACGATCCGCACCGGCGCGCCATCCTGCTTCGGCAGCACCTCGCCGTAGAGACCAAACGTCAACAGTGTCAGTGGATGCATGGCTTCGTCCATCCGCAGCCCTTCGACATATGGCCATTGCAGGATATCGGCGCTCAATCCTGGCATCTGCTTCGGGTCGTTCAGCGTCACGAACTGTACGTATTTCGCATCGTTGGTTGGCTGTACCTGCTTGATCAGCGCCGCCAGCGGGTAGCCGATCCATGGGATCACCATCGACCAGCCCTCCACGCAGCGCATCCGATAGATGCGCTCTTCTTGCGGCGCCAGTTTCACCAACTTGTCGATGTCATAGGTACCGGGACGCGCCACCAGCCCTTCTACCCTGACCGTCCAGGGCCGCGTCTGCAGCGTATGCGCATTACGCGCTGGATCGGCCTTGTCCGTGCCGAACTCGTAAAAATTGTTGTAGCTGGTGATGTCCTTGAACGATGTGACGTTGTCCGTCACCCGATACGTCGCATTCGGTATCGCCGGCAATTTCTGCGCACCGGAATTCGCTTGCAATCCTTGGGCCGCCGCCGCATTGGCCAGTGACGGCAGCATCCCTGCAGCGGATGTCAACGCCCCCGCTCCCGCGAGTTGCAACGCCTGCCGGATAACCTGGCGACGGGACTGGAACAACGCCTGCGGGGTGATTTCACTGCGGGGAATATCGTCGCCGCGTAATGCGGCGATGTCGCGCCTGCTGGTCATGGCCAAGGCTCCTCGCACCGCTCGCGTGGCGCGGCGCAATGCAAAACGGCGATGCCGAAGCATCGCCGCGAGTTCGGAATGACCCTAGCTTACCGCAGTTGCCCGCGTCGATGGATGACATTCATGTCATCCACTCGGGGAGCGTTCACCGTGTCGTTTTCCGGTCGCCGCGTTGCGTTTCGCCTACAGCTTGCCGTAACTATGCAAACCCGACAGGAACATGTTCACGCCTAGGAAGGCAAAGGTCGTGACGACCAGTCCCGTCAACGCCCACCACGCCGCAGGTGCGCCGCGCAGGCCCTTCATCAGCCGCATATGCAACCAGGCCGCGTAGTTCAGCCAGACGATCAGCGCCCACGTTTCCTTCGGGTCCCAGCTCCAATAGCCGCCCCATGCCTGCGCCGCCCACAAAGCGCCCAGGATCGTCGCAATCGTGAAGAACGTGAAACCGATGGCGATCGATTTGTACATCAGATCGTCCAGCAGATCGAACGATGGCAGGCGATCGGCCAGCACGCCGCGCGCCTTCAGCAGCCATGCCACCGAGACCATCGCGGACAATGCAAACGAGCCATAACCGATGAAGTTCGCCGGCACGTGAATCTTCATCCACCAGCTTTGCAGCGCCGGCACCAGCGGCTGAATCTGGCCCGCGTCACGCGCAACCGAATACCACATCAGAAAACCGACGGCGGCCGAGATCACCAGCAGCACGAACGCACCCAGCGCCCGCGTGTTGTATAACCCTTCGTAGTAGAGGTAGAACAACGACGTGATCAGGCAGAACAGCACGAACACTTCGTACAGGTTCGAGATGGGGATATGTCCGACATCGGTGCCGATCAGGTAAGACTCGTACCACCGCACCATCAGGCCGACAAAACCCGCCAGTACCGCGACCCACAGCATCCGCGACGCAATCGCCGATGACGACGGTGCACGGAACAGCAGGCCCAGCCAGTAGAACACCGTCGAGAGCACCAGCAAGGCGCTCATCCAGAGAATTGCCGATTGGCTCGACAGCAGGTACTTGAGCAGGAACAGTTGGTCCGCATTCGCCAGATTGCCCTGATACAGCTGAATTGCCGACAACGCGAACCCTGCAATCAGCACGACCAGCAATCGGACCGGCTTCCAGAACCACCCGAGCGTGATGACGGCAGGCGTCGCGCACACCAGCACGGCCTTGTCATAGTAGTTCGTGTACGCGTGGAAGCGATAAATCGAAAAGCCCGCGCCCGCGACCAGCAACAGCGCATAGACGATGTCGACCACGCTCAGGCGGCGCCAGAACGCATCCCGCGCAAAGGGGAGCGGCTGGTTCGGATCGTTCAAGGGTGACCCCGACGGGGTACCGGACTGATCGCGCCCGAGCGGTGCGCTCGAACTGGAGGTAGGGTGTGAGGCCATGATCTCTGCGAGGTAGGTCACTTCGTTGTCGTATCGGACGCCGCATCGCTCGCGTCCGAAGGCGTATGCGACGGGGTGTCCGAATCAGGCGTCGCCGCGGGGATTGCCGCATCGTCATGCGCGTCGGGAGCCACGGTCTGGCGCACCGCGTCGCGCATGCGCACGTATTCTTTCTCGAAATCCATCGTCCGCCGCGCGGTCGACATCGCCATCAGCACATGCGTGCGCGTATCGCCGGCCGGACGCAGCCAGATCCAGACACGGCGCTCGCGAACGTAGAACATGGCAAAAATGCCGAGCACCAGCATGAGCGAACCGAGGTACACGATACGCTCGCCCGGCGCCCGTGTCAGTTGGAATACCGACGCCTGCACCTGGTGGAAATTATCCAACTGCAGGAAAACCGGGGCGCCGTAGTAAAAGCTGTCGGAAAGCGCGTTGATCGTGTTCTGGACAAACCGCATGTGCGGCGCGTCGGGTTGCAGCGGCGGTTCGCCTGCCTTTGCGCGGGCGAGTTGCCACAAGTCCCAGACGCTGCCCTCCAGCATCCGCAACAACAGGCCTGCCGCCTTCTCCCGGTCCGGCGCCGGCACGGACCCTTCGATGAAGTTTGCAACGGCCGGAAAGCCGCCGGCTGCCTGTACCGGCTGTCCCGCGAGCGGCGAGCCGTCGGCCTGCACGCCGGCGAACAGGTTCAGCACACGAATCGCACTCTCGCGCAAATTGTCCGCCAGTTGCGCATTGGCGGCGTTGGGCGCGGCGCCGGCTCCCACCGACCGATCGGCGAAAGCGCGTGCGGCCGCCCCGCGCAACGCCGGGTCCTGCAGCGCCGCGCGCACCAGCATCCACTGCTTCACCGAACTTTCGTCGTCAGCCGGAATCCGTAGGTATCGGAACGGCGCATCCGGCTGTTCCCGCATGCCGGCGAGGAACATCGGCGCGCCATTGACCAACGTCGGCACCATGTAGTTGTTGAACTCACGGGCTTGTCCGGCACTGTCGCGAATCTTGTACTGGATGGACGGACCGATATTGTGCAGGTTTTCCGACGTCACGCTCTTCGCGCCGGAGCCGAGCCGCTCATCCAGCGCATGCTGGAAACCCGACTGTCGCGCCACGCCGCGCGCATCGGTCTTGCCGCTGCCGTCGGTCAGGTTTTCCACGTTGATGGCGCGGAAGTCCGAGAACTCGATCGTATCGCCGTCGGGCAAGGTTGTCGTGCCGCCGATGGTGCCCTTGTATGGCGCGGCCTTCACGGCGGTGCCTTGCATCGGATAGCCGGTCAGCTCGAGCGTCGTTCCGCCATCCTCGAAGCTCGACTGATAGATCGATACCCCGTCGTAGGTGAACGGCTTGTTCACCTCGACGCGGGCCGGCGTGCGCTTACCGGTCTGGCGATCGATCACGACGATATCGCTGGCGAACAGCTTTGGCATTCCCGTCGAATAGTAATCGACGATGAATTTGTTCAACTGGATCGAAAACGGTAAGTCCTGCAGCAGGATGCCGTCTTTTTCATTCAGGATCGCCGTGGAAACGTATTGACCTTCAGGCACCCACGCATAGCCGCGAAAACTCGGATTTTGCGGCCAGAGGCGGTGTTCGGGACCGATCTGCGCGATGGGCGCATTGGTCACCACCGGCGACTTGCCGAACAGCCAAACCTGCATCCGCACCATCAGGCCGCTGTCGAGCAAGCCGCCGATACAGATGACCACAATAGCCAGGTGGGCCAGGATATAGCCCACGCGCGTGAACGCGCCCCGCTTCGCGGAGATCAGCGTGGCACCGCTGTCGGTGCCCTCCGCTTCGCGCGTCCTCGTCTTGTAACCGGCGCGAACAAGCAACTGCTCGCAGGCATGCACGGCATCGCGCTGGACGGCCGGCGACGCGTATTCGTCGTGATGATGGAAGGCGCGCAGGCTGTTTTCGCGCACCCTGTCCTTCCAATTGCGCGTGTCGGCGATCATCTTCGGCCCGTTGCGCGTGACGCACAGCGAGATCGAGATGATCAGGAACGCCAGAATCAACATGAACCACCAGGCGCTGTACACGTTGTACATGTCCAGCGAACGGAAGATATCGGCCCAGAAAGGACCGAACTGGTTCACATAATTCGGATAAGGATCATTCTGCTTGATCACGGTGCCGATGATGCTGGCAATGGCCAGGATCGTCAGCAACGCGATGGCGAACCGCATCGATGCAAAAAGATCGATGAGGCTACGCCGCGTCCGGTCAAACCGCGAGGAACGGGCGCTGGCTGGGGTGGAACGCATTCAAACTCCGCGAGACAAAATCGGGCGCAACCACGGGGCGTACCCACCGCGTCATGAAGCCGCGAGCGCCTACGCCACGGTTACCAAAAAAAGCGCGTATTCGCACGTCCAGCATGGCTTCGCAAAGCGGGCGTATTGTACAATAAAGTCTGTTTTTCCCTTGATTTGCCAATGGTTAGGGGCGGACGGAATGTCGCGGCAGGGAAACAATGGCGGTCGTAGTGACGGGCTTCGGAACGAGAATGCAATGTAATCGCCCGGTAACGGTCACTCTCCCGACATAATCGAACTGTTTGGCCCTTGGCGAAAGCGCGCAAGACCACGGTACGGGTGCGACAACAAGCCTGCATTTGCCCTGCATCCTTGGTATCGACTGCTTTCAATGCACTGCGCTACGTCGGCATTGTGCAGGGATGGCGACCTGTCGGGCGGTCCACGCACGGTGCCCGCGTCCCTGGTGACGAGGCGGAGGAATGGCCGGCGTATTTCGCACGACGCTTTCGTCATGTGTTCGTCAGGTCCCTGTGCCGATCGGCAATGCCAGCGACGAGCCGCGTTCCGCCAGCAGAACCTCGATTTTCGCTGCCGCGTCAATTTGACGCAGTCATCACGGGTCCGGGTCTTGGTGCCTTCGCCGTTTATCCCTCGAAGTGAAATGGGTATCCAGCGACCATACCGGCAGTCCTTCAGTATCGCTGTTTTTTGTGTTTTCTAACGCGCTTCGGCGCGGAGTCCGTCATGCCGTCGTCGTATCTGCTGCACCAATCGCGCTTCTTCGTCACCGTGAATCATCTCCGGGACCTGCCCCCCACCCCGCAACCCGAGGTCGCGTTCGCGGGTCGCTCGAATGCGGGCAAGTCGAGCGCGATCAACGTGCTTTGCAATCAACGTCGATTGGCGTTCGCAAGTAAGACCCCCGGTCGTACCCAACATATCAACTACTTCGAAGTCGGGCCGCAGGACGAGCGCGCCGGCTTTGTCGTTGATCTGCCAGGGTACGGTTATGCCCAAGTACCGGGTGAAGCCAAGAAACACTGGGAAGCCTTGTTGAGCAGCTACATGCGACTCCGTCCGCAATTGCGCGGCATGGTGCTGGTCATGGACTCGCGACGTCCATGTACCGATCTCGACGTCCAGATGATCGATTGGTTTGCGGTCACCGGCAAGCCGATCCACATGCTGCTGACCAAGGCCGACAAACTGAATCGACAGGAAAGCCAGCAGGCCCTGCGCAAGACGCGCGCGCTGATCGATCGCTATAACGAAGCGAGCGGCGAGGAACAACTGACGGTGCAGCTTTTTTCGATGCTCAAGCGTGTGGGATTGGAGGAAGCACACGCAAAGGTCGAAAGCTGGATCAAACCGCCGGCGCCGGTCGAGGATGGATCAGCGGCCCCCGTTGCCGCTGAATAAGCCTGCCGCCTTGGTGTTGGTCTCAGCTACGTCAGCCGCCTGGGTCGCCGATTGTTCCGCCAAGGCACGGGCCAATGGCGTGTCGGCACCTACCGATGCCGCCGTCGCCCTGTTCGACCCCGCATCGGCTTTTTGCGCGGTTTGCAATACTCGCTGCAGCGTGGCGGCGAAGCGATCCGCCGGCTGATAGCCCATCACCCGTAACGCGGTCAGTTCGCGGCCATGTGCATCGTAAAAGATGACCGCCGGCGGCCCGAACATGCCGAAGTGTTTCATCAACGCCTGATCGTCGGAATTATTCGCCGTCACGTCTGCTTGCAACAATGCAAAAGACTGCAAGGCGGTATGCACCGCGGGCTGCGGAAACACCAGACGCTCCATCTCCACACAGCTCGTGCACCAATCAGCGTGGAAGAACAGCATCGTCGGACGACCGGCTGCGGCCGTGGCGCGTTGCAGTTCTTTTAGAGACCGAACCTTGGCAAAGGGCAATCCCGCCATGTCCGCACTGTCGCCGGCACCAACGGCCCGCGACGACGTATTACGCGAGACGCTGTCGGCAGCACCCACGGGCATCGCCACACCGGCAAATACAGCCAACGGCCGCATCGGATCGCGGGCCCCCGCCAAAGCCCCAGCGATCAATGCGGCCGCGCAGCCCGCGAATAGCCAACCCAACGCCCGCCCCAACACCCGCCAGGCGATGCCGCCGATGGCCGACGTGCTCGCTGCACCGCCAATGGGCACGACACCCAGGCAACAGGCACCTACCAAGGCGACGAACGCCCACCCCAGCAGTACGAGCGCGGCGGGTAGCACCGGTGCCGTGACCCACACCGCCGCCGCCATCAACAGTACGCCGAACGCGCGCTTGACGCTGTCCATCCACAGGCCCGCGCGGGGTAACAAGGCGCCAGCGCCCAACCCCACCACCAGCAGCGGCACGCCAAGTCCCCAAGCCATCGCAAACAAAGAAACGCCGCCCAGGAACACATTTCCGGTCTGTGCGATGAACGCCAGCACGCCGAACAGCGGCGCCGTCATGCACGCCCCGACGAGCAGGGCCGACAGGGCCCCCATCACCAGGACGCTGAGAACGCGGCCACCCCGCAATCGGCTCGACGCGGCGGACACACGGCTCTGCCAGGCCCCCGGCAACTGCAATTCGAACGCGCCGAGCAAGGAAACGGCGAACACCAGCAGCAACACGCCGAAGGCGCCGAGCACCCAGGGGTTCTGCAACGCCGCATTCAGGCTTGCCCCGGCGAGCGCGGCCGCGATGCCGAACACGGTATAGACAATTGCCATGCCGAGGATGTAGGTCGCCGACAGCGCGAGCCCGCGCCATCGGGTCAGCGCGGCGCCCTCACCGAGGATGATCGACGAGAGGATCGGAATCATCGGCAGGGAGCATGGCAGCAGACTCAACGCCGCCCCCAATACAAAAAAGATCGCGATTACCGCTGGCAGGCTACGGCCTTCCAATACATGCATCGCATACGCTTGATCGTAAAGGCTGTCGGTAACCGAGGCAGGTACATCGCCGGCAACCAACGCCGGGTCGGCTGCGGTGTCCGTGATCGCATCCCCCTCCGCGGCCGGCTTCAGCGCGACACCCGCCACATGCACCTGGTGATGGATCGGCGGATAGCAGACGCCTTTATCCGAGCAGCCCTGCGAGGTCACATCGAGATCGAACGGACCTTGCGCGCTTGTCACCGGCACGGTGATGTGCAGCGTCCCCCGATAGGTCTCGACGTCTTTGTTGAACGTCTGGTCGAACTTGACCGTACCGGGAGGAAGTTGCACCGCGCCCAGGGTGGCCTGGCCGGCAATGACCGTGTACGCGAAACGCTCACGATACAGGTAATAGTCTGGCGCGATCCGATACTGCAGTTGGACTGCGCCCGGCACTTCGCTGGATTGGAATCGAAACGCCTCCGACGGATCGAGAAACCCGTCGTCGGCGTGGGCAACAGCAGGCAGCGCGAAAACCAATAACAGCAGCAGTGGCGTTAGCGCAAGACCACCGCGGAAGATCGCTTGCGCGGCACGGTGCAGGCTTTGGCGCAGACGCACGCGCCAGCGTGCCGTGTGGATGGCGGTACCGAGTACGGGCACACGGTCCAAAAGAAGAAAACACCGGGCACCGCGCTTGTCGGCATACGGCGGCCGTCGGTACAAAAACACGGGCATTCTCGAGATCGCCATCAAAAAGCAGATTGTAACGGCTGGGCACCGCCGCCAAGATGAAACGTGCCTCCACATCGAGACCAATGGCGCACCACGCAACGTCATGCGACCCGCCATAAAACATCCGCGCGCGCACGAAGGCCAGGGGTGCCCGACGATTCTACCCGCTTCACGTCATCGACTTCGCTTTGGCCACGGAACGCTTTCACTTGTGTCGTCACTGAATCAGCGAAGTGACTTGGTGATGCATGCATACCAGCATTGCACCGCACATTCGATCGCAATCAGTAAGCGATCGCTTTATACCGTTCTAGCCATCGACCATGAGCCTTGCCCGAGACCTGATGCATCAACTGGCCACCGCGACCTCGATGACACCGCCAGACCCGGCGATGACGACGTGGGATCTCGCGATAGAGGATCGATCCATCACGCTGGAGGATGGCGGCGCCGTGTTGATATTGAGCACGCCGCTGGGAACCGCGTTACGCGCCCATCCCGCGCCATTTTGGCAGCACCTGCTGGCATTGAACACCACCTTGGTCGTAGCGGATGGCGGTGCAATCACGATTGATCGGCCCGGCCATACGATATCACTGACGCAGGTGTGGCCCGCTTCGCAGTACGCGTCGCGCAACCTGCCCGACTGCCTTGGTACCTTCATCGCGCAGGCCCGCCGCCTGGTCGACACGCTGAACCGGACGCTCCCGCTTGACACTTCTTCCGAAGATGGGGCGCCGGAGTCAGGTGGCGCGGCGACTTCGACGAAGGAGCCTGTTTTCGTCTGAGCGTGTGGATGCCGCCATCATTGATGAGCGCGGCATGTGATTAAGGACCGTGTGAGAGACGCGCTATGGCGGAAATGTCTGTATCGCCGGACGGTATTGCCATCGCCGTGGATGCGCATTGGGACCTCCGCGGCATCACCGACATCGGCAAACTTGCCGAATCGGCGCGTCGGACGGATCTGATCGAGCAGGGTTTTTCGCCGCTGTGGCGCAGTGCTGTCGCCATCCTGTCGACATTGCCGCTGATTGGCGGCAGCGAGCACGTCAAGCAAGCGGCAGCAGACATCGCGTTCAGTGACACGGCCCGCGCCGCGCACTTCGACGCATTTGTCGACGCGCTGCAGTCGCAGTACGGCGAAGCCGTTACCAACGAAGCGATTGCGCCGGGATGGCCGCCCGATTGCTGAAAGCCGGTGGCGCGGAAGCTTTCGTGCCGATCCCCGCGACATGGATCTACGTGGACGCGGACACGATGCAGCGGTATTCGCTCGACTTGATACGCGAAGTTACCGCATTGAATGTCAAGGCAGACGCGGTGGATCAGACAATCCAAACATTCGCCTCACCCGGTCGTCCGATGAGCAAGCTGGAAGCCACAAATCCACATGCGACGCGCGTCGCCTTTGCACAGGACGCGATAGCAAGGCTTCCGGCAGCAACACGTGAATCGATGCGAACGTTGCGCACTGCATTGGAAGCATGCAAAACGCCGCCCAACGACTACGAGAGCGCAATGCGGCAGATGAAAGCGCTGGTCGGCGGCTTGCACGAACATGTCAACGGCCCATTCGGTTCGGCGATCAATGTGGCATTGGGCGCGGCATACACGTTGTATAGCGAGATCCGTGACGCTGCCCACGAGGATAGCGAACTCCTGGTCAAGCAGAAGCAACCCACTTGAAACCCGACTTCTTTGACAATCGACATGCCAACCGCAAACGACCTCCTGACCACGCTGGCGCAGCAAGCCGGCCTTCCTTTGACGTTCGACGCGAACGGCTGGTGCATGTTCGAGATCGACGGACTCTGGGTCGCCCTTCATGGCACCCCGTCCCATTTGATCATGCACGGCATGATCGGCGCCTATCCCGATCGCCTCGACGATGCCGCCTTCTGGCGTGACGCGCTGTTCCGCAATACGGCCACGCTGAAAACCGCCGGTGCGGCGATTTCGATGCACGACGGGCGGACGTTGATCCTCACCCGTCCGGTGGCAAACGACGTCCCGGACATCGATTCGATCGGCGCCCTTTCAGTGACGTTCGTCGATACATTGCGCGGACTGGCCGCGGCGCTCCCGATGGCCGATACGACCCCGCTGCCAAGCGCGGCGAGCGATGGCGGCATGCTACCCATGTTCGGCGGTCCTTACATGGCGGTGTAACCGACAGGAGGGTGGCCTTGGCCGCCATGATCATCGCGGCCCACGCGATTGAACCGTCCTCGCCGGTCAGGCGGGCCGCCTGAGCTTACTGTACTTTCAGGAACCGCCATGCCATTTAATTCTTCATTACCGGGAACCACCGTCGCGGACTTGAAGGCCGATTGGGGAGCCGTCACGGATGTTCGCCCGTTCGCCGAAGCCGAACGGAAATCGAACCTGATCGAGCATGGGTTTTCACCGCTATGGCGTGGTGTGGTGCGGGTGCTGAGCAATTTGCCGATCATCGGCAACACCGATGCCGTCAAACAAGCCGCAGCTGACATTACATTCAGTGATACGGCACGCGCCGAGCGCTTCGACGCCTTCGTCGGTGCACTTCGCTCCCAATACGGCGAAGCAGTCAGCCACGAGGCGATCGCCCTGACGTCGCTGTCACCGGCGAATTACCTGTCACTGTCAAAGATGCAGGAAGTCCGCGACGTCGCGCAGATGCGCGAAAGTCTGACGCATAACCAGCAATTCTCGAATCGGGTGGAAGTGAAGGTATGGCCGTGGGAGAACATGAGTCGCGTCGGGCATGTCGCGTTGATGCTGCGGCATGAAAAAACGGAAGGCGGGGAGATCACGCGGGCTGACGGAGAAGCGGAGACCTACGCCAGTTGGTGGCCCGGAGCCGAGGAAGAGAGAGAGGGCGAGCAAGTCAAGGAAGGCGAACTGCAGGAAAAGATCACTTCCTTGACGCGCGCGCCGCGACTTGGGGTACCGACGACATTTCGAGAGAACAAAATCCTTGAACTCTCGGCACGCGCGCAGCAGGGGCTGATGAGCGGGAAATTCCAACCCAAGGAGGGGCAGGTGCTATTGCCGGCCGAAAAGGGCGAAGAAGCTCAATGGGGCATGGAACCCGAATTCTCGATTGCCATGCCGATGGCCGGATATAACGAACGCCCTGTCGCTGTCGGCACGGGGGAAAAGGAACAGACAACCGCGCCCGCCCTTACGACCTTCGGCCTCAATGGACCGCAGATTAAAAACTATTGGGAGAAAGACGTTCTAGGCGACGAAAGCGCGCAATTCGCGCTCGTCAGCGCCGACAGCAATTGCTCCGGGATGGCGGCGCGACTGCTGAAGGCAGGTGGTGCAGGCGCTTTTGTTCCGGTCCCTACTGCGCAGATCTTTCTAGACCCGAATACGATGCATCGCTATTCGGTCGAACTCATGCGCGAGGTTACCGCCTTGAACGCCAAGGCCGACGCGGTGGACCGTGCCATCGGCGCGTTGCCGAAAACCGTTGGCCAGGAAGGGGCGGCGGCCGCGCCTATTTCCCAGGCCGAGCGCGTGACCCTTGCGCAAGCGGCGATAGCCGCCCTTCATCCGTCCGCACGCGCGTCGATGCAGACGTTAAGCAATGTCTTGAATGCCTGCCAGACAGAAGCTGCGGATTACGAAGGGATGATGCAACAGATGAAGGCGCTTGTTGGTGGGCTGCATGATCATGTCAACGGTCCGTTCGGATCGGATATCAATAAGGCCTTAGGAGCAGCATACGAATTGTACGACACGATACGTGGCGCAGCGCACAAAGCTAGCTATCTGCATGACACGATGGAGTCCGATATCGCGTCCGATTTTTTTGATGATTGATCACGCACGCTAAATACGACGCCCGCCCCTTCTCATTGACTGGGCGGCCCGCTCGGGCGTGAAGCATTATCTGGAACGGTCATGACACACATACCTTTAGCGCCCGGTGGCGCTGTTGCGGACTTGCAGGCCGGTTGGGAAGCCGTCACGGACGTGCGCCCTTTCGCAGAAGCGGAACGGCAGTCGAACCTCATCGAGCATGGCTTTTCACCGTTATGGCGTGGCGTAGTACGTCTTCTGAGCAGCCTGCCGATCATTGGCAACACGAATGCCGTCAAACAAGCTGCGGCGGATATCACGTTTAGTGATACGGCACGCGCGGAGCGCTTCGAGGCGTTCGTCGGCGCCTTGCGGTCCCAATACAGTGCGGAGATTACCGATGAGGTGGTTGCCCTGACGGCGCTGTCGCCGGCGAACTATCTATCCCTGTCGAAGATGCGCGAAGCCCGGGACGTGGCGCTCATGCGGGAATGCCTTACCCATAACCAGCAATTCACGAATCGTATAGAGGTAAAGGTGTGGAACTGGGAAAACATGCGCCGCGTCGGCCACGTAGCGCTGCTGATGCGGCATGAGCTGACAGATGGCGGCGATACAAAATTAACGGGCCCGGATGCAGAGACATACGCCAGTTGGTGGCCCGGCGGAGATTTCGACGCGTCGCCCGACGAGGGGCAAGTGTCCGGCCTCGAAGCGAAAATATCCGATCGATTGGAGTTTGACATTCAAACGCAACGCGGGTTCGCTGGCTCATACACATCCGATATGTACAGCGAAATGTCCCAACGCGCTCGAGAAGGACTCGAATCAGGACGATTTGCGCCATTGCCGGGTCAAGTTCCCATCAATATCTATCAGGGGGAAGAGGATGAAGCGCCTAACGTGAGCTGGGGAAAAGAACCCGACGCGTCTATCGCCATGCCGATGGCAGGCTACAACGAAAGACCACATCCAGGCGGGACCGGAACGGATGCCAACGGGGTCGTCGTTCCAACCCTGACCACTTTCGGCCTCAGTGTCGACGCCATCAAGACATACTGGGAAACGGAGGCGATTGGGAATGATGCGGCGCAGTTCAAGCTCGTCAGCACGGACCGGAACTGCTCTGGCATGGCGGCGCGGTTATTGAAGGCCGGCGGCGCGTATGCGTTTCTGCCAGTTCCCGAAGCGGTGCTCTTCCTGGATCCGAATACAATGCGTCGCTACACAACGGACTTGATGACGGAGGTCACCGCATTGAATGCAAAAGCGGATACCGTCGACGCCTCATTCGGCAGGCTGTTCACCGAGGATGAAGGGGCAGATGAAAGCGGTGTGACGCCCTCCTATTCAGTCCGCCTGGCACGTGCCCAAGAGGCAATCGCTTCACTGCCACGGGCGACACAAGCGTCCATGCAGGCATTAAACAATGCCTTGAATGAATGTAAGACGGAAGCGGGCGACTACGAAGGGATGATGCGACAAATGAAGGCGATGGTGGGCGGCCTGCACAACCACGTCAACGGCCCGTTCGGATCGGATATCAATAAGGCGCTAAGGTCTGCATACGAATTGTACAGTGCGATCCGTGGCGCAGCCCACGAGGCTGGCTACCTGCGCGAGGCGAGTGACTCCGATATCCCGTCGGATTTTTTTGATAATTGATCATGCGTATTGAATACGTTTCTTCCAAACACCGAGTCGATCACCCCCTTCGAATGACGTCCAAGGATACTTCGGGCGCGTTGGCGGCAGCGCTCCCGATGGCTAATACCAATTCGCCGCCAAGCGGGCCAAGCCAGTGGCGGCATGCCTCCCTAGTTTGACTGCAGTCGCATGGCCGTGTAACGGATAAGCGACCGTCCTTACCGCATCGATTGCCTAGACCGCAACGGCGGCGCTTTCATAGACCCGGCATGCAATCAAAGACTTACTACACTTTTAGGAAAAATCATGACAAACGATTCTTTATCACAGGGAGGTCTATTAACAGACTTCCAATCCGACGCGACAACCGTCACGGACATCCGCCCATTCGCGGAAGCCGAACGACGATCGAACCTCGTCGAGTATGGCGTCTCCCCGTTTTGGCGTGGCATGGTACGCATTTTAAGCAACCTGCCGATCATCGGAAACACGAACGTCGTCAAACAGGCGGCGGCGGATATCACATTTAGTGATACGACGCGCGCGGAGCGCTTCGAGGCATTTGTGGGTGCCTTGCGTTCCCAATACGGGGCGGAAATTACCGACAAGGTCGTGGCGATAACAGCGCTTTCGCCGACAAACTATCTGTCCTTGTCGAAGATGCGCGAAGCACGGGACGTGGCGGCCATGCGCCAAGGGGTTACGCATAACCAGCGGTTCCAGAATCGCGTCGAAGTCAAGGTATGGAACTGGGAAAACATGAATCGCGTCGGACACGTATCGCTGCTCCTGCGGCATCCGATCGCCAATCACGGTCGAACCGTATTGAAAGGTGACAAGGCCGAGACCTATGCCAGTTGGTGGCCCGGCAACGAATTGCCCACCTCAACCGACAATAGTCTCGTCGACAATGTAGTGGATAAAATCGTCCATAGATTGGCGTTTACGGGTACGGCACTCGGCCGTACCAGCGACTACGCGAACGACGTCTACGCGGAGATGTCCGAGCGCACGCGAGAAGGTTTGGAAGAGGGGCGGCTGCAGCCATTGCCGGGTCAAGTGCCGATGAATTACATCGATGACAGCACCAATTTACCAACGACAACCTGGGGCATGGAACCGAATGCATCGATTGCAATGCCGATGGCGGGATACAACGAAAAACCGTATGTCGATGCCGCCGGCAAGGAAGAAAATTACATGGAGTTCACGTGGACCCCGTTCGGTCTTGATGGCGGCGCCATCAAGACCTATTGGGAAACCGAGATAAAAGGAAACAAATCGGCGCAGTTCAAGATTTTCAGCACGGACTGGAACTGCTCGGGCGTGTCAGCGCGCCTGTTGAAGGCGGGCGGTGCGGAAGCGTTTCTGCCGGTTCCCGAGACGACGCTCTTAATGGACCCGAATACGATGCGTCGCTACGCGACAGATCTGATGACCGAAGTCACTGCGCTCAATGCCAAGTCGGAGGCCATCGACGCCATGTTCAGCAAGTTATTCGTCTTGGAGATGGAGGCAGACGAGAATGGCGCACCACCCACCTTTTCGGTCCGCTTCAAGCGCGTGCAGGACGCTATCGCGTTATTGCCACCAGCGACAAAAGCAACGATGCAGACTTTAAGCGATGCGGTGGCGGCCTGCGATCCGGTCGCGCACGATCATGCAGGAATGATGCGCCAGTTGAAGGGATTGGTTAACGGATTACACCCACACATCAAGGGCCCGTTTGGTACACATATCAACCTCGTGCTGGTGTCGGCGTGCCATCTTCTCAACGCAATACGCGTTGAAGGGTTTGCCGACAAAACACATAACGGCCACAACGCAGTCGGTTCGGAGCAAGCCGACGTCGAATAACGCAACACCCGGAGCCAAAAAGGATGCGAAAAAAAACCGCCTCAAAGGGCGGTTTTTTTCTTCCAACACGGTCTACCACGATTCGCGCAGACCGACTGAGAACCAACGTCGGCGCTTACTCGGCGTCGCTCGTGTCTTCCACTGCTTCCGTGACTTCCGGGCGATCCATCAATTGGATCAGCGCCATCGGTGCATTGTCGCCGTGACGGAAACCGAACTTCAGGATGCTCAGATAGCCGCCCGGGCGGTTCGCGTAACGCGGGCCCAGCACGGTGAACAGCTTCGTGACCGAATCACGGTCGCGCAGGCGATTGAACGCCAGACGACGGTTTGCCAACGTATCGGTCTTGCCCAGCGTGATCAGCGGCTCCACGACACGGCGCACTTCCTTTGCCTTCGGAACCGTGGTCTTGATTGCTTCGTGATGAATGATCGAATTCGACATATTGCGCAGCATTGCCAGGCGGTGAGCGCTGGTACGGTTCAGCTTACGCAGTCCACTACGGTGACGCATGATGATTTTCCTTGAATTGAGTCTTGCTCCGGCTCTTCTATCCGTCCTGCCACACCCATCTGGCGCAGCGGACCGCGGTCCGGTAGGGTTGATTTAAAGGCAACTCCGCGTACAACGCGAAGGGGCATCATCTTACCGCATGATGCCCCTTCGATCCAACCACCCGCGGCACATGCTGCGATCGAAACAACAGATCGCGCCGCACCGCGCCGTGGTGCAAGGTCGCGGCACCACGCTGTCGCCTAACAGGCGACAGGCGACAGGCGTTATTACTTATCGAGGCTTGACGGCGGCCAGTTCTCGAGCTTCATGCCCAGCGTCAGGCCACGCGAGAACAGCACTTCCTTGATCTCGGTCATCGACTTCTTACCGAGGTTCGGGCACTTCAGCAGCTCGTTTTCCGTACGTTGGATCAGGTCGCCGATGTAGTAGATGTTTTCGGCCTTCAGGCAATTTGCCGAACGGACCGTCAACTCAAGATCATCAACCGGACGCAACAGGATCGGATCGATCTGTGGCGCACGCGACGGGGCTTCGGCCGTGGTTTCGGTACCTTCCAGCGCCGCGAACACGTTCAACTGATCAACCAGGATACGCGCTGCCTGACGAATCGCTTCCTCCGGCGTCAAGACGCCGTTGGTTTCGATGTTCATCACCAGCTTATCCAGATCGGTACGTTGCTCCACCCGTGCCGATTCCACCGCATAGCTCACGCGCTTGACCGGCGAGAACGACGCGTCCAGCACGATACGACCGATGACCTTGGCGACGTCTTCGCCGTAGCGACGTACGTTACCCGGCACATAGCCGCGCCCCTTTTCCACCTTGATCTGCACGTCGAGCTTGCCGCCCTTCGACAGATGCGCGATCACATGGTTCGGATTGATGACTTCGCAGTCATGGGGCAGTTCGATGTCCGCCGCCGTAACCACGCCTTCGCCGTCCTTGCGCAACGTGACCGTGACTTCATCACGGCTATGAAGCTTGAAAACCACGCCCTTCAGGTTCAGCGCCAGGTTGACCATGTCTTCCTGAACACCGTCCAGCGTCGAGTACTCATGAACCACACCCGCGATCGTCACTTCCGTCGGCGCGTAACCCAGCATCGACGACAGCAGTACACGACGCAACGCGTTGCCGAGTGTGTGACCATAACCGCGTTCAAACGGCTCCATCACGACTTTGGCGTGGTTGTCACCCAACGACTCCACTGCGATGATCTTGGGCTTCAACAAACTGTTTTGCATAGGTTTTCCTCTTCAATACCCTCGGCTCGTTACACCGATAAGGCTGACTGGCAACAACCCTAAAAAGCCGGCGCGTGGCATGCCACGGCACCGACGTCACCGTCAGCCGCCGTTTCTTGCCACGCAGCCGGCACTACTTCACTGCTCACCACAACGCTACCGTAATGCAAACCCGAAACCGATCCGCATTCAGGTGGCCGATCAACGCGAATACAATTCGACGATCAGGCTTTCGTTGATGTCGCCCGTGATTTCCGAACGATCCGGCACTTGCTTGTATGTGCCCACCAGTTCCTTCGAATCAACCGCAACCCAGCTCGGGAAGCCGCTCTGCTCTTGCAGGCTCAATGCTTCCAGAACGCGGGCTTGCTTCTTGGCCTTCTCACGGAGCGCGATCACGTCACCGACGCGAATCTGCTGCGACGGAATGTTCGCCACCACGCCATTCACCGTGATTGCACAGTGGCTGACGAGCTGACGGGCTTCCGCACGGGTCGAGCCGAAGCCCATCCGGTACACGACATTGTCCAGACGGCCTTCCAGCAATTGCAACAGCGTGGCGCCGGTGTTGCCCTTGCGACGGTCGGCTTCAGCGAAGTAACGGCGGAACTGACGCTCCAACACACCGTAGATCCGCTTGACCTTTTGCTTTTCACGCAGTTGCAGACCGTAGTCCGACGTCCGCGCACCCGAGGTACGACCATGTTGACCCGGCTTGCTGTCAAGCTTGCACTTGTCAGCGAGCGAACGACGGTTCGACAACAGCGACAGGTCAGTGCCTTCACGGCGGGAGAGTTTGGCTCGTGGGCCGGTATAACGTGCCACTTTCAGTTTCCTTCTTGATTAATCGCGGACAACGGGCTGGGCATACGGTCCCGGCAAGACATCGGGCGTGCAAGTCTGCACAAAAGACGTCTTACCCCGCACCCCCACCCGCTGAGGCGAGTCCGATGTCCTGCACGGGGACGTCCTTGATGTCTGGACCGTCGCCACGCGCGTCGCACCTGGACGGTGGGCTTATGGGTGGAATGGCTCGCACCATTCCGGCATGCATCGATCAGATACGACGACGCTTCGGCGGGCGGCAGCCGTTATGCGGGATCGGCGTCACGTCGCAGATCGACGTGATCTTGATACCCAGGCTGTGCAACGCACGAACCGCGGATTCGCGACCCGGGCCGGGGCCCTTGATGCGCACTTCCAAGTTCTTCACGCCGTATTCCATCGCCACGCGGCCAGCTTGTTCCGCTGCTACCTGCGCTGCAAACGGGGTCGACTTACGGGAGCCCTTGAAACCTTGACCGCCCGAGGTCGCCCACGACAGGGCATTACCCTGACGGTCCGTGATCGTGATGATCGTGTTGTTGAACGATGCGTGGACGCATGCAACGCCCTCGGGTACGTTCTTCTTCACCTTTTTCCGGACGCGCTGAGCGGCGGAATTGTTCTGAGCCTTAGCCATTCGTTTTTCCTGTGACCAGTGTTGCGCTTACTTCTTCAGCGAAGCAGCGGCACGACGGGGGCCCTTGCGGGTACGCGCATTCGTGCGGGTACGTTGACCGTGGACAGGCAGGCCCTTACGGTGCCGCACGCCGCGGTAGCAACCCAAGTCCATCAAGCGCTTGATGTTCATCGTGACTTCACGACGCAGATCGCCTTCAACCGGATAGTTCCCGATTTCCAGACGGATCTTTTCCTGATCGTCGTCGGTCAGTTCGCCAACCTTCTTCGAGAAAGGCACGCCAACCTTCTCGAGGATCTTGCGCGCGGTCGGACGGCCGATACCGAAAATCGCCGTCAAACCGATCTCGGCGTGCTTGTGATTGGGGACATTAACCCCTGCAATACGAGCCATTACTCTTCCTCAACTGAGAGCCTGGTACCGACGCTACGCGTCAGCCCTGGCGTTGCTTATGGCGCTGATCCGAGCTGCAGATCACCCGCACAACGCCATTGCGCTTGATCACCTTGCAGTTCCGGCACATGCGCTTTACCGATGCCATTACCTTCATGATGTTACTCCCTCGAAATCACTTCGCCCTGAATACGATCCGCGCCCGCGATAGATCGTAGGGCGTCAGTTCCACCGTCACTTTGTCCCCGGGGAGGATACGGATATAGTGCATCCGCATCTTGCCGGAGATATGCCCGAGCACGACATGACCGTTTTCCAGCTTCACCCGAAAAGTCGCGTTGGGCAGGTTTTCCAGCACCTCGCCCTGCATCTGGATTACATCATCTTTGGCCATATTCTCGTGCTCAACGCATCATCGTATTGCCGCCCTTGAAATTGGCTTTCCGGAGCAGCGATTCATATTGTTGCGACATCACGTACGACTGGACCTGCGCCATGAAATCCATCGTGATCACCACGATGATCAACAGCGACGTACCGCCGAAGTAGAACGGCACATTCCAGCGCAACACCAGGAATTCCGGCAACAGACAAACGAACACGATGTAGATCGCACCCGCCAGCGTCAGCCGCGTAAGAATCCGGTCGATGTAGCGCGCGGTTTGGTCGCCCGGTCGAATACCCGGCACGAACGCCCCACTCTTCTTCAGGTTGTCCGCCGTTTCCCTGCTGTTGAACACCAACGCGGTGTAGAAAAAGCAGAAGAAAACGATGGCCAACGCGTACAAAATTACATACGGCGGCTGTCCAGGTGACAGCGTTGTCGCGATGTTATGCAACCACGGCATCCGGGTGCTGAACCAGTTTGCGATCGTCGCCGGGAACAGAATGATCGACGATGCAAAGATGGGCGGAATCACCCCCGCCATGTTCAGCTTCAACGGCAGATGGGACGACTGTCCGCCGTAAATCTTATTACCCACCTGGCGCTTCGCGTAGTTCACGAGGATCTTGCGCTGGCCGCGTTCGATGAACACCACCAGATACGTGACCCCTGCGATCAACGCGACGATGATAATCGCCGAGATGATGCTCATCGACCCGGTTCGCACCAGTTCGAACAACCCTGCCACCGCATTCGGCAGCCCCGCCGCGATACCGGCGAAGATAATGATCGAAATGCCGTTGCCCAATCCGCGCTCGGTGATCTGCTCACCCAGCCACATCAGGAACATTGTCCCGGTCACCAACGTCACCACCGTCGTCAGGCGGAATGCAAGGCCCGGATCGATCACCAGACCTTGCTGACCGCTCAACGCCACCGCAATCCCGAACGCCTGGAAGGTCGCCAGCACCACGGTAAAGTACCGCGTGTACTGAGTGATCTTCCGCTGACCTGCCTGCCCTTCCTTCTTCAGCGCCTCCAGCTGCGGCGACACGATCGCCAGCAACTGCATGATGATCGACGCCGAGATGTAAGGCATGATCCCCAATGCGAACACCGAGAAACGCGACAACGCGCCCCCAGAGAACATATTGAACATCCCGAGGATGCCGCCCGCCTGACTCTGGAACAGCTTTGCCAGTTGGTCCGGATCAATCCCCGGCACCGGAATATGCGCACCGATCCGATAAACGATCAACGCCAGCAGCAGGAAAATCAGCCGCCGGCGCAGGTCGCCGTACTTCGGCGCCGTCTTTCCGGATTTCGCAAGACTTGGGCTGGTAGCCAAAACCTTCTCCGATGCAGCCGTGGCCATCCTGCTTCGCCACGTATCGCCACGTTCTGCGCTAATTAATCGCTCATTGCCGCTGCGGCGGGCCTGTCTCTCGGCAGGCCTGCCGTTCACTGCTTACTCGCTCAGCGAGCCGCCTGCCGCTTCGATCGCCGCACGCGCACCCTTCGTCGCCGTCATGCCTTTCAGCACAACCTTGCGCTTCAGTTCGCCCGTTGCGATGACCTTCACACGCTCGATCATCTGACCGACCAGCTTGGCCTTCTTCAATGCGAGCAGGTCGACTTCGTCGAGCCCCAGCTTTTCGAGGTCGCTCAAGCGCACTTCACCGACGAATTCCTTCGTCAGCGAGGAGAACCCGCGCTTCGGCAGACGACGATGCAGCGGCATCTGACCGCCTTCGAAGCCAACCTTGTGGAAACCGCCCGAACGCGACTTCTGGCCCTTGTGACCGCGACCAGCGGTCTTGCCCAGGCCAGAGCCGATGCCGCGGCCTACACGGCGCTTGGCATGGGTCGAGCCTTCCGCGGGCTTGATGGTATTGAGTTGCATAGTCTGTCCCCAGGCTTAAGAGCCGATGACTTTCACAAGGTACGAAACCTTGTTGATCATGCCGCGTACCGCCGGCGTGTCTTCCAACACGCTGACCGAGTTGATGCGGCGCAGACCGAGACCGCGAACCGTATCACGATGCGATTCACGCGTGCCGATCAAGCTCTTGACGAGCTGAACCTTGATGGTCTTATCTGACATGGTGAGCATCCTTAGCCGAGAATATCTTCGACCGACAAGCCACGCTTGGCTGCTACTTCCGCCGGCGTCACTTGCTTTTTCAGTCCATCCAGCGTCGCACGGACCAGGTTGTACGGGTTCGTCGAGCCAAAGCTCTTCGCGACGACGTTGTGCACGCCAACCGCTTCGAATACCGCACGCATCGGGCCGCCGGCGATCACGCCGGTACCTTCCTTGGCCGGTGCCAGCAACACCTTCGAAGCGCCGTGACGGCCCTTGATTTCGTGTTGCAGCGTACCCTTCTTCAGGTCGACCTTGAACATATTGCGGCGCGCGCTTTCCATCGCCTTCTGCATCGCAGCCGGGACTTCCTTCGCTTTGCCCTTACCCATGCCGACGCGGCCATCGCCGTCGCCAACCACGGAAATCACCGAGAACGACATCACGCGACCGCCCTTGGCGACCTTCGTGGTGCGGACGACGGCGATCGGCTTTTCGATCAGGCCGTCTTCGCTCTCGGTTTGAGTGCGTACTTGAGTTTTTGCCATGACGACCCCTTAGAACTTGAGACCGGCTTCACGGGCGGCTTCGGCCAACGCCTTGACCCGACCGTGATACCGGAAACCAGAACGATCGAACGCCACCGACTCGACGCCTGCTGCCTTGGCGCGTGCTGCAATGCGTTGACCGATCAGCGTAGCGGCGTCAACGTTGCCGCCCACGCCGGTTTTACCAGCCAATTCCGTACGCACTTCCGCTTCAACGGTGGACGCGCTGGCCAGCACTTGCGTGCCGCACGGCGAGAACACTTGTGCGTAGATGTGCAGATTCGTACGGTGCACCGCCAAACGGTGGATGCCGCGGTCCGCGATGAGGATCCGCGTCTTGCGCGCACGGCGCGCACGAGCTTGTTTCTTATCCATGGTGGGCACCTTACTTCTTCTTGGTTTCCTTGAGGATCACAACCTCGTCGGAGTACCGCACACCCTTGCCCTTGTATGGCTCAGGCGGACGGTAGCCGCGAACTTTCGCAGCTTCCTGACCGACGACTTGCTTATTGATCCCCTTGATGACGATCTCGGTCTGCGACGGCGCTACTGCCGTCACGCCAGCCGGCAACTGGTGCACGACCGGATGCGAGAAACCCAGCGACAGATTGATCTTGTCGCCTTGCACTTGCGCACGGTAACCGACGCCGACCAGGGTCAGCTTGCGCTCGAAACCCTTCGTCACGCCGATAACCGCGTTAATGGTCAGTGCGCGCAGCGTACCGGACAGCGCATTCGCTTCCCGGCTTTCATCCGCGACTTCGAAGGTCAGAACACCGCTGTCCAGCACAACCTTTACCAGCGGTTGTGCTGCCAGCGACACCGAACCGCTCGGGCCCTCGACCACGATTTGTTCCGCGCCAATCGTTACTTTCACGCCTGCCGGCACGGTGATCGGTCTTTTACCAACTCGAGACATTGTTCTCTCCCTGACGTCAGGCGACGTAGCAGATGACTTCGCCGCCCACGCCTGCGGCGCGCGCTGCACGATCGGTCATCACACCGCGCGGGGTGGAAACAATGGCGACGCCCAGCCCGTTCATCACGCGCGGAATGTCATCACGACCCTTGTACACGCGCAGACCAGGCTTCGACACGCGTTCGATGCGCTCGATGACCGGACGGCCGGCGTAGTACTTCAGCGTGATGCCCAGCGATGCCTTCGCACCGTCAGTCGTCACGGCGTAGGTTTCAATATAGCCTTCGTCCTTCAGGACCTTGCAGATCGCAACCTTCAGCTTCGACGACGGCATGACTACCGACGTCTTCCCGACTTGGTGTCCGTTTCGGACGCGGGTCAGCATATCGGCGATAGGATCACTCATACTCATATCGTTTCTCCTATTACCAGCTGGCCTTGGTCAGGCCCGGGATTTCGCCGCGGAAAGCCATCTCGCGCAGCTTGTTACGGGCGAGGCCAAATTTACGGAAAGTGCCACGGGGACGACCCGTGACGGAACAACGATTGCGTTGACGCGTAGGATTCGCATTGCGCGGCAGCTGTTGCAGCGCCAGGCGTGCTTGATAACGCTCATCGTCGGTCTTGCTGGAATCGTCGATGATCGTCTTCAATGCGATGCGCTTGGCCGAGAACTTTGCAACCAGGCGCGCCCGCTTGTCTTCACGTTCGATCAGTGCCTTTTTAGCCACGTTAACCTCAGTTTCTGAACGGGAACTTGAAGCTGGCGAGCAGCGCCTTCGCTTCTTCGTCGGTCTTCGCGGTGGTCGTGATGCTGATGTTCAGCCCACGCAGCGCGTCGATCTTCTCGTATTCGATTTCGGGGAAAATGATCTGCTCTTTCACACCGATGTTGTAGTTACCACGACCATCGAACGCACGGCCGGAAACACCTCGGAAGTCACGCACACGCGGCAACGCGATGGTGATGAAACGATCCAGGAATTCCCACATACGTTCTTGACGCAGCGTAACCATCGCACCGACCGGATACTGCTCACGGATCTTGAAACCTGCGATAGCCTTGCGTGCCTTCGTGACCACCGGCTTTTGGCCAGCAATCTTCGTCAGGTCGCCCACGGCGTGTTCGATCACTTTCTTGTCAGCAACCGCTTCGCCAAGACCCATGTTCAACGTGATCTTGACCAGACGCGGCACTTCCATCACTGACTTGTAACCGAACTTTTCGGTCAACTCAGGGATGACTTTTTCTTTGTAAATCTCTTGCAGACGAGTCATTTGTCACTCCAAGCGTCAAGCGCTGATCGTCGCACCGGTCGACTTCAGGAAACGCACCTTCTTCCCGTCCTCAACCTTGATGCCCACACGCGACGGCTTGCCGTTCGCATCCACCAGCGCCACATTCGACTTCTGCAGCGGCATAGCCTTGGCTTCCACACCGCCCGTCGTACCCTTCATCGGGTTCGGCTTGACGTGCTTCTTCACCAGATTCAGGCCTTCGACCACAACGTGATCTTCTGCCACCAGCAGCACGGTGCCGCGCTTGCCCTTGTCTTTACCGGTAATGACGATGATCTCATCGCCCTTGCGAATCTTTTCCATCGCGGCTCCTTACAGCACTTCCGGCGCCAGCGAAACGATCTTCATGAAGCGTTCGCTGCGCAGCTCACGCGTCACCGGCCCGAAAATACGGGTGCCGATCGGCTCGAGCTTGTTATTCAAAAGCACGGCGGCATTGCCGTCGAACTTGATCAGCGAGCCGTCTGCACGGCGAACGCCCTTTGCGGTACGAACAACAACAGCGTTGTAGATTTCGCCCTTCTTGACGCGGCCACGCGGTGTCGCTTCTTTCACGGTCACCTTGATGACGTCGCCAATAGCTGCGTAACGCCGCCTGGAGCCGCCTAGCACCTTGATGCACATGACTTCACGCGCACCGGTGTTGTCGGCCACTTCGAGCCGAGATTCGGTCTGGATCATGATTTAACTTTTCCCAACTTAATCCGAGAACGCCACCATGGCGCCATCGGTCAGTCTTGGTCCCGTCAGCCAGCCGGCTGTTTGGGCGTGAACGGCAGGCGACAGCTGAAGGACCACTATCACCTTGGTGCCACTGCCACCCGCCGAAGCCTGCACAAACCGCCCGGCGAATGATAATCGGCACCAAAACGCCCTTTCGGGCGAATCCAAATTGAAGCAAAGAGCGAGAGTATAGCCCGCTTTCTCTTCCTTAGCAATACCTTCACGGCTACAGGGCCAAAAACCGGGCCACGTCGCCGTTTCACCACATCAGGTCGAACAGTTGCGGTGATGAAAAAGCCGGCCTTTTTCAGCCGGCTCTTTGATCACCGCCCCGAACCAAAGTCCGAGGAGGCGTACGTAATCAGATCACGCGCGCGGCAGTGATCAGGCGGGACACCGTCCATGCCTTCGTCTTCGAGATAGGACGCGACTCCTGAATCTCAACGAGATCACCTTCGTTATACGTGTTGCTTTCGTCATGCGCGTGGTACTTCTTCGAGCGTACGACATACTTGCCGTAGATCGGGTGCTTCACGCGGTGCTCGACCAGCACGGTCACCGTCTTGTCCATCTTGTTGCTGGTAACGGTGCCGGACAGCGTGCGCTTCAAGCTATTGGTAGCGGTATCGTTCATTTCTGGCTCGCCTTTTCCGTCAAGAGGGTGCGTACGCGTGCGATGGCGCGACGAACCTTCTTGATTTGGCTGGTATTGCTCAGCTGCTGGGTACCCAGCTGCATGCGCAGGCCGAACTGGGCCTTCAGCAAATCGCTGAGTTCCTTGTTGAGCGCCGCTTCGTCCTTACTGCGAAGTTCAGATTCTTTCATCGTTCATCTCCCTCAGGCGCCGATGTGACGAACAACGAAGGTCGTCTGGATCGGCAGTTTTGCCTGGGCCAGACGGAACGCTTCGCGCGCCAATTCTTCGGTAACGCCGTCCATTTCGTACAGCATCTTGCCTGGTTGAATCTCAGCGACGTAGTACTCCGGGTTACCCTTACCGTTACCCATCCGCACTTCCGCCGGCTTTTGCGAGATTGGCTTATCCGGGAAGATTCGAATCCAGATCCGGCCACCGCGCTTGATGTGACGCGTCATGGCACGACGCGCCGATTCAATTTGGCGCGCGGTCAGACGACCACGACCAATAGCCTTCAGACCGAACTCACCAAACGACACCGCGTTACCGCGAGTCGCTACACCGGTGTTACGGCCCTTCTGCTCCTTACGATACTTTCTACGCTTCGGTTGCAGCATGATTACCCTCCAGTGCGGCGCGGCGCACCACGACGCGCACCAGGACCACCGCCTTCACCGTCACGGCGCGGGCGGCGATCGCCCGGACGTGCGTTGCGACGATTACGCTTGTCTTCGACCGGCGCCTCTTCCACTGCCGGCGCTTCGTTCGGGCCCAGGTGGTCGCCCTTGTAGACCCACACCTTGACACCGATGCGACCGTACGTCGTCTGCGCTTCCGAAGTTGCGTAGTCGATGTTGGCACGCAGCGTGTGCAGTGGCACACGGCCTTCGCGATACCATTCCGTACGTGCGATTTCGATACCGTTCAGACGACCCGAGCTCATGATCTTGATGCCTTGGGCACCCAGACGCATCGCATTGGCCATCGCGCGCTTCATTGCGCGACGGAACGCGATACGGCGCTCGAGCTGCTGCGTAATCGAATCACCGATCAGCTGCGCATCGATTTCCGGCTTGCGGATTTCTTCGATGTTGACGTGAACCGGCACGCCCAACAGGCGTTGCAGGTCCGACTTCAACAGCTCGATATCCTCACCCTTCTTGCCGATCACGACGCCAGGACGCGAACTGAAAATCGTGATCCGGGCATTGTTTGCCGGACGTTCGATCAGCACACGACCTACCGAAGCGTTCTTCAGCTTCTTCTTCAGGTATTCGCGGACCTTGATATCTTGGGACAACATGCCCGCAAAATTCTCATTGCCTGCGTACCAGCGCGACGACCAGTCACGCGTCACGGCCAGCCGGAAGCCGGTCGGATGAATTTTTTGTCCCATCGTCGACCCCTTAGTCCCCGACTGCCACAAAGATGTGACAGGTCTGCTTTTCGATTTTGTTGCCGCGACCCTTCGCGCGCTGCGTGAAGCGCTTCAACGAACCCGCTTTGTCGACATAGATCGTTTTGATCTTCAACTCGTCGATGTCTGCGCCTTCGTTGTGCTCCGCATTCGCGATAGCCGACAACAGAACCTTCTTAACAACCACGGCTGCAGCCTTCGGCGAGAACGTCAAGACGTCCAACGCACGAGCAACAGGCAGGCCGCGGATCTGATCAGCGACCAACCGGGTCTTCTGGGCCGACATACGGGCCCCGCGATGAATTGCTTTAGCTTCCATCTCTATCGCCCCTTACCGCTTGGCCTTTTTGTCCGCTGCATGACCCTTGAACGTCCGGGTCAGAGCGAATTCGCCAAGCTTGTGGCCTACCATGTTGTCCGAGATGTACACCGGAACGTGTTGGCGACCGTTGTGGACCGCGATCGTCAGACCGATAAAATCGGGCAGGATCGTGGAACGACGCGACCAAGTCTTGATCGGCTTCTTGTCACGCGAGGACGCCGCCGCTTCAACCTTCTTCAGCAAGTGGGCGTCGCAGAACGGACCTTTCTTAAGAGAACGTGCCATGTCGGCTCCTTAACGCTTCTTGTTGCGGCGCTGCACGATCATACTGGTCGTGCGCTTGTTGCGACGGGTGCGGAAGCCCTTGGTCTTCTGGCCCCACGGGGAGACCGGATCGCGACCAGCTGCGGTCTTACCTTCACCACCACCGTGCGGGTGATCCACCGGGTTCATTGCAACACCGCGAACCGTCGGACGAACACCACGCCAACGCATTGCACCGGCCTTACCGATTTGACGGAGGCTATGCTCTTCGTTGCCGACTTCGCCGACCGTTGCACGGCATTCGATGTGCACGCGACGGATTTCGCCCGAACGCAGACGAACCTGCGCGTAGATGCCTTCACGCGCCAGCAACATCGCCGAGGTGCCGGCCGACCGCGCGATCTGCGCGCCCTTGCCCGGCAACATTTCGATGCAGTGGATCGTCGTACCAACCGGAATATTCCGAATCGGCAACGTATTACCCGGACGGATCGGGGCTTCGGAACCGGACATCAGCGCTTGGCCGACAACCATGCCCTTCGTGGCGACGATATAACGACGCTCACCATCCGCGTACAGCACCAGCGCGATGTTCGCGCTACGGTTCGGGTCGTATTCGATACGCTCGACCTTCGCCGGGATGCCATCCTTGGTGCGCTTGAAGTCGATGAGACGATATTGCTGCTTATGCCCACCGCCCTTATGGCGCGTCGTGATGCGACCGTTGTTGTTACGGCCGGCTGTCTTGCTTTCACTCTCCACGAGCGCCGCGAACGGACGCCCCTTGTAGAGGTCGGCATTGACGACCTTGACCATCCCGCGGCGCCCCGGGGAGGTTGGTTTGACTTTAACGAGCGCCATGATTACTTGGCCTCCGTCGATTCAAAGTTGATTTCCTGGCCCGGCTTCAGCGAGACATAAGCGCGGCGCACGTGTGCGCGGCGGCCCATGAAACGGCCAAAACGCTTTTCCTTGCCTTTACGGTTCAGGACCTGGACCGACTCGACTTCAACCTTGAACAGCAGCTCAACAGCCGCCTTGATTTCAGGCTTCGTCGCGGTCTTCGCGACCTCGAACACGACCTGCTCGTTCTTTTCCGCCACGAACGTCGCCTTTTCGGAGACTACCGGCGCGAGCAGGACCTGCAGCAAACGATGATCCTTTTTGCGAACGTCCGTCATGACAGCAACTCCTCGATCTGGGCAACCGCCGCCTTCGTGACCAGAACGTTCTTGAAATGGATCAGCGACAGCGGGTCAGCATAACGCGGCTCGACAATAGCGACGCCAGGCAGGTTGCGCGATGCCAGATACAGGTTCTCGTCGAGCTCATCGGTGATGATCAGCACGGACTCGAGGCCCAGGCTCTTGAACTTCTGCGCGAGCAGCTTGGTCTTCGGCGCTTCCAACGTGATCGGCTCGATCACGGACAGACGGCCTTCACGAACCAATTGCGAGTAGATCGACGAGATGCCCGCACGGAACATCTTCTTGTTGACCTTCTGCGTGAAGTTTTCTTCAGGCGAATTCGGGAAAATCCGACCACCCCCACGCCACAGCGGGCTGGAGCGCATACCGGCACGAGCGTTACCCGTACCCTTCTGGCGCCACGGCTTCTTCGTGGAGTGGTTGACTTGCTCACGATCCTTCTGCGCGCGGTTACCGCTACGTGCGTTCGCCTGATAGGCGACGACGATCTGGTGAATCAGCGCTTCGTTGTAATCGCGACCAAAAACGGCGTCCGACGCAATGACTGCCTCGCCCGCTTGACCTTGCTCATTCAGGAGCTTCAGTTCCATGATCAGGCTCCTTGCGCGACAGTAACGTGCGCCTTCACTGCCGGCGTCACGAACACGACGCCGTTCTTCGCGCCCGGCACCGCGCCGCGAACGAAGATCAGCTTGCGATCCGCGTCGATACGCGCAATCTGCAGATTTTGCGTGGTGGTGGTGACGTCACCCATGTGACCCGTCATGCGCTTACCGGGGAAAACGCGACCCGGATCCTGCGCCATACCGATCGAGCCCGGCACATTGTGCGAGCGCGAGTTACCGTGCGAAGCACGGCCGGATGCGAAGTTATAGCGCTTGATGGTACCGGCATAACCCTTACCGATCGACACGCCCTGCACGTCGACCTTTTGGCCATCCGCGAACAGGTCGACATCCACCACGGCACCCAGTGCCAGCGAAGCTGCACGCTCCGCGTCGACACGGAATTCCTTCAGGACGACACCCGGCTCGACACCGGCTTTGGCCAGATGACCAGCCTCCGGCTTCGTCACGCGCGAGCGGCGACGCTCGCCGTATGCCAACTGGACCGCGGCATAGCCGTCGGTTTCCAGCGTCTTGATCTGCGTTACACGGTTGTTCGACACGTCCAACACGGTGACAGGAATCGAATCCCCATCAGCCGTAAAGATACGGGTCATCCCAACCTTGCGACCCACGAGTCCAAGGCTCATTGTTTTCTCCATTCCCGACTGCGATTGGCCGGGGCTTAAATACACCCAAAAGGGTGCGAAATCTCAGCGGAAAACGCCCACACACCCCTTAATCAGGCGGCAGGCTTGGCGCAAATTTCCTGATCACTTTCCGCGGGAAGCGGCGTTTGAACGGGAAATCAAATCGTCTTAGCGACGAAAAGCTCATCACTATACCTTAGGTAACCGGGGCGTGCAAGGCATCTATCTGATCAGCAAGGGGAAATACCGTAGGCGTTGCGGGACGGCATCGGCGAAGGAGAAACGGCGAGGGCATGGCGCACCGGCGGCACTCACCGCGCAACCGCCGCGCATCCCCTGCCGACGGCGCGTCCGTGTTGCGACAAAGCGCCGCTCGCGTAGGATCAACAGCGCACTAACTGTAACGCGAGCGCCTCGGCAACCTTGATGCCGTCGATCGCCGCCGAATAAATGCCTCCGGCGTACCCGGCGCCCTCACCGGCGGGGTACAAGCCTTTGACATTGATACTCTGGTAGTTGTCGTTCCGGCGGACACGAACGGGTGATGAGGTTCGCGTTTCCACTCCCGTCAATATCGCATCGGCCATCGCGAAACCCGGTAATTTCTTATCGATCTGGGGCAAGGCCTCGCGGATGGCGTCAATGACGTAGTCGGGCAGCGCCGTACTCAAATCGGTTAGATTGACGCCGGGCTTGTATGACGGCTCCACGCTTCCCAACTGCGTACTCGACCGCTTCGCAAGGAAGTCACCAACCCGTTGCGCCGGGGCACGATAGTCGCACCCGCCTAATTCAAACGCCCGTGCCTCCCAGTGACGCTGAAAGGCAATGCCCGCCAGCGGACCACCGGGAAAATCGTCCGGCGTAATGCCAACCACGATTCCTGCATTCGCATTGCGCTCGTTACGGGAGTATTGGCTCATCCCGTTGGTCACCACGCGCCCCGGCTCCGACGCGGCGGCGACCACGGTCCCGCCGGGGCACATGCAGAAGCTGTAGACGGCGCGACCGTTGCTGCAATGATGGACGACCTTGTAGTCCGCCGCGCCGAGAAGCTTGTGTCCGGCAAAGCGCCCGAACTGACTACGATCAATCACACCTTGCGGATGTTCGATACGAAAACCCAGGGAAAACGGTTTCGCTTCCATGAACACGCCACGGTTGTGGAGCATCTCGAACGTATCGCGTGCACTATGTCCCACCGATAGCACGACATGATCGCAGCGCAACGTCTCGCCAGTCGAGAGAGCCAGGGCACGGACTGCCCCATCTTCGATATGAATGTCGTCGACACGTGACTCAAACCGCACTTCGCCGCCGAGCGAATGGATCGTGGCACGCATTTTCTCGACCATACTGACCAGGCGGAACGTGCCGATATGCGGCCGGCTCAGGTAGAGGATATCGTCCGGTGCACCCGCCAGAACAAACTCCTCAAGCACCTTCCGCCCATAAAACTTCGGGTCCTTGATCTGGCTGTACAGCTTGCCATCGGAGAAAGTCCCTGCGCCTCCCTCGCCAAACTGCACGTTGGATTCAGGCTGCAGGACATTCTTGCGCCACAGCCCCCAGGTGTCCTTGGTGCGCTCACGAACGGCCTTCCCGCGCTCCAGAATAATCGGGCGGAACCCCATCTGCGCCAGGATCAGCCCCGCAAAAAGACCACATGGCCCCATACCGATGACCACCGGCCGCGATGTCGCCGGCGAGTCTTCCCGCGCCCGCGCAACAAATTTGTACCGCATGTCCGGAGTGACTGCGACGTGAGGCTGGCCCTTAAGATGCGCGAGCGCCTTGGCTTCATCCTTGATATCGACATCGACGATATACGTGAGCTTGATATCGGAACGCTTGCGGGCATCGTGGGCCCTTCTGTACACGCTGTAGCGCAGCAAATCTTCAGCAGGAACGTGCAGTTGCGCCAAGCGAGCATGGATGGCCGACGCGAGCGCGTCTTCCGTGTGGTCAAGCGACAGCTTGATTTCACTGATTCGTAACATGGTGATCCGTGTGCAAAGGGCGCTATCTATCCGCCAATGCGCGGATTCTACCGCGCAATCGCCCCTGCGTCCCCAGGACCGCGGGGGCGCAGGCGTCGCATCGCCCCAACAAGCCCCCCCCAACCAAACAAGGACGAGTCCACGCAGTCTTTGAGGCCAGTCCAATCGCTCTCACCACGACCACGCTCTATCGTTGCCAAACGGGTCAGTGATAGCGCGGCATGCCCGTCTCGGCCCCTGTTCGCGCAATAGCTTTTGGAGCGACTTCATGCGACTTCCTGCCTATCCACACCTTGCTAAAAGCAACGGGACGCGGCGCACGCCTTGTCGAAAAATCGCGCACGTCCTGACGTGCGCAGTACTGAGCGTCGCACCACTCGTCGCCTCCTCCGAGGCGGTCGCGGCGACCAATGGTGTTTTTGTACAAGCCGATGGCTTGCTGTCCATCGGCCCAGGTCGCCTATCCGCCGCCAATAGCAAACTCGGCGGCGGGGACGGACATACGCTTTATGGATTGGCCAACGACGGACGCTTCGGCTTCGGCGCCGCGGTTGGCTACATTCATGACCGCACTGGCATACGTGTGCGATATCTGTATCTGGGTACGCAACCCACGCTTTCGATCAACGGAAAGACGACCGGCAGCCGCGGAGGCCTGACGTCTCATTTTATGGGTGTCGAAGGCCTTTACCTGGTGCCACTGATCCCGCGTCGCGTGGATCTCGTGCTAAGCGGCGGTGCGGGTGTGCTGCGATCATCGGTACCGTTTCCCGGCGCGTCGCACCCGAACGCCGAAAAGGCCCCACGGCCCGGCAAGGCTACCCAGTTCGAGCCCGCCCTGTCATTGGGAGTAGGTCTGCGCGTCGCGCTGCTCCGACAGATCACCGGAAACATCGACATTACGCGTCTGACACCTTTTCAAAGTGGCCTGCGCTCGCGCGGGCTGTACAACAATGGCCAGACGGTCATATCCGCAGGCATCGCTTATACGTTCTAGGGCACCTGTGCAGGTCGCCTCGATCATCTCGCCCTAAGGCGCACGTTCGCTCGTCGCCCTGTTGCGCAAAAAAAACCGACCTCGAAAGGTCGGTTTTTTTTTCATTGGTGGCGGCGATACCCGCCAACCGCCCGCGTCCATCGAATGGCTTAGGCCAGTTTGATCTTCACGTCGACGCCAGCGGCCAGATCCAGCTTCATCAACGCGTCAACCGTCTTTTCGGTCGGATCGATGATGTCGACCAGGCGTTGGTGCGTACGGATTTCGAACTGGTCACGCGATGTCTTGTTCACGTGCGGCGAGCGCAGCACGTCGAAGCGTTCAATACTCGTCGGCAGCGGTACCGGACCGCGCACGATGGCGCCCGTCCGCTTCGCTGTCTCAACGATTTCGATTGCCGATTGATCGATCAAGCGATAATCAAATGCCTTCAGGCGAATACGGATGTTTTGGCTTGCCATGATGTTTCCTTAAAGAGCGAGGCGGCTGGGTCCGCCATCAAATAAAGAGCGAGGGGTTGCGCGATTGCCCTGCAAAGTATCAACGCAAACCGGAATATACAACAGCCCCCATCGTCGCGCCGCTTCCCTGCACCGTAATGCGTGAAATCGGTATTGAAACAACACCGGGGCGCATGCGGCACACCCGCGCGACAATGGGCTTGCGGTGCCGAACCAGCATGAAGCAGGCCCGACACCGCCGAGGCAACCTTACTTCGTGATGGTTGCCACGACGCCGGCACCGACGGTACGGCCGCCTTCGCGGATAGCGAAGCGCAAACCTTCTTCCATCGCGATCGGAGCGATCAACTTCACCGAAATCGACACGTTGTCGCCAGGCATGACCATCTCCTTGCCTTCCGGCAGCGAGATCGAGCCCGTCACGTCCGTCGTACGGAAGTAGAACTGCGGACGATAGTTGTTGAAGAACGGCGTATGACGACCGCCTTCATCCTTGCTCAGCACGTACACTTCCGCCGTGAAGTCCGTGTGCGGCTTGATCGAGCCCGGCTTCGCCAGCACTTGACCACGCTGCACGTCTTCACGCTTCGTACCACGCACCAGCACGCCTACGTTGTCCCCTGCCTGACCTTGGTCCAGCAGCTTGCGGAACATTTCAACGCCCGTCACCGTCGTCTTTTGCGTATCGCGCAGACCGACGATCTCCACTTCCTCGCCAACCTTGATGATCCCGCGCTCAACACGACCCGTCACCACCGTGCCGCGACCCGAGATCGAGAACACGTCTTCCACCGGCATCAGGAACGTACCGTCAACCGCACGCTCCGGCGTCGGGATGTACGTGTCCAGCGCTTCGGCCAATGCCATGATCGCCACTTCGCCCAGCTCGCCCGCATCGCCTTCCAGCGCCAGCTTCGCCGAACCCTTGATAATCGGCGTATCGTCGCCCGGGAAGTCGTACTTCGACAGCAACTCCCGCACTTCCATTTCCACCAGCTCCAGCAACTCAGCGTCGTCCACCATGTCAGCCTTGTTCAGGAACACGATGATGTACGGCACGCCAACCTGACGCGACAGCAGAATGTGCTCGCGCGTTTGCGGCATCGGGCCGTCCGCGGCCGAGCACACCAGGATCGCGCCGTCCATCTGCGCCGCACCCGTGATCATGTTCTTCACGTAGTCAGCGTGGCCCGGGCAATCAACGTGCGCGTAGTGCCGATTCGCCGTCTCATACTCAACGTGCGCCGTGTTGATCGTAATGCCACGTGCCTTCTCTTCCGGCGCCGCGTCGATCTGGTCGTACGCCTTCGCCTCACCGCCGAACTTCTTCGACAGAACCGTTGCAATCGCCGCCGTCAGCGTCGTCTTGCCGTGGTCAACGTGACCGATCGTGCCCACGTTCACGTGCGGCTTGGTACGTTCAAACTTGCCTTTAGCCATGTCAGTATGCTTTCAAAAATGGTTCGATATTCAGGATCTGCGCCACCGGCCCGCCGGCATTCAGCCCGGTCCGGCGACACGTCCGCGCACGCGTACACACGAATGCGCGGTGAGTCGTTTTCGCTTACTTGCCCTTCGCGGCGACAATCGCCTCGACGACGTTCTTCGGTGCTTCCGCGTAATGCTTGAACTCCATCGTGTACGTCGCACGACCTTGGGTCGCCGAACGCAACGACGTGGAGTAGCCGAACATTTCCGACAGCGGCACTTCAGCCTTGATTTGCTTGCCGCCACCAACCATGTCGTCCATGCCTTGCAGCATACCGCGACGCGACGACAAGTCGCCCATCACGTTACCGGCATAGTCTTCCGGCGTTTCCACTTCCACCGCCATCATCGGCTCGAGCAGCACAGGGCTTGCCTTGCGCATCGCTTCCTTGAAAGCCATTGAACCAGCCATCCGGAACGCGTTTTCGTTCGAGTCCACATCGTGGTACGAACCGAACACGAGGCGTACCTTCACGTCTTCCACCGGGTAGCCTGCAACCACACCCGCCTTCAACGTGTCCTGGATACCCTTGTCGACTGCCGGGATGAATTCACGCGGCACCACACCGCCCTTGATTTCGTCCAGGAACTCGTAGCCCTTGCCTTGTTCGTTCGGCTCAAGCGTGATGACAACGTGCCCGTACTGACCACGACCGCCCGACTGCTTGACGAACTTGCCGTCGACGTCCGCAGCGATCTTGCGGATAGTTTCGCGGTACGCCACCTGCGGCTTACCGACCGTCGCTTCGACGTTGAACTCACGCTTCATCCGGTCGACCAGAATTTCCAGGTGCAGTTCGCCCATACCCGAAATGATGGTTTGACCCGATTCTTCGTCGGTCTTCACGCGGAACGACGGATCTTCCTGTGCCAGACGGTTCAGCGCAAGGCCCATCTTTTCCTGGTCGGCCTTCGTCTTCGGCTCGACAGCCTGCGAAATCACCGGCTCCGGGAAAATCATGCGTTCGAGCACGATCACCGCCGACGGATCGCACAGCGTATCACCCGTCGTCACTTCCTTCAGGCCCACCGCCGCGGCGATGTCGCCGGCGCGCACTTCCTTGATTTCCTCGCGCTGATTCGCATGCATCTGCAGAATCCGGCCCAGGCGTTCCTTCTTCTCCTTGACGGAGTTATAGACGGTATCGCCTGCATTGACCAAGCCCGAGTACACGCGGAAGAACGCCAACTGACCGACGAACGGGTCCGTCATGATCTTGAAGGCCAGCGCCGAGAACTTCTCTTCATCCGATGCCTGACGCGTGGTCGGCTCATCGTTCTCAAGCAAGCCCTTGACCGGCGGAATATCGATGGGCGACGGCATGTAGTCGATGACCGCATCCAACATCGCCTGCACGCCCTTGTTCTTGAACGCCGTACCGCACATCATCGGCACGATTTCGCCGGCGATGGTACGCGTGCGCAGCGAGAGCATGATCTCGGCTTCTGACAGCGTGCCTTCTTCCAGGTACTTGTTCATCAGGTCTTCCGACGCTTCAGCCGCGGCTTCGACCATCTTTTCGCGCCATTCATCGGCAACGCCCTGCAGCTCGGCGGGAATATCCCTGTACTCGAACTTCGTACCTTGTGCGGCGTCATCCCACACGATGGCCTTCATCTTGACCAGATCGATCACGCCTTGGAAGTTTTCTTCCGCGCCGATAGGTACCTGGATAGGAATCGGGTTCGCCTTCAGGCGTGTACGCATCTGCTCGTACACCTTGAAGAAGTTCGCGCCAGTACGGTCCATCTTGTTGACGAACGCGAGACGCGGCACGTTGTACTTGTTTGCCTGACGCCATACGGTTTCCGACTGCGGCTGCACACCGCCCACTGCGCAGTAAACCATGCAGGCGCCATCGAGCACGCGCATCGAACGTTCCACTTCGATCGTGAAGTCAACGTGACCCGGGGTGTCGATGATGTTGATCCGATGCTCCGGATAGTTGCCGCCCATGCCCTTCCAGAAGGCGGTGGTCGCAGCGGACGTGATCGTGATGCCGCGCTCCTGCTCCTGCGCCATCCAGTCCATCGTCGCGGCGCCGTCATGCACTTCGCCAATCTTGTGATTGACACCGGTGTAGAACAGAATCCGTTCGGTGGTCGTCGTCTTGCCAGCATCAATGTGAGCGCTGATGCCGATGTTGCGGTAGCGCTCGATGGGTGTCTTGCGTGCCACGGTTATCCTCTATCTCTCTGGTAACGCGGGAAAAGGGGGCCAACACGGAGTGTCATCCGACGGACATTTTCCCGCGCGCCCTAACACAAACGGGCGAGGCGCATTCGCGCTCCCGCCCGGAGTACGCCGACATACCGGCGGACTGCTCCGAGGCGTTGCCAACCGCCCGGTCGACCGCCGCGGAACAGTCCCGGCATCAGAAGCGGAAGTGCGAGAACGCCTTGTTCGCTTCCGCCATGCGGTGCACTTCGTCGCGCTTCTTCATTGCAGCGCCACGGCCTTCCGCGGCTTCTTGCAACTCGCCTGCCAAACGCAGCGCCATCGACTTCTCGCTGCGCTTCTTTGCCGCTTCACGCAGCCAGCGCATCGCCAACGCCATACGACGCGACGGACGCACTTCCACTGGCACCTGGTAGTTTGCACCACCCACGCGACGGCTCTTCACCTCAACCACCGGCTTCACGTTGTTCATGGCAGTCGTGAAGACTTCCAGAGGGTCCTTGCCGCCCTTGGTCTGGATTTGCTCGAACGCGCCATACACGATGCGCTCTGCAACTGCCTTTTTACCGTCCAGCATCAGGACGTTCATGAATTTGGTGACATCGACATTGCCGAACTTCGGATCCGGCAACACTTCCCGCTTGGGGACTTCACGACGACGTGGCATTTCTTTCCTCTTACCTTTTCAGTTCGGGCTGTCAAAACGACTTACCCGGGTTGCACCAACGGAGGATCTCGACGCTTGAGACCACATGCCCGGGGCAACACTTACTCAACAGTTGGCGACCTGCGCATTTTGCTCAGCGCTTAGGACCGTCACTGCAGCGGACGCGCCGCAGACACTGACACCTACAATCGCTTACCGGGACATTCCGGCGCGCGCGACGGCGATCAGGCCTTACTTGTTCTTCGGACGCTTTGCGCCGTACTTCGAGCGCGATTGCTTCCGATCCTTGACGCCCTGGGTATCCAGCGAGCCGCGGACCATGTGGTAACGCACACCCGGCAAGTCCTTGACCCGGCCGCCGCGAATCAGCACGACCGAGTGTTCCTGCAGGTTGTGGCCTTCACCACCGATATACGAAATAACTTCGAAACCGTTCGTCAGACGAACCTTCGCCACCTTACGCAGTGCGGAGTTCGGCTTCTTCGGCGTGGTCGTGTACACACGGGTGCACACGCCGCGACGTTGGGGGCAGTCCTGCAAGGCCGGGCTCTTGCTCTTCACGACTTCTGAAGTACGGGCCTTGCGAACCAATTGATTAATGGTTGGCATTTTTTTCCTGCGGAAAAGTGTTTCTGTCGATGTCTGTAACCGGGCAAGCGGCTACATTCCATTTTTAGCAAACGGAACCCTGGATTCTATACCGAGTTAACAGAAAAGCGCAAGTTTGGCAATCACTTGCGTACGGTGACCGCGGTTGCTGCGCGACGAAATCAGCATACCTGCCGGTAACTCGGGGCTACACGCTGCATTTTCGCGCGTCGCAGTGCCTGCTCCAGCGAATACGCAAGATCAATCAGCGTCGACTCACTGTACGCTTTTGCCGCGAACACGACAGCTGAAGGCATCGTCAGACCGTCCTAGGCCATTGTGGAAACGGGAGGATGCCAGCTGCAGTCGCAAAGCGGATCGCGGACACCGTGCGTCATTCGCAGCCATATCCGGAGATAACCTGGTATAAGCAAGCGAATGCGGTCAGCCTGCGACAACCTCGATCAGTTCCGGACCAAACCGTTCGAGTTTTCGCGCGCCAATGCCGGGGATATCCTTCAGCGCATCGACGGAGTCCGGCGCGCGCGTCGCGATTTCCGCCAGCGTCGCGTCATGAAAGATCAAATAGGCAGGCACCCCATCGGCTTTTGCCGTCTCGGTGCGCCATGCACGCAGCCTTTCCCAGCGCCCCAGTTCCGCCAGATCCATATTGGCGGTCCGGTCCGCAGCAGCGGTGGCACGACCTTCGGCGATTCGCTGCCGGGCGCGCTTCACATAGCGCCGCAAGGTCACCTTCGTTTCACCCTTCAGCACGGAACGACTGCTTTCCGTCAGCATCAGCGCGCCGTGCCCGTCGTGATCGACGGTCAGCAGCCCGGCGGCCACCAGTTGGCGAAAAATGGCACGCCACTCCGGCTCGGACAACGCGCTGCCGATACCGAACGTCGACAATAACTGATGCCCTCGCCCTTGCACCCGCTCGGTGGACACGCCCCGGAGGATATCGATGAGATGTCCGGCACCGTAGCGGATACCTCCCGCCTCCGCGGCGCGGAAGACGCAGGACAACGCCATCTGTGCCTCGCGCGAGCCATCCCACGTTGCCGGCGGCTCCAGACAGGTGTCGCAGTTACCGCACGGCGCGCTCTCCTCGCCAAAGTACGACAGCAGCCGTTGACGACGGCAGTGCGCCGTTTCACAAAGGCCCAGCAGCGCATCCAGTTTGGCGGACATCGAGCGCTTGTGACTGTCGTCCGCCGGCGATTCGTCGATCATCCGCTTTTGCTGGACAACGTCTGCCAGCCCATAGGCCATCCAGGCATTGGCGGGCAAGCCGTCACGGCCGGCGCGGCCGGTTTCCTGGTAATAACCTTCCACGCTCTTCGGCAAATCAAGATGCGCGACAAAACGCACATCCGGTTTGTCGATACCCATGCCGAAGGCGATGGTCGCCACCATGACAATGCCTTCCTCCTGCTTGAACATGGCCTGGTGGCGTTGTCGGACATCCGCATCCATGCCTGCGTGGTAAGCCAAGGCGCGGATGCCCTTGCTGACAAGCCATTCCGCCGTCTCCTCGACCTTTCGTCGGGACAGGCAATAAATGACGCCCGCATCGCAACTACCGTCCTTGCGCCGATGCTCCGCCTGGATGAAATCGAGCAATTGCGTGCGTGCATTGTCTTTCTCGACGATGCGGTAGCGGATATTCGGTCGGTCGAAACTCGAAATGAAGATGCGTGCGTCCGTCAATGCCAAGCGGCGCACGATCTCTTCTCGCGTCACCTGATCCGCGGTGGCGGTCAAGGCGATGCGCGGAACGTCCGGAAAACGCTCGTGCAGCACCGACAACTGGATGTATTCAGGGCGGAAGTCGTGCCCCCATTGCGACACGCAGTGCGCTTCGTCGATTGCGAACAATCCGACACGGGAACGACGCAACAACTCCTGAAAGCGGGGTGTCATCAGCCTTTCCGGGGCGACATACAGCAGATCGATATCACCGTTCTCGAACGCCCGCTCGGTTGCAAATGCTTCGCGCCCATCCATCGCCGAATTCAGGCACGCCGCCCGCACCCCGACCTCATGCATCGCCGCCACCTGATCTTGCATCAGGGCGATCAACGGCGATACGACGATGCCGGCGCCAAGCCCGGCCTGCGCGCGTACGAGCGAGGGAATCTGGTAGCACAGTGACTTGCCGCCGCCGGTAGGCATCAGGACGAGCGCGTCACCGCCGGCCGCCACATGCTCGACGATCTCCGCCTGAGGCCCACGGAAGGCGGGATAGCCAAAGGTTTCCTGGAGAATCGCAAGACTACGGGACATGGGAGCTCAAACTTCGGACCGCGCGACAGCGCCAACGTCCGCAGTTTACCGCTTGCATGGGCGCGGAACCATGTACCAGCATAAAACTATCCATTCGGCGAGGGGGCGGCTGCATCGCCTGCCCGTCACGCCCATGACGGTTGCCCGGTAAATGACACGGAGAGCCATGCATCCAGGCGCGCCTCCGGCTCCAGCGTCGCCGCGATTTCTCGGCGCAACGCGTCGTGTGTTTCAATGCTGTGGCACCATCCCGCAGGAACGATGATATGGATATCGATCCGATAAAGCCGGCCGGTCTTGGCCGCATAGCTGTTGTAGCCTAGCAGACCGTGCCGCGCGATGACGGGATCGACGGCCTCGCGCACTCGCCGATGCAGCGCCTCCGGCGCAATCAGAAAAATCTCGCGGAGCGCATGATGCAGGATGCGCATCGGCAAAGGCAACAGGCCGAGCGCCAGTATCAGCAAAACGCCTGCGTCGGCGTTTCGGGCAACGATTTCCCACCCGGCATGGCCCGCCAGCGACGCCAATCCGAACCCGGCGAACACCCCCGCCGAAATGACCGCGGACATCAGGAACCCATCGGCATCGATGCGGACGAGCGTCGACTGCAATCGCCGATTGGCCCGTCGCTCGTACATCCACAACGCCAGTGAAACGCCGCACGAAATGCCGGAGTAAAGAGCGGTGACGTCCCAGGAGATCACCTGCGACGTGTTCGTCAGCAGTATTTGGAGCGCGTTGATCGTCGCGTAAAGACACAGCAGCATCAGAATCGCGCCATTGAATGCCGCAACAAGCGGTTCGATGTGCCAATAGCCGTACTGGAAGCGGCGGCTCCCCTCTCGGGACACGAGCAACGCCGTCGCCATGGCTAATCCGGACATCGCCGCATCGATCGACTCGAATACCCCGTCGAACACAATGGCGCGTGAGTTGACCACCAAGCCATAGATGACACCAAACAAAGCCAGTAGGGCGGTCAGCCCTGCCGACAATGCCAGCACGTCCGCCTCCGAGGGCAATGTCCACCGGCGCCAGAAACGCGCCAGGCGGTGAATAGGAATGTGCGGCAACATGCACCAATGCGTTGTTCGAGGAGATCAGGCCAGTGTGTCACACCGATACGGGCGCGCCTATCAGCCAAAGCCGGCGATCCCGCCAAACCGGAATTTTGCTTAACGCCTTGCGGGCATGGTGGCGCGGCAAAGCACGGTGTGCGCCGACAATCAAATCCATTCCCGTCGCGCGGTAAAAGCGATGGAAAGCCATTGATGGAGATTGAACGATGGGCCCAGCGCGTCGGCGATCTCCGCGCGGATCAAGTCGTAGCCCTCAACCGGCACCTGGTGATGATGCGGCACGAGAATATGGATTTCGACCAGATACATTCGGCCACTTTTGGCAACGTAACTGGCGAAGTCCAGCATGCCATGACGATGCACCACCGTGGAGACGACTTCTCTGACGTGGTCATTCACCGATGGCGGCGCGACAAGGAACACTTCACGCATGGCATCACGAACGATGCGCGCGGGAATCGGCAACAGCCCGAGCGCAAGCAGCAGCAGGACCAGTGGATCGGCGTATCGGCCCATTTCCGGATACCCGCCATGTTCGATCAATGTCGCCAACCCGAAGCCGCCAAACAAGGCAACGGTGATGCAGCCCGACATCAGGAAGCTTTGCATGTCAACGGCGATGAGGGCGGATCGCAGGGTACGATTCGCTCGGAACTGGAACAGGTACAACGCAACGCAAATCAGGCAGACGACCACCGAATACACTGCTGTCACGTCCAGCGCCACCTGCTGCCCGCCACCCGCGAACAGGCTCCGGATCGCATCGACGATAGCATACAGACAGAGCAGCAGCAGGATCGAGCCGTTGAAAGCCGCGACAAGCGGTTCGAAATGCCAGAATCCGTATTGAAAGCGACGACTGCCATCGTGTTGCAGCAATCGTGCGACAAAGAAAGAAAGGATCGTCATCGATGCATCGATCACCGCAAAGACGCCATCGAAGATGATGGCCTGCGAGTTAGCGATGATGCCAAGCAGAATACCCAGGAACGCCATCGCGAACGTCGCCGCAATCGATATCGCAAGGACCTGCGGCTCTGACGGACTACGCAGTATCGCCAAGAGCGGTTGGGACAACTGCGGCGGCGAACCAGCCATGACAACACTCCGGAAAGGATCGCGACCCTCCAGTGTTGATCGCCTGCTGCATGAGTGGCGCGCAGCGCGCCACCGTTCCGTGCCCCTCCGCGCGATCACTTGCCACCGCCGTCACCGCGTAGGAATAAAAAAACCGCCCGAAGGCGGTTTTTTGTGTCCGTGAGATTGGCGGAGAGGACGAACACCGGTGGATCTCCCACCAGTGCGCGCACGCTCAGCGCATCAACCTTCGGACGGTTGCGTCGTCGATGATTCGACCGGCGCCGCATCGTCCAGCGGGTAGTCGTACGCGTCCGCGGCCGCGATCTGGTCGTGACGCTCGCGATCGGCGGCTTCCTTCGCCTTGCGGGCCTTGTGGAAGGCCAGCCCCGTACCCGCCGGGATCAGACGACCAACGATCACGTTTTCCTTCAGACCGCGCAGATCGTCGCGCTTGCCCATGATCGCGGCTTCCGTCAGCACGCGCGTCGTTTCCTGGAACGATGCCGCCGAGATGAACGAGTCTGTCGACAGCGATGCCTTCGTAATGCCCAGCAGCACGTTGTCGTAGACGCAAGGACGCTTGTCCTCTGCGATCATCTTGTCGTTCTCGTCCAGCATGTCGGAACGCTCTACCTGCTCGCCCGGGATGAAACGGGTGTCGCCGGCATCGACGATCTGCACACGACGCAGCATCTGGCGAACGATCACTTCAATGTGCTTGTCATTGATCTTCACGCCCTGCAGACGATACACGTCCTGCACTTCGTCGACGATGTAACGCGACAACGCCTCGATACCTTGCAAACGCAGGATATCGTGCGGGTCGGCCGGACCGTCGACCACCATTTCACCCTTGTTCAGGACCTGGCCGTCGTGCACCAGTACCTGCTTTTCCTTCGCGATCAGGAACTCATGCGGATTGCCATCGAGATCCGTGATCACCAGACGCTGTTTGCCCTTCGTGTCCTTACCGAACGACACGGTACCGGTCACTTCGGCCAGGATGCCTGCATCCTTCGGCGATCGCGCTTCGAACAACTCGGCCACCCGCGGCAAACCGCCGGTAATGTCACGCGTCTTCTGCGCTTCGGTCGGGATACGCGCCAGCACTTCACCCACATGTACTTGCTGGCCATCCTTCACGGTGATCAGCGCGCCAACCTGGAAGCTCACGGTCACCGAGTGATCGGTGCCCGGGATCTTCACTTCGGCGCCCTTCTCGTCGAGCAGCTTGACCTGCGGACGTAACGTCTTGCCCGCTTGGGCGCTGCGACGCTTCGAGTCGATCGCCACCAGCGTCGAGAGACCCGTTACATCGTCGATCTGCTTCGCGACCGTCACGCCTTCCTCGACATTCTCGAACTTCACCGTACCGCCATGCTCGGTGATGATCGGGCGCGTCATCGGGTCCCACGTAGCCAACTGCGTCCCGGCCTTGATCTGCGCGCCGTCCAGTTGCAACAGCGTCGCGCCGTACGGCACCTTGTGGCGCTCACGCTCACGGCCCAGATCGTCCGTGATCATGACTTCGCCCGAACGGGAGATGACGATCTGCTCGCCCTTTCCGTTCGTCACGTAGCGCATCGTCGCGGTAAAGCGCACCGTACCGTTCGACTTTGCCTCGATGCTCGATGCGACTGCCGCACGCGATGCCGCACCGCCGATGTGGAAGGTCCGCATCGTCAACTGCGTACCGGGCTCACCGATCGACTGTGCCGCGATCACACCCACCGCCTCGCCGACGTTCACGCGATAGCCACGGCCCAGGTCACGGCCGTAGCACAGTGCGCAGAGACCGAAACGCGTTTCGCAGCTCAACGGGGTACGCACGCGCACCTCGTCGATCCCCAGGCGCTCGATTTCCTCGACAGCGTCTTCGTCCAGCAAGTCGCCAACGTGGTACAGCGTTTCCTGCGTTTCCGGGTTCACGACTTCCGACACGACCACGCGGCCGAGGATACGGTCACGCAGTGCTTCCACCACCTCACCGCCCTCGACGAGTGCTTTCATCGCCACGCCGTTGGACGTACCGCAATCGTCCTCGACCACCACCAGATCCTGCGTCACGTCGACCAGACGACGCGTCAGGTAACCGGAGTTTGCCGTCTTCAACGCCGTATCCGCCAGACCCTTACGGGCACCGTGGGTGGAGATGAAGTACTGCAGCACGTTCAAGCCTTCGCGGAAGTTCGCGGTAATCGGCGTCTCGATGATCGAGCCATCCGGCTTGGCCATCAGGCCGCGCATACCTGCCAACTGACGAATCTGCACCGCCGACCCACGGGCACCCGAGTCGGCCATCATGTAGATCGAGTTGAACGATTCCTGCTGCACGGTGTTGCCGTCACGGTCGACAACCGGCTCGGTTGCCAACTGCTCCATCATCGCCTTGCCGACCGCTTCCGACGTTGCCGACCAGATGTCGACCACGTTGTTGTAGCGTTCCTGCGCGGTCACCAGACCCGACATGTACTGGCGATCGTATTCCTTCACCTTCTTCGCGGCATCGCCGACGATCGTCTCTTTCTGCGGCGGCACGAGCATGTCGTCCACGCAGATCGAAATACCGGCGCGCGTTGCCAGACGGAACCCGGACTGCATCAGCGCGTCGGCGAAGATCACCGTCTCACGCAGGCCGCAACGGCGGAAAGCCGTATTGATCAGGCGCGAGATTTCCTTCTTCTTCAGCGGCTTGTTCAGCACGGAGAACGGCAAGCCCGGCGGCAGAATTTCCGACAGGATCGAACGGCCGACAGTCGTCGCGTACAGCGAGATCTTCGGCACGAACGCCGGCTGACCGTCGCTCTTGTCCGGATTCGCAACCTGCTCGGTGATCCGGACATTGACGCGCGAAGCCAGTTCGACTTCCTTGTTCTCGTACGCGCGGATCACTTCGGAGACGCCCGTGAAAGTCAGGCCTTCGCCCTTACCGTTCACGGCTTCACGCGTCGCGTAGTACAGACCCAGCACGATATCCTGCGACGGCACGATCGACGGATCGCCGTTCGCCGGGAACAAGACGTTGTTCGATGCCAGCATCAACGTCCGTGCTTCCAACTGCGCTTCCAGCGACAGCGGGACGTGCACGGCCATCTGGTCACCGTCGAAGTCGGCGTTGAACGCCGCGCAGACCAGCGGGTGCAGCTGGATGGCCTTCCCTTCGATCAGCACCGGCTCGAACGCCTGGATGCCCAGACGGTGCAGCGTCGGCGCGCGGTTCAGCATCACCGGGTGCTCGCGAATCACCTCTTCGAGGATGTCCCACACCACCGGCGTCTGGCTTTCGACTTCCTTCTTCGCGGCCTTGATCGTGGTCGCGACGCCCATCAGTTCGAGCTTGTTGAAGATGAAGGGCTTGAACAACTCAAGCGCCATCAACTTCGGCAGGCCGCACTGGTGCAACTTCAACGTCGGACCCACCACGATGACCGAACGGCCCGAATAGTCGACGCGCTTACCCAACAAGTTCTGACGGAAACGCCCGCCCTTACCCTTGATGCTCTCGGTCAACGACTTCAGCACGCGCTTGTTCGGGCCTTGCATGGCCTTGCCGCGGCGGCCGTTATCGAGCAACGAGTCGACAGCTTCCTGCAGCATCCGCTTTTCGTTGCGGACGATGATTTCAGGCGCCTTCAGCTCGAGTAGACGCTTCAACCGGTTGTTCCGGTTGATGACGCGGCGATACAGGTCGTTCAGGTCCGAGGTCGCGAAACGGCCACCGTCCAGCGGGACGAGCGGACGCAGCTCCGGCGGCAGCACCGGCAGCACTTCCATGACCATCCAGTCCGGCTTGATGCCCGAGCGCTGGAATGCTTCCAGCACCTTCAGACGACGCGCGAACTTCTTGATCTTGGCTTCGGAACCCGTTGCCTTCAACTCGGCACGCAGCATTTCCGCCTGCGCATCGATGTCGATCGAACGCAGCAGTTCACGCACGCCTTCCGCACCCATTTCGGCACGGAATTCGTCGCCATATTCCTCGACCTTCGCGTAGTAATCTTCCTCGGTCATGATCTGGCCGCGCTTCAGCGGCGTCATGCCCGGTTCGATGACGACAAAGGCCTCGAAGTACAACACGCGTTCGATGTCGCGCAGCGTCATGTCCAGGACCATGCCCAGACGCGACGGCAGCGACTTAAGGAACCAGATATGCGCGACCGGCGAAGCCAGTTCGATATGGCCCATGCGTTCGCGACGCACTTTCGCCAGCGTGACTTCAACGCCGCATTTTTCGCAGATCACGCCACGGTGCTTCAGGCGCTTGTACTTGCCGCACAGGCACTCGTAGTCCTTGATCGGCCCAAAGATCTTCGCGCAGAACAGGCCATCCCGTTCCGGCTTGAACGTACGGTAGTTGATCGTTTCCGGCTTTTTGACTTCGCCGAAAGACCAGGACCGGATCTTCTCGGGCGACGCGAGGCCAATCTTGATCGCGTCGAATACTTCGTCTTGCTGGACTTGCTTGAATAGATCGAGCAGCGCTTTCATTGCTTCTCTCCGTAGTCCGATTAGTTCCGATCCAGATCGATGTCGATACCCAACGAGCGGATTTCCTTCACCAGCACGTTGAACGACTCGGGCATGCCCGCATCGATCACGTGGTCACCCTTGACCAGGTTTTCATAGACCTTGGTCCGGCCTGCCACGTCGTCCGACTTCACGGTCAACATTTCCTGCAGTACGTACGAGGCGCCATATGCTTCCAGCGCCCACACTTCCATTTCCCCGAAGCGCTGACCACCGAACTGCGCCTTACCACCCAGCGGTTGCTGCGTGACCAGCGAGTACGGGCCGGTCGAACGGGCGTGCATCTTGTCGTCGACCAAGTGGTGCAGCTTCAGGTAGTGCATATAGCCCACCGTCACGGTCCGTTCGAACTCTTCGCCCGTACGGCCATCGCGCAGACGCACCTGGTTCTTCGACGCCGTCATGCCGAGGTTCGCGGCGATGTCGTCCGGGAAAGCCAGATCCAACGCGCGGGACATTTCTTCCTCGGTTGCACCGTCGAATACCGGCGTTGCGTACGGCACGCCTTCCTTCAGGTTCGATGCAAGATGCAGGACTTCGTCGTCGCTGAGGTTGGCGATGTCTTCCTTGTGACCGTGCTCGTTGTAAATCTTTTCGAGGAAACCACGGACTTCGGTCGCTTTCGCCTGCGCACGTAACATCTCGTTGATCCGATGACCCAGACCCTTTGCCGCCCATCCCAGATGGACTTCCAGAATCTGTCCCACGTTCATCCGCGACGGCACACCCAGCGGGTTCAGCACGATGTCGCACGGCGTACCGTCAGCCATGTACGGCATGTCTTCAATCGGCACGATGCGCGAGACCACACCCTTGTTGCCGTGACGACCAGCCATCTTGTCACCCGGCTGCAGGCGACGCTTCACGGCCAGGTACACCTTCACCATCTTCAGCACGCCCGGCGGCAGTTCGTCGCCTTGCGTCAACTTCTTGCGCTTCTCTTCGAAAGCCAGATCGAACTGGTGACGCTTTTGCTCGATCGATTCCTTGATGGCAACCAGTTGGTTCGCCGCGGCTTCGTCGGCCAGGCGGATATCGAACCAGTGATAGTGATCCAGGTCGGCCAGGTATTCCTTCGTCAGCTCGGCACCCTTCGCCAGCTTCTTCGGGCCACCATTGACGGCCTTGCCGATCAGCATCCGTTCCAGACGCTGGAACGCATCGCCTTCCACGATCCGCAACTGGTCGTTCAGGTCAAGCCGATAGCGCTTCAGTTCATCGTCGATGATCTGTTGCGCGCGCTTGTCACGCTGGATGCCTTCACGCGTGAAGACCTGGACGTCGATCACGGTGCCGCTCATCCCTGACGGCACGCGCAGCGACGTGTCCTTCACGTCAGACGCTTTTTCACCGAAGATCGCGCGCAGCAGCTTTTCTTCCGGCGTCAATTGCGTCTCACCCTTCGGCGTGACCTTACCCACCATCACGTCACCGGCTTCCACTTCCGCGCCGATGTAGACGATGCCCGACTCATCCAGACGACCCAGTTGCACTTCCGCCAGGTTCGAGATGTCGCGCGTGATTTCTTCCGGGCCGAGCTTCGTGTCGCGGGCGACCACGTTCAGCTCTTCGATATGGATCGACGTGTAACGGTCGTCCGCCACCACCTTCTCGGAGATCAGGATCGAATCTTCGAAGTTGTAGCCATTCCACGGCATGAACGCGACCAGCATGTTCTGGCCGAGCGCGAGTTCGCCGAGGTCCGTCGACGCACCGTCGGCGATCACGTCACCACGTGCGACACGGTCACCCACCTTGACGATAGGACGCTGGTTGATGTTCGTGTTCTGGTTCGAACGCGTGTACTTGATCAGGTTGTAGATGTCGACACCCACTTCCCCGGCCACGGCTTCGTCATCGTTCACGCGAATCACGACACGGCCCGCATCGACGTAGTCGACGTGGCCACCGCGCGATGCCTGCACCGTCGTGCCCGAGTCGACCGCCACCGTGCGCTCGACACCGGTGCCGACCAGCGGCTTTTCCGGACGCAGGCAGGGCACCGCCTGACGCTGCATGTTCGAGCCCATCAAGGCGCGGTTTGCGTCATCGTGTTCCAGGAACGGGATCAGCGATGCCGCAACCGACACGATCTGCGATGGCGCCACGTCCATGTACTGGACACGGTCCGGCGTCGCCATCAACGTTTCGCCCATTTCACGTGCGGAGACCAGTTCGTCGGTCAGCGTGCCGTCTTCAGACACAGCCGCGTTCGCCTGAGCAATCAGGTAACGGCCTTCCTCGATCGCCGACAGGTAATCGATCTGATCCGTCACCTTGCCGTCGACGACCTTGCGGTACGGCGTTTCCAGGAAGCCGTACTCGTTCAGGTGCGCGAACAGGGCGAGCGAGTTGATCAGGCCGATGTTCGGACCTTCCGGCGTTTCAATCGGGCACACGCGACCATAGTGCGTCGGATGCACGTCACGCACTTCGAAGCCTGCGCGTTCACGGGTCAAACCGCCCGGTCCCAAAGCCGAGACACGCCGCTTGTGCGTGATTTCCGACAGCGGGTTGGTCTGGTCCATGAACTGCGACAACTGCGATGAGCCGAAGAACTCACGAATCGCGGACGAGATCGGCTTGCTGTTGATCAAGTCGTGCGGCATCAGGTTTTCGCTTTCGGCCTGACCCAGACGCTCCTTCACCGCGCGCTCGACACGCACCAGACCAGCACGGAACTGGTTTTCCGCCAGTTCGCCGACGCAACGCACGCGACGGTTACCCAAGTGGTCGATGTCATCGACCTCGCCCTTACCGTTACGCAGCTCGACCAGGATCTTGATGGTTGCCAGGATGTCGTCATCCTGCAACGTCATAGGTCCGACGATTTCCTCGCGACCCACGCGGCGGTTGAACTTCATGCGGCCGACCTTCGACAGGTCATACGCGTCTTCGCTGTAGAACAAGCGATTGAACAGCGCTTCAACCGCTTCTTCCGTCGGCGGTTCGCCCGGACGCATCATCCGGTAGATCGCGATACGTGCAGCGGTCTTATCCGCTGTTTCGTCGATCCGTAGCGTTTGCGAGATGTATGGGCCTTGGTCCAGATCGTTCGTGTAAAGCGTCTGGATTTCCTTGACCTCCGCCGCGCGCAGCTTTTCGAGTACGCCCTCGGTCAGTTCGTCGTTTGCGGACGCAATCACCTCTCCGGTATCCGGATCGATGACGTTCTTTGCCAGCACACGGCCCAGCAGGTAGTCCTCCGGTACCGAGATGAACTTGGTCTTCGCATTTTCGAGGTCGCGGATATGCTTCGCATTGATCCGCTTTTCCTTGGCTACGACGACATTGCCATCACGATCCGAAATGTCGAAACGCGCGACTTCACCGCGCAGGCGTTCCGGCACGAACTCGACCTGCGCCCCTTCGCCCATCAACGTGAAGTTGTCGAACACGAAGAAGTTTGCAAGGATCTGTTCCGGCGTCAGGCCAATGGCCTTCAACAGGATCGTGACCGGCATCTTCCGGCGACGGTCGACGCGGAAGTACAGGACATCCTTGGGGTCGAACTCGAAGTCCAGCCACGAACCGCGATAAGGAATAACACGTGCCGAGAACAGCAACTTGCCCGAGCTGTGTGTTTTGCCCTTGTCGTGTTCGAAGAAGACCCCTGGCGAACGGTGGAGCTGCGAAACGATGACACGTTCGGTACCATTGATCACGAACGAGCCGTTTTCAGTCATCAAGGGCATTTCGCCCATGTAGACTTCCTGCTCCTTCACTTCCTTGACGACCGGCTTATTCGGCGATTCCTTGTCCAGAATCACCAATTGCACGACCGCGCGGAGTTGCGAGCAGAAAGTCAATCCCCGCTGCTGGCACTCGGTAACGTCGAACGCCGGAGGCGACAACATGTAACGCACGAATTCCAGACGTGCGAAACCGTTGTGTGACACGATCGGGAAAACCGATGTAAATGCGGCCTGCAAGCCTTCGGGCTTGCGACCATCAGGTGTTGCATCTTGCTGCAGGAATTGGCTGAACGACTCAAGCTGAGTCGCCAATAGGTAGGGAACCGGGTGAACGTTGGTGCGCTTCGCAAAACTCTTGCGGATGCGCTTTTTCTCGGTGAAGGAATATTGCATACTATCTCCAGATCACTGCCGGTCGGCATAGTGCGCGTATCGCTTTGCCGACATCCGGGTGTTCACCGACTGAGGCCCGAAATCCGCTCCCGGCGGTTCCCTCACGGAAACGCCCCGGTCACGGATATAGAAGCTTGGTGGTTGGCCGCTACCAACCATGGCTGACAGTAAAGCACGCCGCACGGACCAACGCTGTCCATACGCCATCCCCTACCCGACCAAACTTGCCTTCTGCAGTCGCTTCAGAAGACAAAAAAAGGCTGTCGCACGGCGAGCATACTCGCAACAGCTTTTCTTTGTGTTCTTACACCGCACAAATCACCGGACTTAGTCAAGTCGGCATTTGACAACTTACCGCAAATTACAAAAACTTCCGACAACAGTCACCATTCACAGCCAAATACTTACAACGCACACTCATGTAAAACAATTTTGCGACGCCAGCGATTTTCTTTGCTTGTAAGCGCAAAAAGGCTGACGGGGAATCCCCGCCAGCCCACACCCCTACCGCAGTCTCTTACTTGACTTCGGCGTCGGCGCCAGCGGCCTTCAGCTTTTCCAGCGCTGCATCGGCGTCGGCCTTTGCAATGCCTTCCTTAACCGGCTTCGGTGCGCCATCAACCAGGTCCTTCGCTTCCTTCAGGCCCAAGCCCGTGATTTCACGGACAGCCTTAATGACGCCAACCTTGTTCGCGCCTGCACCCTTCAGGATGACGTCGAATTCGGTCTTTTCTTCAGCGGCCGGAGCAGCTGCACCGCCTGCCGGACCAGCCACTGCCATTGCAGCTGCCGATACGCCAAACTTCTCTTCGAACGCCTTGACCAGGTCGTTCAGTTCCATAACCGTCAAGTTACCAACGGCTTCCAGGATGTCGTCTTTCGTGATTGCCATGATACGTAAAACCTTTTGAATGGATTGCGCGATACACGGTGCGGGCTAGAACCACACTGCGATCACTGCGGTTACGCCACCGCTCCACTGGAACGGGGCGCGACTGAACAATGTCGATCCGATGCCTTATTCGGCAGCCGGAGCTTCGGCCGGCGCCTCGGCTGCCGCTTCCGCAGCCGCCGGTTCGCCTTCGCCCTTCTTCGCGGCCAGTGCTGCCAGGCCACGTGCAAACGCCGCAACCGGCGCTTGCATGACACCCAGCAATTGAGCCAGCAGAACTTCGCGGCTCGGGATAGCTGCCAGCGCTTGCACGCCAGCCTTATCCAACACTTGACCCTCGTAGGCGCCCGAACGGATCACCAACTTGTCATTGCCCTTCGCGAAGTCATTGATGACCTTCGCCGCGGAGGTGGCATCCTCGGATACGCCGTAAATCAGCGGACCCGTCATCTGCTCAGCCAGCGGAGCGAACGGCGTACCTTCAACGGCGCGGCGCGCCAACGTGTTCTTCAACACGCGAAGGTAAACCTTTTGCTCCCGCGCTACCGCGCGCAGCTTCGTCAGATCGCCAACCGCAATGCCGCGATATTCAGCCAGAACGATGGACTGAGCCTTCGCAACTTGCGCGACGACTTCAGCCACAACGGCCTGCTTATCTTCCCTATTGAGTGGCACGGTTAAAACTCCTGATTCGATACACCACCGGCAAACGGGTTTCCCCGGCCTTGGAGGCATTCAACAACGGCGTCCGGCGGTTAGGAGCACTTCAAACGGGCCGCTCAACAACGCGACTTCCCGCAATCCATCCTGCAAAACGTTTCGGGTTCGCCATCTGCGTTGGGGATTAAGGCCTATTTCCCCACCGGAAATAGGGCCACCAACGGTCTTTGACAACCGGACATCAAGCTTTCCTTCCTCTCGACATCCGCCCCAAAGCTCTAAAACCATGGCCGCACCCAACATGCAACCACGGAAATCCTATTTTACTGCGCAGTCAAAGTCGACTGGTCAACGCGGATACCGCCGCCTTGGGTGCTCGACAGCGCAACCTTACGCACGTAGATACCCTTGCTTGTTGCCGGCTTCAGCTTTTGCAGGCCATCCAGCAGTGCCAGCAAGTTTTGCTTCAGCGCATCCGGCTCGAACGACGCGCGGCCGATCGTACCGTGGATAATGCCCGCCTTGTCGACACGGAATTGCACCTGACCTGCCTTGGCATTCTTGACCGCGGTCACGACGTCCGGCGTCACCGTACCCACCTTCGGGTTCGGCATCAATCCGCGAGGGCCCAGGATCTGACCCAGGGTACCGACGATACGCATCATGTCCGGCGAGGCGATAACCACGTCAAAATTCATGACGCCGCCCTTGATTTGTTCCGCCAGGTCGTCCGCACCCACGATGTCGGCACCGGCGGCCTTCGCTTGCTCGGCTTTATCGCCTTGAGCGAACACGGCAACGCGCACCGACTTACCGGTACCTGCCGGCAGGACCACGGAGCCGCGGACCACTTGATCGGACTTCTTCGCATCCACGCCCAATTGCACAGCGACGTCAACCGATTCGTCGAATTTCGACGTTGCGGTCTTCTTTACCAGATCCAGCGCTTCACCGATCGGGTAGGCCTTCGTACGGTCGATCAGCTTTGCGAGAGCCTGTTGACGCTTCGAGATCTTAGCCATTTACAGACCCTCCACCGTGATGCCCATCGAACGGGCGCTGCCAGCAACCGTACGGACCGCTGCTTCCAAATCAGCAGCGGTCAGATCGGGGGACTTGGTCTTTGCAATTTCTTCCGCTTGTGCGCGGGTGATCGAGCCAACCTTGTCGGTATGCGGCTTCGGCGAACCCTTTTGCACGCCGGCCGCCTTCTTGATCAGCACCGTCGCCGGCGGCGTCTTCAGAACGAACGTGAAGCTCTTGTCCGCGAAAGCCGTAATGACGACCGGCGTCGGCAGACCCGGCTCCAAACCCTGCGTGGCGGCATTGAACGCCTTGCAGAATTCCATGATGTTCAAGCCGCGTTGACCCAATGCCGGACCGACCGGCGGCGACGGGTTGGCCTTGCCTGCAGGGATCTGCAGCTTGATAAAGCCAATGATCTTTTTTGCCATTTCTTACCTCATAAGGGCGGCAACGCCACCCGTGAGTGATAACGCGTCGTGTACGGGCGGGGCGGCACGTCAGGGTTTTCCCTTTCGTTCCCGCACACCGTCGACAAGACGCTCCTCGATGAAGCGGCAAACACACCGCTCCGACTATTCACACCCCCGGCACACGCCGCGTGGTGCTTGGCACAGATCGCCAGCCTGATTCAGACTTTTTCGACCTGACCGAATTCCAACTCGACCGGCGTAGCCCGGCCGAAAATAGTGACCGACACGCGTACGCGTGCTTTTTCACCATTCACATCCTCGACGGTGCCATTGAAGTCCGTGAAAGGACCATCCTTGACTCGCACTGTCTCACCAATCTCGAACAACACCTTCGGACGGGTGTGCTCGGAGCCTTCTTGCGCCAGCGACAACAACTTGTCGACTTCGCGCTGCGGCAGCGGCATCGGCTTGTTGCCCGTGCCGCCAATAAAACCGGTGACCTTTTGCGTGTTCTTCACCAGATGCCACGTTTCGTCGTCCATTTCCATCTCGACGAAAATATAGCTAGGGAACAAACGACGCTGGACGACAATTTTCTTGCCATCCTTCGTTTCCGACACATTTTCGGTCGGCACTAATGTGCGCCCGAATTTCTCGCTCATGCCTTGTTGCTCGATCCGCTCCTGCAGCGCCCGCTGCACCGTCTTTTCCATGCTGGAATAGACTTGCACGGTGTACCAGCGCTTCTTGGAGCTGGCCGAGGCGGCACCCGCTTCTGGCGTAGTCGTATCGCTCATCTCATCTCCACCCAAGAATCACTGAAAAAATCAGCCATTCGATCGTTTTATCGGTACACCATAGGTAAATCGCCATAACGACGACAAAACCGAAAACGATCAGCGTGGTCTGCCCTGCTTCCTTGCGCGACGGCCACACGACCTTGCGCACTTCGCGATAGGCATCTTTCGAGAAACCGACAAACGTCTTGCCGAGACCAGAAAAGGATGCGGCAACCGCTCCACCGGCAATCAGCACCAGCAAAACGATTGTGCGGATAGCGAGATTCTGGCCGCTCAACAAATAGAACGCTGCAACACCGACGAGGACCAACACGACGCCAAGCGCCAGCATCAGCTTGTCGCTGGTCGTATTGACCGTTTCCACTGGAGGATTCGCCATAAGACCTTGGTGGCACCCGCCAGAAAAGCGAATGCACGAATGTGGCAGGGGCAGAGGGAATCGAACCCCCAACCTTCGGTTTTGGAGACCGACGCTCTGCCAGTTGAGCTATACCCCTAGAACCATATAGGGCAGACTTGATAGCCCGCCCCTGAAACAACACGTTACCGCCTCAACAACCACTTATCTCGACAGGGCGGCGTTACCGCCCCTCTGGCAATCCCGCTTGCGCGGGAATCGAGTCTTACTTCGTGATGGTTGCCACGACGCCGGCACCGACGGTACGGCCGCCTTCGCGGATAGCGAAGCGCAAACCTTCTTCCATCGCGATCGGAGCGATCAACTTCACCGAAATCGACACGTTGTCGCCAGGCATGACCATCTCCTTGCCTTCCGGCAGCGAGATCGAGCCCGTCACGTCCGTCGTACGGAAGTAGAACTGCGGACGATAGTTGTTGAAGAACGGCGTATGACGACCGCCTTCATCCTTGCTCAGCACGTACACTTCCGCCGTGAAGTCCGTGTGCGGCTTGATCGAGCCCGGCTTCGCCAGCACTTGACCACGCTGCACGTCTTCACGCTTCGTACCACGCACCAGCACGCCTACGTTGTCCCCTGCCTGACCTTGGTCCAGCAGCTTGCGGAACATTTCAACGCCCGTCACCGTCGTCTTTTGCGTATCGCGCAGACCGACGATCTCCACTTCCTCGCCAACCTTGATGATCCCGCGCTCAACACGACCCGTCACCACCGTGCCGCGACCCGAGATCGAGAACACGTCTTCCACCGGCATCAGGAACGTACCGTCAACCGCACGCTCCGGCGTCGGGATGTACGTGTCCAGCGCTTCGGCCAATGCCATGATCGCCACTTCGCCCAGCTCGCCCGCATCGCCTTCCAGCGCCAGCTTCGCCGAACCCTTGATAATCGGCGTATCGTCGCCCGGGAAGTCGTACTTCGACAGCAACTCCCGCACTTCCATTTCCACCAGCTCCAGCAACTCAGCGTCGTCCACCATGTCAGCCTTGTTCAGGAACACGATGATGTACGGCACGCCAACCTGACGCGACAGCAGAATGTGCTCGCGCGTTTGCGGCATCGGGCCGTCCGCGGCCGAGCACACCAGGATCGCGCCGTCCATCTGCGCCGCACCCGTGATCATGTTCTTCACGTAGTCAGCGTGGCCCGGGCAATCAACGTGCGCGTAGTGCCGATTCGCCGTCTCATACTCAACGTGCGCCGTGTTGATCGTAATGCCACGTGCCTTCTCTTCCGGCGCCGCGTCGATCTGGTCGTACGCCTTCGCCTCACCGCCGAACTTCTTCGACAGAACCGTTGCAATCGCCGCCGTCAGCGTCGTCTTGCCGTGGTCAACGTGACCGATCGTGCCCACGTTCACGTGCGGCTTGGTACGTTCAAACTTGCCTTTAGCCATTGTCGACTCCTAAACAGGACTATTCATCCGTTGCGCCGCGCGCAAACACACTGATCAGCTTACTGGTGCCCATGGGCAGGATCGAACTGCCGACCTCTCCCTTACCAAGGGAGTGCTCTGCCACTGAGCCACATGGGCGAAACCGGCGCTACAAAAACAAACTGCACAACACCTGGAGCGGGTGAAGGGAATCGAACCCTCGTCGTAAGCTTGGAAGGCTTCTGCTCTACCATTGAGCTACACCCGCGGATTCAGTACCGCTCGGATTCCTTCGCCTGCCTTATTGCTGCGCTGCAAACCACCCGAAAGCCTGATCACGACGCACCGCAACTACCGCTTTTTGCGCCACACCGTCGAGCCTTCAGGTAACTTGACTTGAATTCTGGTGGAGGAGGTTGGATTCGAACCAACGTAGGCGTAAGCCAACAGATTTACAGTCTGCCCCCTTTAGCCACTCGGGCACCCCTCCGCAGAGAATTCGAGATTATGGAGATACTCCCGAGGACTGTCAACCATTTTCTGCGCCAACACGGTAAGCCGTTACTCCGCTTAGCCTGCATCGTCAGACGCTGTCAACGCATGCGGGATCTCAAAGGGGTTATGTTTCGCGCATACCCGTCGACCCTCCATGCGCTTTCGAACGGGATCGGTGCCGATCCCGTGATCATCGGAATGTACGGTGCGTCTCATCAGACGCCGATTGACTAAATAAGCCACGCATACACCGCCTTGTACGTCATCAGCGAGCCACCATACGCTCGTTTTTTGCGACGATTTCAGCGGTCTCCTTCGGATATAGACGAAACCTGTCACGGCGTTGCCGTCGGCGTCGGTCTATGCTGTCTTCGTCGTAGCGCGACACCACAAACTATTAGCGTTATCAACGCGAGGAGAAATGCGTGGCGGACGGCCAGCTTGCGCAGTATCGACGTTCAAGCATCCGCGGCCGTTATGGGCCTCCACCATCAGCGATGAAGGTGCCATACAGAGAACCGCTGTAAAGACGGTCCAAGGCGGTGCGCTCGGCACCGCGCGTGTGCCGTCTCAGCGCATGCCCGTCAGTCTCTGAAATAACGTCTTTTGCGGCCGTGGTTCTACACGCTCGAAAATAACGTTGAACAGTCGGCGATAGCGTTGCGGTGGGCAGCGCAGTGCATCAACGCCGTGCCAGGCGGTGACCGTATTTTTAAATAGAAAACTGCGATTATCGCGGATGTCGACAGCCCTCACCGACCCGAAGTCGGTGATATCAGGATTCTTTCGTCGGACCTTTTTATCACCTAGTACGAGGATACTGCCGCCCCATTCCTCGGACCAATCCGCCGCCGTGTTGAAATAAAAGATGTGCGTACCGAGTTTTTTATCGGTGTCACGGTGCGGCGACACTTCCGCCCCCTGGAATCCGAGATGCCAGGCAAATCGAACGGTCATTGGCTGAACACCGAAGGCGCGGTCGGCAAACGCCTGATATCGTCGACTGCTACGGATCTCTTCCATGAAGGCCTGCCATGGCGCAGGTAGGTCCGGAAGGTCCACCACGCCCGATTTTGACAGCGGCGCGGACGTTGTCGGGGCAATGGCCTTACCCGACGACGCCAGATCTTCCGTGCGTGCGATTGACAAGGGGCCGACCATTTCATTGTCGCCCCCATCACGGCCGTAGACACCCGGCGCGGCATTCTCGCCGCGATAGATATTGCGCTCAAACGCCAGATAATACCGGTCGTGCGAACGTTGCTGATCAGCGCGCGCTATGCCGCGATGCGTGTCGAAAAGCGCCACAGAGGGAAAGCTTTCCAGCAAAGCCGTGAATTTCTCGGGCAGCAGCAACGTCTCGAAGGCTTGCCAGGGGAACGGTTCACGTCGCCCGAATGCGTCGCCGCTGAAACCATCCAAAACGCTGTCATTGAAGAAACCGGACACGGCACTCCCCCTCATCGCTCGCGAGATTGATCATTCTATCAATCCTGACCGCTCCTCATGGATTTAGGTGAAGTAGCGCTGCAAATGCTTGATTTGATCGCAGCGGGACGATTGTCGACAAGCGCCCGGCGACCGTCGTCAAACACCCCTCTAGCGGGCCTTTCCACGGCGCGTACGGGCGCGCTGCCTGGGTCGATAGGGCACACGACTGTGCCGAGCAGGCATCAGCCTACCGGCGGCTAGTTGGCATCGTTCCGGTCCACGATTGCCTTAAGTGCATTAATCAAGCGAACCATGCTCAGATGGATCTCGCTGAGCAGACGATCGCTGGTTAGGAGCGAGCATCCGACTTCTCAAGCAAAGGGACTCTATCTTTTACTTAGGAAAACGATATGAACAAATGGTTTGTATTCATTCTTTTGTGGGCGATGGCCTTTTGCGTCGGCAACACCTACGCGAAGAACGAAGTTACCCGACAATTGGGCGGTGCCTGCGGTGAAGATAGCAATATCATCGCCGGTTGCGCATCCGGGCTCAGTTGCAAAAATGGGACATGTCAGATGAACAGCTTTCTGTCACCCGCCACGGTCGGCTGTAAACAAGCAATGAAAGACATGGGAGATGATAGCAAGTACGTTGCGGTACACGACGGTTTCTGTTATGTCGATAGCGCTTGCCGAGGTCTGTACGAAAAAGCGATGACAGCGGCGAACGCCACATCGCATGTCCTCACCGCAAACGGCATAGATCCCACAGCCTTCGCCGCGCTGTCCGAACAGGATCGGAACGCATTTATCGTCGCGAGCGACGCTTGCCGGCAATGCGGCAAGTGCGCGATTGGACGCCAATTTCTGGGTCGAGGGGGTTACTAGGGTGGGGGGTGGATCAGGTGGGGTGGTATCGCGTGCGTGGGTCGCGGTGCGCTGTTGAAGCATGGCATGGTAGTGGCGCGCGTGCGCGGCCGCGCTCACCCATGCGCACGGGTGGTTCGCCGTGGTGCGGT
>Ga0308167_1000246_pt1 | contig 116541 bp, 118 predicted proteins | sample PhyCR1_2_FD_202138 | JGI IMG/M metagenome (GOLD analysis project Ga0308167, IMG submission 202138) | Phyllosphere microbial communities from UC Gill Tract Community Farm, Albany, California, United States - DLSLRC.R1 | ecosystem: Host-associated > Plants > Phyllosphere > Unclassified | place...
AGCCGGGCGGGTTCCGCCGGGGTAGAGGCGGGTGGCCTCGTCGAAAGTCACAGATGCCATTGTGTTTCTCCTTCACCGGCAGGTACGTGCCGGACGATCCGTAGTGATAGAGCGGCGGAGCGATCCACCGTGACCCCTCATCGGGTCGGAATCAGTATGGCAGAAGCTCGTCCATCTGGGTATTTCTCAGCCTGGCTGGTTAACATCGATCTCGGCCGCCTTTCGCGGCGTTCGCCGCCCGAGTGGCGTCCGGGGCCACCCTGCCCCCCTGAGACTGTCTAGAGGAACGATGTCGAGCGACGAGACGCCGAACGTCCCCAGCCCTCGCAACACGCGTGAGGTCGTGCGGGAGAAGGCCCAGAAGGTGCACGCCCAGCAGTCGAGGGCGCGCGTGATGCGACGGATCATCCTCGGCGCGATCGCCATCGTCGCCGTGGGCGCCATCGGCACCGCCATCACCCTCGCCGTCTCGGCGCAGGTGTCGAAGCCCCAGCTCACGCCGGGCGGCATGGACGACGACGGCATCCTCGTCTCGGACATCAGTGCGTCCGCGATGTCGGATTCGACGGTCGCACCCCCGAGCCCGGACGAGACGGAAGCGGGCGGCGAGGCCACGCCGACCCCGGAGCCCACCACCTCGAGCACGGTCGACATCCACATCTACGTCGACTACCTGTCGCCGGATGCCGGCGAGTTCGAGCGAGCGAACGCGCGTCAGCTCGTCAACTGGATCTCCGAGGGAGCGGCCACCGTCACCTACCACCCGGTCGCCCTGCTCACCGCGAGCTCGAACGGCACCAAGTACTCGCTGCGTTCCGCGGCAGCCGCGGCCTGCGTCGCCACGCACTCGCCCGCGCAGTTCTACGCGTTCAACCACGACCTGCTCGACGATCAGCCAGAGGTGAACACCGACGGCTTCTCGGATGCGCAGCTGGCCGACATCGCCGGCGCCGTCGGCTCGGACAACGTGAAGAGCGTCCGATCGTGCATCGAGGACCAGGACTACGTCACGTGGGCGAAGGAAGCCACCTCGCGCGCTCTCGAGGGCCCGCTCGTCGGCTCGGACGATCTCGTGCTCACCGCCGCTCCCATGATCGTCGTGAACGGCGAGGCCTATGTGGGCGCGCTCGACGACCCGAGCGAGTTCTCGCAGTTCGTGCTCACCGTCGCCAGCGACGCCTACTACGCCACGGAGACTCCGACGCCGGCCCCGACGCCCACCGAGACCACGGAGCCCGCTCCCTCGGAGACTCCCGCGTCGTAGTTCGTCGGCCCCCGCCGCCCATCGCTAAGCTGGGAGGCGTCCGCCGACTTGGCGCAATTGGTAGCGCACCGTACTTGTAATACGGGGGTTGCAGGTTCGAGTCCTGTAGTCGGCACCAGACGCGAAGGCCCGCGTCCCCTTGACAGCACCGGGGACGCGGGCCTTCTTCGTGTCTGGGCGAGGAGCTTTGCCCATGCCTCCGCCTCGCGGCGAGAGGCTCACCGCAGGCCGTCTTCGCAATCGCTCCCCGGTCGTGCTCTCGACCACAGCGCGTACTCGCCACCGTCGTCCGTGTCGATCAACCATGGAGGGAACTCGACGTACCGGTCCATGGCCAGGCCCCACGACGCGTCCGCTCGCGTCGATTCGGGGTCGTCGGCGGGCAGTTCATCCTCTGTCGTCCAGTGCTCCGCCGGATGGTCCTTCGCCCATTCGTAGATGAGCTGACCTGTGTCGGACCAGTCACGTTCGTTCATGCTCTCGGCGATGTCGGCAGGCATCCGCACGCGTTCCGACGTGCTGTAGTCGTATGTGCAGGAGTAGGTTCGCCCGTCGTCGCCGACATAGCTCAAGGAGATCGTCACGTCGGTGGTGAGCCACGGCCTCTGGCCTATGGCGATCACGGCGACGAGGGCCCCGATGACGACCACGGCGGTCGCAGTGAGCGCGATCAGCCATCGCACACCCCGTCGCCTTCGAACGAGTCCGGAAGGCGGCGGAACAGAACGAGTCACCGGCGGTTCCTTTCCCGTCGCAGGCGTCCAGCTGTGCGGCATGCGCAGCATCCGCAGGTTGCAGCGAGCTGACCCCGCGTGAAGTCACCAAGTTACCGCGCCTCACCGGCGAGCGGCGGGTGCACGCCGAGGACGCGCTGCGAGGCGGAGCCGGTGAAGGAGTGCTCCGGGGCGAGTGACACGCGACGTCACACACGAAATAGTGCGCGGGGGTGACGGGTTGTCCCGAGTATGACTCGTATCGGAAACAGTGACCTTGACGTCTTCCCGCTCTCGCTCGGCGGCAACGTATTCGGCTGGACGGCCGATCGCGAGGCATCGTTCGCGGTGCTCGACGCGTTCGTCGACGGGGGTGGCGACTTCATCGACACGGCAGACGGCTACAGCGCCTGGGTGCCCGGCAACTCAGGCGGCGAGAGCGAGACGATCATCGGCGAGTGGCTCGCGTCTCGCCAGCCGAAGGGCGTCGTCGTCGCGACCAAGGTGAGCCAGCACCCGGACTACAAGGGCCTCTCGGCGTCGAACGTCCGCCGGGCCGCCGAAGCATCGCTCGCTCGCCTGGGTGTCGACACGATCGACCTCTACTACGCGCACTTCGACGATGAGACGGTTCCGCTGGAGGAGACGGTCGCGGCCTTCGGCGAGCTCGTCTCCGACGGTCTCGTGCGCCACGTCGCGGTGTCGAACTACACGGCAGAGCGCATCCGCGAGTGGGTCGAGATCGCCCGCCGCACAGGAGTCGCGCTGCCGGTCGCCGTGCAGCCGCACTACAACCTCGTGCACCGGAACGACGTCGAGGAGACGATCATCCCGGTGGCCCAGGAGTTCGGCCTCAGCCTCGTGCCCTACTACTCGCTGGCGAGCGGCTTCCTCACCGGCAAGTACCGCTCGGTCGACGTCGAAGGGCAGACGTCTCCGCGTGCCTCCGGCGCGGCGAAGTACGCGACCGAGGCGGGACTGCGGATCATCGACACCCTCGAGGAGATCGGTGACGCGCACGGAGCCTCGATCGCTGCGACCTCGCTGGCCTGGCTGCGTGCCCAGCCGACGGTCGCCGCCCCCATCGCGAGCGCCCGCACGGTCGAGCAGGTTCCCGATCTCCTCGCCGGCGCGCGTCTCGAGCTGACCCCTGACGAGGTCGACGCTCTGAACCGCGTCTCGGAGTGGACCCCGGCGAAGGCCTGAGACCGCTCGCTCTGCCCTCCACCCCGACCTAGGGGCCAGAGGGCAGAGCGTCGTCGTCGACGAGACCGAGTCGGTGCGCCAGAATCACCAGGTGGATGCGGTCGCGGGATCCGAGTTTCGAGAGGATCCTGCCCACATGGGTCTTGACGGTGGACTCGCTGACGAACAGCGCCTGGGCGATCTCCGCGTTCGTGAGCCCGCGCGCGATCTCGACGAAGACGTCGCGCTCACGGTCGGTGAGCTGCGCCGTGAGATCGTCGGTCGCATGGACCTGTGGTGCGGGCGTCGCACCGAGCGTCGGCGTCACGTGCTCCAACAGCATCCGCGTGATCCGAGGCGAGAGCGCGGCATCGCCCCTGTGAATGGCACGGATCGCCGCGATCATCTCGTGCCGCTGTGCGTCCTTCAGCAGGAATCCGCTCGCTCCGGCGCGGATCGCACCGAAGGCGTACTCGTCGAGATCGAACGTCGTCAGCACCAGGACGCGGGTCTGCGGGTGCTCGCGGACGATGGCCGCGGTCGCGGCGATCCCGTCGAGCCCCGGCATCCGGATGTCCATCAGCACCATGTCGGGGCGCAGCTCGGTCGCCTGGGCGATCGCGTCGTGGCCGTCCGCGGCCTCGCCGACCACGACCATGTCGTCCTCGGCGTCGAGCACCATCCGGAATCCGACGCGGATGAGGGCCTGGTCGTCGACGAGCAGCAGCCTGATCGGCTCGGTCATGGTCTGTCCTTCGGGTCGCGGTCTGGCAGATCAGGTGGCGTCGTGGGGAGCTCTGCGCGCAGCATCCACCGCCCGCCGTCGACGGGTTCGGAGACGATGGTTCCGCCCGAGTGCGCTGCGCGCTCGGCGAGACCGCGCAGGCCGAACCCCGATGAGCCGACAGGGCCGGTGACGCCGTCGTTCACGATCTCGATGGTCACGGCATCCGGGGCGTGCACGAGTCGGACCTCGATCGACGTCGCCGCGGGTGCGTGCCTCATGGCGTTCGTCACGCCCTCCTGCGCGATGCGCCCGACGGCGTGTGCCAGAGCGGGGGAGAGCGAGGCGGCCCCGGTGACCGAGAGCGACACCGGAAAGCCGGCTCGCTGTGCCGCAGCGACCGTCTCCTGCGGGGGCGTCGGCTCGAGCGGAGCGAGGGGCAGCGGCGAATCGTCGTCCCGGAGGACGCCGAGCATCGCACGCATCTCGGTGAGTGCGCTGCGAGCCGTCTCTGCGGCCGAGGACGCCGCCGCTCGTGCCTGGCCCGGATCCGGGGTGGCAGCCGCTCCCTCGGACAGTGCGACGATCACGGTGAGCGAGTGAGAGACGATGTCGTGCATCTCGCGGGCGATGCGGGCGCGCTCGCCGGCCGCGGCCAGCTGCGCCTGCTGATCGCGTTCGACGAGCAGCTGACGGGAGCGGTCGATCACGGCAGCGAGGTAGCGCTTGCGTCCACCCACGTTCACGCCGACGAGAGTGCCGATCAGCCCGAGGACGAGCGACATCACGACGGCGTTCGCGGCGACCTGCAGAGTGATGACGCCGGTGAGCGTGAGCAGTCCGCCGAGCGCGGCGAGCGACCCGAGGGCGATGCCGAATCCCGTCCATGCGGCCCGCGAGGATCGGTAGACCGCGAGCGAGTAACAGGTGACCAGCAGCAGCGGCGAGCCGATCGGCTGCAGTGCGAAGAGGAACCCGGCTTCGAGTGCGAAGGACGCGACGAACGGCACAAGCGGCCGTCGACGCCTCCACAGGAGCGTGGCGCAGGCTGCGACGACGGACGCGGGCACCAGGATCGCGACGCCGATGGCGAGGGGCATCGGAAGGTCGCGGGTGATGACACCGGCCGGCACGAGCGAGAGCAACAGGCACACGAGGGTGATCAGGACATCGGCGAACACCGGATGCCGCGCCCAGAAACGGCGCAGAACGCCCGGGGGACGCGGCAGCCGCAGCCCCTCGTCCTCGCGGACTGAGGTGCTGCGGCTGCGCGTGCGGGTCACCGGGCGACTCTACGCGGGTTCATCGATCTCGCGATCTCGCGGTCACGCATCGCGCGTGCGGAGCACGGCCCAGGCGCCGAGCATGCCCGCGGCGACCCAGGCTGCCAGCGTGAGGTAGGCGACCGGAGCCTCGAGCGCAGCGCCCTCGGGGAGGATCGCGCTCTGGGCTGCGGCCACCGGGAGGTAGCCCGCGGCGTCCATGACCCAGGCCCAGGCCTCGCCGGCGACGGCGAAGAAGCTCGCGACGATCGGCAGCACGAACAGCAGGCCGACCGTCGCGGCGATCGCTCCGGCGCCCGAGCGCAGGATGAACCCGAACGCCACCCCGATCAGGGCGAACACCGCCATGGCGAGCGACGAGACCACGATGGGCAGGAACGATGCTGCGGGGTCGCCCCAGTCGATGCCCTGATCCCGCGAGGCGACGACCGCGGAGACCGCCACGGCCGCCGCCAGGAAGATGACCAGCGACGACACGAACATGAACAGGCCGACCACGACCGCCTTGGCGCCCAGCACCGATCCGCGCTTCGGGTTGGCCGCGAGCGTCGAACGGATCATCCCGGTCGAGTACTCGCCCGTCACGGAGATCGCGCCGAGGATGCCGGCGAGCAGCATCGTGAACTGGATCGGCATGACGACGGCCTGGATGGGCTCGAAGCCCGGCATGTCGATCGCCTGCGCGATGAGCACGGCGATGCCGATCGTGAGGATCGCCGCGATGCCGATCGACCACCAGGTCGAACGGAGCGTGGCCAGCTTGATCCACTCGCCGCGCACGGCGCGGATGAACGTGAGCCGGCGATCGGTGTCGACATGCTGACGGCGGAGGGGAGGAGCCTGGACGGTCATGAGATCTCCTTCGTGCGGTACTCGACCGAGTCGCCGGTGAGGGCGAGGTAGGCGTCTTCGAGCGATCCGGTGGTCGGGGTGAGTTCGTGCAGGGGGATGCCGCGCTCTGCGGCGAGGTCGCCGATGCGCGACGCGGGGAGGCCGACGATGTCGATCAGATCGGGGGCGGAGCTCACGATCTCGACGGACGGGCCGCCCACTGCGGCAGCGAGGTCGGCGGCTCGAGGCGTGCGAACACGCACGGTGTTGGTCGTCCAGGCCCGCACGAGCTCCTCGAGCGGGGCGTCGGCGAGCACCTTTCCCCGGCCCATCACGATCACGTGATCGGCGGTCTGCGCCATCTCGCTCATCAGGTGGCTCGAGAGCAGCACGGTGCGTCCCTCGGACGCCGCGTGACGCACGAACTGGCGCACCCACCGCACGCCCTCGGGGTCGAGGCCGTTGACCGGCTCGTCGAGGATCAGAGTGTGCGGGTCGCCGAGCAGGGCGGAGGCGATTCCGAGCCGCTGCCCCATGCCGAGCGAGAACTTGCCCGCGCGCTTGCGGGCCACGGGGCCGATGCCCGCGAGGTCGATGACCTCGTCGACGCGGGATGCCGGGATGCCGTGGGTCGCCGCCATCGCACGCAGGTGATTGCGCGCGGTGCGGCCGGTGTGCACGGCCTTGGCATCGAGCAGCACTCCCACCTCGGTGAGCGGGGCGCGGAGCTTGCGGTATTCCCGTCCGCCGACGGTGGCGATGCCCGAGGTCGGCCGGTCGAGGCCGACGATCATGCGCATCGTCGTGGACTTGCCCGCGCCGTTGGGCCCGAGAAACCCCGTGACCGTGCCCGGCTGCACCGTGAACGACACGTCCTGGACGGCTGTCTTGTCTCCGAATCTCTTCGTGAGGCCTTCTGCTGTGATCATGTCTACGACGCTATCGACCACGCCATCGCCCCCGCGTCCTCCCTGGGTACCGTTCCACGGATGTCCGGAGTCATCCTCTCGGCGGATGCCGTGGCCCGGCCGCCTCAGCCGGCAGAGCGCCCGAACAGGTCAGGGTCGATCGGCCGCTGCGCTCGGGGGAGCTTCTCGACCACCAGTCGGTACGACTCGGTGACGAGTTCGGTCACCAGCTCCTCGTCGAGCGATGCCCCTGGCATCAGAGTGATCCAGTGCTTCTTGTTCATGTGGTAGCCGGGCACGATGTCGGCGAACGTCTCTCGCAACGCGACGGAGTCCTCGGGGTGGGACTTGAGCGTCACGCGCCCGGTGCCGTCGAGAGGGATCAGCAGGAAGACACGCCCTCGCACCTTGTAGACGTCCCACTCGGGGCCGAACGGGTTGTCGCGCTCCGCACCGGGAAGCTCTTCGGCGCGCGCAGTGGCGGCGGCGCCCAACTGGGTCGAGTCCATGCTCAGAACAGCCGATCGGCGCCCTTGTCGTCGGCGCGGGGCGCGGCCTGAACGCGCTCGTCGATCGCGGCCGCGGCGAGCAGGGCCTCGTCGATGATCTCCTTCGTGGGCTCGGCGGTCAGCCAGTCGTCGCTCAGCGCCGCGGGGATCAGCAGCGGCATCCGATCGTGGATGCCGGCGAGGTGAGGGGGAGCCGGGCGCATCACGATCGAGTAGCAGGTGAAGGACTCGCCATCGGCGGTGCGCCCCCGCTGGGTGACGGCGGCCATTCCGAAGAGCGCACCGTCGTCGACGACGAACTCGTGCCAGACGCGCTCGGGCTTCTTCATCTCGTACCAGCTCGTCGCCGGCACGAGAGCACGGGTCTTCAATCCGCCGGGGCGCTCCTGCAGGCGCTCGGATCGGGTGTTGATCGACGGGAACTTCGAGGGCTCCCCGCCGATCAGGAACCCCCACCAGGCGGGTTCGAGCACGGGCTCGGCCTCGGGCTGCACCACGATCGGGTTGAGGTTGCGCAGATTCTTGCCTGTGGGGCGCACGGTCTCGCGCGCGTTCTGCTCGGCCCAGCCACGCAGACCCTCGAGCACCGCCTCGTCGGCGGCGGCCAGGAGCTCGGTGTCGGTGAACCGGGGGTCAAGTCCGTAACTCGCGCACATGCCGTCAGGGTACGCCCGGCCGCCGACATCGTGCGCACGGCGAGATGGCGATCAGCTCTCGGTTAGGGTCGACAGGTGACCCAGGCCCGTCGACTGTCTCCGCCCCTCGCGCTCGGCGGAGCAGTGGCGATCGGTGTCATGACGGCCATCCAGGCGCGCATCAACGGCGTGCTGGGCGTCGAGGTCGACAACGGCATCGTGGCCGGCCTCATCTCCTTCTCCGTAGGACTCGCGGCCCTTGCGGTGGTGATCGTCTGCATTCCCTCCGCGCGTCGAGGCGGCGGACGTCTGCTCGGCGGCATCCGCGATCGGACGATCCCGTTCTGGATGCTGCTCGGCGGTGCCTGCGGTGCACTCACCGTCTCCACTCAGGGCATCACGGCCGGGGTGCTCGGCGTCTCGCTGTTCACGGTCGGAGTCGTCGCGGGACAGACCCTGCACGGGCTCGTGCTCGACCGCATCGGGTTCGGTCCCGCCGGGGTCGTCGCGATCACGCCAGGGCGCGTGCTGGGCGGAGCGCTCGCGCTCGCCGCGGTCGGCATCTCGCTGAGCGGCGACGTCCTGGCCACGGCCCCGCTCTGGATGCTCCTCCTGCCGTTCGCGGCAGGCGTCGGCATCGCCTGGCAGGCTGCGACCAACGGCCGTCTGTCGCAGCGCGTGCGCTCGCCCCTCGCGGCGACGTTCATGAGCTTCATCGCCGGCACCATCGCGCTGCTGGTCGCCGCCGGCATCAGCATCGCGGTGCGGGGCGCACCAGACGCGCCGCCGACCGAGCCGTGGCTGTACCTCGGTGGATTCCTCGGCGCCGCGTACATCCTGCTCGGAGCTTTCATCGTCGCGCACACAGGGGTGCTGCTGATGGGACTCGGGTCGGTGCTGGGCCAGCTCGCGACCTCGGTGATCATCGACCTGATCTGGCCGGCTGCGGCGGGCCCCGCGCCCTGGCAGATCATCGGGATGGTGGTCGTCGCCGTGGCATCCGTCGCCGTCGCGCTGCCTCGCAGCAGACGGAACTGACCTACTGCTTCTTCTGCTTCTTCGCCTTCTTCTTGGCTTTCGGCTCGGGCGTCGGCTGGGGCTTGGGCTTGGGCATCCGCGTCACGAGGCCCCGCGCATCGACGGGCTTGCGGCGACCGGGCCTGCGGCCCGAGGGCTTGCCGCCGACGTACAGCCATCCGAGCAGCTCCTCGTCCTTGCCGAGGCCATGGGCCTTCGCGACGGCCTTCGATCGCGTGTAGTGACCCGTGCGCCACAGCACGCCGAAGCCGGCCTCGTCGAGCAGCAGACTGAGCATGTGGGCCACGCCCGAGGCGACGGCCTCCTGCTCCCAGCGGGGGACCTTCTCGCTCTTGCGGTAGCTGGCGACGACCGCGATCAGCAGCGGAGCGCGCAGCGGCTTCGTGGAGGGGGACTTGTCGCCCTCGGCCTTGGCGATCGCGGCCCCCAGCAGCTCTCGGTCGGATCCGCGCAGCTCGATCAGGCGCCACGGGCGCAGCGAAGAGTGGTCGGCGACGCGTCCGGCGGCTGAGACGAGCTTCAGCAGTTCGTCCCGCGACGGCGCCTCGTCGGTGACCTTCGAGGAGGACTGCCGTGCGCGAACGGCCTCGAGGGCGCTCACGACTCTTCAGGTGTGAAGTTCAGGGCGATGGAGTTCATGCAGTAGCGGTCGCCGGTGGGCGTGCCGAAGCCGTCGGGGAAGACATGCCCGAGGTGCGATCCGCAGTTCGCGCAGCGCACCTCAGTGCGCACCATGCCCAGGGTCGTGTCCTCGATGAGCTGCACCGCGTCGGGGCGGATCGACTCGTAGAAGCTCGGCCACCCGCATCCGGAGTCGAACTTGGTGCCGCTCTTGAACAGCTCGGCGTTGCACGCGCCGCAGGTGTAGAGGCCGGCGCGGCCCTCGTCGAGCAGCTCGCCCGTCCAGGCGCGCTCGGTCGCGGCTTCGCGAAGCACCGCATACTGCTCCTCGCCGAGCTCTTCGCGCCACTCTTCTTCGGTCTTGTCCACGCTGTACGACATAGGTCCTCCTGGGGTCTGCTCCATTCTCTCGCGTTCAGAGGGGCTCGGCGTCACGAGACAATGGATGGATGACGGATGCCGTGCGGCTGCGCTATCGCCGCTTCGCCGATGAGGAGGCGCCGGGGCGCAGCGATCTCTATGTCGACTGGGCTTCCGGCGTGGCCGGTGACCCCGAGGTGCAGCGGGTGCTCGCTCGGATCCCTGAGAACCGCAGGCAGCCCCCGCTCGTGTTCGCCGTGACGCGGATGCTGGGCGTCGGCCTCGTCCGCTACGACGCGTGGCGCGCGTTCGTGCTCTCCCATGCCGAGGAGATCGTGAGCGAATGCAGCGGCCGGCGTCTGCAGACCAACGATCCGCTCCGACTCGCACCGCTGCTTCCCGTGCTGTCCGAGATCGATGGACCGATCGCCCTGCTCGAGGTCGGCGCCTCCGCGGGCCTGTGCCTGTACCCCGATCGCTACTCGTACCGCTTCGTCGGCTCCGACGGTCAGGTGCGCGCGGCACTCGACCCGCACGACGGGCCGAGCCCGGTCGTGCTGCAGAGCAGAGTCGACGGGCGCCTCCCCGCCATGAGGATGCCGGACATCGTCTGGCGCGCCGGCATCGACCTCGCGCCTCTCGACGCCCGAGACGACCGAGACCGTCGCTGGCTGCAGGGGCTCGTCTGGCCGGGGGAGGAAGGGCGGGAACAGCGGGTGAGAGCGGCGCTCGACATCGCCGCATCCGATCCGCCCCGCCTCATCGCCGGCGACGCGCTCGAGAGGATCGACGCGCTCGCAGCCGAGGCGCCCCGGGGTGCCACTCTCGTGATCACGACGCCGGGCGTGCTCGTGCACATTCCGAGAGAGGCGCGCACAGCACTCGTCGAGCGCATCAGGGGTCTCGATGCCCGCTGGGTGACGATCGATCCTCCGGCAGTGCTGGGCGACGTCTGGCAGCCGGCCGTGGTCGCCGAGGAGTGGACCGGGTTCGTCGTGGCGCTCGACGGCGACGTGCGCGCGGCGGCCGATCCGCTCGGCAGATGGTGGGAGTGGCGCACCGGAATCGCCGCTTCCGCGACCTAATCTGGTCACATGCTGGGAGATCTGAGCGAGCGGGATCGCGCGATCCTCGCGCTCGAGACCGCCTGGCCGCGGCACGGCGGCGCGAAGGAAGAGGTCATCCGTGCCCAACTGGGCATGAGCGCAGCCCGCTACTACCAGCTCCTCGGCCGTCTGATCGAGTCGGAGGAAGCCCTGGAGTACGACCCGATGCTGGTGCGACGGCTGCGCCGCATCCGTGACGCCAGATCGTTCCAGCGCGCCGCACGCACTCCGGGCTTCGTGGGCTGACGAGGCTCGCGCCACGCAGCGGCGTCGTCGGAAGCGGATTCACGGGCCGGTGCCATTAGCATCGAGGAGTGTCAAAGCTCAGCCGAGATCGATTCGACGACGTCCCCCGATCGTCCGGACGCGTCGGAGCGCACCGCGCCGAAGCCCCGGGGATGAACGGCTGGGTGGTGCTCCTGTGGTCGTTCGTGGCTGCTCTGGTGCTCATCATCGGCGGCATCTTCGGCTCGCTCGTGGTGATGGGGCGCATCACCCTCTTCCCGGAGGCCGTCCCCACGTCGAGCCCGACGCCCGTCGAGACCGGTGTCGTCGACGTCACCTATTCGGTGATGATCCTCAACGCCTCACCCGACGAGGGGCTGGACGAGCAGATGCGCGACCTGCTCATCAACAACGGCTGGGCCGCCGACGTCGTTTTCGCGAGCGACAGCGCGAGCCAGGACTTCTCGACGACGACCGTCTACTACGTCGCCGAAGAGGACGAGCTCGCCGCCCTCGGCCTCGCGAACCTGATCGGCGGTGCCGCGGTCGAGCAGAGCGACTTCTACTCCGACCTGAACGACACGGGGGCGAAGCAGCTCACGGTCGTCATCGGACTCGATCGTGCGACGACCGCGCCGGAGACGCCCGCAGACACTCCTGCCCCGTAGACCGCCGCGCGGTCCGTCCGCGCAGCTTGCACTCGATGGGGTCGAGTGCCAGAATGGCGTTAGCACTCTCTCACTCTGAGTGCTAAACCCAACGTCTACGTCCAGGAGGGACGAAAAAACTCATGGCAAAGATCATTGCTTTCGATGAGGAGGCCCGACGCGGCCTCGAGCGCGGCCTCAACATCCTCGCCGACGCTGTCAAGGTGACCCTCGGCCCGCGCGGTCGTAACGTCGTGCTGGAGAAGAAGTGGGGCGCCCCCACGATCACGAACGACGGTGTCTCCATCGCCAAGGAGATCGAGCTCGACGACCCGTACGAGAAGATCGGCGCTGAGCTCGTCAAGGAGGTCGCCAAGAAGACCGACGACGTCGCCGGCGACGGAACCACCACCGCCACGGTGCTCGCTCAGGCTCTGGTCCGCGAGGGCCTGCGCAACGTCGCAGCCGGCGCAGACCCGATCTCGCTGAAGCGCGGCATCGAGAAGGCCGTCGCGGCCATCACCGAGGAGCTCCTCGCCAGCGCGAAGGAGATCGACTCCAAGGAGCAGATCGCCGCCACCGCGTCGATCTCCGCTGCTGACCCCGCCATCGGCGAGCTCATCGCCGAGGCGATCGACAAGGTCGGCAAGGAGGGCGTCGTCACCGTCGAGGAGTCGCAGACCTTCGGCACCGAGCTCGAGCTCACCGAGGGCATGCGCTTCGACAAGGGCTACCTGAACCCGTACTTCGTGACGGACCCGGAGCGTCAGGAGGCTGTCTTCGAAGACGCCTACATCCTTATCGCGAACCAGAAGATCTCGAACATCAAGGACCTTCTGCCCATCGTCGACAAGGTGATCCAGGACGGCAAGGAGCTCGTCATCATCGCCGAGGACGTCGAGGGCGAGGCTCTCGCGACTCTCGTGCTCAACAAGCTCAAGGGCATCTTCAAGTCGGTCGCCGTCAAGGCTCCCGGCTTCGGCGACCGTCGCAAGGCGCAGCTGCAGGACATCGCGATCCTCACCGGTGGTCAGGTCATCACCGAAGAGGTCGGCCTGAAGCTCGAGAACGCCACGCTCGACCTGCTGGGTCGTGCTCGCAAGGTCATCGTCACCAAGGACGAGACCACGATCGTCGAGGGTGCCGGTGAGGCAGACCAGATCGAGGGTCGCGTCACGCAGATCCGTCGCGAGATCGAGAACACGGACAGCGACTACGACCGCGAGAAGCTGCAGGAGCGCCTCGCCAAGCTCGCAGGTGGCGTCGCCGTCATCAAGGCGGGCGCGGCAACCGAGGTCGAGCTCAAGGAGCGCAAGCACCGCATCGAGGACGCCGTTCGCAACGCGAAGGCAGCCGTCGAAGAGGGCATCGTCCCCGGTGGTGGCGTCGCGCTGATCCAGTCGGGCACCAAGGCTCTCGACGCTCTCTCGCTCACGGGCGACGAGGCGACCGGTGCGAACATCGTTCGCGTCGCGATCGAGGCTCCGCTGAAGCAGATCGCCCTCAACGCAGGCCTCGAGCCCGGCGTCGTCGCGAACAAGGTCTCCGAGCTCCCCTCGGGCCAGGGCCTCAACGCGGCAACGGGCGAGTACGTCGACATGTTCGCCGCGGGCATCATCGACCCGGCGAAGGTGACCCGCTCGGCTCTGCAGAACGCAGCGTCGATCGCGGCTCTCTTCCTCACCACCGAGGTCGTCGTCGCTGACAAGCCTGAGAAGGCTGCTGCTCCGATGGGTGACCCGTCGGGTGGCATGGACTTCTGATCCATCAGCACTGACAGAAACGCCCCGACCTCGGTCGGGGCGTTTCTGCGTTCGCGGGTGCTCGAACCGTGAATCAGCGGAACAGGCTCGCCGAGTACTGATCGGCGTCTGCATACTGCGTCGCCGCGCTGCCCAGCGAATGCCCGATCGATTCGAGCACCTGCTCGACGTGCAGCTGCGCTCCACGCCACTCCTCGGCACATGACTGGAACGCGGCCGACGCGGTGCCGACCCACGTCGCCTGCAGCTGCGTGAGCTGCGACATGAGCGTCGCGGACTCCGTCTGCAGGCGCTCCATCGTGGCCAGCGCCGCGCCTTGGGCGGCACCTACGGCTTCGGTGTCGACGGTGATGACGGACATGGGAACTCCTCTCGATTGGTGCTCCGACGATAGGGGAGAGGAGATCTCCGGATGCGGGTGCGCGCGCACGTCCCGGCGCCCGCTGTGGAGAACCCGCATGGGCGCCGCGCCGTGCAGGAGCGCCGATCAGGAGCGCCGAGCAGGAGCACCCGCGCGAGAAGCGAGGTGCGGTCAGAGATCCAGCCGCTCGAGGGGCTGAGTGTCTTCGAGAAGGTGGGCGGGCGTCGCGCGTGAGGGGGCGAGCGGCAGCGTGACGGTGAAGGTCGCTCCGCCACCCGGCGTCTCGGACACCGCGACGCTTCCGTGCAGCGCTTTCACGATGGATGACACGATCGCGAGCCCGAGCCCGGACCCACCGGTCTCGCGTGCTCGTGAGGTGTCGGCGCGCCAGAAGCGCTCGAAGATCTGCTCGCGGATCTGGGGAGGGATTCCCTCGCCGTGGTCGACGATCGCGATGCTCGCCGTGCCCCGCACGCGGTCCGCGTCGACGACGATCTCGATCGGACTCTCCTCAGGCGAGAAGCGACGCGCGTTGCCGAGCAGGTTCGTGACCACCTGACGCACCTTGTTCTCCTCGCCGAGCACGATCGGCGGGGTGCGCACGGGGATGTCCGCGGCTTCGGTGAAGTCGATCGCCGGCACGTTCGCCGCGGAGCTTCGCGAGCGACGCCGCAGACGGGCGAGCGTGCCGCGGGAGAGCCCACGCGGAGCGGGAGTCTCGGGTGCGGCGGGGACGACAGGCGTCGACCGAGTCGTGAGGTCGATCAGCGGGGCCTCGACCGTGCGGTCGACGACGGTCACGGTGCGTGCCGGAGCCGCAGCACGCAGATCGAGGGCGGCGTCGCGGGCGATGGGACGGAGGTCGAGTGCCTCGATCTCGGGTTCGCGCTCTTCGTCGAGACGCGCGAGCGCAAGCAGATCCTCGACGAGCACGCCCATGCGGATCGCCTCCTTCTCGATGCGCTCCATGGCACGGGCGGTGTCCTCCTCGCCCTTGATCGCACCCATCCGGTAGAGCTCCGCATACCCGCGCACGCTCACCAGAGGCGTGCGCAGCTCGTGGCTGGCGTCGCCGATGAAGCGACGCATGTGCTGCACGGTGCGGTCCCGCTGCGCGAGCGATCCGTCGACTCGATCGAGCATCGTGTTGATCGCGCTGTTCAGGCGGCCGACCTCGGTCGTCGGCTCGAGATCGGTGAGGCGCTGTGTGAAGTCGCCCGCGGCGATCGACATGGCCGTGGACTCGACCTGACCGAGCCGTCGGAACGTCAGTGTCACGAGCCCTCGGGTCAGCAGCGCGGCAAGGAAGATGGTGACGAACGCGACGGTGATGTAGATGCCGAAGTACTGGCTGATGATGCGATCCGCGTACTCGAGCGGCATCGCGACGATCTGGATCCGCAGCGATCCGTCGCCCTCTCCGGGCACCCGTGCCACAGCCGCCCGGAAGCTCGATCCCTTGGTGCCCTCGATCGTGAACCGGGTGTCCTCGTTGGCCTGCACGTCGAGGGGCGAGTACGACGAGGGGAAGAGCGGTGCCCCGTTGTCGGAGTTGCCTGTGGTCGTCTGCAGCACGCCCTCAGCGTCGTAGATCGCGACGAAGAAGTCACGGGGCGAGTCCGTGGGGGTGTAGACGGTCTTGCCGTCTTCGACCGTCACCTCGAAGTACCGGTTCGCGAGATCGGCAGACACCAGAGCAGGGAGCTGAGCGTCGATGTTGCTGACCAGCGAGTTGCGCAGGATCGGCACGGTGCCGAGGCCCGCCGCGAGCAGGCCCAACGCGAGCACGGCGACCGTGACGCCTGTCACCTTGGCGCGCAGGCTGATCGACCGCCACCACTTGGTGATCGCGTCAGGCTTGTGCGCCATGCGGACCTCCCTGGAGACGGATGCTGTGCGGCGTCAGCGTGCGGCGGTGAGCCGGACTACTTGCCGACCTTGAGCATGTATCCGAAGCCGCGCTTCGTCTGGATCACCGACTCCTCGGTGTGCGGATCGATCTTGCGACGGAGGTAGGAGATGTAGCTCTCCACGATGCCGGCATCGCCGTTGAAGTCGTACTCCCAGACGTGGTCGAGGATCTGCGCCTTCGACAGGACGCGGTTGGGGTTCAGCATCAGGTAGCGCAGCAGCTTGAACTCGGTCGGGCTCAGCTCGATCGATTCCTTGCCGACATGCACGTCGTGGGTGTCCTGGTCCATCGACAGCTCGCCGGCACGGATGATCGACTCCTCGTCGGCCTGCATGGTGCGGCGCAGGATCGCCTGGGCGCGGGCGACGATCTCGTCGAGGCTGAACGGCTTGGTGACGTAGTCGTCGCCGCCGGCGTTGAGCCCCTCGATCTTGTCGTCGGTGCCGTCCTTCGCAGTGAGGAACAGGATCGGAGCGGTGAAACCGGCGCCGCGAAGGCGCTTGGTCACGCTGAACCCGTTCATGTCCGGGAGCATGACGTCGAGGATGATGAGGTCCGGCTCTTCCTCGAGCACCGCCGAGATGGTGGCGGCGCCGTTGGCCACCGTCTTCACCTGGAACCCGGCGAAGCTGAGACCTGTCGAGAGCAGGTCGCGGATGTTGGGTTCGTCGTCGACGACCAGGATGCGCGCATCAGTCATGTCCCCATTATGGTGACTTCGGCCATGCGGATGCTGATTATCCGTCGGAGCGGCGCTTTCGCCCTCCGCGTAGCGATGCTGCAGGGAGGGCCCGCAGGCGGTCAGGCGGCGAGGGCGTCGGCGTCCATGATGGTGTAGCTGTAGCCCTGTTCGGCGAGGAACCGCTGGCGGTTCTGGGCGTAGTCCTGGTCGATCGTGTCACGGGCGACCAGCGTGTAGAAGCTCGCCGTGCGGCCGGACTGCTTGGGACGCAGGAGCCTGCCCAGGCGCTGGGCCTCCTCCTGTCGCGAGCCGAACGAACCCGACACCTGGATGGCGACGGATGCCTCGGGGAGGTCGATCGAGAAGTTCGCGACCTTCGACACCACGAGCAGTGAGATCTCACCTTCGCGGAAGGCGCGATAGAGCTCCTCGCGCTCGTCGATGGGCGTGGCGCCGGTGATCTGCGGTGCGTTCAGCGACTGCGAGAGCGAGTCGAGCTGGTCGAGGTACTGACCGATCACGAGGATCCGCTCGTCCTTGTGCTTCTCGATGAGCTCTCGCACGGCCGCGATCTTCGCCGGTGCGGAAGCGGCGAGACGGTAGCGCTCGTCGTCTGTCGCGGCGGCGTACTCGAGCCGGTCGTCCGGCGGCAGGTCGACGCGCACCTCGTAGCAGACGGCGGGGGAGATGAACCCCTGGGCCTCGATCTGCTTCCACGGAGCATCGAAGCGCTTGGGGCCGATCAGGCTGAACACGTCGCCCTCGCGACCGTCCTCGCGGACGAGCGTGGCGGTGAGGCCGATCCGGCGCCGAGCCTGGAGATCGGCGGTCAGCTTGAACACGGGCGCGGGGAGCAGGTGCACCTCGTCGTAGACGATGAGACCCCAGTCGAGGGCATCCAGCAGGGCGAGGTGGGCGTACTCGCCTTTCCGCTTCGCCGTGAGGATCTGGTAGGTCGCGATGGTGACCGGCTTGACCTCCTTGGCCTGTCCGGAGTACTCGCCGATCTCCTCGGGTGTGAGGCTCGTGCGCTTGAGCAGCTCGTCGCGCCACTGCCGCGCCGAGACGGTGTTCGTCACGAGGATCAGGGTCGTCGTCTTGGTCGCCGCCATGGCCGCGGCACCGACGATGGTCTTGCCCGCGCCACACGGCAGCACCACGACGCCCGAGCCGTCCTTCGCGAACGCGTCGACGGCATCCTGCTGGTAGGGGCGGATCTGCCAGCCGTCCTCGGCGAGCTCGATCTCGTGCGGTGTGCCGGGTGTGTACCCGGCGAGGTCCTCGGCCGGCCAGCCGATCTTCAGCAGCTCCTGTTTGATCTGCCCGCGCGCCCACGCGTCGACCACGAAGGTGTCCGGAGCCGGGTGCCCGATCAGCAGCGGCTGGATGCGCTTGTTGTTCGCGACCTGGGCGAGCACGGCCGGGTCGGTCGAGCGCAGGATCAGGGTGCCTTCGTCGTCTCGCTCGATCACGAGGCGGCCATACCGGTTCACGGTCTCGCGGAGGTCGACGGCGACCGACGGCGGCACGGGGAAGCGGGACCAGCGGTCGAGCGTCTCGAGCATGTCTTCGGCGGTGTGCCCGGCGGCACGCGCGTTCCACAGTCCGAGCCGCGTGATGCGGTAGGTGTGGATGTGCTCTGGCGCGCGCTCGAGCTCGGCGAAGATCGCCAGCTCGTGGCGGGCGCTCTCAGCGTCGGAGTGGGCGACTTCGAGCAGCACTGTGCGATCGCTCTGGACGATCAGGGGTCCATCAGACATAGCTGTCCAGTTTACTGCGCGATCACGACGGCGGCGCGGATGCTCGACACCGGCAGCGTGCGTTCGACATCTGCCGCGCGATCTCGGCCGCGGAGGCGTCCTCCGCCGAGCCCGGTGGCTTCGAGGATCAGCTCTCTCGTCGAGCCGTCGGGCATTCCGACGCTCACTCGCAGCACGGCCTTCGCTCGGACTGCGGCCTCGAGCTCGCGGTCGAGCCAGGCGGCGTCCGCGTCCGGCCCCTGATGCGAGCGCATCGCGGCGATGAGCGCGGAATAGTCGGGCGCGGGGTCGGGCGTCGCCTCGGCGATCGGATTCCGCTCGCGGGCGATCGCGCGTCCGTCGTCGTCGACGAGCGTCGCCGGGTACCGAGCGTCAGTCAGTGCCCAATAGACGGTGTCGCGCCCGACGCGCGTCGTCAGAGAGGCGACGTGCTTCGTCAGGGCGAGCGGTCGCAGCCCCTGGTCGACGGCCATCGCCTCGATCAGGTGCTGGTCGCTGCTCTCGATGCGCGTCCGACCGGTCTCGGGGTCGATCGACACGCGAACCAGGCCGTGTCGTTGCGCGGTCTGGGTGACGAGGTAGCGGAGCGGCTGAGGGATGCCGGTGAGCGAGAGCGATTCGAGGAACTCGAGGATCGACTGCTCGGTCTCCCCGGCGACGAGCGCGTGCGCGATCGACTCGGGGGTGAAGCGGTAGGTGGAGGCCTGGGCTGCGGACTCTCGCGCGGCGATCGTGCGCAGCCGCACGTCGAGCCCGGGAGCGAGAGGGCCGGGCGAGATCGCGCTCAGGTCGTTCTGGAGGAAGATGCGATCGACCTCGTTCGGAAGCAGCGCGACGAGCGCAGCGGCGTCGACGTTCTCGCCTCGGCGGATCGAAGCCGCCCACGCGGGTTCACTGCCGCCGTCGGTGATGAGCCCGAGCAGACGAGCGCGCTCGAGCAGCGCGTCACTGCGGTCGGCCCACGCGGGGTCCCACGGGTGCGCCTGCGCCCAGGCCGTCGTGGACGACCAGCCGCCGTCCGACGCCCGCACCCCTCGGGGGAGAGCATCGCGGAAGCCCTCCACGAGTGCGCTCCACCGATCGGCCACGGGCGATCGCAGCCATTCCTCGGTCCGCGGCGTGGTGCGCAGCCGGCGAGCATCGGGTGCGACGAGCCCCGAGTCGATCGCGATCTCGATCAGCCCGTCGATCGATTCAGCGGCGACGCCCGCTTCGCTGAGCTGCCGCTTCTCTCCGGCGCTGACGTTGCCGCCGGCGAGAAGTGCGAAGGGCTTCTCTCGCGCGAGCAGCAGCAGATCGGCGAGGGCGGAGACCGTCGTGAACGCCCGCTCGGCCGCATGGGCGCTCTCGGCATCGGTCGCGGGCGTCGGCGCCGAGAGGCTGAGCGGAGCCGGCTCCGGTCGATCGGCGATGGCGGCGACGACCGGCGGGAAGGGCGCGCCGTCGGGGCGCAGCAGTGCGAGACTCTCGAGCGTCGCCCGCTGAGGGGAGTGCTCTGTGACAGGGGCGGCCGCGGCCGCGAGAAGAGAAACGGCCTCGCCGTGCGTGAGGAGGGGCAGGATCCGCGCGATCGACGTGGGATCGAGGAGCGCCTCGGCGGCATCGAAGAAGTCCTGCCAGCCGGCATCCGCGCGCACGCGTCGGACCGAGAACAGAGTGGTGAGCTGCTCATCGCTCGCCTCGGAGAGCCATTCGGCCAGCGGTCGGGCGTGCGTGCTCATGACGGATTCCTCAGGGCCGCGATGCCGCGCGCCCCTTGCGGATGAAGCTCATGATGAGGAGCACGATGATCATGACGAACGCGGCCGGAAGCCCCCAGTAGGGGATCGCGGCGATGAACGGCCAGGCACCGGTGCCGAAGTCCTGCTGCTCCATGCCGACGGCGGTGCCGATGATGATCGCGAAGAAGCAGATGATGGATGCCGCGGCGAGTCCGAGTGCCGTGAACGCCAGGATGCGATCGATGCGGCGAACGGGAACCTCAGGTTCGGGACTCTTGGTGCTCATCCGTCTCAGCCTAGTCGTTGCAGGGTCTCACGGTTCCGCATCGTGACCTACGGATTCCCCGCCCCGCGACCGGTAGGCTGGAGGTGGTCGCACGCGTGCGTCCGATCCAGCTCCACACCGACTCAGCGAGGTTTCTCCCATGCCCACCGGCAAGGTCAGGTTCTACGACGAAGACAAGGGTTTCGGCTTCATCGCCAGCGATGACGGCCAAGACGTCTTCCTGCACGCTTCAGCCATGCCCACGGGTGCGGCGGTCAAGGCGGGCTCACGGGTGGAGTTCGGTGTCGCCGATGGCAAGCGCGGCCTCCAGGCGCTGTCCGTGCGGGTGCTCGAAGCCCCGCCGAGCCTCGCGAAGGCGAAGCGCAAGCCGGCAGACGACATGGCGATCATCGTCGAGGACCTCGTCAAGCTCCTCGACGGGATGGGCGGCGATCTGCGACGCGGCCGGTACCCCTCGTCGGCCCAAGGCCGCAAGATCGCGGCAGTTCTGCGCAAGGTAGCCGATGACCTCGAAGCCTGAGGTGGACCAGCGTCTGATCGACGCTCATGATCTCGCGCTCGCCGCACTGCACGAGATCACTCCGCCGTCGACCGTCGGACCCGCAGCCGATTACATCCCCGAAGAGGGCGGCTCTGTGTCGCTGCGCTTCGAGAACCGACTTCCCGGGTATCCGGGCTGGTTCTGGACCGTCACGGTCGCGCGCGTCGATGATGAGGAGCCGACGGTGCTCGAGCTCGAGCTGCTGCCGGGCGACGGAGCGCTTCTCGCACCCGAATGGGTGCCGTGGGCCGAGCGTCTCGCCGACTACCGCGCCCACCAGGTGGAGCTCGCGGCGCAGGCGGCCGCGGCCGCTGCGGAAGGCGAGGACGAGAGCTCGGTCGACGACGACGAATCCGACGACGATCTCGATGACATCGACGAGGACGACGACATCGACGATGACGACGACGACATCGACGAAGACGAGCTCGCCGCCGAGCCGCGTGTGCTGCATGCGGGAGACCTCGACGGAGTCGACGTCGACGAACTCGACGACTCGGCTGGTGCGGACGAAGACGATGACGCGGACGACGACGACTCGGACGACGACGATGACGACGAGGACTCCGACGACTCCGACGACGAGGACGATGACGACGACGAGGACTCCGACGACGAAGACTCCGACGACGAGGAATGACCGTCCACTGAGTCGAACGTGAAAAGGGGCCGCGTGTGAACGCGGCCCCTTTTCTCGTCGACTCCCTGGCGTCAGGCGCCCTGCTGCTCGAGCACGTAGTCGAGAGAGCGAGTGAGCTGTCGGACGTCGTCGGGTTCGATCGACACGAAGGTCGCGACCCGCAGCTGGTTGCGGCCGAGCTTGCGGTAGGGCTCGGTGTCGACGATGCCGTTGGCCCTCAGGGTCTTGGCTACGGCTGCGGCGTCGACGGTGTCGGCAAAGTCGATGGTCACGACGACGGGTGAGCGGTGTGCCGCATCCGTGACGAACGGGGTCGCCACGGATGATGCCGAGGCCCAGTCGTAGAGGACCGCCGAGGACTCCGCCGTGCGGGCGCCGGCCCACGACAGGCCGCCGTTCGAGAGGATCCAGCCGAGCTGGCTGTCGAGCAGGTGCAGGGTCGTCAGCGCCGGCGTGTTCAGCGTCTGGTTGAGTCGCGAGTTGTCGACGGCGTTCTTCAGGCTGAGGAACTCCGGGATGTACCGGTCGGAGGCGGCGATGCGCTCGATCCGGTCGACCGCGGCAGGCGACACCGCGGCGAACCAGAGGCCCCCGTCGGAGCCGAGGTTCTTCTGCGGCGCGAAGTAGTAGACATCCGCCTGGGCGGCGTCGAAGTCGATGCCGCCGGCAGCGCTGGTCGCGTCGATGACGGTCAGAGCGCCGTCGGCGATCACGCGCTCGATGGGGGCCGCGACACCGGTGGACGTCTCGTTGTGCGGCCAGGCGTAGACGTCGATGCCCTCGACGACCTCTGCGGCCGTGCGCGAACCCGGCTCGGACTTGCGCACATCGGGCGCCTCGAGCCACGGAGCGGCGGCGGCGGCGGCGAACTTGCCGCCGAACTCGCCGAACACGAGGTTCTGGCTGCGTCGTTCGATCAGGCCGAAGGCCGCAGCATCCCAGAACGCCGTCGAACCGCCGTTGCCGACGATGATCTCGTATCCCTCGGGGAGCCGGAACAGAGCCGCCAGCTGCTCACGGACGCTGCCGACCAGGTTCTTGACCGGCGCCTGGCGGTGCGAGGTGCCCAGCAGGGTGGGGGCCGCGGCGAGCAGCGCGTCGAGCTGCGCAGTGCGCACCTTCGAGGGACCGCAGCCGAAGCGGCCGTCAGCGGGCAGGAGGTCACGGGGAATCTCGATCGCCATGCGTCGATTCTACGGCGTGAGCCCCGAGTGCCCTCACCGCATGACGCCCTGATGTCCGCGTGGGAATGTAGGCTTGCCTAAGAAGACCCGGAGGGCCACATGACGGACTTGATCGACACCACGGAGATGTATCTCCGCACCATCCTCGAACTCGAGGAGGAGAACATCGTGCCGCTGCGTGCGCGAATCTCCGAGCGTCTCGGACACTCGGGTCCGACGGTCTCCCAGACGGTGGGGCGCATGGAGCGCGACGGTCTCGTCGTCGTCTCCGAGGACCGCACCCTCGAACTGACCGACGCTGGCCGTCGCAAGGCCGTCAACGTCATGCGCAAGCACCGCCTGGCCGAGCGTCTGCTCTCGGACGTCATCGGTCTCGACTGGGCGTACGTGCATGAAGAGGCCTGCCGCTGGGAGCACGTCATGAGCGAGCAGGTCGAGCGTCGACTCGTCGAGCTGCTGGGTCACCCGACCGAATCGCCGTACGGCAACCCGATCCCCGGGCTCGACCAGCTGGGCGACACCCCGGCACGCACCTTCGACGAAGGTGTCATCGGACTGGTGCAGAAGCTCAACGCCGCGGGCGCTCCGATCGACGGAACCGTGCGTCGTCTCGCCGAGCCCGCGCAGGTCGATCCTGAGCTGCTCGAGCAGCTCCGCGACGCGGGCGTCGTCCCCGGCGCGAAGGGGGACTATCGTTTCAACGAGGGATACGTCCTCATTCAGATGGAGGGCCAGGAAGACGGTCTGGAGCTCCCCGTCGAGCTCGCCTCCCACATCTTCCTGGTCGGCGAACCTGCCTGATCCACGAGGCCGATCGGCCCTCAGATCCGCGTGATTCCGCCTCTCCGAGGATTGCCAGGTTCGTGGGGTGACAGAATCGTTATCTTCCGGTAACCTCGGACAGGTCGTCGAAGAAGCCCGCTGATGACACCCGAGAGGACTCGCCTTCCAGGCTCGTCGACCTCCCGGTCAGACCGCACAACGTACCCGAGCTACATTCGTGCCACGAGAGCAGAGTGCCGACGAGCCAGCGCTACCCGAGCGCGCAGGCGCTGGAGGATCAAGTTTTGGCCAAAGACATCGAATCGCCCATGAAGACAACTGAAGATCGAGCAGTCGCTCGCAGCTCCCGCAGCCGCGTCGACGCCCGCAAGGTCGTCAAGCCCTTGCGTTCGATCGCCATCTTCGGGGCCGTCGGTGCTCTCGTCGCTGCTGTCGCTCTTCCCGCTTACGCTGCCACGAAGCCCGCCGAGGCGGCGACGACGGTGCAGCAGATGGCTGCCGTCGACGCCCAGTCTCTGGTCGTCGCCTCCGACGCCACGGCCGCACCACTCAGTCGCGGCACCTTCACCGCCACGACTCCGGGTGAGATCGAGAAGAAGAAGGCGGAGGAAGCCGCCGCGGCCCGTGCTGCGGCCGCCGCCAAGGCCGTCACCGCCTCGTCCTCGTCGAGCTTCGACATCGGCAACTACGCGCTGGTCTCGCCGGGTTCCGGCGAGGTCCGCTATCCGCTTCCGCAGGGTTCGTACAACGTCAGCCGCACAGTCGGCGGTGCGCACCAGGGTGCCGACATGCTGGCTCCGGCCGGAACGCCGATCTACGCCGCCGCTGCCGGCGTCGTGCGCGCCTCGGCGGAGAGCATCGGCGGATACGGCGTCGCCGTCATGCTCGACAGCGTCGTGGGCGGCCAGCGTGTGCAGACCACGTACGGCCACATGATCTACGGCTCGCGCCAGGTCCAGGCCGGACAGACCGTCGCCGCCGGTCAGCTGATCGGCTTCGTCGGCAGCACCGGGCGTTCGACGGCCAACCACCTGCACTTCGAGGTCTGGGTCAACGGCGGGCTCATGGAGCCCATCGCCTGGCTCGGCGCCAACGCGGGCTGATCGAGCCACTCACCTCTCCTGCTCGCGGACACGCCTCCGGGAGTTCACCCGCAGTTTCGCCCTCGTGCTCTCCTGATGGGTTAGCCTGAACCCGTTGTCGCATAGGCGGGAGAAGCTGATGGAGCGAATATCGAGCATCCGAACCATGGATGACCTCGGTCGTCACGTCCTTCTGCATCGTCCGCAGGGACACCACGGCGTTGCCGTGCGAATGAGGCGCTGTCTGTAGACAGCGCCTTTTTTCATCCCTGCGAACGCCTCCGCTCCGTACGGCTTCGTGTGAGTCGAGAGTGCCGGGAAGCCGTCCCGGCGGATCGAGAGGATGACGATGCGCACACTTGTACTGAACGCAGGATACGAACCGCTCGCGATCGTGTCGTTCAAGAGAGCCCTGGTCCTGGTCATGAATGACAAGGCCACCGTGATCGAACGCGTCGAAGACGACCCCGTCTGGGGCAGCCATGGCGTCTACGACCGCCCCGCCGTCATCGTCCTCTCGCGTTACGTGCGCATTCCCGCCAGCAGACGGGTGCCGGTGACGAGGCGGGGCGTCCTGCGCCGCGACAATCACCGCTGCGGCTACTGCGGCAAGGCGGCGTCGACCATCGACCACGTCATGCCGCGCTCGCGGGGCGGAGCCGACTCATGGGAGAACCTCGTCGCCTGCTGCCTGCGCTGCAACAACACCAAGAGCGACCGCACTCCGCAGGAGATGCGCTGGGAGCTGCGCTTCGCGCCGCGTCCTCCTCACGGCACCGCGTGGACGGTGCGTGGCACCGAGCGGAGCGACCCGAGGTGGGAGCCGTACCTCGCCCTCGCGGCGTGAGCGGAAGGCGGAGGCGAGGGTTCCTCTAGAATGGAATCCTCGCCCCCGTAGCTCAGCAGGATAGAGCAGCCCTCTCCTAAAGGGCAGGTCGCTGGTTCGAATCCAGTCGAGGGCACTCCTCAGTCGCGACCGCTCCGCCACAGTTTCGACGGCCACCAGATCACTCGACCCAGGTCGTAGGCGAGCGCAGGCACGAGCAGCGAGCGCACCACGAACGTGTCGAGCAGCACGCCGAACGCCACGATGAACGCGAGCTGTGCCAGGAACAGGATCGGGATCACCGAGAGTGCGGCGAAGGTCGCAGCGAGCACGAGACCGGCGGAGGTGATCACGCCTCCCGTGATCGAGAGCCCGCGGAGGACTCCCTCGCGAGTGCCGTGCTCGAGAGACTCCTCGCGCACTCTGGTCATCAGGAAGATGTTGTAGTCGATCCCCAGTGCGACCAGGAACACGAACCCGTACAGCGGCACGGCAGGGTCGGCGCCGGGGAAGCCGAAGATGCCGTTGAACATCAGCGCCGAGACGCCCATGGCCGTCCCGAACGACAGCACGGTGGTGATGATCAGCAGCACCGGGGCGAGGATCGAGCGCAGCAGCAGCATGAGGATGAGCATGATGACGACGAGGACCACGGGGATGATCAGGTTGCGGTCATGGATCGACGCGTCGTTCGTGTCGATCGCCGTCGCCGTCACACCGCCCACGAGTGCGTCGAGCTCGTGCAACTCGACGCGGAGCTCGCGCACCGTGGCAGCAGCAGCATCGGAGTCCGCCGCGTCGGTCAAGGTGCCCTGCAGCAGCACCTCGCCATCCACCACCGTCGGCTCGGGCACGGGGGTACCTGGAAGGCCGACCGCGACGAGTCCGTCTTCGTTGACCGTCGCCGCACCGCTCGGCGAATCGGCCGCCGTCACCGAGACGCCGTCGATGCCGTCGTCGGCGAGCAGCACGTCGGCGGCATCCTGCAGCCTGTCCTCTGCGACGACCACGTAGACCGGGCTGCCGGAGCCGCCGGGGAAGTGCTCGCCGAGGGCCACCTGTCCGTCGCGGGCCTCCGAGGCGCCGAGCACGAGGTCGGATGCCGGCACGCCGACGGCGTTGAGCTGCAGCACGCCGGAGGCGCCGGCGAGCAGCACGAGAGTCGTGACGATCCAGATCGCGCGGGGGCTCTTGGTGATCATGCCGGCCAGGCGCGCCCACAGCCCGGTCTTGCGTATGCCATGCTCTTCGGCGACGACCTCGGGCTCGAACTTCGGACGCCGGGGCCAGAACACCGCGCGGCCGAACAGCAGCAGCAACGCAGGAAGCAGAGTGAGCGCTGCGAGCATCGCGAACACGATGCCGATCGCGGCCACCGGCCCGAGAGTGCTGTTGGACTTGAGGTCGCTGAGCAGCAGGCACAGAAGGCCGGCGATCACGGTGCCGCCGGAGGCGACGATCGGCTCGAACGAGCCCTTCCACGCAGCCAGCACGGCTGTTCCCTTGTCCTGAACGACGCGGAGCTCTTCACGGAACCGCGCCACGAAGAGCAGGGCGTAGTCGGTCGCCGCTCCGATCACCAGGATGAACAGGATGCCCTGGGTCTGTCCGCTGAGCAGCAGCACCTCGAACTTGGCCAGCCACCAGACGACGAGCAATGCCACGCAGAGCGCGAACAGGCTGGTCGAGAGCACGACGATCGGCAGCAGGAACGAGCGGTAGACCAGCACCAGGATGACGAGCACCGCGAGAAGGGCGACGCCCAGCAGCAGTCCGTCGATGCCGGCGAACCCGGCGACGAGGTCTGCGCTGAAGCCCGCGGGACCCGTGATGTAGACGGTGACGCCGCCAGGAGCGGCTTCCCGCAGCTGAGCGCCGAGTGCGTCGATCGCATCGGCGAGCTCCGCGTCGCCCTCGATGGGGATGAACGCCTGCACCGCCTTGCCGTCTTCGGACGTCAGAGCGGGGGAGACATCCTCGCTCACACCCTCCACCGAGGGGGCGTCGGCGACGGCATCCGAGATGGTCTGCAGATCCGACTCCGAGAGCTCGTCATCGGACACGAAGACGGCGATCGCAGGAATGGCGTCGCTGTCGTTGAATTCGCCGAGGAGCTTCTGCACCTGGGTGGCATCAGCGGATTCGGGCAGATAGCTCGTCTGATCGTTGGACGAGACCTCATCGACCTTGCCGAACAGCGGGCCGCCGAGCCCCGCCCCGACCAGCCACACCAGGATCAGGGCGACGGGGATGAGGATGCGCGCCCAGGAGTGTCGCCGCGTGCGCACTCGGGTCGGCGGGTTGGGCGCGTTCTCAGGGCGGGACATCGGGTTCCTCTCGGAAGGTGCAGGGCGGGAATCAGGGATGGGGGGCGTCAGGAGACCCAGGCGAGGATGAGGATCATCGTCGCGAGGAACCCGGCGAAGTAGTTGAGGAAGATGAAACGCCGCCAGGCGCGGTTGGTGCCCGCGGAGGTCTCGTCGGTGACGTTCCACCAGGGCGCGGCGTTCACGATGTACGGCAGCGCGAGCGCAGCGCCCAGCGGACCCGGCCACGAGGTGAACAGCATCGCGACGCCGGCCAGCGCCCAGAGCGCGATCGACAGCCGCACGGTCGCACGGGCTCCGATCACGGTCGCGATCGAGCCGATCCCGCCTTCGCGGTCGGGTGCGATGTCCTGCACCGCGCCGAAGGCGTGTGCCGCCATGCCCCACAGGAAGAAGGCGATGAGCACGATGACGGCCGTGGGCGTGGCGGATGCTTCGGCCAGGGCGAGACCCACGACCGCCGGGGTCACGAAGTGCAGGCTCGAGGTCGTCGAATCGAGGAATGCCCGCTCCTTGAACCGGAGCCCCGGCGCGGAGTAGGCGATCACGGCGAACACGCTGATCGCCAGCCAGAACCAGGACGCGGGGTTTCCGACCACCACGAGGTAGACGAGGAACGGGATGTTCGTCACGACCGCCGCCCACAGTGTGGCCCGGTGGATGCGGGGGGAGAGCAGTGCACCTTCGATCCCGCCCTTGCGCGGGTTGGCGAGGTCGGACGCGTAGTCGAACACGTCGTTGATGCCGTACATCGCCAGGTTGTAGGGCACCAGGAAGTACAGCGTGCCGATGATCAGCGTGAGGTCGATCTCGCGGGTGCTGAGAAGGTATGCGGCCGCGAAGGGGAACGCCGTGTTGATCCAGCTGATCGGACGGGATGACAGGGCGATCTGCGCGATGTCGCGACCGACGGATCCGCGGGCCGACGAGGTCATGAGGGATCCTCGTCGGCGGTTCTGACGTCGTCACGAGCGCGTCGACGGGCGCGCAGCGCCGCCCACAGAGTCGGCAGCAGCACCGCCCCGGCGAGCGGATAGGCGAAGTCCTCGAGAGGCGCGAGACCGATGTGCACGCCGAGCAGATGATCGGCGGAGTAGTGGAACAGGCCCGTCGCGATCATCACCGTGTCGAACACGGCGGTGAGGATGAAGAGCACGACGACGGTCACGGCCACGGCGCCGAGGTGGGCGCGATGCCGGCCCGAGACGATCGACAGAACGATGGCCGCCACCACCGCGGCGCCGACGAACCACGCGGAGAGCTCGAGGTAGGTCACTGTGCGACCTCGCTCGGGCGTCGGGTCAGTCTCGTCAGGATGCGCACGGCGCCGGTGTAGACGATCATCGTGCACACGACCAGGAACAGAAGGAAGACCGGCTCCTCGATCGGGAGCTCGGGGGCGAGGACGATCCCCGTCGCGATGGCCGACTCGCCACGGAAGAAGATCCCTCCGGCGATGCCCGCGACGTCCCAGACGAGGAAGAACGCGAGCCCGACGGCCGTGACGACGGACGCGGAGACGGCGTCGCGCCAGAAGAAGAGCCGGAATCTCCGATCGAGCAGCAGCATGCATCCGAGGGTGGCGAGCAGGACCACCGGATATACGAAGCCCATCACGCGGTTCCGCTCGCAGACTCAGCGGTGGCCGAGACGTCGAGAGGTCCGCTGGAGTGGTCGCCGCGGATCCGCTTGAGAACGATCTCGGCGCTGATCAGGCACATCGGCACGCCGACCCCCGGTGCGGTCGTGGCGCCCGCGTAGTACAGCCCCGCCACCTGGCGCGACTCGTTCTGAGCGCGGAACATCGCGCTCTGGGAGAGGATGTGCGCCGGTCCCAGCATCCCGCCGCGCCACGAGTTGTAGTCCTCGAGGAAGTCTGCGGGACCTTTCGTCTCACGCACCACGATGCGCTCGCGCAGGTCGTCGATGCCGGCCCAGCGCGAGATCTGGTCGATCGCGGCATCCGCTGCCCGCTCTATCGCCGCAGATCCGCCGCCGTCGGAGCCGCCCGCGCCCAATGCGGTGTCGGCAGGGATCGGCACCAGCACGAAGAGGTTCTCGTGCCCTTCGGGGGCGACGGTGCTGTCAGTGGCGCTCGGACGGCAGACGTACGTCGAGGCGGGGGAGGGGATCTCGGGCGCATCGCCGAAGATGGCGTCGAAGTTGGCATCCCAGTCTTCGGTGAAGAACAGCGAGTGGTGCGGCAGCTCGGGCAGAGAGCCGCGGACGCCGAGCATCACGAGCACGGCACCTGGTCCGCTGGTGCGCCGCTGCCACCACGAATCGGGGTACGTGCGAAGGTGCGGTGGGAGCAGCGCCGTCTCGGAGTGATGCAGATCGGCGCCGGAGACGACGATGTCGGCGTCTGCCGTGTGCGCGACTCCGTCGGAGTCGCGCCACTCGACACCCGTCACAGTGGGTGCGCCCGACCGGATGCCTGTGCTGATCGCCGTGACGTCGGCATCCAGCACGATCCTGGCGCCCGCCGCCTCGGCCAGCTCCGCGATGCGCTCGACGACGCGCCAGAACCCGCCCTGCGGATAGCTGACGCCCTCGTCGAGATCGAGAGCGCTCATGAGGTGGTACATCGCCGGGGCGGTGCGGGGATCGGTGCCGAGGAACACCGCGGGGTATCCGAGCAGTTGACGGATCACCGGGTCTCGGAAGCGCCGAGCGGCGAACGACTGCAGGCGCGTGCCGAGCAGCGTGAAGAGACGAGGAAGGGCTCGCAGCACCTCCGGCGTCATCAGCGTGCGCAGCCGCGTGAACGGGTTGTAGAGGAAGTAGCGTTCGGCCATGACGCGCGCGTCGTGCGCCGAGTCGAGATACGCGTCGAGCGCCTGCGCCGAGCCGGGCTCGCGGGACTCGAACAGACGAGATACCGCCGCGCGCCCGAAGGGCACGGTGACGGAGGGCGATGGGTGCCCGTCCGCTTCCGGTGCCTGGAAGACGCGGTACCCGGGATCGAGGAGCGTCAGGTCGAGCTGATCCTGCGTCGAGGTGCCCATCATCTCGAAGAAGTGGTCGAACACCTCGGGCATGAGGTACCACGACGGCCCGGAGTCGAACCGGAAGCCGTCGCGCTCTATGGTGCCCGCGCGACCACCGACGCGGCTGTTCTTCTCATAGACGGTCACGTCGTGACCGTCGCGGGCGAGCAGTCCTGCGACAGCGAGACCGGCGACTCCCGCGCCGATCACCACGACCCGGCTCATCGGTTCCGCTCCAGCGCCGTCACGAGCACTGACCGCGTGGCCAGCAGCGCCTTGATCGGATCCGGCACGCGCACCCGGCGCTCGTAGAGGCTCGAGGCCGGAGTCTTCGCGACGCGTCTCGTCAGGGCGGCGAACAGCGCGTGGGCGCTGCGCACGGCGGCGCGAGCGTCTTTGGGCAGCAAGGGGATCGAGCGTGCCGCATCGTCGAGCTGCGCCGTGATGGTGCGAACCCAGTCGTCGCGGTCGGCATCGGTGAGGCGGCCGCCGTCGCCGAGATAGCCGCGCTGGAGGCGCTCGGTGTCGTCGGCGAGGTCACGGAGGAAGTTGACGTTCTGGAACGCGGCGCCGAGCTGTCGTGCTCCGTGGGTCAGGGTCTCGAGTTCGCCGGTGGTGCGCGTGTCTTCTCGCAGGAACACCCGCAGGCACATCAGTCCGACCACCTCGGCCGAGCCGTAGACATAGCGCTCGTGCGCCGCCGCGTCGTAGGCGGTGAAGCCGGTGTCGCCCGCGATGTCTGCGGCCATCGAGTCGAAGAACGGCTGCGTGAGATCCTCGCCGATCCCGCACTCCCTCGCCGTGCGCGCGAAGGCGTGCAACACGAGGTCCGTGCTGTATCCGACATCCATCGCCCGGTGGGTCTCGGCCACATAAGACGCGAGCGCGCCGGTCTGCGCGGACTCGTCGAGTCCTGCCTGCGCGGCGACGCCGTCGACGATCTCGTCGGCGATGCGAACCATGGCGTAGATGTTGCGCACATGCTGGCGATGTCTCTCCCCGAGCAGTCGGGTCGCCAGCCCGAACGACGTCGAGTATGTGCGGATGACCTCGGTGGATGCTGTGTCGGCGGCGCGGTTGAACCGTCCCAGACTCGCACCCGACGCGTCGTGAGGGGTCGGGCTCATGCCTGTCGTCCTTCGAGGCGAGACGCGGAGACCAGAATCGACCGCGCGGCATCCGAGCTGATCTCGCCGGCGAGCTCCGCCTCTGACAACAGCGCGTAGACCGCGTCGAGCTGATCGCCGATGAGGCCGACGACGAATCGCTCGGCTCCGCATTCGCGCAGCAGGTCGCGCATCGCGGTGGCATCCTGGAGGCTCAGATCTGCGGAACCGAATCGGGGCGCGATGCGCTCCCAGGTGCCCGTCGATCGGGCGAAGGCGATGAGGGCCGTCTCCTTGCCCTCCCGCAGATCGGAGAACGCATCCTTGCCATGTGTGCGGTGGTCTCCGAAGACACAGAGCAGGTCGTCCTGCAGCTGATATGCGAGACCCAGGTGGCGGCCCACGGACTGCAGCGTCGCTTCGGCCGAATCGGAGGAGTCGGCGAGGAGCGCCGCTGCTCTCAGAGGCAGTGAGAACGAGTAGGTCGCCGTCTTGTAGACGCTCATGGTGAGGACGGTGTCGACGTCCGACGCGATGATCCCGTGGCTCAGCGCCACGTCGGTGTGCTCGCCGGCCACCGTCTCGAGGATGGTCTGCTCGACGAGATCGAGCAGGCGTCGTCGTGCGTGCGCCGAGACCTCTGCCCGGGCGAAACCCATGATCGCGGCCGAGAGCATCAGATCGCCCATCAGGATCGCGCTGGATCTTGCCCAGTGCAGCGAGTCCTCCTCGGAGGTGGCCGGCGTGCTCGCCGCGAGCTCTCCGATCAGGTTCGGTCGCTTGCGGCGGGTCAGATCTCCGTCGATGACGTCGTCGTGCAGCAGGAAGGCGTAGTGCAGCAGCTCGATGTGCGTCGCGATGTCGACGGCGGCCACCGTCGCGCTGTCGTCGGCGGACGGGACGAGTGCGCGATGGATGTCGAGCAGCAGCCTCGGGCGAACGAGCTTGCCGCCGAGCGCATGGTCTGCGGTCGCGCGCCAGAGCGCAGCGAACTCGGTTCCATACGCCTCTGCGTTCTCGCAGTGCAGGGCGAAGCGCTGGCGGAGCATCTCTTCGACTCGAGGGCTCAGGTCCTCTCGCGGCGCGGCCTGCGTCACGGTCACGGTCATGGTCACACCACCCCGAGGTCGCGGAGCTGGGGGAGCTGCTCGACGAGCCAGGGGCTGAAGGCGAAGGGAGCGCCGATCACGGAGTCGGCGAACTCCGCCGGGTCGACCCATGCCCACTCGGCGACCTCGTCGGGGTCAGGGGAGAGGGGGCCGTCTGCGATGGCCACATGGACGGGGCAGATCTCGTTCTCGACGATTCCGCTCGCGTCGACGGCCCGGTAGCGGTAGTCGGGCAGCACCAGGGAGACGTCGGTGAGGCGGAGCCCGAGTTCGTCCTGTGCGCGTCGATGCACGGCGTCGGTCATGTCTTCGCCGGGGCGTGGGTGACCGCAGAAGCTGTTGGTCCAGACGCCGGGCCATGTGCGCTTCGCGAGCGCTCGTCGCGTCACCAGAAGACGGCCCTCACGATCGAAGACGTGGCAGGAGAAGGCCAGGTGAAGAGGGGTATCGGTCGTGTGGACCGTGTCTTTCGCACTGGTGCCGATCGCGACTCCGTCTGCAGAAAGGAGGGTGACCTCATCCAACGGGGGAACCTCCTCGATTTTCGCTAGCTTAGCTAATAATCAACATAACATGAAACATTCGTGTGTAGCATGATGTCATGCACGACGGACCCGACGCCACCCCCCGCGGAAGCGGCGCGTCCGACGTCCTCTCTCGACAGGAGGCGGGCTCGCCGGACGGCGTCGCGCACGCGGCGATCTACGACGTCGAGTCCGCGGATCCGCGGAGCACCCTGATCGACCGGTCGGGAGTCGCACCGGAGGACCTGCGCCAGATCGCGCTGGTGATGGGAGCACTCGGCGAGCTCAGGGACGCCGAGCAGAAGCTGTCGCTCGCCTCGCGCCGCTACATGCGCCTCAACGACACGGACATGCGAGCGCTGCATTATCTGATCGTCTGCGCGAACCGCGGTGCGACGGCCACTCCTGGGGGCATCGCCACCCACCTCGGCATCTCGACGGCGTCGACGACCAAGCTGCTCGACCGCCTGGAGAAGGGCGGCCACATCCGGCGCGCACCGCATCCGACCGACCGGCGTGCTCTGGCGATCACCATCACTCCGGAGACGCGACAGGCGGCGATGGAGACGGTGGGTCGTCAGCAGGCCAAGCGCTTCTACTCAGCGGCGCGGTTGACGGCGGACGAGCGTGACGTCGTCATCCGATTCCTGTCGGACATGGCGAAGGAGATCACGCTCCGGGATGAGCCGTGGGCCCAACCCGGAGTCGCGACCTCCGAGTGAGTCAGTGCGCGGCGTTGTACGCCTCGACGACCGGAGCAGGAATTCGTCCCCGCTCTGAGAGCGTGTAGCCGTTGTCGTTGGCCCACGCCCTGATCGCGGCGACCTCCGGATTGCGGCCGGCACGCTTGCGAGGTGCCGCCGATCGCGCAGACACGGCGGAGCCGGCCCGACGCCCTGCCGAGATATACGGCTCGAGTGCCGCGCGCAATTCTTCTGCGTGAGCGGTATTCAGATCGATTTCGTACGAGGTTCCATTCAGCGAGAAATGCACGGTCTCGCCTTCACCGACATCCAGAACGCTTCCGTCGATGTCGTCTACCAGCTGGTGCACAATTCTTCTTGCCATGGAAATGACAATACTCCGAATTGACGAGCCTGAGGATATTACTCGTGACCGGGGTCGATCAATTTCAATCCGACGATGCATCCGACGAGTCCGAGAAGCAACAGGATGCGCACCCAGGAGACCTCGCTGTCACCCGTGACCATCGCCCAGACGACGGTGAGTGTCACACCGATTCCGACCCATACGGCATATGCGGTTCCGGTCGCGATATCACGCATCGCGAATGCGAGTCCGATCATCGAGAGGATCAGACCACCCGCGAAGATGATGCTCGGCCAGAGCTTGGTGAGTCCCTCGGATTTGCCCAGGGCAGTCGCCCACACGGCCTCGAGAACACCGGAGACGATCAGCACGATCCACGACATGACGGTCCTTTCGGACCAGTCTTTTCGCTCACCGGGTACTGGTCTGCCTCGTCCGGGGCCGGGGTTCACCGACCGGTGTCCACGATAGCCGTCAGCGCTGGGCAGCGCCTGTGCAGCCCTGATGCCGCGCGTGCCGGCGGCTCAGGGGAGCAGCCCGGCGCGGCGCGCCTTGGCCACAGCAGCGTGGCGGGTCGACGCGTCGAGCTTCGACATGGCCGTGCCGAGGTAGGCCTTGACCGTGCCCTCGCGGAGGCCCAACTGACCGGCGATCTCCGCATTCGTCGCCCCGAGGGCCGCGCACGCGAGCACATCGGTCTCCCGACGGGAGAGATGAACGGTCGAGATCGGTCCGGTCCCCGGCGGGACAGCATCCTCGGCTAGCATCACGAGACGCTGTTCCACCTGCGCGATTCGCGCGCGCAGTTCGGCGTCATCGACGGACGCCGCGATGCTGCGAAGCTCGGCGAAGCTCTCGCGCAGCTCTTCGCGATGACGCGGCGCGACGGAATCGGATGCCGGTGCCACCGAACGAAGTCGTCGCTCCACCTCGTCGCGGACGCGGAGCTCCTCAGCCACGGACTGCGCGACCTGCATCGCCGGAGCGGTCGTCACGCCTCCGACGGGTGTCCTGTCCCAGGCTCCCGCATAGAGGATGCCTCGAGGGCGACCGCTCACGACGATGGGCAGAGCGAGCAGGGTCCGCAGTCCTTCGCCGAGCACGAACACGTCGTAGTCATGGGTGATCTGCTGGGAGGATCCGTAGTCGCTGGTCATGCGGGGGCGCAGTTCCATCATCGCCCGCCCTCCGAGGCCGCGCTCGGGTCTCACTCGCAGCCCGTCGAGACTGCGGGTGCGGTTTCCGACGATGCTGGTCACGCTGACGACACCCTCGTCGATGAGCCCACCGAAGGCGACCGGGAACCGGGTGCGCTGAGCGAGCTCGCGCACTGCTCTGGCGACGAGCTCGGTCTCTGATTCCATCCGGGTCGATGTGGTCACGACTACCTACTTTCGGGGGTGACGGCGCTGTTCCCCGTTTCGTAGCGTCGACCCTATCATTCGCCTGGGAAACCGGGGCGAGCCGCAGCACATGAGGCAAGGAGGCCCCATGACCGACCATCAGACGGCTGATTCGCCGGGAGCGATCGACTACATCGCTGTCGAGCAATCACCACGATTCCGCGAGTTGAAGAAGACGCAGCGATCGTTCATCTTCCCGCTCGCGGCGTTCTTCCTCATCTGGTATTTCGTCTACGTCCTGCTCGCCGCATTCGCGATCGACTTCATGTCGCAGAGGGTGTGGGGCGATATCACCGTCGGACTGCTCATGGGGCTCGGGCAATTCGTCACCACTTTCGCGATCACGATGGGCTACGTCGCGTTCGCCAACCGGCGGCTCGATCCGATCGCCACGGAGATCCGTGAAGAGCTCGAGAAGGCGCAGGGAGAAGCATGAACATCATTCACGCAGCCACCCAGCCGGTCACGGCCGAGAGCAATCCCGTCCTCAACATCTCGATCTTCCTGGCTTTCGTCGCGGTGACGCTTTTCATCGTGATTCGGGCGAGCAAGAACAACAAGACGGCGGCTGACTACTATGCCGCCGGCCGCTCGTTCACGGGGCCGCAGAACGGTTTCGCGATCGCCGGCGATTATCTGTCGGCGGCGTCGTTCCTCGGAATCTGCGGAGCGATCGCGATCAACGGTTATGACGGATTCCTGTATTCGATCGGATTCCTGGTCGCCTGGCTCGTCGCACTGCTTCTCGTCGCGGAGCTCATGCGCAATACCGGCAAGTTCACGATGGCCGACGTGCTGTCCTTCCGTCTGAAGCAGCGCCCGGTGCGCATGGCGGCCGCGATCACGACGCTGGCCGTGTGCTTCTTCTACCTGTTGGCGCAGATGGCGGGTGCCGGCGGCCTGGTCTCGCTGCTGCTCGGAATCGACGGCCGGATCGGGCAGTCGATCGTGATCGCCGTGGTCGGTCTGCTGATGATCGTCTACGTGCTCATCGGCGGCATGAAGGGCACGACCTGGGTGCAGATCGTCAAGGCGTTCCTGCTCATCGGCGGTGCCATCGCGATGACGATCTGGGTGCTGGCGATCAACGGGTTCAGTCTCAACACGCTGCTCGAGGGAGCGGTGGCGAATTCCGACAAGGGCGATGCCATCCTCGGACCGGGGCTGCAGTACGGGGCCAACCCCTGGGACTTCGTGTCTCTCGGCATGGCCCTCGTGCTCGGAACCGCCGGGCTCCCGCATGTGCTGATGCGCTTCTACACGGTGCCCACCGCCAAGGAGGCTCGTCGTTCAGTGGTGTGGGCCATCTGGCTCATCGGCGGCTTCTATCTGCTCACGCTGGTGCTCGGATATGGAGCGGGCGCGCTCGTCGGAGCGGATGTGATCGCGGCAGCACCCGGCGGACCGAACTCGGCCGCCCCGCTGCTCGCGCTCTATCTGGGCGGACCGGTGCTGCTCGGCTTCATCTCGGCGGTCGCCTTCGCGACCATCCTCGCCGTGGTGGCCGGACTCACGATCACGGCAGCCGCCTCGTTCGCGCACGACATCTATGCGAACGTGATCCAGAAGGGCAAGAAGGACTCCGCGGGCAACCCGGTCGAGCCCGACCCCGACGGCGAGGTGCGCGTCGCGCGACGAACGGTGGTCGTGATCGGCATCCTCGCCATTATCGGCGGCATCGGCGCCCAGGGGCAGAACATCGCCTTCCTCGTGGCGCTCGCCTTCGCGGTCGCCGCCTCGGCGAATCTGCCGACGATCCTGTATTCGCTGTTCTGGAAGCGATTCAACACCCGTGGCGCGGTCTGGAGCATGTACGGCGGTCTTGCGGCGGCGATCATCCTCATCGTCCTGTCGCCGGTGTTCTCCGGTTCGCCGACGTCGATGATCCCCGGATTCGACATCGTCCTCTGGCCGATGAACAATCCGGGCATCGTATCGATCCCGCTCGGCTTCTTCCTCGGCTGGCTCGGAACCGTCACGAGCCGCACCAAGGAGTCGCCGCTCCTGGCCGCCGAGATGGAGGTGCGGTCGCTCACCGGGTTCGGAGCAGAGAAAGCCGTGGATCACTGATCCGGCGATGAAGCGATCGTGGACCCCGACGGCCTACTCGTCGGGGTCCACGTCGTGTGCGGTCAGCTGTGCGACTCGAGATCCAGAAGGAACCTCTTGCGCTCCGGATGCGCGCCGTACTGCCCCGCCGTTCCGTCGGACCGCACCACGCGGTGAACCGGGACGACGATCGAGAAGGGGGAGAGGCGGCACGCGGTGCCGACGGCGCGCGCGGCGCCGGGACGACCGGCCAGCACCGCGATCTCGCCATAACTCATCGTCTCTCCCCACTCGATCGTGCTGATCGTCTGCAGAGCGGTGCGGGCGAACCCGTTGACGAGGCGCCAATCGAGCTCGAGATGATCCTCGAATCGCACCGGCGCGCCGTCGAAGTAGGCGTCGAGGAGTTCGGTCACGTCGTCGGCTGCTCCGGGGTCGGGATCGGGGACGGCGCCGAGCTGGCCCGAGACGTTCTCGAGAACCCAGGGAACCGAGGGATCGTCCGAGTCCGAGAGGTCGAATCGGACGAGCCCCTCGTCGGAGAACACGGCGAGTGCGTCTCCGAAGGGGGTCGGTGCGAAGTCGTAGCGGAAGGTCATGCCTCCATACTGACCGCAGCGATCGAGCGCGGGCATCATCACGAGCGCGACCGGGGGAGACGCCGCTGACCCACGGCTTGCGTGCAGAAGCAGTCCGCATGCACCTGATCCAGCCCCCTGATGGGCGGAAATCCGGTGAAACCCGCCAGGGATACCGGCTGCGGGGCGAGGCGCGCTTAGTGTGTGAGGTGTGTGGCGACGTGAAGGCAAGGCTGCGGATGACGCGGCGACCGATGCCGCAGTGACCCTCGGCGAATTGCACGAGCCGGTCTCCGGTATCGGCATCGCGCATGCCGCCGAAGCGGAGCGCACCCGGCTGCGTGCGGAAGCCGCGGACCTCGGCGGCTCATCGCCGCTCGTCAACTTCCGCGACACGGTCGAGTCCGGCATCGACATCTCGAAGGCCCACCCCGGCAGCCTTCCCCAGTTCATCACCGGCAAGTCCACCCTGCTGTCGAACCTCTACCGCGACGAGGTCGGTCTGCGGACCGCGAGGCTCGCCGCCGAGCGGATCACCGCGAAGAACACCGAGCTGCGCACCGTCCGCGGCATCGAAGCCGTGCACCTCGCGGTCGGGGTCGCCGGATGGCGCATCGGCGGGGCTGAGTTCTCGGCACCCGTGCTCCTTCGCCCGCTGGCGATCCGACGGCACCATTCCGACTTCGAGCTCAAGCTGCAGGGTGCCTTCGAGGTGAACCCGGAGCTCGTGCGGATCGCGCGCGAGCACTTCGGCATCACGATCGACGCCGCAGCGCTCGCCGCCCTCGCCTACGACGGCGGGATCTTCAAGCCGCAGCCCGTGATCGACAGCCTGCGTGCCACGACGCGATCGATCGACACGTTCACCGTGCTGCCGAGGCTCGTGGTCTCGACCTTCGCCGACGTCGGCGGCGCGATGTCCCGAGACGGGGGCAGCCTCGACCACGTCGTGCTGAACGCTCTCGCCGGACACGTCGGCGACCGCGAACAGGTCTCCGCCCGCAGACCCGACCCGCACCACACCGGACCGGATGACCGCGCACCGGCATCCGACAACCTGCTGCTCGACGCGGATGCCGAGCAGGAGGCCCTTCTCGCGAAGATCGCGGCCGGCCATTCGCTGACCGTCGCGACTCTCCCCGGCACCGGCGGCACGCAGACCGTGATCAATGCGCTCGGCGAGCTCGTGCGCGCCGGCAAGCGCGTGCTCGTCGTCTCGGCTCGGCGCTCGACCCTCGACGGGGTGAGGCACCGCCTCGCGGGCATCGGTCTCGACAGCCTGGCGGTCTCACCCGCCAGCGTGCGCCGCGACCTCGTGCGCGCGATCGGCCGGAACGAGAAGGCGACCGCTCCGAAGGTCAGCGACGTCGATGACGCGCTGGTCCGTCTGCGCGCCGTGCTGCGGGACTACCGACACGCGCTCACCGCTCCGGTCGCGGGAACGAACTCATCGGTGCTCGACGCCACGCGTCACCTCACGAGGCTCGCCTCCCTGCCCACTCCGCCGTCGACCACCGCGCGGCTCAGCGCCGAGACCCTCCGCCGTCTCGCCGACGATCGCTCTTCGGCTGCCGCAGCGCTCGCGCACGCGGCGCGCCTGGGCGAGTTCCGCTTCGGCCCGAACGACTCACCCTGGTACGGCGTGACCTTCTCGAGCACCGAGGCTGCGAAATCCGCGCATCAGCTGGCGGCGCGCCTGCACTCCGAGAGCGTGCCTGCCCTGCTCGAGCGGGGTTATGCGCTGATCGCCCAGACGCACATGCGTCCGTTCTCGACCATCGACGAGCTCGGCGAGTACCTGCGGCTCCTGCAGGGCATCCGTGATTCCCTCGATCGGTTCAGCCCCACCGTGTTCGAGCGCCCGCTGGGGGAGCTCATCCAGGCCCACGGTTCGCGACGCGATGCGCCGGCCATGTCCGGAGCCAACCGGCGCCGTCTGCGTCGACTCGCGAAGGAATACGTCCGCCCCGGAGTGCACGTCACCGAGATGCATGAGTCGCTGCTCCGCATCCAGGCGCAGCGCACCCAGTGGCAGCGATTCGTGGACGCCGGTGTCGCACCCGAGGTGCCGCTCGGCCTCGCCGACGTCTACGCCTCCTGGCAGCGCGTCACGGCCGAGCTCGCAGAGCTGGACGTCGCGCTCGGACGCAGGGAGCCGCTCTCGACGCTTCCCGTGGCCCGCCTCGTGCGCACTCTCGCGGGCCTCGCGGCCAAATCCGATGTCTTCGACAACCTCGTCGAGCGTGCGCAGCTGCGCGATCGACTGGCCGAACTCGGTCTCGAGCCGCTGCTCGCGGAGTTGTCCGTTCGGCACGTGGCCGAGTCGCGCGTGGGGGACGAGCTGGAGTTCGCCTGGTGGCAGACGCTGCTCGAGCGCGCTCTGCAGGAGGACCGGGCGCTGCTCGGCGCGAACACGGCGGTGGTCGATCGGCTCGAGCGGGACTTCCGTCTCGTCGACGAGGCGCATGCCGCGATGGCAGGTCCGCTTCTCGCATGGCAGCTCGCGAACCAGTGGAAGATCGCGATCGTCGACGAGCCGCAGGAATCCCAGAATCTGAGGCGCGCACTGAAGCAGCCCGCGACGACGACGGCCGAGATCGTGAGCTCCGCGCCGACGCTCGTCGACGTGCTCGCGCCGGTCTGGATCTCGTCGCCCTACCTCGTGCCGCAGATCCCCGACTCGGTCGAGTTCGACACGGTTCTCCTCGTCGACGCGGCCGCCATCAACCTGGCAGAAGCCGCCCCGGCGATCCGCCGTGCGCGTCAGGTCGTGGCGTTCGGAGACCCGGTCACGCAGCTGCCGACCGCGTTCCACGTCGCGGTCGACCCGGGTTCCGAGTGGGAGCACGAGGTTCCCTTCGACTCCGTGTCGGTGTTCGAGCGGCTGTCCGAGCTGCTGCCGGTGATGACCCTCACGCGCAGCTACCGCGCCGGCGGCGAAGATCTCGCCGAACTCATCAACGACGCGTTCTACGGCGGCGAGATCGTCTCCCTGCCCTGGGCGGGGTCGTATCTGGGACGCGGCAGCCTCACCGTCGACTACGTCGAAGGCGGCACGGGAGCGCCCGACCCCGTATCGGGTGCGGTGGAGAGCCCCGAGGCCGAGGTCGCCCGCGTCGTGACTCTGGTCGTCGAGCACGCCGTGCATCGCCCGGACGAGTCGTTGATGGTCGTCACGGCGAGCAGGCGTCACGCCGAGCGCGTGCGCGCGGCGGTCACCTCCGCCTTCGCCGGACGATCGGATGTCGCCGACTTCGTCGGTCGTGACACCGCCGAGCCCTTCGCGGTGCTCACGCTCGAGGAGTCCGTCGCCGAGAGTCGCGACCGCGTGATCTTCTCGCTCGGCTACGGCCTCACCAAGCACGGCCGGGTGCTCAGCGACTTCGGTGACCTCTCGACGCCGGACGGCGAGCGGCTGCTCACCGTGGGAATGACCCGCGCCCGGCGGTCCATGGTCATCGTCTCGTCGATCCGACCCTCCTCGTTCGACGACGGTCGACTCGAGTTCGGCGCGGCCACGCTGATGTCGATCCTGGGCGGCCTCGCCACCCGTGCACGCGAGGCGCGCCTCGAAGACCTCGCCGATCCGCTGACGCTCGCACTCGCACGCGAGCTGCGCCGCCTCGGCGCCTCCGTCGACGTGGACTATCGCGGCCTGCTGCCGCTCGTCGCCCAGCACAACGGCAAGGCGGTCGTGATCGAGTCCGACCCGGAGTCTCGTGGCGAGTCGCTGCGCGAGACGCTCCGACTGCGCCCGCATGTGCTGCGTCGCCTCGGTTGGCACTACGTGCGCGTGCATGCGTTCGATCTCTACAGCGACCCGGTCACCGCGGCCTCGCGCATCGCCGGTGTCCTGGGCATCTCGGCATCCGCGGCTCGCGCCGACAACGACACGCAGCCGATCGATCTCACCGATCCGCAGAATGACTGACGAGCGCGACCCTGACGCACCCCGGCAGAAGGTCGTGCGCATCGCCGGGTCGAGACGTGCCCGGCTGACACCCGTGCCGGGAACCGACACCGACCCGGAACGGGTCGTGAAGGACCCCCAGCGGCCGAAGGGCCCGAAGGGTCCGAACGACGATCAGCTGATGCAGGACGTGCCGCCGCACTACTGAACACCTGCCCCTGCGCCTTCTGCAGGGGATACGACGAAGCGCACGGTCCGATCAGGGCCGTGCGCTTCGTCGTAGGACGATGCCGCGTCAGCTGCGCGAGCTGTTCCTGGCGAGCAGGTCGCGGATCTCGACGAGCAGCTCGGCTTCGGTCGCGGCGGCCGGCTCCTCCTCCGGCTGCTCGGCGGGTGTGCCCTTGCGAGCCTCGACGTGCGCCTTGAACGTGTTCATCGGCAGGACGAAGACGAAGTAGACCACCAGGGCGACCGACAGGAAGCTGATGACCGCCGAGATCAGGTCGCCGATGGGGAACGTGACCGTGTCGCCGTAGATGCTCGTCAGCTGCGGCCCGAAGTTTCCGGTCGCGTCTGCCTTGAAGAACAGGGAGACGAGCGGGGTGATGATGCTGTTGACCACGGCGGTGACGATCGCCGTGAACGCGGTGCCGATGACCACGGCGACGGCCAGGTCGATCACGTTGCCGCGGAGGATGAAGTCCTTGAAGCCCTTGAGCATGATGAGTGCCTCCGAAGAGTCGATGTGGTCAGGATGAGGTGCTGGTCGAGGCGGGCGCCGGAGTGGTGCTCTTCGCCGGCTCCGACTTCGATGATGCCGGTGCGGACGTCGATGCGCCAGAACCCGCGCGCGAGTCGTTGCGGTAGAAGCCCGATCCGTTGAACGTCACGCCGATCGATCCGTACTGCTTGCGCAGCTCGCCGCCGCACTCGGGGCAGACGGTGAGAGCGTCGTCCGAGAAGCTCTGCACGGCGTCGAAGGCGTGGCCGCACGAACGGCAGGCATAGGCATAGGTGGGCATGGCGATCCTCGCGGGTCAGCGTCGCGTCGGCGACAGGTGGAGGGTCTGCGTGGGAGTGACGACGCCGGACACCGGCTGATCGTGCACCTCCCTCGGCAGGAAGTCGAGTACCTCGGAATCATAGATGACTGCGTAGACAGGCGGGCACTTCTCCATCGATCCGATGGTCTTGTCGAAGTATCCGCGCCCCCAGCCCATGCGCATCCCGGTGCGGTCGACCGCGGCGGCAGGGATGATCATCAGGTCGACGTCGTTCACGGCGATCGGGCCGAGGACCTCGCCTGTCGGCTCGGGCAGTCCGAACAGCCCCTCGGCGACGTCGTCGTCATCGGTCGCGACCGCCCAGTCGAGCAGACCGTCTGCGCGGGTCACCGGAAGCAGGACCCGGATGCCGCGGCGCACTGCCCCGGTGACGAACTCCCTCGTGCCCGGCTCGGTCGTGGTCGAGAGGAAGCACGAGATCGACCGGGCGCCCAGCGATGCGACGAGCTCGTCGAGTCGCTGCGTGATGGCGGATGCCGCGATCTCCCGCTGCGCGTCGCTCAGCAGCTGGCGGCGCTCGCGGAGCTCGGCGCGAAGCGCGCGCTTCTCGTGCTCGACGTCGTGAGGCATGCCTCCGAGTCTACGGCGGCATCCCCACTAGGCTGTGTGGATGGGTATTAGGAAGATGAAGGCTGTCATTCCCGCCGCAGGACTGGGAACACGGTTCCTGCCTGCGACGAAGGCGATGCCGAAGGAGATGCTGCCGGTCGTCGACAAGCCGGCCATCCAGTACGTCGTCGAAGAGGCCGCCTCAGCCGGGATCGACGACATCCTCGTCATCATCGGCCGCAACAAGAACGCGATCTCCAACCACTTCGACTCGGTTCCCGAGCTCGAGGTGAAGCTGATGGAGAAGGGCGACACGGGTCGTCTGGCTCGGGTCATCCACTCGAGTGATCTCGCTGACATCCACTTCGTCCGTCAGGGCGAGCCGAAGGGCCTCGGTCACGCGGTGCTGCGTGCCCGCACGCACGTCGGCGACAGCTCTTTCGCCGTGCTCCTGGGCGACGACCTCATCGACGAGCGCGACCAGCTGCTGACCGAGATGATCGCCGAGCACGAGCGCTCCGGCGCCGCCGTGATCGCCCTCATGGAGGTCGACCCCGCGAACATCCACATGTACGGCGCCGCAGCCGTGGAGGACATCGAAGGATCGGACGCCGTGCGCGTGACCGACCTCGTCGAGAAGCCGGCCGCCGAAGACGCTCCGTCGAACCTCGCGATCATCGGTCGCTACGTTCTTCCCGCGTCGATCTTCGAGGTGCTCGAGCACACCGAACCCGGCAAGGGCGGAGAGATCCAGCTGACCGACGCGCTGCAGGTGCTGGCGACCAGGCCCGAGGGCCCCGGCGTGGTCGGCGTGATCTTCCGCGGCCGCCGCTATGACACCGGTGACCGCGTCGACTACATCAAGGCGATCGTGCAGCTGGCCTCAGATCGCGACGACCTCGGCCCCGAGCTGCGCCCGTGGCTGAAGGAGTTCGCGGAACGCCTCTAGGCGTCATCGCGGGGCGCACGGATGGATCAGGCGACGGGGATGCGGCACGGTCTCATCGAGCTGCGCCTCGTGCGCTCACGCGACGCGAGGGCTCTGCAGCATGAGCTGTTGAGCAACCGCTCGTGGCTGCAGCCGTGGGAGGCCACCGTCCCCTACGGCTCGGTCTCGTTCGACATGCGGCTCAGCATCCGTCGATTGCTGCAGCAGTACCGAGACGGCGCTGGCTACCCGTTCGTCATGGAGTACGACGGCGAGATCGCCGGGCAACTCAACGTCTGGGGAGTCGCCAGGGGGTCGCTGTGCTCGGCGACCATCGGCTACTGGGTGAGCGAGCGGTTCGCCGGCAAGGGCATCACGCCGACGGCCGTCGCGCTCGCAACCGACGCGTGCTTCACCGAGTACGCACTGCATCGCATGGAGATCTGCATCCGCCCCGAGAACGTCGCGAGCCTGAGGGTCGTGCAGAAGCTCGGTTTCCGCTATGAGGGGCTGCGTCGCCGGTACATCCACATAGACGGCGACTGGCGCGATCACTACGCGTTCGCCCTGACGCGCGAGGATGTGCCGCAGGGCGTGCTGGCCCGCTGGTTGAACGGCGAAGTGCCCCCGGACGCCGCGACGATCCCTCCTTCCGACCGTTTCGCGCTCTGACACGCCGCTGAGTTTAGAACTCGTCGCGACACACGCTGCCACTGAGCGTCGTGACCATCGATGTTCCCGTACCGTTGTCGACATGGACGGGCCAGTGCTGAGCGGGGGAGTGATAGTCCTCGTCGCTGTGCTCCTGTGGATGCTCTATCTGCTGCCGTCATGGCGCGGACGCTTCCAGTACGACGCCGCCGAGCGCAACGCCGTCAGGCTGAACCAGGCCCTGCGGGTGCTCGCCGAGACCAGCGAGACCCCCGGCGAGGTGCGCCTCGAGCTCAATGCGCGGACGGCCCTCGCGCAGCAGAAGCTCGCGAAGCGCCTGCAGTCCGAGAAGGAGGCCGCCGAGCTCATGCTCCTCCGTGAAGAGCTCGCGGCCACGAGGGCTGATCCTGTCATGCGCCAGGCACGCGCTCGTCGCCGCGTGCGCATCGTCGCCACCTCGACTCTGCTTCTCGGTCTCGTCATCGCCGGGCTGGGCGTGTGGCAGCTGATCGCCGGTCAGGCCCAGCTGCTGCTGTGGATCGGCGGAGCGATGATCGTCGTGGCCGGCTACGCCCTGCAGCGCATGTCGTCGGTCGCCGCTCGTGCAGCCCGACGCTCCGTTCGGGAGGCCGAGCAGCCCGTGCAGAGAGTGGCGCCCGAACTGCACGACCAGGGTCGAGCGACATGGACTCCGCGTCCACTGCCCGAGCCGCTGGTGACCGTCGCAGGCTCTCGTGCGCAGGTCGCGCGAGCAGAGCTCGATGCGCAGGAGGAGCGCTGGACAGCGGCTCGCCTCGCCGAGCTGCGCGAGCGCGCCGAGCGCCTGGCGCCCGCGACGCCGGTGCAGATCCCCGCCGCCGCGCCGGCGGCATCTTCTCCCTTCGCGAAGATGGGATACGTCGACGATGCCGAGATCGAGGCGCACGTCCGCGACCTCCTTGCGAAGCGCGCAGCCGGCTGATCTTCGCGGCGCGAGCGGGTCTTCGGGCGTGATAGCGTAGAAGACGTCAGGGCCTATGGCGCAGTTGGTAGCGCGCCTCGTTCGCATCGAGGAGGTCAGGGGTTCGAATCCCCTTAGGTCCACAGACAGACGAGAGCCCCCCGAGCGAAGCACGGGGGGCTCTCGTCTGTCTATACGGCTGAGTGATTCGGGGAGCCACCGCAGCGCAGCGAGGATGGCGGAGTCCCCTTAGGTCCACAGACAGCAAGACCCCCCGAGCACCGCTCGGGGGGTCTTTCGCTGTCCGTCAGGCGCGTGCCCTGCGACGACGGCTGACCGCGACGTCGACGAGGGTCGCGACGCCGGCGCCCACCGCGTATGCGGCGAGGTCGCGCGCGTCGAAGCCGATGCCCAGGACCAGCCGCACCGGCCAGAAGCTCTCCGCCCACAGCCCCGGCAGGCCGGTGAGCTGGAAGCACTCGACGAGCGTGCACAGGGTCAGCGCGGTCACGCCGACGACCCAGAAGGCGGCGCGAGGGAACGCGATGGCGATGAACAGGTAGATCATCACCGCATAGAGCGCATCGCCGGCCAGGTCCGCTATCGGGCCGCTGCCGACGAAGTGCGTGACGAGCCCCGCCGCGACCACCAGTGCGGCGCCGACGAGCAGACCTCGTCGACGTGCACGCACGGGCGGATCGCGATCCGCGGGCGGCGGCATCCGCGTCTCGTCCGCCTCCACCTACTTCCGATTCGCGCGGTAGTACGCGAGCAGCGCCTTCGTGGACGCATCCTGCGCCTCGATCGCCGACTCGTCGCCGCCGATCGCCGGCGCGATCTGCATGGCGAGCTGCTTGCCGAGCTCGACGCCCCACTGGTCGAACGAGTTGATGCCCCAGATCGTGCCCTGGGTGAACGTGATGTGCTCGTAGAGGGCGATGAGCTGGCCGAGGACCCGCGGCGTGAGAGCGGGCGCGAAGATCGAGGTGGTCGGGCGGTTGCCGGGGAAGGTGCGCGCGGCCACGAGTGCGCCCGTGGTTCCCTCGACCTCGACTTCTTCGGCGGTCTTGCCGAAGGCCAGGGCCTTGGTCTGTGCGAGGAAGTTGGCCAGGAACAGCTCGTGCACGTCCTGACCGTCGTCGGTCAGCGGGTACGCCGGGTTGACGAAGGCGATGAAATCCGCCGGGATCAGCCGCGTGCCCTGATGGATGAGCTGATAGAACGCGTGCTGGCCGTTGGTGCCCGGTTCTCCCCAGAACACCTCGCCGGTGTCGGTGGTGACGGGGGTGCCGTCCCACCGGACGGACTTGCCGTTGGACTCCATCGTCAACTGCTGCAGGTAGGCCGGGAACCGACTCAGCTGCTGCGCGTAGGGCAGCACTGCGTGCGACTGAGCACCGTGGAAGTTGACGTACCAGACGTTGAGCAGGCCCATCAGCACGGGGACGTTGCGCTCGAGCGGGGTCGTGCGCACATGCTCGTCGACGGCGTGGAAACCGGCCAGCAGCTCACGGAACGCATCAGGACCGAGCGCGATGGCGAGCGACAGCCCGATCGCGGAGTCGACCGAGTAGCGACCGCCCACCCAGTCCCAGAACCCGAACGCGTTCGCCGGGTCGATGCCGAACGCGGCGACCTTGTCGAGCGCCGTGGACACCGCCACGAAGTGGTGTGCGACGGCGTCGGTGCGGGCGTCGTCGTCGTCGGAGATGGCGCCGGAGGCCTGGAGCCCGGCCCACAGCCAATCGCGGGCCAGACGGGCGTTGGTGAGCGTCTCGAGAGTGGTGAAGGTCTTCGACGCGACGATGAAGAGCGTCGTCTCGGGGTCGAGGTCCGATGTCTTCTGCGCGAGGTCTGTCGGATCGATGTTCGACACGAACCGGGCCTCAATGCCGGCATCCGCGTAGGGCTTCAGAGCCTCGTAGACCATGACCGGCCCGAGGTCGGAGCCGCCGATGCCGATGTTGACGACGTGGGTGACGCGCTTGCCGGTGATGCCGAGCCACTCGCCGGCGCGAACCCGGGTGGCGAACGCGCTGAGCGCGTCGAGCACGGCATGCACATCGGCATCCACGTCCTGTCCGTCGACGACGAGCGCGGGGGAGGCCCCGGCCGGTCGGCGCAGTGCGGTGTGCAGCACGGCCCGGTCTTCGGACGTGTTGAGATGGCTCCCCTCGAGCATCGCGGCGTAGCGCTCGGCGACACCCGTCTGCTCGGCGAGGCGCAGCAGCGCGGCCAGAACCTCATCGGTGACGAGGTTCTTCGACAGATCGACATGGAGGTCCGCGAGCGGGAACGAGAGACGTTCAGCGCGGTCCGGATCGGCGGCGAACCAGCCCCGCAGATCGGCGGTGATCGACTCGCGCAGCGCGGCGAGCTCGGACCAGGCGGGAGTGTGTGTCGGATCAACAGGAGCGGTCATGGATCCACGGTACTGCCGCACGCCACCCGATGCGCCCGCGATGACGTCGGGTCTCGTCCTAGGATTGCTGCGATGACCGACACCGCGCCCGAGACGACCTCGGAGAGGCGGCTGAGGCGCGAGATCGGTCGCCGGTTCGTGCGTGCTCCGTTCGCATGGGGACTGCTGTTCCTGATCGCCGCGATGGTCTGGACCATCGCGGGCGACGACCTGAGCTTCTTCGCGTTCCTGCTCATGCTGCTCGGTGGCTGGAGCGTCGCGTTCTCGTTCGTCAACGCGACGATGGAGATGCGCCCGGTGCGCACAGGCGTCGCGGTGCATGTCGGTGTCGCGGTCGGCCTGACTGCCGGGATGATCCTCGTGATCGAGTCCGACGACGCGCTGCTGGCAGGGCTGCCAGACCCGGTGAGCGCGGTCGTCGTCGTGCTGCAGATCGCCGCCGGCCCCGCAGCCGGGTGGATCTGGCTCGGGCTCCTCTCGCGTCTCACCGATCTCATCGGGCGACGCGATGCGAAGCGACGACCGCCTCCCGCTGCACCCGAGTGGGAGCGGGAGGAGGGCCGCGACGGCTCCGGCGTCGAGTTCACGGCCCTCGACCTGCGGATGGGGACGCTGACGCTCGCCATCGTGGGCGTGGTCCTGGTCGTCGGCCTCGCGGGAACGGCTCTGCTCATCGCCTTCGACGACGCGGTGATGCGCGTCGGGGCCCGTCTCGCGATCATCCTGGTGGGCGTCGTCGTCGGCCTGCCGATCTATCTGCTGCTCAGAGGAGCGCTCCGCCGTCGTACGCTCTCGTGCGGCGTCGCATTCGGCACTGACGAGCTGCGCATCCGTGCGGGGACCGCGACGCACCGCATCCCGTTCCGTCACCTGCAGCACCTCGTCTGGCGAACCCGCTCGGACTACGCCCGCATCGAGGTGCGGGGTGCGGGCGTCGACCTCTCGCTGATCGCCGGGCTCGCCGCGCCGTCGCCGGGCCGCACCGGCGAGCTGCCCGCGCTGCCGCGCCGCGTCTTCCGCCGGCTCGAACTCGCGGGATTGCGCGTCGAACGGTCTCGCCGTGATGAGGTCGTGACGTTCCGTCGCGTCTGATCACGCCTGCGTGTACACGATGACGCGTACCCCGGGGTACGGTTTCCTTCATGGGAAGACTGCGATATGACGGCACATCGGAGCCGATCCTCATCGACGACGAGACACTGGCTCATCTGAAGGTCGTCGTCGGCACGAAACTCCGCCGCCAGGAGAGCTTCATGATGACCTGGCTTCCTTCCGGGGGCGGCGATCCTGGGCGCGTCACGGTATGGATCCACCCGGCGATCCCCCTGCAGTTCCTCTTCACGTCAGCGGAACCCCAGGCCATCCAGAAGCCCCGCGTCGAGGAGATCATGCACGCGCTCAACGCGACCGGGGAACTCGTGATCGACGACTACGTGCAGGCGAAGATCGCCGACGGGAGCAAGGCGAAGTCCTGACCTACTCGGCCGGGTAGCCGTCCGCCTTGAGCAGGCCTGCCAGGCGCGCCGCGTTGCGCGCGGCTGTCGCCGTCGCCTGGGCGACCTTCTCGGGGGTCTCGTCGAGATCCTTGTAGTCGACGGTCTGCATCGCCTCCCCGTTCCAGTAGACCGATGCCTGGGCAGGCACGGAGTATCCGACGTCGTTCAGAGACTGGAACAGGATCGCGGCGATGTGGTGTGCGCCGTCCTCGTTGCCGACGATGCCGGCGAGCGCGACCTTGTCGAAGAGGATCGGTCGTCCTGCGTCGTCCGTCTCGCTCAGCTCCGCGTCGAGGCGTTCGAGCACCCGCTGGGCGACACTCGACTGCTGTCCCATCCAGGTGGGCGTCAGGAGAACCAGGATGTCGGCGGCATGAACCTTCTCGCGCAACGTGGGCCACTGGTCGTCTCCGCCCATGTCGGCCTCGACGCCGGGGCTGATGACGTGGTCTACGGCGCGCACGAGCTCGCCGGTCACTCCGTGCTCGGCGAGCGCTGAGAGGATCTGCGAACCGAGAAGGTCGGTGCTCGATTCCGCGGGGGAGGGCTTGAGAGTGCAGGAGATGGCGAGGGCAGTCAGTTGTGCGGTCATCCCTGCACGAAATCATCGTCGACGCCGATAGCCCAGGGGGTTCCGTCGCTGGCAGGTGTGCGCTAGACGGTATCCTGGATGACGGCCGCTACGACAGGAGATCCCGTGATCCTCAGCTTCATCTTCTTCATGATCCTCTTCCTCGGAGGCATCTGGCTCATGGGGCTCGCGCAGTCGCTCGAGGACTTCCAGGCGATCGTCTTCGTCGGTGGACTTCTCATCACCAGCCTGTCGCTCGCATTCATGATGCGTGCAGGTGGTTCGGCCACTCGTCGCAAGGACAACTGGTCGGGCAACGCCACCGAGTGATCAGCGTCGTCTGGCCAGCCTCGCCTCGAGGTTGGCCCGCACTGCGGGCCATTCCGGTTCGATGATCGAGAACTCGACGCTGTCGCGCAGTGCGCCGTTGCGGTACCGGCTCATCGCGCGCATGACGCCGTCCTGCTTCGCTCCCAGGCGTTCGATCGCGGCGCGCGACTGGAAGTTGACCCACTGAGTGGTCAGGCCCACCCGGAAGACGCCGAGCTCTTCGAATGCGTGCCGGAGCAGCAGCAGCTTCGACTCGGCGTTGGTGCCCGTTCCGTGCGCCGACGGGCGGTTCCAGGTGTACCCGATGTGCAGCCGTGGGACGTCACCCTCGAGGTCGTAGTACGAGGTGAGGCCGAGGATGCGCCCCGAGGCGTCGAACGCCGTGAAGGGGATCATGCCGCCGCTCTCGATCAGACCGATGCGACGGTCGATCTCGGCGGCGAGTCCGTCGGGAGAGGGCACGGAGGTGTACCAGGCCTGCTTCCACAGATCGCCTTCGCGCAGCGCGTCGAGGAGTCCGTCGTGATGCGAGGTCTCCAGCGGGCGGAGCTCGACGAGGCGTCCGGTGAGCGTGATCGGGGCCGGAGTGGTGCGGAAGGTCATGCAGCCATTCAATCAGCGCGGCGCCCGGTGGCGGATCCCGCGATCAGGGTGCGGTGCTCCCACTGGCCTCGGCCCATCTTCGCGCCGACGTACGTGGCGTCGCCGACGCGGCGGAGCAGCCGCTGGTAGGCGGTCACGATCTCGATCGTCACCCCCAGCTCGAACGCGAGGCTGGCCGGGTGGGTGCCTCGCGCCTTCTCGGCCTCGGCGTAGGCGTCGGCGCTGATCAGCAGGCGCGCAGCCCACTCGTCGGCGCGTCGCTCCTGTCGCGCACGGATCGACGGGTCTGCCGTGGGAGTGTGGCCGAGCACGGCGTGCGCCAGCTCGTGGGCGATCACGCTGCAGGTCGCTCTCCGGCTGAGTCCGGGGGAGACGCGGATGGTCGCTGTCTGCGGTTCGTAGCCGCCGTGGCACCGACCTCGGCGTTCGACGAGGTGCAGCCCGTTCTGTTCGAGCAGGCGGAGGAGGGCCTCCATGGTCCTCCTCGTCGCAGGTCGTCAGTCGTAGAGATCGTCGGTGTCGTCGGCGTGGGCGAGGGGAGACTCGAACGCGACTTCGGATCGATCCTCGCGTCGACCACGGACATCGGTGCGGGGGTGGAGCGGGGTGATGGTGGCGCCGCCGCGCTCGACCTCGGAGCGAAGCCGCTCTTCCGCACGGGTGATCATGATGTGGGGAGCGATGTCGAGCGACGCGCTGACCGCGTACACGATGGGGACCGGGATGGAACGCTTGCCCGTGACGTAATTGTCGAGCGCGCTCCTGGCGATGCCGATCTCGCGTGCCATCGCGGCGATGCTGCTGCCTGCGGCGCCGATCTCGGCACGGAGCTGGCGGCCGACTGCCGCGTTGAACTGCTCACCCGGTGTCTTCACGTGAGTCACGATAGCACCGAGATGAAGCCAGGATGCCGTCATACTGGCGCCATCGATGCTTGATGTGCTACGCCTGCGGCGATACTGTCTATGAATGACGACAGATGTGCGACGTGTGGTGGCTGACGCGGTCGAAGAGGAACTGCTGCGGGCTGGGCGCAGCAGCCAGTGGCTCTCGGCGCGCGTGGGCATCACCGGCACCGAGCTGCGCCGGAAGCTCGCGGGCGAGGTCGACTTCACCGTCACCGATCTGGCCGAGATCGCGCAGGCGCTCGGCATCGCAGTCGCACAGCTCACCCCTCGTCCGCACTAGCGTGGGGGTATGAAGACCATCCCGTTCGGATCCGCCACTGCCCCCGCCGTCGTCGCCGGAATGATGCGCATCGATGACAAGGATGACGCGCAGATCCGCGAACTCTACGACACGGCCCGCGGCGCGGGCATCGACTTCTTCGACCACGCCGACATCTACGGCGGAAGCATGCACTTCTGTGAGGGCCGCTTCGCCGAGGCGCTGGGGCTGAGCGCCGCCGAGCGCGACGAGATCGTGCTGCAGACCAAGTGCGGCATCAACCCCGCTGAGGGCACGTTCGACTTCTCGTACGATCACATCGTCCGCCAGGTCGAGGGGTCGCTCGCGGCGCTGCGCACCGAGCACATCGACGTGCTGCTGCTGCATCGCCCGGATGCGCTGGTCGAACCCGAAGAGGTGGCCAGGGCGTTCGACGAGCTCGAGGCCGCGGGCAAGGTCCGCGCGTTCGGCGTCTCGAACCACACCCCTCGACAGATCGATCTGCTCCGCACCGCCGTCACCCAGCCCCTGGTCGCCAACCAGCTGCAGCTCTCGATCACGCACGCGCCGATCCTCGCGCAGCCGGTCGCCGCGAACATGGCCGGCGAAGACCAGAGCATCGTCCGCGACGGTGGCGGCATCGTCGAGTACTGCCGCATCAACGGCATCACGATCCAGGCCTGGTCGCCGTTCCAGGGCGGATTCTTCACGGGCGTCTTCCTCGGAAACCCCGAGTACGCGGAGCTCAACGGGGTGATCGATCGTCTGGCGGCGTCGTACGGAGTCGCACCGATCGCGATCGCGACGGCGTGGATCACGCGTCACCCCGCCAAGATGCAGGTCGTGCTCGGCACCACGACTCCGCAGCGCGTGCAGGACGCCGCAGCGGGTGCCGACATCGAGCTCACCCGGGCCGAGTGGTATCAGCTGTTCCGCGCGGCCGGTCACCTGCTGCCCTAGCAGCGGCAAGACGCGGCCCGGTCGTCTACCCTGAACGCATGCCGTTCCTGTTCTCGCTCCTCGTCATCGCGCTGATGGTCGGCGCGATGGTCGACATCATCCGGAGAGACGACGCGCAGGTGAGGTATCTGCCGAAGATGGCGTGGGTCATCATCGTGATCCTGCTGCCCCTCATCGGCAGTCTGCTGTGGTTCGCGATCGGCAGGGAGTACTCCGAGGCCGGTCTTCGGATCCCGCGGATCCCCCGCATGCGGCCGGCTGCTCGACCTGCGGCTGCTCGACCTGAACCGCGCCCGACACCGCCCGTCGACGCCCGCAGCACCGAGCAGCAGATCGCCGATCTCGATCGCGAGATCGAGGAGTGGCGGCTGCGTCAGGAGATCGAGAAGCGCAGGCGCGAAGGCGGCGGTGACTCGTCGAGCGGGACGACTGACGCGCCTCGCTAGCGGACGCACTCGAGATCGAACGACTCCCGCAGGGCGTCTTCGAGGTCCGGGTACGCGAACTCGAAGCCGGCGACCGTGAGCTTCTCGGGGATCACCCATCGGCTCTTGAGGATCAGCTCGGTCTCGGTGCGGATGGCGATGGCGCCGAGCTCGAGCATCCACCGGGGCATCGGCGGTCCGATGCGCACTCCGAGCACCCGCCGGACGGTCGCCATGAAGTCGGCGTTGTCCGTCGGATTCGGGGAGGCGGCGTTCACAGGGCCATCGAGCGTCGGCGTGACCTCGAGGAAGTCGATGATGCGGGCGATGTCCTCGACGTGCACCCAGCTGAACCGCTGCCGACCGCGGCGTGCTCCCGGGCGGTGCGCGGTGCCGGCGGCCCGGCGCGCGCGACTGATCGGCCACCGGCCGTCGTGCTGCGCCCCGCCGAGGCCGAGTCGTGCCAGGTTCTTCAGCGGGCCGAGCACGCCTCCGTGGCCGAGTACGATCGCGCTGCGCAAGGCCACCCGACGCGTGTGCGGCAGATCGTCGGCGAACAGGGCGCGCTCCCATGCCTTCGCGACCTCGACGGAGAACCCTGTGCCGATCTCGCCCGACGACTCGGTCATCGGTCGCTCCTCCGCATGGCGGTAGATCGTCGCCGTCGACGAGTTGATCCACAGCGGGGGAGGACTCGCGGCTCTTGCGATCGCGGAGCTCAGCGACGAGGTGGTGTCGAGACGCGAACGGAAGATCGCCGCGCGGTTCTCGGGCGTGTAGCGGCAGTTCACGCTCTTGCCCGCCAGGCCGATCACGAGCGATGCGCCGTCGACGGCGCGATCGATCGCCGCCTGGTCGCCCCAGGAGATGTCGGCGCCCGAGCGCGAGATCGTGATGACCTCCCGCCCGGCTGACTGCAGGTGCGGGATCAGGTACTGCCCCATGAAACCGGTCGAGCCGCCGATCACGACGGGGCCTGACGCGAGGGGTGTCGGATCTGTCACGGAGTCTCGCTCTCGATCGCGTACTCGAAGAAGCCGGTGTACTCGTAGACGCGACCGAGCAGAGGGGCATCGATGGTCATGTTCACGTGGTGCCGTTCACGCTGCTCGTCCCAGCGCTCGACGAGGCCGATGCGCGGACGAAGGAAACGCGGGGCCGCGATGCGCAGCCGCCCGAAACGCATCCCGACGCGGCGGATGGTCAGTACGACCGCGCCGCCGCGCACGTCGATGTCGAAGGTCGTGACGACCGTGCGATGAGGGCCGATCTCGTTGCGCAGGATGCGGTTCGCGCCGAGCGAGACGATGTCGGGCATGACCCACGTGCGCCCCGGAAGGTCGAAGTGCCTCACCGCCAGGGCCTCGCCCGCGACCGTGCGGTTCTCGATGCGGAACGGCACGTCGTGCTCCCACCCGGCGAACGCGACTCCGAGAGACTCCGCGATGCGGAACACGGGCCAGAGCCAGCGATGACGGGATCCCGCGGTCGTGAAGACCCCGGTGCCGACACCGACGTGGCCTTCGGGGATCGTGCGGAAGTACCAGGCGGTCTTCGGGTGGAGTTCCGAGATGCGGTCGCCGAGCGCGCGCTCGTAGGGCGAACGTCGATCCGTGCCTGGTGCTGTCACGCCTTCACCCTATCGAGCGGTCGGCCGCAGCAGCCGGTCGAGCAGCGCGAGCGCCTCGTGCTGCGGGGCGGTGTCATCGAGCAGCCACTGCGTCTGCAGGCCGTCGGAGGCGGCGACCACCAGGGCGGCGACGGCCTCGGCATCCACGTCCTCCCGCATGCGTCCGGTGCTCTGCTGCTCCCGCACGACCGCGGCCATGTCCGCTCGCAACCGCGCGAATCGGGTCGTCGCGAACTCGCGGGCGGCCGGGTGCCCTTCTTCGAGAGCGGCGGCGACCAGCATCGAATACAGCTGCACGAGACCGGGGACCTCGCGGTTGGTGCGCGCGGACTCGATCATCCGCTCGACGGGGGTCGCATCCGGCTGAAAAGCGTCGGGATGCTGGCGCTCTGGTGCCGTGCTCTCCTGGTAGACCGCGACGAGCAGCTCTTCGAGCGACCCGAAGTAGTGCGTGAGGGCTGAGTGGGTGACGCCGACGGCGCTCGCGATGGAGCGCAGGCTCGTGCGGTCGGCCCCGCGCTCGGCGAAGACCTCGATGGCGCGATCGAGGATCTCCTGGCGACGGGCGATGCCCTTCGCATACGCACCGCGTTGCCGTGGGCGATCCTGATCGTCGGTCATGGTGAGAGTGTAACGACATGAAAACTTCCGCGCGGAGGTATTTGGTGATAGCGTGCTCGGACAGACGGGCGAAGACGGCCCGCACGTCACCGACGACCGAAGGAGACCCCGTGGCGATTCAGACTTCCATCCAGCTGTTCACGATCAAGGATCAGCTCGAGACCGACCTCGAGGGCTCACTGAAAGAGGTCGCCGCGCGAGGCTTCACGGCCGTCGAGCCCTATGACTTCGTGCGCCGTGCGCAGCCGCTCGCCGATGCGCTGGCCGACGCGGGTCTCACCGCGCCCTCGGGTCACGCGTTCCTCGCCTCCGAGTCGTTCGTGAACCCGGACGGCAGCGGCACCACGCTTCCCGTGCCCTCGCCCGCTGAGGTGTTCGCCGCCGCGAAGGTGCTCGGCATGGACACGGTCATCGACCCGTACACCGAGCCCGCGCGCTGGGAGACGGTCGAGCAGATCGAGGAGACCGCACGTCTGCTCAACGAGGCGGCCGCCGTGGGTGCCACCGTCGACGTGCGCGTCGGCTATCACAACCACGCCCACGAACTCGAGGCCGTCTTCGACGGAGTCACCGGACTCGAGGTGCTCGCGGGCCTGCTCGACGAGCGCGTCGTGCTCGAGGTCGACCTGTACTGGGTCGCCCGCGGCGGCGTCGACCCGGTCGCACTTCTGCAGCGTCTGGGCGACCGGGTCATCGCCGTGCACGCCAAGGACGGCACGCTCGATCCCGCGCTGCTGAGCGCCTACCCGCCCGCCGACCAGGTCGCGGCAGGAGAAGGCGTGGTCCCGCTGGTCGAGGCCATCGCCGCGGCCCCGGCACTCGAGCTCGCGATCGTGGAGTTCGACCACTTCGACGGTGACCTCTGGGACGCCATCGAGCGCAGCCGCGTCTACCTCGACGAGAAGGTGGCCGGCTGATGGCGATCGGCAACGGGCCCGTCGGCGTCGGCATCATCGGCGCGGGCAACATCAGCGACCAGTACCTGACGAACCTGACCACGTTCCCCGACGTGCGGGTGCTCGCCATCGGCGACCTGCTCGAGGAGCGCGCGAGGGCGCAGGCAGAGAAGTACGGCGTCCCGCGGGCGGGCGGCGTCGAGCTCGTGCTGAACGACCCCGAGATCGACATCGTGGTGAACCTGACGATCCCCGCGGTGCATGTCGAGGTGTCCGAGGCGATCCTCGCCGCAGGCAAGCACGTGTGGACCGAGAAGCCGATCGGCGTCAGCCGCGATGAGTCGCTGCGCCTGCTGCAGAAGGCGGATGCCGCGGGGCTGCGCGTCGGCGTCGCGCCAGACACGGTCCTCGGGCCGGGCGTGCAGACGGCGAAGCGCGCCATCGCCCGGGGTGACATCGGTCGTCCGCTGTTCGCCCAGACCACGTTCCAATGGCAGGGGCCGGAGATCTTCCACCCGAACCCCGCGTTCCTGTACGCCAAGGGCGCGGGGCCGCTGCTCGACATGGGGCCGTACTACGTCTCGGCTCTCGTGCACGTGTTCGGACCGGTCGCCGCCGTCGCCGCGCTCGGTCTCCAGGGCAGCCCGACCCGCACCGTGCAGGTCGGCGAGCTCGCCGGTCAGGAGTTCCCCGTCGAGATCCCGTCGACGCTGAGCGTGCTGATGGACTTCGAGCAGGGTGGACAGGCGCAGAGCCTGTACAGCACCGACTCGCCGCTGCTGCGCACGGGCATCGTCGAGATCACCGGCACCGAGGGGACGATCGTGATCCCCGACCCGAACACCTTCGGAGGCGAGATCACCATCACCCGGCCGCTGACGCAGGCCTTCGTGCCGCCGGCGCCCATGACGCAGGAGGTCGTCGACGTGGTCCAGGAGGGCGTGCTCTCGGGTCGCGGCGTCGGTCTGCTCGACATGGCGCGTTCGATCGCCGCCGACCGCCCGCATGTCGCGACCGGTGAGTTCGGCTACCACGTGCTCGACACCCTGCTGTCGATCGAAGAGGCCGCCGAATCGCGCAGCTTCGTGCAGGTCGCGAGCACGATCGACGAGGTCGGCTCACTCGACGCCGACTTCGACCCGTTCGAGGCGACGCTCTGAGATCGGCCGATGTGGTGACGAGGGCGCGGTCAGCGCGCCTTCGTCACCACATAGCGGTCGACGCTCGCGGGTGAGAGCACCTCGCGGGCGACCATGATCGCGGCCCCGAGCACGGCGGCCCTGTCGCCCGCCTGCGACTGCACGATGGCCAGATGCTGGGTCGCCAGCGGGATGGACCGTCTGTAGACGACCTCGCGCACCCCGGCGAGCAGGTGCTCGCCGGCCCTGGCGATGCTGCCGCCGAGCACGATGATCGACGGATTGAGCAGATTGACCACCGTCGCCAGGACCTCGCCCACATCGCGTCCCGCCTGCCGTGTCGCCTCGATGGCTGCGGCATTGCCGGAGCGCACCAGCTCGATCACATCGGCCGGGCTGTGCGCCTCGTGCCCCGCGCCGCGCAGCGCCGTCGCGAGGGCCGACCCGCTCGCGAGCGCCTCGAGGTCGCGCTCGTCGCCGGGTTCCCTGGTGGACCCGGCCACTCTCGGCACCTGGACATGCCCCATGTCGCCGGCTGAGCCCTGCGCCCCCCGTTGCAGCTGCCCGCCGGCGATGATGCCGGCTCCGATGCCGGTCGAGACCTTCACGAAGATCAGGTCGTCGACGTGCGGCCACATCGTCGCGTGCTCGCCGAGGGCGAGGATGTTCACGTCGTTGTCGACCAGCACCGGCACGTCGAACGTGCGCTGCACGTAGCCGGGGACGTCGAAGCGGTCCCAGCCGGGCATGATCGGAGGGTTGGTCGGCCGACCCGTCGAGTGCTCGACGGGCCCGGGCACGCCGATCCCGATGCCGAGCAGCGGGATGCCTACGGCCGCCGGAGTCTCGAGCAGGGTCGCCCCGTCGGCGAGGATCACGTCGAGCAGATTGTCCGGTCCGTCGGCGATGTCGATCGTGCGTGTGCGCGAATCGAGGATCACGCCGGCGAGATCCGCGACGGCGATCGTGGCATGGGTGGCGCCGAGGTCGACGGCGAGCACGACTCCGGCGCGGGAATTGAAGGCCAGCCGCGCCGGCGGACGCCCGCCGGTCGAGACGGCCTCGCCCGCAGGGCGAAGGAGGTCCGCGGCGAGCAGGGCGTCGACGCGCAGCGCGACGGTCGAACGGGCGAGGCCGGTGATGGCTGCGAGCTCGGCCTTGGTGCGAGCGGTGCCGTCGCGAAGGATCTGGAAGATCTCGCCGGCGCCGGGGTTCGCTGCCGCGGCGGTGCGGAGTGCGTCGACCATTGCGTCAGTAAACCACAGACTTGGAACAGGGCTCGATCGACTTCCGATTCGTTACAAAGAACTTTTGACGGAGGTCTAGCAAAAGTCGGAGCGCCTGTGTCAGACTCACCCGCATGACAACGGATGTCACTGACACCGGTCTCGGGACGATCCGAGCCGGCATCCTCGGCGGGGGATTCATGGCACGCGTGCATCGCACCGCGGCCAGGGACGCGGGCGGCGAGCTCCGCGCCGTCGCCACCCGCTCCGCCTCGGGCGGACGACTGGCCGCAGACGAACTGGGTGCCGCGCGCGCCGAGGTCGATGCCGCCGCGCTCCTCGACGCCGACGACATCGACGTCGTGCACATCTGCACCCCCAACGCCACACACGCCGCACTGGCACTCCGAGCGCTCGAGTCCGGCAAGCACGTCATCTGCGAGAAGCCCCTGGCCACGAACGCCGCAGACGCCCGCAGGCTCGCCGAGACCGCGGCGTCGCGAGGGCGGGTCGGCGCGGTTCCCTTCGTCTACCGCTACCACCCGATGGTGCGCGAGGCGCGTGCCCGCGTCGCCAGGGGAGACATCGGCGAGCTTCTCACGCTCGACTGCTCGTATCTGCAGGACTGGATGCTGCATCCCACCGACGACGACTGGCGGGTGCGCTCGGCATCCGGCGGGTCGTCCCGGGCGTTCGCCGACATCGGTTCGCATCTGTGCGACCTCATCGAGTTCGTGATCGGCCAGCGCATCAGCGCGCTGAGCGCGCGCACCCGCAGGGTGTTCGACGAGCGAGCGGGCCAGGCGGTCGACACCGAGGACATCGTCGCGATCCTCGTCGAGACGGAGTCCGGTGCCCTCGGCACGCTGCTCATCTCGCAGATGGCGGCCGGACGCAAGAACGCTCTGACGCTCGAGCTGCACGGATCCAGGCAGACACTCCGCTTCGAGCAGGAGCGGCCGGAGGAGCTGTGGATCGGCATGCGCGACGAGTCACGACTGCTGCTGCGCGATCCCGCCACGGCCGCGCCCGAATCGGCCCGCCTGCAGCGGGTGCCCTCGGGGCACGCGATGGGCTACCAGGATGCCTTCAACGGCTTCATCGCCGACGTGTACGCGGCGATCGGCGGTGCGAACCCCGAGGGGCTGCCGACGTTCGAAGACGGGTTCCGCTCGGCCGTGCTGACCGAGGCGGTCCTCGCCTCCGCGGCCGCTGACGGACGATGGACGGAGGTGGCGGCATGACCGCGACGATCACCCAGCCGGTGCTCGAGGTGTCGGGCATCCGCAAGTCGTTCTTCGGCGTCGAGGTGCTGAAGGGCATCGACTTCGACGTGCGTCCGGGTGAGGTGCACGGCCTCGTCGGCGAGAACGGCGCAGGCAAGTCGACTCTCATGAAGATCATCGCCGGGGTGCAACCCGCCGACGACGGCGTCGTGCGGTACCGCGGCGGAGAGGTGCGGTACGCGCACCCTCGACAGGCGATGGACGACGGCATCGTGACCGTCTTCCAGGAGTTCACCCTGCTGCCAGAGCGCACGGTCGCGCAGAACGTCTACCTCGGACGCGAGCCCCGCCGTGCCGGCTTCGTGGATCAGAAGGCGATGGTCCGCCGCACCGGCGAGCTGCTCGCCGATCTCGGTGTCTCGTTCATCGACCCCCAGGCGCGGGTCGGGTCGCTGACGGTCGCGGAGCAGCAGATCGTCGAGATCGTCAAGGCGCTCTCGTTCGAGGCGCAGGTCATCTCGATGGATGAGCCGACCGCCGCACTCAGCGATCGCGAGGTCGAGCTGCTCTACGCCATCATCCGTCGGCTCACCTCGCGCGGGGTGGCGGTGATCTACGTCTCGCACCGGCTGAAGGAGATCTTCGACCTGTGCGACCGCATCACGATTCTCAAGGACGGCGCTCTCGTGTCGACCGACGAGACGGGCGCGCTGACGACCGAGGAGCTCGTGCGCCGCATGGTCGGCCGCTCGATCCAGTCGTACTACCCGGATGCCGTGGCGGGCACGGTCGTGGGGGAGCCGCGTCTCGAGCTCGACGGCTGCGGCAACGCCTTCGTCGACGGGGTGTCGCTGACCCTGCGCGCGGGGGAGATCGTCGGACTCGCGGGACTCCAGGGCTCCGGGCGCACCGAACTGGTCGAAGGCATCTTCGGGATCGACCCGTTCGTGCGGGGCTCGATGCGGGTCGACGGCTCACCGGCGCGCATCACGAGCGCCAGGGCGGCAGTGCGCGCCGGGTTCGCGCTCGTCTCGGAGGACCGCAAGGCCCAGGGGCTCGCGCTGGGGCAGTCGGTGCTCGACAACGCCCTGCTCGTGACCCGCAGCGTCTTCGCTGCTCGCACCGCCTCGTCCAGGCGGGAGGTGCCCGGAGTGCTCAGCTCCCTGGAGATCAGCTCGAGGGGCGTCGACCAGGAGGTGCGGTTCCTCTCCGGCGGCAACCAGCAGAAGGTCGTCCTCGCCAAGTGGCTGCTCACCCAGCCGCAGATCGTGCTCTTCGACGAGCCGACCCGCGGCATCGACGTCGGTGCGAAGTACGCGGTGTACCAGCTCATGCGCGAGCTGGCGGCTCAGGGCAAGGCGGTGCTGATGGTGTCGAGCGAGCTGCCCGAGGTGATCGGCATGAGCGATCGGATCCTCGTGATGCACGACGGCGAGCTCGTCGCCGAGCTGCCCGCAGGGTCGGCCGAGCATGAGATCCTCGGCGCGGCCACGGGCGCCACCATCGACGGAGGTGCACGATGAAGCGGCTTCGGATCGACTCGACGGTCATCGTCCTCGGCATCCTGATCCTGACCCTCATCGTCGGCGCCATCCTCGTCGGCACCGTGGGGCGCAACTTCTTCAGCCCCGGGAACATCCGCGACATCCTCACCGGCATGAGCGTGCTCGGACTCGTCGCGATCGGCCAGACCCTGGTGGTGCTCGGAGCATCGCTCGATCTGTCGGTGACCTACGTCGTGAGTCTCTCGAGCCTGCTGGCTGCGACGATCATGAACGGGAACCCCTCGAACGTGCCGGCGGCCGTCGCCGTCACCCTGCTCGTCTGCGCAGGCATCGGCCTGGTCAACGGCCTGATCGTCACCGTGCTCAAGGTCAACGGCTTCATCGCCACCCTCGGCGTGGGGCTCGTTCTGCAGGGCATCCTCAACACCAACTTCGAGGGCTCGGCAGGCAGCGTGCCCTGGGAGTTCCAGCTCATCGGCGCCACCGGCGTCGGGCCCGTTCCCGTCTCGACGATCATCATGATCGCGCTCGCCGTGCTCGTCTGGTTCCTGCTCAACCGCACCCGCACCGGCGCCCATCTGTACGCGGTCGGCGGCGACCCGGAGATCGCCCGCCTGTCCGGTGTGCGCACCAAGCCGCCGCTGATCGCCGCGCACGTGCTGTGCTCGGTGTTCGCAGGGCTCGCCGGTCTGCTGCTCGCCAGCCGTCTCGGCGTCGGCAGCCCCACCGTCGGCCAGCAGGGCGGCTACGCGCTGCTGTCGATCGCCGCGGTCGTGCTCGGCGGCACGCTGCTGCTGGGCGGACGCGGCTCGATCTGGGGAGCGATCGGCGGCGTCGCGATCCTCGCGGTCGTCGACAACGTCATGAGCGTCATGCAGGTCAACCCGTTCCTGAAGGACGTCGTCCGCGGCGTCGTGATCGTCGCCGCGGTGGCGGTCTACAGCCGGCGCTCGATCGTCAGCCGCCGCCCGCGCTTCGGAGCAGGCGGCACGAGAACCGGGGGAGACGACGCCGCGAAGGCGGCCGAGTCCGAGATGGCGGCCGCCGCATCGGAGCTCGCCGATACGAACCCCGTGGCGGAAGGAGGACGCGCATGAACTCGCTGCGCACACTCGTGAGCCCTCGGGGCGCGGTGTTCCTGCTGCTCGTGATCCTGCTCGTGGCGGTCATGATCCTCAACCCGAGCTTCGCCGAGCCGGGCCAGGTCATGAGGTTCATCCAGCGCGTCGCCCCGATCGCGATCGTCGCCATCGGTCAGTACTTCGTCATCATCGCGGGCGAGTTCGACCTGTCGCAGGGCTCGCTGATCACGGCCCAGGTGATCATCGCCGGCAACCTCGTCGGGCAGGACGACTCGCGCACGATCCCCGTGCTGCTGCTCATGATCGTCTTCGGAGTGGTCGTCGGACTCGTCAACGGGGTCATCACGACGCTGCTCAAGGTGCCCTCCTTCATCGTCACGCTCGGCATGATGCTCGCCCTTCTCGGCGGCGTCATGTGGTGGACGGGCGGAGCGGCCACGGGAAACCCGGCAGACAGCTTCCGCGAGATCGGCCGCGGCGGCATCCGCGATGTGCCGCTTCTCGAGTTCATCCCGTGGGCGGTGTTCATCCTCATCGGCTGGCTCGCCCTCGGCATCTGGATCACCAAGCGCCCGCTCGGCAAGCTGCTCATCGCGGTGGGCGACAACGCCACGGCGGTCGACTTCGCCGGTGCGCGCAGCGCCTGGGTCACCACCCGCGCCTTCGTGATCTCGTCGCTGTCGGCGACGCTCTCGGCCGTGCTCCTCGTGGGATACGCCGGGGTGCACCCCTCGGTGGGCCGCGGCTACGAATTCGTCGCGATCACGGCCGTCGTCCTCGGTGGCGTCGTGCTGGGCGGCGGTCGAGGCTGGATCGTCGCGGCGGCTGCCGGTGCCTTCGCTCTCGAGGCTCTCTTCATGCTGCTGAACATCGCCGGTGTCCCGTCGACGCTGCGAGACGCCGTGCAGGGCGTCATCATCATCGCCGCCGTCGCCTACTCCGCCGTGGCCTTCCGCGCACGGCGCAAGCGAGGCCCGCAGACCTCTCTCGATCTCTCGACCGCAGAACCCGCACAGACCGCAGAACCCGCAACAACCAGCACCATCCACACAGAAACCAGAGGAGATTAGCAATGCGACGATCAATGAAGATCGCCACCGCAGGGGTGGCTCTCTTCGGCCTCATCGCGCTCGCCGGGTGTACGACAGACCCGTCCGTGGCGCCGGCGGAGTCGGAGAACCCGGAGGAGTCGGCGGAGACCACCGAGTGGTTCGACCAGGAGCTCTTCGACAAGCAGATGGAGGAGCGGGGCGTCGAGCCCCAGGGCCCGGCGGACGAGCCGTACCTCCAGCACATCAACGCCGAGATGGTCGACACCTCGGAGTTCGCGAGCGAAGGGGCCAAGAAGGCCTGCTTCGCGAACGCCTCGATCTCGAACCCGTGGCGGCAGACGGGCTGGATCACGATGAACGAGCAGCTGAAGTCTCTGCAGGAGGCCGGCGCGATCAGCGAGATGGAGACCCGCGACGCGCAGGACTCCGATGACACGCAGATCGCCGACATCGACTACTTCATCTCGGAGGGCGACTGCGACGTCTTCCTCATCTCGCCCAACAGCACCGCGGCGATGACCCCGGCCGTCGAGCGGGCATGCGAGACCGGCAAGCCGGTGATCGTGTTCGACCGCGGCGTCGACACCGACTGCCCCGTCACGTTCATCCACCCGATCGGCGGATTCGCGTGGGGCATCGACACCGCCGAGTTCCTCATCGACAACCTCGAAGAGGGCGACAAGGTCGTGGCGCTCCGCATCCTCCCCGGCGTCGACGTGCTCGAGCACCGGTGGGCCGCGGCGGAGAAGCTCTTCGACGAGGCGGGTATCGAGGCGGTGGACTACTTCACAGGCGCGGACCCGGCAGAGATCAAGAGCATCATCAGCGACGAGCTCGCCAAGGGCGATGTCCAGGGCGTCTGGATGGATGCCGGTGACGGCGCTGTCGCCGCGATCGAGGCCTTCGAGGACGCCGGCGCCGATTACCCGGTGATGACCGGAGAAGACGAGATGAGCTTCCTCCGCAAGTGGAAGGACACGGGTCTCACCGGTCTCGCACCGGTCTACTCGAACTTCCAATGGCGCACGCCCCTGCTCGCCGCGCAGATGATCTTCGCGGGTGAAGAGGTGCCGAAGGAGTGGGTACTGCCGCAGAAGCCGATCACCGAGGGAGAGCTCGACGACTACCTCGCCGCCAACGAGGGCATGCCTGACGGGCACTACGCGAAGTTCGGCGGGGAGAACCTCCCCGGCTACCCGACGGTGTGGCAGGAACGTCAGATCCCGTAACCCTCTGTGATGCTCCCGCCCTTCCCTCCGCGTCCCGCGGATGGGAGGGTGGGAGCACTCGCGTCATCCCCGAAGGAGCAGGATGCCTCGCACGATCGCCGTCAACACGTGGGTGTGGACGTCTCCGCTCACCGACGCGACGCTCGTACCGCTCGCGCGCAGGGCCGCCGCCATGGGGTATCAGGCGCTCGAACTGCCGCTCGAGAGCATCGGGGACTGGGATCCGGCGCGATCCCGCGACGTGCTCGACGAGCTCGGCCTCGGCGCCATCGTCATCGGAGCCATGGGGCCGGGGCGCTCGCTGCTCGCGCAGGCGGGCGACGTCGGCGCGACCCAGGACTACCTGCGAGCGTGCATCGCCGCAGCGGCGATGCTCGGCTCCGCCGTGGTCGCCGGCCCCTTCTACGCACCCACGGGCGCGACCTGGCGGATGTCGGCGGATGAACGCGCTCAGATGGTGCGGGAGCTGCGCGAGAACCTCGAACCGCTGGCATCGGATGCCGCCGATGCCGGGGTCACCCTCGCCATCGAGCCGCTCAACCGCTATGAGACCAGCGTGCTCAACACCGTCGAGCAGAGCCTCGACGCGCTCGCGCCGTTGCTCGGTGCGGGCGTGGGGCTCGCTCTCGACACCTATCACCTGAACATCGAGGAGAAGAAGCCGACGCAGGCCATCCGTGCGGCGGGGTCGGCGATCGCCCACGTGCAGGTGTGCGGCAGCGATCGGGGAGCGGTCGGCGACGATCACACCGATTGGCCGGAGATCCTGCGAGCCCTCGACGACGCGGGGTATCGGGGCCCGCTCGGGCTCGAGAGCTTCACGGGTGAGAACGCGACGATCGCGGTCGCCGCGTCCGTGTGGCGACCACTCGCGGAGAGTCAGGACGAACTCGCCGCACGCAGCATCCAGGCGCTGAGAGTGCTCGGCGCCTGAAACCGTCACGCGATACGAAGGAGTGTCCATGACCACGCACCCGGTCACCCTGTTCACCGGCCAATGGGCAGATCTGCCCTTCGAGGAGGTCGCGCGCCTCGCGGCGAAGTGGGGGTACGACGGCCTCGAGGTCGCCGCCTCGGGCGATCACCTCGACCTGCGGCGGGCCGATGAGGATGACGCGTACGTCGCCTCGCGCCTCGAGATCCTCGACCGACACGGACTGCAGATCTTCGCGATCTCGAATCATCTCGCGGGGCAGGCGGTGTGCGACGCGCCCATCGACTTCCGCCACCGGGCGATCCTGCGCGACTACGTGTGGGGAGACGGGGAGGCGGAGGGCGTGCGCGGCCGCGCGGCGGAGGACATGAGACGCGCGGCTCGAGTGGCGCGCAAGCTCGGCGTCGACACCGTCGTGGGGTTCACCGGCTCGTCGATCTGGCCGTATCTGGCGATGTTCCCGCCGGTGCCGGCATCCGTCATCGAGGCCGGTTTCGACGACTTCGCCGCCCGCTGGAACCCGATCCTCGACGTGTTCGACGGCGAGGGCGTGCGCTTCGCGCACGAGGTGCATCCGGGCGAGATCGCCTATGACTACTGGTCGTCGGTGCGGGCGTTGGATGCGATCGACCACCGCGAGGCGTTCGGGTTCAACTGGGACCCGTCGCACATGATGTGGCAGAACATCGACCCGGTCGGGTTCATCGTCGACTTCGCCGACCGGATCTATCACGTCGACTGCAAGGACACCCGGATGCGGCCGCACAACGGGCGTGCGGGAGTGCTCGGCTCGCACCTGCCATGGGGGGATCCCCGGCGCGGGTGGGACTTCGTCTCGACGGGTCACGGCGACGTGCCATGGGAGGACTCGTTCCGCGCGCTGGGCGCGATCGGCTATGAGGGTCCCATCTCGATCGAGTGGGAGGATGCCGGAATGGACCGCCTGCACGGGGCTCCGCAGGCGCTCGCCTACGTGCGGTCGCTGCTGTGGCCCGTGCCCACCGCGTCCTTCGACGCCGCCTTCAGCAACCAGACGACCGGAGACACCGCATGACCATCCAGCACACCGTCGTCTTCCGCCTCGTGCACGAGGCGGGCAGCCCCGAGGAGCGCGAGTTCCTCGCCACCGCCAGAGCCGTGCTCACGTCGATCCCCGGGGTCGAGGACTTCGCGATCCGTCGCCAGGTGAGCCCGAAGAGCGACCTGGAGCACCAGTTCTCGATGGTGTTCCACGACCGAGCGGCGTACCGCGCCTACGACGCGCACCCTGCGCACACCGCGTTCGTGTCGGAGCGCTGGGTGCCCGAGGTCGCCGCCTTCCAGGAATACGACTTCGAGGAGTGATCGTCCGGTGGCGTGACAGGCCGGTCGAGTCGTGCGGGGTCAGGCCGAGTCGCGCAGCTTCACGAGACGCTCGTGCCCGGTCTCCTCGAGCTCTGCGATGCTCTCGCGCGACTTGAGGAAGTCCGAGAACGACCGGTAGCCGAGGGCCTTCTCGCTGAAGGAGGGGTCCATGCGGCGCATGTGCGTCTTCACGGCCGAGCTGTGCAGCCATTCGTCGGCGTCGGCCTTGTCATGCCCGAGACGCAGCGCGCGATGCAGCAGCTCTGTCGCCTCGCCCTGCTCCGTACCCTCGGCGTGTTCGTCGACCTTGGCCGGAGTCGCGCTCGCAGCCGTGGTGGCGGCTGCCTGGGCCTTGGCCTTGGCGGTCTTGGCAGGCTGCCTCGTCCTCGTCTTCGCGGCAGGCTCTGCGGCCGGTTCGACGGCGGGTTCGACTGTGGCTTCCGGCACCGCGACGACGGTGGCCGGAGCGGTCTTGCTCGGGCGCACCACTCCGGGCAGCGAGTCGTATGCCTCGAACTCATCGCACGCCGCGGCGAGCGACTTGGCCGTGGACCCCGCGACGCCGACGCCGATGACGTAGCGGCCGAGGCGCTTGCAGCGCTGCGCGAGGGGGACGTAGTCGCTGTCGCCGGCGACGATCACGACGTGCGTGAGGTCGGGCAGACGGAACATGTCCTCCACGGCGTCGACGGCGAGGCGGATATCAGCGCCGTTCTTCGCATAGGCGGCGGCCGGGAAGAGCTGCACGAGATCGACGGCGCGGGCCACGAGCTGCGAGCGGTACACGGCATTCACCGGCGACGACCAGTCGGCGTAGGCACGCGTGAGCACGAGTGTGCCGAAGGACGCCGCGTAGTCGATGATCGCCCCGACCTCGATCATGGCGCGGGAGAGCCGCTCGGTGACCTCGGGATCGGTCGGGTTCTCGGTGATGCGCTGACGGTCTTTGCCGTAGGCGTTGCGTCCGTGCACGCGGTCGTACCAGGAGATGACGATGTTGTCGAAGTCGAGATAGACGGCGACACGGGCGTCGTTGGCTTCAGCCATGGTTGACTCCTTCGCGCGGGTAGCGCACCCCGATCTGGGCGCGGATGTCGTCGAGCGTTCCCATGATCGCGACACTCTCGGCGATCGGCAGGATGTCGCCCTCGAGCACGCCGTCGGCGACGAGGCGCTCGGCCGCATGCGCCTGATACTGCATGCCGCGGCCGGCCACCTCGGACACGTACTCCTCGACGACCGTGCCGTCGGGGAGCACGACGCGGAAGGTCGTCGGGGTGTACCAGACGCGATCGATGTCGATGCGGGCCTTCGTGCCGACGATGCTCGCGGCGTTCGGGCCGGCGGCTCGCGACGAGGAGAGAGTGGTCGAGATCGCGCCGCCCTCGTGGGTCATGACGGTGGCGACCTCGGCATCCGCTCCGGTCTCGATGAGCCGGGCCACGGCATGGATGGCGGTCGGGGCGCCCAGGACGTCCCACACGAACGAGATCGGGTAGATCCCGAGGTCGAGCAGTGCACCGCCGCCGAGCTCGAGAGCGTTCAGGCGGTGGGTGGGGTCGTCCGGCAGAAGCTGGGTGTGGTCGGCGGTGACGGCGCGGATCTCTCCGAGCGTTCCGTCGGCGATGATCTCGCGGATGCGCACCATGTGCGGCAGATACCGCGTCCACATGGCCTCCATCGCCAGCAGCCCGCGTTCGGCGGCGAGGCGCTGCAGGTCTTCGGCCTCGCCCCGGTTGAGGGTGAAGGCCTTCTCGACCAGCACGTGCTTGCCGGCCTCGAGCGCGAGGCGGGCGTTCTCGTGGTGCAGCGGGTGCGGCGTGGAGACGTAGATGATGTCGACGTCCGGGTCGGCGACGAGGGCCTCGTACGTGGGGTGCGCGCGGGGGATGTCGAAGCGGGCCGCGAACGCGTCGGCCGACTCCTGCGAGCGCGAGCCGACAGCGACGAGGTCGAGCCCTGCCGTGCGCAGATCGGATGCGAACGCGCCGGCGATGCCGCCGGTCGCGAGGATTCCCCAACGAAGACCAGTCATGGTCTCAGCGTAGAGGGTCGCACCGACAGCTGGATCGCCGCGAGGATGTGTCGGCGTATTGCGCTGCGTGTCTCCGAGCTTCCCCGGCGATTGGCGGCCGCCCACGGCGCTCGTACTTTCGGGGGCATGACCGAACCCCTCATCATCGGCGCCATGGTGCGCACTCTCGGCGCCTATCCGTCGGGTTGGCGTCAGCCAGGAGCGCACCGGGATCCCTCGTCGGATGCCGACATCCTCCGTCACATCGCGCGCGAGGGTGAGGACGCCGGGCTCGACTACCTGTTCTTCGGCGACTGGCTGGCCACCGGGCCCGACCTCGAGTTCCGCGACCCGTATCTGCTGGCGCGCATAGACCCGGTGAGTGCGGTGCTGTTCCTCGCCGGCGTCACGTCGCGCATCGGCCTCATCGCCACCGTGAACACGACCTACGCCGACCCCTACGCGACCGCTCGCTCGCTCGCCTCCCTCGACGTGCTGACCCGTGGACGCGCCGGCATCAACCTCGTCACCGGCGCCGAGCCTCGCGCCGCGGGCAACCACGGCCGAGACGCGCACGCCGACAACGAGACCCGATACGACCGCGCCGAGGAGTTCGTCGCGGCGCTGCGACGCCTGTGGGACTCGTGGAGTGACGACGCCTGGATCGCGGATGCCGAGCGCGGCGTGCTGATCGACCCGGACGGCCTCCGTGGCGCCGACCTGGACGGGGAGCATCTGCGGGTCTCCGGTCCGTTGAACGTGGCCAGGCCGCCGCAGGGGCAGATCCCGATCGTGCACGCGGGGACGTCTGCTCGGTCGCGTGTGCTCGCGGCCACCGAGGCAGACCTGGCACTGATCGCGGCCCCGAACCTCGCGGATGCGATCGCCACCCGGCGTGACCTGCGCGACATCGCAGCCGCCGCCGGGCGCTCGCCCGAGGCGCTCGCGGTGATCGCTCCCGTGCTTCCCGTCGTCGCCGACTCGGATGCCGAGGCGCACCGCATCGTCGAACGGTTGCTCGCCCTCGTGCCGCTCGCCGAAGGGCATCAGCCGTCGCGCGCGGCCTTCCCGACGAACCGATCGGTCGCGGCACTGGCCGACGCGCTCGGGGTGGCACCGGACGACCGGCTGCGCGCGGCCGGTTTCGACGACGAGGTATCAGCGGACGATGCGCGGCGACTGGGCGACGCCGGCGCCGCGCTGATCGACCGGCTCGCCCGCATCGCGGGACTGCACGTCGAGGGGCAGGGCAGCTCGCACGCGCTCACCTGGCGCCATCTGGTGGCGGCGCACGCCGTGCCCGCAGCCTTCGTGGTCGGCGATGCCTCCACGATCGCCGATCACTTCGAGACCTGGCGCGACGAGGGTGCGGCGGACGGCTTCAACGTGCTGTCGGCCTTCCAGCCCGCGCAGTTCGAGGCGTTCACGCGCCTTGCGGGGCCAGAGCTGCGTCGCCGTGGCCTGCTCAGGCGCGCGGACGAGGGCAGCACCGGCACCTTGCGCGACCGTCTCGGTGTCGGCCGACGAGACGCAGCCTCGTCCGCGCTCGCCACCCGGTGACCCCCTGGATCATTACGCCGGATTGCGCCCGGTGACCTGTCATGACGCCTCATGACAGGTCACGTCCGCGCGTGACGACTCCATTCGCGGCGGGGCTCGGGGAGTCCCTAGCGTGACCATCACCCGCACATCACGAACCACAGCATCCCTTCCCAGGAGGACCGCATGACCCGCCGTCTCATCCGCGCAGCAGCAGTCGCGCTTCCGCTCGTCCTCGCCGCGAGCCTCGCGGCGTGCGCCTCGTCTCCGGCTCCCTCCGGCGAGTCGGACGCCGGCGGCGACCCGATCACCGGCGGCACGCTCACGTACCTCGAGCACCAGACGTTCACGAACCTGTATCCGCCGCAGGCGGGGTTCTATCCGAATGGCGGCGTGGTCAACAACATCACCGCCCGCCTCACCTGGCAGAACCCGGACTCGCTCGAGATCGAGCCGTGGATCGCGTCGGACTGGACCGTGAACGCCGACGCCACCGAGTACACGTTCAACCTGAAGCCGGATGTGACGTTCTCGGACGGCACCCCGGTGGATGCCGCAGCCGTGGCGAAGAACTTCGACACCTACGGCCTGGGCGATCCGGAGCGCGGACTCACCGTCTCGGAGGCGATCAACAACTACGCGTCGAGCGAGGTCGTCGACGACGACACCGTCACGTTCCGCTTCTCGGCCCCGGCCCCGGGGTTCCTGCAGGCGACCTCCACCATCAACTCCGGACTCCTCTCCTCCGACACGCTCGACGGCACGATCGAGGACTTCGGTGCGGGCAACGCCGAGGCCATCGTCGGCGCAGGGCCCTTCACGGTCACCGACGAGAAGCTGGGCACCGAGTTCACTCTGACCGCTCGCGAGGACTACGCGTGGGCACCCGAGAGTGCCGAGAACCAGGGGCGCCCCTACGTCGACGCCGTGCATGTCCTCGTGACGCCCGAGGACTCGGTGCGCATCGGCTCACTGCTCGCCGGTCAGGCGGACTACGTGCGCTACGTGCAGGCCTTCGACGAGGATCGTGTCGAGAGCGCGGGCTTCACGCTCTACGCGCCGCAGACCCGCGGAGTGAACAACTCCATCGCGCTGCGCCCCGAGAACCCGCTTCTGGCCGACATCAAGGTGCGTCAGGCCCTTGTCGCCGCCGTCGACGCTCAGGAGGTCGTCGACACCCTGTTCACCGAGAACTACCCGGTCGCGACTTCGGTGCTGTCGCAGGAGGCACTCGGCTACAAGGACGAGTCCGAGCACTACGCCTACGACCCGGAGAAGGCCGAGGAGCTGCTCGACGAGGCCGGATGGACGGAGGGATCCGACGGCATCCGCGAGAAGGACGGAGAGCGTCTGTCGATCACCGTCTACGAGGCCGCTCCGCAGCCGCTCTCGAAGCAGACGCTCGAACTCGTCGCCCAGCAGCTCGCGAAGGTCGGTGTGGAGCTCACGGTGAAGCCGGCGGATGCGGGTTCGTATGCCGAGGACACGCGTGACCCGCTGAAGACGGGGTTCTACCACTCGATGGTCGGACGCGCGGACTTCGACGTGATCAAGAGCCAGTACCACACGAAGAACCGCGACGTGCTGATCTCGAACGACGCCGAGCTCGACGCTCTGCTGGAGGCGGTCGCCTCGGAGCCGGACACCGCGAAGCGCGCCGAGGCCTCGCAGGCCGTGCAGGACTACATCGCCGAGCAGGCGTACGTCATCCCGCTGTTCGAGGAGCCGCAGGTCTACGGCACCGCGACCTATGTGCACGGCGTGGACTTCGAGTCGGTCGGTCGCCCCACCTTCTCGGGCGTCTGGCTCTCCGAGCACTGAGCCCGAGCGACACGGTGCATCGATGAACTTCGTCCTCCGACGGGCCGGGCAGGCCGCGATCGTCCTGATCGCGGCCTTCACGGCCACCTTCTTCCTGCTGCAGCTGCTGCCGGGCGACGCGATCCTGATCAAGTTCTCCGACCCCAGCCTCGGGCTGTCGCCGGAGCAGCTCGACGGGATCCGCGCCACGTACGGCACCGACCTGCCGTGGTGGCAGCAGTACCTGCATGCGGGGCTCGGGTTCCTCGGCGGCGACTTCGGCTTCTCGACGCAGTTCGGCACCCCGGTGCTGACGATGCTCGCCGAGGCGCTGCCGTCGACCCTGCTGCTCGCGTCGCTCGGACTCGTGGTGGCGCTGCTGATCGCGGTGCTCGTCGCAGGACTCTCCTCGCTCGCACCGTTCAGCTGGCTGCGCGACGGCATCCGCCAGGTGCCGGGTCTGTTCGTCGCCGTGCCGGTCTTCTGGCTCGGCATCCTGCTCATCCAGGTCTTCTCGTTCGGCCTCGGCTGGGTGCCGGTCGTCGGCGCCGACCCGGTCGCGGGGCTGATCCTGCCCGTGCTCACGCTCGCCGTGCCGATCTCCGCGCCACTCGCACAGGTGCTGGTGCGAGCGATCGACCAGGTGCAGGTGCAGCCCTTCATCACGGTGGTGCGCGCCAAGGGCGCACCGCCGTCGTGGGTCCTCACCCGCTCGGTGGCGCGCAACGCGGCGCTGCCGACGCTCACGATCGCCGGCGTGCTCTTCGGCGAACTGGTCGGGGGAGCGGTCGTCACCGAGACCGTGTTCGGCCGCACCGGCATCGGCAGGCTCACCGAGCAGGCGGTGTCCAACCAGGACATCCCCGTGCTGCAGGGCGTCGTGCTGCTGTCGGCGCTCGGCTTCGTTCTCATCAGCTTCGCCGTCGACCTCGTCACCCCGCTGATCGATCCCCGCCAGCGCGCCCTCTCGAAGACAGGAGTCTCGGCATGACCGTCGCAGCCATCGCCGCATCCGCCGACCCCGCCGTCGAGCCTCCGCAGCAGGATGCCACGGCATCCGTCCCGAGCAGCCGACCTCGGCGACTCGGGGCACGACAGTGGGATCTGTACCTCGCTGTCGCCGTGATCGCTCTCGCAGTGCTCTGGGCGGTGATCCCCGGGGCGTTCGCCCCGGGTGACCCGCTCACCGGCACCCCTGCAGACAAGCTGCTGCCGCCGAGCGCGGCGCACTGGTTCGGCACCGACACCCTGGGGCGCGACCTGTTCGGGCGCGTCGTGCACGGCGCCGTGCACTCGCTCTCCGGCGCCCTCATCGCCGTCACTCTCGGCCTCGCGCTGGGCACCATCCTCGGCGCGATCGCCGGAGCCATCGGCGGCGTCGTCGACGACATCCTGATGCGCGTGGTCGACGTGCTGCTGGCGATCCCCGGCCTCCTGCTGTCGCTCTCGGTGATCATCCTGCTCGGATTCGGCACGGTGAACGCGGCCATCGCCGTCGGTCTCGGCAGCGTCGCGGCGTTCGCCCGTCTGATGCGGTCGGAGGTCGCGCGGGTGCGTCGCAGCGAGTACGTCGAGGCGGCCTACGGCAGCGGTGGCACGTTCGTCACGGTGCTTCGCCGGCATGTGCTGCCGAACTCGCTCACCCCGATCGTGGCGCTCGCCGCATTGCAGTTCGGCACCGCGATCCTGGCGATCTCGACACTCGGCTTCCTCGGCTACGGGGCTCCGCCGCCCACCCCTGAATGGGGTCTGCTCATCGCCGAGGGTCGCAACTACACCGCCACCGCCTGGTGGCTGACCGCGCTGCCCGGTCTGGTCGTGGTCGCGGTCGTGCTCAGCGCCAACCGCATCTCGCACCGCATCGGAAGGAGATCACGATGACCGTTCTCGCCGTCGACGACCTCAGGGTCTCGTACGCCACCAGGGAGGGTCGGCGCGAGGTCGTGCACGGCGTCTCGTTCGAGATCGCCGAGGGGGAGGCGCTCGCGCTGGTGGGCGAGTCGGGGTCGGGCAAGTCCACCACCGCGCATGCCCTGCTCGGCCTGCTGCCGGCCGGCGGCAGGGTCGAGGGTGGTGCGGTGCGCCTCGGCGATCTCGACATCTCGGGCTGGTCGGATCGCGCGCTGCGCGGCATCCGCGGTCCTGAGATCGGTCTCGTCCCGCAGGACCCGGTGACCTCGCTCGATCCCGTGCGCACGATCGGCGCACAGGTCGAGGAGGTGCTGCGGCTGCACGGCCACCGCGACCGTCGGTCGCGCCGGGCGCGGGCGATCGAGCTGCTCGAGCGGGTCGGCATCGACGACCCCGATCTGCGCGTGCGCCAGTACCCGCACGAGCTCTCCGGGGGCATGCGCCAGCGCGTGCTCATCGCATCCGCGATCGCCCTGCGCCCCCGCCTGCTGATCGCCGACGAGCCGACCAGCGCACTGGATGCCACCGTGCAGCGCAAGGTGCTCGATCTGCTCGACGAGCTGCGCCGCGAGGAGGGCACGAGCATCCTGCTCGTCACCCACGATCTCGGAGTCGCCGCCGACCGCGCGCAGCGACTGGTGGTGCTCAAGGACGGGCGCATCGTCGAGCAGGGCGAGAGCGCGCAGGTGCTCGCAGCACCCTCAGACGGGTACACGAAGCAGCTGCTCGCCGACGCTCCGGCATTCACCACCGGTTTCCGTCGGCCGGAGGCACCGCCATTCCTGAGGGATGCTGCGGGGGTGGCCGCGGAGAACCCGTTCGCGATCACCGCGACCGGACTCGTGAAGGAGTTCGCGGTCGCCGGGCGTGAGCGCTTCCGCGCGGTCGACGACGTGTCGTTCCGGGTGCGCAGGGGAACGACGCACGCCCTGGTCGGGGAGTCGGGGTCGGGCAAGACCACGACCGCGCGACTGGTCACGCGGTTCCATCAGCCGGATGCCGGTGCGATCGAGATCGACGGAGAGGATGTGACCGAGCTGTCGGGGCAGCGCCTGCGCGCCCTGCGTCGCCGCATCCAGCTCGTCTATCAGAACCCGTTCGCGTCGTTGGACCCGCGGCAGCAGATCGTCGACATCGTCGCCGAGCCGCTGCAGAACTTCGGCGTCGGCTCGCGCGCCGAACGCAGGGAGCGCTCGCTGGCGCTGCTCGACAGGGTGTCGCTGCCGAGCGACGTCGCCCGACGCACGCCGGGCGAGCTCTCGGGCGGTCAGCGGCAGCGGGTGGCGATCGCGAGGGCGCTCGCCATCGACCCCGAGATCGTCGTGCTCGACGAGGCGGTCTCGGCCCTCGACGTGACGGTGCAGGCGCGCATCCTCGAACTGCTCACCTCGCTGCAGTCGGAACTCGGCCTGACCTACCTGTTCATCTCGCACGATCTCGCCGTCGTGCGCCGGATCAGCCACACGGTCTCGGTCATGCGCCGCGGGCACATCGTCGAGGAGGGCAACACCGAGGACCTCTTCCACGACCCTCAGCACGAGTACACCAGGGAACTGCTCGCAGCCGTCCCCGGACGAACGGAGCAGCCCGCATGACCGGACCCACGATCGCCTTCTTCACACGTCTGCTCGATGACGCGTCTCCTGCCGAGCGATACGCGCTCGCCACCGAGCAGATCCAGCACGCCGAGCGTCACGGCGTCGGACGTGCCTGGGTGGCGCAGCATCACTTCCGTGCGGCGGAGGGCGGGCTCCCTTCACCGCTCGTGTTCCTGGCGAACGTCGCCGCGCAGACGTCGCGCATCCGCCTGGGCACCGGCGTCGTCACGCTTCCGCTCGAAGATGCGGTGCGCGTCGCCGAGGATGCCGTCGTCGCCGATCTACTCTCGGGCGGACGCATCGATCTGGGGCTGGGAAGCGGAGGGACGCCGGCGTCGTTCATCCCGTTCGGCGAGGACGTGCGCGACAAGGCGCCGACCTACGACCGCAAGCTCCGACTTCTCCTCGACGCGCTCTCGGGGCGCGACATCGGCGCGGACAACACTCTCTATCCGGATGCCGGCAGCCTCGCCGACCGCATCTGGCAGGCCACGTTCTCGTCGCCAGGCGGTCACCGCGCCGGCATCCACGGACACGGCCTGCTGCTGTCGCGCACCCAGCCGCGGTCGACGGACGCGCTGCACGCCCCGCTCTCGGCGCTGCAGGATCCGATCATCGACGCGTATCTCGAGGCTCTGCCCGACGGCACCGCTCCGCGCATCACCGCCTCGCGCACTGTGTTCGTGGCGGACGACCGCGCCGAGGCTCTGCGCTTCGCGGAGGTCGGCCTGCGGCGTGCCGCCGAGGGCTTCCGTCGTCAGGGGCAGACGATCCCCGGCGACGACCTCGACGAGCTGATCGTCGCGCTCGACACCCACCTCGGCACCCCCGAGCAGGTCGCCGAGTCGCTCGCCTCCGACTCGACCCTGGCGAGAGCCACCGAGGTGGCATTCCAGGTCCACTCGGTCGATGCGCCGCACGAGCACGTGCTGCGCTCGATCGAGCTGTTCGCAGAGCAGGTGGCCCCTGCTCTCGGCTACACCCGCACCGACACCATCAAGGAGAAGGCATGACCACTGACATCGTCGATCAGATCGCGGGGGTGACGCCCGAGCTCGATGCGCTGCGGCGCCGTCGCCCCGTCACCAGGGAGCAGCTGCAGGCGAGCTTCGATGCGCTCTTCGCGCCGGTTTCGACGACGGAGGTGTCGCAGGCCGAGCGCGAGCTGATCGCCGCGTTCGCCACGCGCCTCGCCGGAGACGACGACGCCACAGCGACGTTCTACGCAGACCGGGCGCTGACGGCGGACCCGCAGCGCGTGGCGGTCGTGATCGCCGAGGCGACGGATGCCGCGGTCGCCGGGCCGTTCGGCTCCTACACCGAGGCGGGGCTGCAGGCCGAGAACACCGACGGTGAGCGCTACGCCCCGACGGCCGAGGTCGCAGAAGTGCTCGGCGACCGTCTCGCCGCGGCCCTCGCGCACACGCACCTGCTCGTGTTCCGTCCGCGGGAGTCGTCGGCGGACGACATCCAGCGGCTGGTGGATGCGGGGTGGTCGGCCGACGGCATCGTGACGCTGTCGCAGCTGGTGTCGTTCCTCGCGTTCCAGCAGCGCGTGGTCACAGGACTGACCGCACTTCAGAAGGGAATCGCCGCATGACCGCTCTGCTGCATGACATCGCACCGCACCCCGAGGCGTTCACACGGGCCGAGGTCGGCTGGACTCCTCACCTCCCGCCACTCGCCGAGGAGGAGCTGACCGAGCGCCACTACGACGGACTCGTCGACGCCCCGCGCGCGAAGAACGACTACTTCCGTCTGCTCGCGCGCGACCCCGAGGTGCTCAAGGCGCGCACGCTCGTCGACAAGGACATCTTCTACAACGCCGCTGAAGGGCTGCCTCGCGCCGAGCGCGAGCTCTCGGCGACGGCCGCATCCCGACGCAACGGCTGCGTGTTCTGCGCCTCGGTGCACTCGCGCTTCGCGGCGCACCACAGCAAGCGCGTCGACGACGTCGATCGCCTGCTCGACGAGGGCGTGAATGCCGACCTCGGCGAGCGGTGGAACGCCGTGGTGGCGGCGTCCGTCGCGCTGACCGACACCCCGAATGCGTTCGGCGCCGACGGGATCGCCCGTCTGCGCGCGGCGGGCCTCGACGATCTCGAGATCGCCGACGTCATCCACGGGGCAGCGTTCTTCAACTGGGCGAACCGACTGATGCTCTCGCTCGGCCGCCCGGTCGCTGCCGCCTGAACCAGGCGAGGACTCAGAACCAGCCCGCCGAAGCCACGCGCCGACTGATCACCGCGAACTCGATCTCGCTGGCCACAGCATCCACTGCGGCCGGCGCCTGGTCCTGAGGCTTTACGGAATCAGCACGATCTTGCCCGAGGCGGTGCCGGACTCCATGAGCTCATGGGCCTGCGCCGCCTCGGCGAGCGGCAGCTCGGGTCCGAGCTCGATGACGAAGTCGCCGGCCGCCAGCAGCTCGACGGTCGCGCCCAGCGCCTCGGCCCGCCACGCGAGCTCCTGCTCGGAGAGCGGGGTGGGGGAGCCGCCGGAGAAGGCGCGGATGCCGAACGACGCGGCATCCGGGCCGCGCACGATCGTCGCGATGCGGTCGCGGTCTGCGACGAGCTCGAGCGAGACGTCGATCGCCTCGTCGGTGCCTGCGCAGTCGAGGACGACGGTCACGCCGTCCGGAGCGGCCTCGCGCACTCGTTCGAGCAGCCCGTCCCCGTAGGCGACGGGTGTGGCGCCGAGTTCGCGCAGCTGATCGTGTCGAGCAGGGCTGGCGGTGGCGATCACGGTGGCGCCCCAGGCGACGGCGAACTGCACGGCCGCCTGGCCGACCGAGCCGGAGCCGCCGTGCACGAGCAGCACGTCGCCTTCCGCGAGCCCGAGCGAGCGGAGGGCCTGATAGGCGGTGCCGGCCGGGATGCCGATGCCGGCGCCCTCGGCCGCGGTGACCGCATCGGGCAGCGCCACCATCTTCTCGACCGGCACGGCGAGCAGGCTCGAGTAGGTGCCGAGGGTGTCGCGGATGGCCACGCGGTCGCCCACGGCGAAGCCGTCGACGTCGTCGCCGAGTGACTCGATGACCCCGGCGCCGTCGAAGCCGACGGCGCGCGGCTCGGTGATCGGCGGCGATGGCCGCTTCGCGCTGCGCAGCTTGGCGTCGATCGGGTTGGCCCCTGCCGCTTCGATGCGCACCACGGCCTCGCCGTCGAGCGCGATCGGATCGGGGATCTCGATCAGGTGCAGCACATCAGGGGAACCGAACTCTGTGTAGACGATCGCGCGAGCCATGCCCTCAGGCTACCCCCGGGATGCCAGCACCTTCATGATGCGCTGCGGCGAGACGGGCTGGGCAGTGCCGAGCCGCTGCGCGAACACGCTCACGCGATACTCCTCGAGCAGCCAGCGGGTCTCGACGAGCGCAGCGGGGGCTCCGGGCTCGAGCGGGATCGTCCCACCGGCATCCTCGAACACCTTCGCCATGCGCTCGAACTCGCTCATGCGGGTGCGGTCCTTGCCCGGTTCGTTCGCCAGGGTCTTCAGCCGGTCGAGCATCCCGTCGAGGTACCGGGGGAAGTGCGCGAGGCGATCGACGCCCGCGGCAGAGACGAAGCCCGGGTGCAGGAGGCCGGAGAGCTGCGTGCGGATGTCGTTGAGCGGCCCGAGCAGAGCGAGCGAGTTCTGCGACCTGATGCCGCGCTCGACGTCACGCGCCTTCGTGAGGATGCGGGCGACGAGCGAGACGCAGGCGAACAGCTCGTCGACGAGGGAGGCCGAGACGGCGTCGCGCACGCGCTCGAAATCGACCTGGGTGCGCACGATCCCGCCGGGAGCCTCGCGGTCGATCAGCTTCTGCACCACGGCGGCACGGCAGTCCTCGATGAGGGCCGCCGCGGACTGATACGGCGACGCGGCGAGCGCGAGCTTCTCCTGGCTGGTGAGGTGCTGCTGCACATACGACGAGGGCGAGGGCACGCCGAGCAGCACCAGTCGCCGCACGCCGGCGCGAGTGGCCGTGATCGCAGCGTCGGCTGTCGATTCCACACGCACCGAGACGGTCTTGCCCTGATCGACGATCGCCGGATAGCCGCGGACGACACCGCCGGCGACGCGGGTGTCGAGCACCTCGGGGAGCTCGCCGAACGTCCAGGCGGTGAGGCCTTCCTGCTCGATGGAAGCGGCGGCCGCCGCTGCCGGCTGCGGACCCTTAGAGGGCCCCGGTCGGCGGGGCGGGGCTGCGATCGACCGGGCAACGCTGCTGCGGGCCCGATCGGCGAGCTCGGCCTGCAGGGTGCTGAGGTCGCGGTTCGATCCTGCGACGCGTCCGCGCTCGTCGACGGCACGGAAGTTCATGCGCAGGTGCGCCGGCACCCGGTCGTCCTCGAAGTCCGCCGCGGACACGAGCTGATTCGCGAGGGGCTGGATGAGGCGTGCGAGCGCCTCTTTCAGCGTGCGGTTCGGGAGGCCGCCGTGCGACTCGGGCCCGTCTCCGGCGAGCTCGACCCCGAACTTGTCGGCCCAGTCGGCCGCGGGCACCACATGGCGGCGGATCGCCTTCGGCAGCGCGCGGAGCAGTCCGGTGACGAGTTCCGCTCGCAGGCCGGGTACCTGCCAGTCGAACCCGCGATCCTCGATCTGCGCGAGAAGGGGGAGCGGGATCACGACGCTGACGCCGTCGTCCGCGGCACCCGGTTCGAAGCGGTAGGCGAGTCCGAGCACCTGATCGCCCTGGGTCCATCGGGTGGGGAACTCGCTCTGATCCGCTCTGCTCTCGTCGTCGAGCAGGTCGGCCTCGCGCATCACGAGCAGCTTCGGTGTGGCGGCCAGGGTCTCGCGCCACCACTTCTCGAACGAGCGCACGTCGAAGACGTCGGCCGGGATGCGCTCGTCGTAGAAGCGGAAGACCGCCTCGTCGCCGGCGAGGATGTCGCGGCGGCGTTCGCGCTCCTCGAGCTTCTCGAGGCGCTTGCGCAGCTCGGCGTTGCTGCGCCAGAACGCGCTGACCCGCTTGTCGATGCGGGTCGGGTCCCACTCGCCCTCGACGAGCGCATGCCGCACGAACATCTCGCGCGAGGCTGCGCGGTCGATGCGGGCGAACTGCACGCGACGGCGGGGGATGATCTCGACCCCGAACAGCGTCACCTTCTCGTAGGCGACAGCGGCCCCCGCATCCTTCGACCAGTGCGGCTCGGTGATCTGGCGCTTCGCGAGGTCGCCCGCGAGCGCCTCGGCCCAGGCGGGATCGATCGCGGCGACCGTGCGGGCGTAGGTGCGTGAGGTCTCGACGATCTCGGCGGCCATGACCGCCTGCGGGGCCTTCTTGCGCAGCGCAGAGCCGGGGAAGATCGAGAAGCGGATGCCGCGGGCGCCGCGGTACTCCGCCATCCTCTTCTTCTTGGGATCGATGCCCTTGCCGGTGTTGCGCTCGTCGAGGATGCCGATCTGAGACAGCAGACCCGCGAGCAGGGCGCGGTGGATCGCTTCCGGATCCGCGCTGCCCGAGCGCCCTGAGTCCTTGTCCTTCACCAGCGACCGCAGCTGGCGGTGCACGTCGAACCACTCGCGCACGCGGACGTAGTTGAGGTGCTCCGACCGGCAGAGTCGACGGAAGGCGCTCGAGCCGAGTTCGCGCTGCTGCTCTCTGAGGTGGTTCCAGAGGTTCAGGATCGAGAGGAAGTCGCTCGTCGGGTCGGCGAATCGCGCGTGCATCCGGTCGGCCTCGTCGCGCACGCTCTGGGGAGCCTCCTGCGACGGACGCTCGCGCACGTCCTGGATCGACATGCCGGCGACGATCGCGAGCACGTCGCGCGTGACATCCGCCCCGCCGGGGCGGCCGGCCTCGATGAGCATGCGGGCGAAGCGGGGGTCGATCGGGATGCGCGAGATGTCCCGGCCGATGCGGGTGAGGCGAGGGGTGTCGCCGCTCCCGGTCACGGCGCCGAGTTCGGTGAGCAGATCGACGGCGGCCTTCACGCCGCGGGAGTCCGGCGGAGTGAGGAACGGGAATGCCGTGATGTCGCCGAACCCGAGCGACAGCATCTGCAGGATGACCGAGGCGAGCGACGTGCGCAGGATCTCGGGCTCCGTGAACTCCGCCCGACTCTCGAAGTCCTCTTCGCTGTAGAGGCGGATCGCGATGCCGTCGCTCGTGCGCCCGGCACGGCCGGAGCGCTGGTTCGCGGATGCCTGCGAGATCGCCTCGATCGGCAGCCGCTGCACCTTCGACCGGTTGCTGTAGCGCGAGATGCGCGCGGTGCCGGTGTCGATCACATAGCGGATGCCGGGAACCGTGAGGCTGGTCTCGGCGACGTTCGTGGCGAGCACGACGCGGCGCCGCACCCCGGCGACGCGGCTCTTCTCGAACACCCGGTGCTGCTCGGCGGCCGACAACCGGCCGTACAGCGGCAGCACCTCGGTGGGGGAGCGATCCTTCGAATAGGCGCCGCGCACGGCATCCGCCGCGTCCCTGATCTCGGCCTCGCCCGGCAGGAACACGAGCACATCGCCCGGTTCCTCGCGGTCGAGCTCGCGCAGCGCGGCGACGATCGCGGTGACCTCGTCGGCCTCCTCGGCGTTCTCCGTCTCGTCCGTCTGGGCCCGATAGCGGATCTCGACGGGGAAGGTGCGTCCAGACACCTCGATGACCGGCGCAGGCACGCCGTCGGGCGAGGCGAAGTGTCGGGCGAAGCTCTCGGGGTCGATCGTCGCCGAGGTGATGATCACCTTGAGATCGGGGCGCTCTGGGAGGATTCGCACGAGGTAGCCGAGCAGGAAGTCGACGTTGAGCGAGCGCTCGTGCGCCTCGTCGATGATGATCGTGTCGTAGCGACGCAGCAGCCTGTCGCGGTGGATCTCGTTGAGCAGGATGCCGTCGGTCATCAGCGCGATGCGCGTCTCGTCCGACACCTTGTCGGTGAAGCGCACCTTGTAACCGACGAGGGTGCCGAGCTCGACCTGCAGCTCCTCAGCGACGCGTTCGGCGATCGTGCGGGCGGCCAGTCGACGGGGCTGCGTGTGCGCGATGCGCTCGCGCCCGAGGTCGAGGCAGATCTTCGGAAGCTGAGTCGTCTTGCCCGACCCGGTGGCTCCGGCGACGATGACCACCTGGTTGTCGCGGATGGCGTCGGCGATCTCGTCCCGCGCAGCGCTGACGGGCAGCTCGGGAGGATAGAAGATCACGGGGGAAGGCATAGAACTCCCATCGTACGATTCATCCGTGAGCACTGTGTCGAAGCCCCTTCCTGCAACGCGGTGGTTTCGTGAGTTCGGGCGGGCCCCGCGCATCCTCGGCCTCGACGTCGCCCGAGGCCTCGCGATCCTCGGCATGGCCGGCGCGCACATCGGCGAGACCGAGGCGTTCGATCCGTTCGACCTGTCGACGTGGACCGACCTGGTGCACGGGCGCTCGTCGATCCTGTTCGCGGTGCTCGCCGGAATCTCGATCGCCTTGATGACCGGGCGCAGCGCTCTTCCGGACCCCGAGCGGATGCCGAGCATCCGCCTGCAGCTCGTCGGTCGCGGAGCGGTGATCTTCCTGATCGGTCTGGCGCTCGAGATGCTGAACACGCCGATCGCGGTGATCCTCACCCTCTACGGCCTTCTCTACGTGGCCGTCATCCCGTTCCTCCGGTGGCAGCCCTGGAAGCTGCTGATCGCCGCCGGCATCCTGGCGCTCGCGGCGCCGGCCGTGCTCGCGCTGCTGGCCGCCCTCACGCTGTACCCCACCGGAGCGGGCATCAGCCTCGTGCTCTACGGCTCCTATCCGATCACGGCGTGGCTCGCGTTCGTCTTCGCCGGCATGGCTCTCGGGCGCCTGCACGTCGAGAAGCTCGAGACCGCGGCGATCACGTTCGGCGTCGGCGTGGGGCTCATGCTCGTCGGCTATGGGCTCGGCCTCGTCGGGGGTGTCACCGGCATCAGATCCTCCTCGTGGATGACAGGCGGAGAGGGCGCCGCAGGATGGAGCACCTACCCCGATGCGCTGGCCGCGGCGGACCCGGCTGGGGCCGTCGTCCGGGCGATCTTCGCCGTGGATCCGCACTCCGGCGGAACGGCCGAGATCCTGGGGTCCGGCGGGTTCGCCCTGTCGGTCATCGCGCTGTGCGTGCTGCTCAGCGGACCGCTGCGCGCGGTGCTGCTTCCGCTGGGGGCGTTGGGATCGATGCCGCTGTCGGCTTACAGCGTGCACGTCGCGTCGGTCGCGCTGATCGCAGGACCCGGCGGCTTCTTCTCGAGCAACGCGTTCTGGGCCGCCACCGCGATCGTGCTCCTTCTCGCCACGACGCTGTGGTCGATCCTGTTCGGGCGAGGGCCGCTCGAACGACTCGTCGGCTGGGCTGCGACGAGGATGGCCGCGGTTCCCCCTGGGCCACCTGTCATCACAGGTCGTAGGGTGGGACCATGACGATTCCTGCACTCGAACTGAACGACGGCCATTCCATCCCGCAGCTCGGCTACGGGGTGTTCAAGGTTCCGGCCGACGAGACCGAGCGCGCCGTGAGCGAGGCGCTCGAGATCGGCTACCGCCACATCGACACGGCCGCCATCTACGGCAACGAAGAGGGCGTCGGGGCGGCGATCGCCTCTTCCGGCATCGTCCGCGACGAGCTGTTCATCACCACCAAGCTCTGGAACGACCGGCACCACGGCGAGGAGCCGCGTGCGGCGATCGGGGAGAGCCTCGAGAAGCTCGGTCTCGATGCGGTCGACCTCTACCTCGTGCACTGGCCGACCCCGGCCAAGGACGACTACGTGCACGCGTTCGCCAAGCTCATCGAGCTGCGCGACGCCGGCCTCACGCGCAGCATCGGCGTCTCGAACTTCCTGGTGCCGCACCTCGAGCGCGTCGTGGCCGAGACCGGCGTCACCCCGGCGGTCAACCAGATCGAGCTGCACCCCGCCTACCAGCAGCGCGACGTGGTGGACTGGGCGACCGAGCACGGCATCCGCATCGAATCGTGGGGGCCGCTCGGCCAGGGCAAGTACGACCTGTTCGGCACGCCGGCGATCGCCGAGGCTGCAGCGGCGCACGGCGTCACCCCCGCCCAGGCCGTGCTGCGCTGGCACCTGCAGAAGGGCTTCATCGTCTTCCCGAAGTCGGTGCGGGCAGAGCGTCTGCGCGAGAACCTCGACGTCTTCGGCTTCGAGCTGACCGACGCCGAGATCGCGAAGATCGACGCGCTCGACCCGCTCGACGGCTCGGGCCGTGTCGGCTCGCACCCCGACGACGTCAACTGAGGCGTCCCGTTTCGACAGATGACGCCCCGTGTCGCTTCGCGCGACACGGGGCGTCGTCGTGAGTAGCGTCAACGGCATGACTGCTCCCTACCGCGTCGTCGCCGTCTCCGGTTCTCTGCACGAGCCCAGCAAGACCACGGCCCTCATCCGTGCGATCGCGGGGGCGATCGCCGAGCGCGCCGAGGTCGAGATCGAGGTCATCGAGCTCACCGACATCGGTCCGTCGCTCGCGGGGGCGCTTCGTCGCGACCAGCTGCCGGCGAGCGTCGAGGAGAAGCTCGTGGCCATCGAGGCGTCAGACCTGCTGATCGTGGGCAGCCCCGTCTACCGCGCGTCCTTCACCGGCCTGTTCAAGCATCTGTTCGACTTCGTCGGCCAGTACGAGCTCGTCGGCAAGCCGGTGCTGCTCGCGGCGACCGGAGGAGGAGAGCGCCACGCGCTGATCATCGAGCACCAGCTGCGGCCGCTGTTCGCCTTCTTCCAGGCGCTGACGCTGCCGCTCGGCGTCTACGCCAGCGACACCGACTTCGACGGCTACGTGATCGCATCCGACGTGCTCCGCGCACGGATCGAGCTCGCCGCAGACCGCGCGCTGCCTCTCGTCGGCTACGCCGCTTCCCGGCCCGTGGAGCTGCTCGTCTCCTGACCGTCTCGTCGAGGCCCGACCGGCGTAGCGTGGGCGTATGACGAACCGGCTCGCCGACACGCTCAGCCCCTACCTCCGTGCGCACGCGGACAACCCCGTCGAGTGGTATCCCTGGGGGCCGGAGGCCTTCGCCGAAGCGCAGCGGCGCGACGTGCCGCTGCTGATCTCCATCGGCTATTCGACATGCCATTGGTGCCACGTGATGGCGAGGGAGTCGTTCGCCGACCCGCACACGGCCGCCCTGATCAACCGCGACTTCGTGGCGATCAAGGTCGACCGCGAGGAGCACCCCGACGTCGACGGTGCCTACATGGCCGCAGCGTCGGCGTTCACGCAGAACCTGGGGTGGCCGCTGACGGTGTTCACGACTCCGCGGGGCCGCACGTTCTATGCAGGCACCTACTGGCCGCCCGAGGCGCGACAGCCCCTGCCCGCGTTCCGCGACGTCCTCGCGGCCGTGAACGAGGCCTGGACCCTGCGCCGGGTGCAGGCCGAGGAGTCGGCGGATGCCGTGACCGATGCGCTCGCCAGAGCGGGGGCCGCCGTGCCCTCGGATCTGCCTGACGCCGCGGCGCTCGCCGGGGCGGCCGAGGCCATCGCTACACGCGAGGATCGGCAGTTCGGCGGGTTCGGCGGCGCCCCGAAGTTCCCCGTCGCGACGACCCTGGGCCTGCTGCAGACGCCGATGGTGCGGCGGGAGGCTCCGGATGCCGCGGCCGCGGCCGATCGGGCGCTCGCCGCGATGTCGGCATCCGATCTGCGCGATGCCGACGGCGGTTTCTTCCGCTACGCGACGCAACGCGACTGGACCGTGCCGCATTACGAGCGGATGCTGACCGACAACGCCCAGCTGCTGCTCGTGGCACTGGATGCGGGGGACGAGTCGACCGCGCGCGGTATCGCGGACTTCCTCGTGGGCACTCTGCGCCGCGAGGGCGGCGGTTTCGGTGCCGCTCAGGATTCGGAGTCGTGGATCGACGGTCAGCGCAGCGAGGGCGGGTACTACCTGCGACCGGTGACCGAACGGGCGGGACTCGAGCCCCCGGCTGTCGACGGCAAGGTCATCACGGGCTGGAACGGGCTCGCCATCGGGGCGCTGGCGCGCGCCGGGTCGAGGCTCGGCGAGCCCACCTGGGTCGCCGAGGCGGAGGATGCCGCGGCATACGTGCTGCGGGTGAACCGCGACACGGCGGGCGCTCTGGTGCGCGCGTCTCTCGACGGCGTCGCGTCGCAGGCCGTCGCGACCGCCGCTGATGTCGCGCTGCTCGCCGACGGGCTGTTCTCGCTCGCCGCCGCGACCGGCGATCCTCGATGGGCCGTCGAGGGTCGCGACCTGCTCGATGTGGTCCTCTCCGGCATCCAGGGCGATCCGCTGCTCGCTGAGCACGGCATCGCGGCCGCGCCCGATCAGACCGACGGAGACCTGCCTTCGGATGCGGCCGCGGTCGCCGCCGCATCGCTCACGGCCTGGCGGCTCGGTGCAGGGGACCGCTATCGCGCAGCCGCGGCAGCGCGAGTGCGCGAGCACGCCGGCTCGGCGATCGGTCAGCCGTTCGCGCACGGCAGTCTGCTGCGGGTCGCCGCGGGGCTCGTCGATGCCCCCAGGCAGGTCGTCGTCGTCACCGAGGCGCCGCAGGGTGCCCTCGCGTCCGCCGCTCGTCGGGCAGACGCCGATGTCGTCGCGATCGTCACCCCGGAGCAGGCGGGGGCATTCGCGGACGCCGGCTTCGAGCTGTTCGAGGGCAAGGGGAGTGCGGGCGAGCAGGCGTTCGACTGCCGATCGTTCGTGTGCCGGCTCCCCGTGAGCGATCCCGCCGAGCTTCCTCTCGCGCGGTGAGGACTCAGCGAGCGTTGCGCGGGTGTTCCCGCGCGGCGCCCGCCGCCCCGGTATGACTGTGCAGTCTGCTCGCCGGTTCCGCGATTCCACCCCGCCAGTTGCGCGCGTTGCGCACCGGATGCTGCACCGATTGCCCACCTCTCATCATCCGGTCTAGTGTTGCGCGACAGCAGGCGCCGCCCGGACGCCACCGCATCTCAGCAAGGACGCTCAGACGATGACTCTTCCCACCCGTGCCGGACTCGACGCCGTGCCTGCCTACCGCCAGGGGCGTTCCGCCCCGGCCGGTGCCTCGAAGCTCTCCTCCAACGAGTCTCCGCACCCGCCGCTCCCGTCCGTCGTCGAGGCGGTGCAGCAGCGCCTCGCGACCATCCATCGCTATCCCGACATGAGCGCCGCCGCTCTGCGCGAGCGCCTGGCGGAGCGCTACGGCGTCGAGCCGGCGGCCGTCACCGTGGGTGCCGGGTCCGTCGAGATCGCCTCTCAGCTCATCCACGCCGTGGCCGGTGAGGGAGACGAGGTCATGTTCGCGTGGCGGTCGTTCGAGGCCTACCCGTCACTCGTGCGCATCGCCGGAGCGACTCCTGTCGCGGTGCCGCTGAACGCCGAGCACGCCCACGATCTCGATGCCATGCTCGCCGCGATCACCCCGCGCACGAGGCTGATCTTCGTGTGCAACCCGAACAACCCGACCGGAACGGTCGTCGGAGCGGCAGAGCTGGAGGCATTCGTCGCGGCGGTGCCCCGCGACGTGCTCGTCGTGATCGACGAGGCCTACGTGCACTTCGACCGCACGGGGTCGCACGGGGCGGGCGTCGAGCTCTTCCACCGGTATCCGCACGTCGCGGTGCTGCACACCTTCTCGAAGGCGTACGGCCTCGCCGGTCTGCGCATCGGCTACGCGCTCTCGCCGCTCGCGGTGGCCGACAGTCAGCGCAAGGTCGCCGTGCCGTTCGGGGTGACCGACCTCGCCCAGGCCGCGGCGCTCGCATCCCTCGATGCGGAGGACGAGCTCGCGGTGCGCATCGACGAGGTCGTCGCGCACCGCGATCGCCTGTGCGCGCTGCTCGTCGATGCCGGCTGGCCCGCCGTCACCTCGCAGGCGAACTTCGTCTGGGTCCCCGCGGGCGACCGCACCGACGAACTCGAGTCCCTGCTGAACGAGGGCGGGGTGATCACGCGGGTCTTCGCCGGTGAGGGGATCCGCATCTCATCGGGTTCAATGGAGGACATAGACCGGGTGCAGTCAGCGCTCCAGGCTGAGACCGCACTGCTGGAGGCACGCGCATGACCGAGGTTCCGACCACGACGACCACGACGAAAGGTCTGCACCCCGGACTGACCCGCCGGCAGATCTCGATGATGGGACTCGGCGGCGCGATCGGCGCCGGGCTGTTCGTCGGTTCGGGCCAGGCGATCAGCATCGCCGGCCCCGCTGTGCTGATCTCGTACCTCGTCGCGGGTGGCATCGTGGTGCTGATCATGGCGATGCTCGCCGAGATGGTCGCCGCCCGGCCGAGCTCCGGTGCCTTCAGCTCGTATGCGCAGAAGGCCATGGGACGCAGCGCCGGCAGCGCCGTCGGCTGGCTCTACTGGATCCAGCTCATCGTGGTGATCGCGGCGGAGGCGACCGGAGCCGGAGGGATCATCTCGGCGTGGATCCCCGGCATCCCGGCCTGGGTGTGGGTGCTCGTCTTCGTGGTGGCACTGACCGCGGTGAACCTCTTCGGGGTGCGAAACTACGGCACGTTCGAGTTCTGGTTCGCCGCGATCAAGGTCGCCGCGATCATCGTGTTCCTCGTCGTCGGCGTGTGCGCCATCGTCGGCTTCATCCCCGGTGTTCCCGCGACGGGCATCGCCAACCTGGTCGACAACGGCGGCTTCGCACCGAACGGACTGACCGGCATCGCCGCCGCGCTGCTGATCGTGGTCTTCGCGTTCGGCGGCACCGAGGTCGTCGCGATCGCGGCTGCCGAGTCCGACGACCCCGCGCGCAACATCCGTCGGATCGTGCGCGAGGTGCTCGTGCGCATCCTGATCTTCTACGTCGGCTCGATCTTCGTCATCGTGTCGGTGCTGCCGTGGAACGACCCGGCCGTCAAGGACGGACCGTTCTCCGCCGTGCTCGATACCCTGCAGCTGCCCGGCGTCGGGCTCGTGATGGACCTCATCGTGGTGATCGCGCTGCTCTCGGCGATGAACGCGAACATCTACGGCGCATCGCGCATGGCCTACTCGCTCGGGGAGCGCGGTCTGGCTCCGCTCGCTGCGACCCGCACGACGTCGAAGGGTGTGCCGGTGGTCGCCGTGCTCGCCTCCGTCGCGTTCGGCTTCGTCACCGTGGGACTGAACTGGGCGTTCCCCGACGTGGTGCTCCCCGCGCTCCTCAACGTCGTCGGATCCACGCTGTTGGTCATCTGGACGGCGACCGCCGTGTCGCAGATCATCCTTCGCCGCCGTGCCGATCGGGCCGGGGAGGACATGCCGATGCGGATGTGGGGCTTCCCCTGGTTGTCGTGGCTGTGCCTTGCGCTCCTCGCCGGTGTCATCGCGCTCACGATGATCGACGGCGCCGCGCGCGTGCAGCTGCTGCTCACCATCGGCCTGACCGTCGTGCTCCTGATCGTCGCGCGACTCACACGGAACGCCTCCCGCCCCGGTGTCACCAGCGAGCGCGACAGCGCGGTGGTGGACTGACCGTGCACATCGACCGCCTCGACGCCGAGCTCATCCGCATGCTCACCGAGTCGCCGCAGCTGCCGATCCTCGAGTGCGCACGTCGTCTGGGGGTCGCCAGGGGCACCGCGACCAGCCGTCTCGCGCGCCTGCATGAGGGCGGGGTGATCGAGGCGATCGTGCCACGTGTCGACCCCGCGGGCTTCGGCTACGGGGTCGTGGCGTTCTGCCTCGTCGAGATCGACCAGAAGGTGGGTCACGACGATGTCGCCACGGCGCTCGCCGATGCGGTGCCCGAGATCGTCGACATGCACACCGTGACCGGTGCGAGCGACATGCAGCTGCGACTCGTCGCTCGCGATGCGACCCAGCTGCAGGAGGTGCTCGACCGGGTGGCTCTCGTGCCGGGGGTCTCGCGCACGGCGTCATCGATCGCGATGCGCACCCACCTGTCGGGGCGCGTGCTGCCGCTGGTCGAGCACGTCGCCGGCGACGCCGGCTGACAGGTCAGATCCAGCCGGGCAGCCAGTTGTGGAGCAGCCAGAAGTCGTAGGGCACGCTCATGCCGGTCCACACCGGGTAGAAGAACACCGAGACGAGCAGCACCACGGCGAGGAAGATCAGCACCGTGCGCTCGCCTGACTGGCGGCGATGCAGCGGATCGTCTCGTCGACCCGCGATCTGACGCAGAGCGACGGCGAGCGCGATCACGAGGAACGGCGCCATGGCGACCGTGTAGAACTGGAAGATCGTGCGCTCGGGGAACAGCAGCCAGGGCACGTAGGTCGCCGCGAGTCCGACCAGAGGGAACGTGAACGCGGGGCCGACCGGCGTGCGTTCGATCCACCCGCGCACGAGCCGGTAGATCAGGTAGAGGGCGGCGGCGACACCGGCGTACCAGATGATCGGGTTGGGGATCGTCGAGATCACCGCGATGCAGTGGTCGACACCGCAGGGCCCCGGATCGCTGCCCACCCAGACCGCCGTGGGCCGCAGCAGGAGCGGCCACTCCCACGCAGGGCTCGCGTAGGGGTGCCCCTTGCTGAGGCCGACGTGGAAGTTCAGGATCGCCTCGTGGTAGTTCCACAGTGCGATCAGCGGGTTCGGGTCACTCTGACGGGCATAGCCGCCGGCTGTGACGAGCCACCCCGTCCAGCTGACGAGGTAGGTGGCGAGCGCCGGCAGGACCAGCAGCACGAAGGAGACCGGCCCCTGACGGAACGCCGCCGCGGTCGGCCAGAGGACGACTCCGGCGCGGCGTCTCGCCAGAGCATCCGTCACCACCGTGTACAGGCCGAACGCCGCCAGTGCGTAGAGCCCCGACCACTTCACGGCGCAGGCCGCGCCGAGCGCGACACCCGCGGCGATCAGCCAGGGGCGCCGCCAGAGCACGGGACCCCACATCGGCTCGGGGGAGTCGGGGGCGCTGCGTTCGAGCAGAGGTATCGACCGGTCGCGGTCGATCAGGATGAACAGCGCGCCGAGCATCAGGAAGAACGTCAGCGGGCCGTCGAGCAGCGCGGTGCGGCTCATCACGATGCTGAGGCCGTCGATGGCGAGCAGAGAGCCGGCGACGGTGGCCACGACGATCGAGCCGGTCAGTCTGCGGGCGACCAGGTAGGTCAGCAGCACTGTGGCCGCGCCGAGAAGAGCCGTCGCGATGCGCCAGCCCACCGTGTTGTCGGGGCCGCCGACGGCCATCCCCAGGGCGATGAGCCACTTGCCGAGGGGCGGATGCACGATGAACGCCCCGGCATCCGACAGCGGCAGCTGCTGCAGCGTGATGAACGCCTCGTTCGCGTCCTTGCCCCAGGTGCCCTCGTATCCCAGAGTCCAGAGCGACCAGGCGTCCTTGACGTAGTAGGTCTCGTCGAACGCGAGCTGGTGCGGGTGCCCGAGGTTGACCAGGCGCAGCACCGCAGCCAGGGCGGTCACCACGAGAGGTGCGAACCAGCGCATCATGCGCCCCCAGTCGGGGTCCTGCAGCACGCGGTCGCGCAGTCGCTCGTAGCGCGTCGGTCGCTGCTCGGGGGGAGGCAGCAGGGGCAGGGGCGCGGTCACCGCACCAGCCTAGACACTCCGTCGATGGGGCCCGCATAAGCTGGGCGGGTGATCATCCTCGCCGCAACACCGATCGGAAACCTGGGGGATGTCTCGCGTCGCCTCGTCGAAGTGCTGGAGAACGCGGAGGTCATCGTCGCCGAGGACACCCGCACCACGCAGAAGCTGATGCAGGCTCTGCAGATCTCGAACCGTCCGCGGCTGATCGCGCTGCACGATCACAACGAGAAGCAGAAGGCGGCAGAGCTCGCGACCCTCGCCATCGAGACCGACGTCGTCGTGGTGAGCGACGCGGGGATGCCGGCCATCAGCGATCCCGGCTACGGTCTCGTCGCCGAAGCCGTCGCGCAGGGCGTGACGGTCACGGCCATCCCCGGACCCAGTGCGGTGCTGATGGCCCTCTCGATCTCCGGGCTGCCGACCGATCGCTTCACCTTCGAGGGGTTCCTGCCCCGCAAGCCGGGGGAGCGGCGGTCGACCCTGCGGGCGCTCGCCGCAGAGTCCCGCACCATGGTCTTCTTCGAATCCCCCGCCAGGCTGGCGTCGTCGCTCGCCGACATGGGCGCTGCGTTCGGTGCCGACCGCCGCATCGCCGTGTGCCGTGAGCTGACCAAGTTCTACGAGGAGGTGCGTCGAGGCACTTCGGCCGAGCTCGTCGAGTGGGCCACGGCGGGGGTCAAGGGTGAGATCGTCGTCGTCGTCGAGGGGGCGCCGCATCGGGAGGCGTCTGCGGAAGACGCGCTCGCGCAGGTGCAGAGCCTCGTCGCATCCGGGGTGCGCCTGAAAGAGGCGTGCGCCGAGGTCGCCGCCGCCACCGGTCTGTCGTCGCGCGACCTGTATCAGGCAGCGCTCGCCGCCCGCAGCTGATGGTGCAGGGCACTGACGCCGCGATCGGCTCCGCCTACGACGCGAGGGCCGCGGAGTACGTCGAGCTGGCCGGCGCGATCGAGCAGATGGATGCACGGGATGCGGCGGTCATCGCTGCCTGGCGTGACGCGACCCCTGGACGGCTGCTCGATGCCGGATGCGGGCCCGGGCACTGGACCGGGTTCCTCGGCACGGGCGGGGCGGGCGCGAGGCGCGGGGAGTCGACCTGTCGGCCGAGTTCATCGCGACCGCGCGGACACGGCACCCCGATGTCCCCTTCGATCTCGGGACGTTCCGCGACCTGCCGCTCGACGGCGGTTCCGTCGGCGGCATCCTCGCCTGGTACTCGCTGATCCACACGCCTCCGGCGGACCTGCCCGAGATCCTCGCCGAGTTCCGTCGCGTGCTGGCCCCCGGCGGCAGCATCCTCATCGGATTCTTCGACGGCGAGCCGCGCGAGTCGTTCGCGCACGCCGTCGCTCCGGCATTCTTCTGGTCTGCCGACGCGCTCGCGGAGCTTCTCGCCGATGCAGGCTTCGCGGTCGTGTCGAGTGAGACCCGCGGCCGGGAGCAGGGCGAGATCAGCGCCAGGCCCCACGGTTCGCTCGTCGCGCGCCGACGGTGAGTCTCGCCCCGGGTACCCTGGTGCACACGCAACCGGAGGAGGACCGAGCGTGACCAAGAAGGCGACCGTCTACGACGTCGCAGAGCGCGCGGGCGTGTCGATCGCGACGGTCTCCCGTGTGCTGCGGCAGCCCGATGCGGTGCGTCCGGTCACCCGCGAGCGGGTGCTCGACTCGGTGGCTGCCCTCGGCTACGTGCCCAGCGGCAGCGCGCGCGGTCTGGCCGAACGCCGCACCGGCGTGCTGGGGCTGTACTTCCCGGGCTTCGATGCCTCGGAGGACGCTCCCGTGCTCGATGTGCTCGCCGGGGATCAGGCCGAGGTGCCGCCTTTCACGGTCGAGCAGGCCTCTGCCGACGCGGGGGCGCCGCATCCGACCATGCTCTTCCTCGACGAGGTGCTGCGCGGTGCCGAGCTGGAGGCCTGGAAGCAGGGGTTCGTGCTGATGATCGGCGTCGGGCGGGGAGACCCCGCCCGCGAGACGGTGCGCGACATCGCCGGCCGGGTCGACGGGCTGATGGTGCTGGCGCAGAGCGTGCCGGACGACGTGCTCGCTCGGCTCGCCCAGCGGATCCCCGTGGTCGTGCTCTCGGGTCCGGCGCGCGGCGACAGCTACGACCACGTGACCGTCAGCAACGCCGAGGCGATGTCGGAGCTCACGCGTCTGGTGCTCGCGCAGGCCGACCCGGGAGGCCTCGCCTTCCTCGCAGGCCCCGAGGACTCGCCCGACGGTGTGCAGCGCTGGGAGGGCTTCGCTGCCGCCATAGCCGAGGCGGACATCGCGGCGGACGATGTGACGGTGCTGCGCGGTGACTTCACGCGCGCATCGGGACGCCGCGCCGCCGAGGAGCTGATCGCCCGCGGCGCACCGGCCGCGTTGGTCGCGGCGAACGACCAGATGGCACTCGGGGCGATCGATGCGTTCCGCTCGGCCGGCATCCGGGTTCCCGACGACGTGCGGGTCACCGGATTCGACGGCATCGAGGCTGCCGCGCTCTCGCGGCCGACACTGACCACGGTGCGTCAGCCGATGATCGACCTCGGCCGCGCCGCCGTGCAACTGCTCGCCAGACGACTGGAGCAGCCGGATGCCGAGCCGATGACGGTGCGCCTGCCGCTGCAGATCCTCGTCCGCGAGAGCTCGCAGCGCCCCGCCTGAGCGGTCTGACGACCCGCTCAGGCGCGATCGTGCAGCGTGATGCGGTAGCCGTCGGGGTCGGCGAACGTGAAGGTGCGGCCGAACGGGCCGTCGATCGGATCCGCGACGATCGTGTGCCCTGCGGCGGCGAGAGCGTCGTGGATCGCCTGCACGTCGCTGGCATGCAGCCAGATCGCGGCGCCGATCCCCGGCTGGTCGACGCCGTCGAGGTCTGTGCCGGGGGCGATATCGCGCAGTGCGAACGCGATGGGTGTGGTCTCGAAGACGACGGCATGCGGCGGGCCCGTCGGCGAGCGGACGAGGCCGAGGTACTGCTCGTAGAACGCCTGGGACGCGGCGAGGTCGCGAGTCTGGAGGGAGATGAAGTCGGGTCCGGTGACGGGCATGATGTGCTCTTTCCTGTGATGTCAGTTATCTGACACGGATCAATGTATGTCAGAATACTGACATGAGTCAAGACGGCGGCGGCATCGACCTCGACACATCGCTCGGATACCTCCTGAAGGAGGCCTCCAGTGCGCTACGTTCGGCGATGGAGGAGGTGCTGCGTCCGCTCGGCATGACCATCACGCACTACTCGTGTCTCGAACTGCTCGCCCAGCGGCCCGGCCTCTCGAACTCCGAGCTGGCCCGCGGAGCGTTCGTGACGCGGCAGTCGATGAACGTGCTGCTGCAGGCGCTCGAGCGGGATGGATTCGTCACGAGACCGCCCGAGGCTCCGGTGGGCAAGGCGCTGCCGACGACGCTCACGCCGCGGGGGAGGAGCAGTCTGGCGCAGGCCACGGCCGCGGTGCGATCCGTCGAGGTGCGGATGCTCGCGGGCATGACCGACGACGAGCAGGCGGCTGCGCTCCGGGCGCTGCGGAGCATGGTGCGCTCACTGCGCGATTCACCGCGATAAAGACAGGTTTGGCACCGCTCCCATCCTCGTCACGGTGGGGAAGTCACCCTCGTTGTGTGCTGGTCGAGGGGTTGCGCTCGCAAAATGTATGCGCTTACAATCGCTCATGCGGCTTCGGCCGCGGGGTGCCCCGACCCCCGGGACCCCCCTTCATGACACAGACGACATGAGGTGGCAGTGTGGCGAAGACGCACATGCTCCGGCGCTGGCGGAGAGCCGCGATCGTGGGACTGGCGGCAGCAGCCGTCGTGCTCAGCGGTTGCAGCATCCAGATCAGTTCGCAGCCCGATCCATCGATCGGCGACGACACGATGCTCATCAATGCGGACAAGGGGAACCCGTTCTTCACGCGGAACTTCAATCCGTACCTCACCAACACGCGCACGGCGTCGAGGTGGATCTACGAGCCTCTGATCCTGGTGAACCCGCTCGACGGAACCGAGAACCCGTGGCTCGCGAGCGAATGGTCGCAGCCCGACGCCCGCACGGTCGTGATGACGATCCGCGACGACGTCGAATGGAGCGACGGCGAGAAGCTGACGCCCGATGACGTGGCGTTCACCTTCCAGTTGCTGAAGGACAATCCCTCGCTCGACATCAAGGGCGCCTGGCAGCACCTCGAGACCGTCGAGGTCGACGGCGACGACGTCATCATGCACCTTCAGACAGACGACGCCCCGTCGCTGCCGATCCTCGGTCAGACCATGATCGTGCCCGAGCACCTCTGGGCCGACGTGAAGGATCCGGGTACCTACCGCAACGAGAACCCGGTCGGCACCGGACCGTTCGTGCTCGGCAACTACAACGACCAGCAGTACTCGGTCGACAAGAACCCCGACTACTGGCAGGCCGACAAGATCGAGATCGAGCACATCATCCTGCCGTCCACGAACTCGCAGCTCGACACCGTCACCCGCGGCTACGACTGGGCCTACTCGTTCATCTCCGACGTCGAGGGCACCTGGGGTGCGGCCAGCGAGCACAACGCCTGGTGGTTCCCGCCGGGTGGAGTCATCGCGCTCATGCCGAACCTCGAGGTCGCTCCGTTCGACGACGTGAACGTGCGCCGCGGCATCGCCCTCTCGCTCGATCGCGAGGAGATCGCCGAGACCGCATCCGAGGGGTACATGGAACCCGCCGGGCAGACCGGGCTCATCCTCCCCAACCAGGAGGAGTACCTCGATCCGAGCATCCCCGACCAGGGCATGATCACCCAGGACACGGATGCCGCACTCGCCGCGTTCGCCGAGGCGGGGTACACCCTCGACGGTGACCGGCTCGTGGGCGCCGACGGCACGCAGCTCGAGTTCGCGCTGACGACCGCCAACGGCTTCTCGGACTGGACCCGCGCGGCGCAGACCGTGCAGAGCCAGCTCGCAGACGTCGGCGTCAAGGTGACTCTCAAGCTCCCGCAGCCGGCGGGATATCAGAGCGCCATCAGCAACGGCGACTTCGAGATGGCCATCGGCGGCATGGGCAACGGCAACGTCTACCAGGCGTTCAACAACCTGCTCTCGAGCGAGTTCTACGTGCCGTCCGGCGAGGCGACCGCGAACAACTTCGAGCGGTACCGCTCGGACGAGGCCGACGCCCTGCTCAAGGAGTACCGCGAGACCGTCGACCCCGCCCGCCAGACCGAGATCGTCGAGGAGCTGCAGGGCATCGTCTACGACGACCTGCCCGTCATCGGCCTCTACTACGGCGGGATCTGGGGCCTCTTCAACGACTCCAAGTTCACCGGCTGGCCCACAGAGGACGACCCGTACATGATTCCGCAGAACTACGACTCGGCGCCGCTGGGCATCTTCACCCGGCTCGAGCGCGTCAAGGAGGATGACCGATGAAGTACGTCCTCCAGAAGGTCGGCCTGTTCGTGCTCACGCTGTGGGCAGCGATCACGCTGAACTTCTTCCTTCCGCGCCTCATGCCCGGTTCGCCGGCAGACGCCGCGATCGCGAAGCTCTCGCAGAACGGTCCGGTGTCGGATGCGACGCGGGCCGCGATCGAGGCCCAGCTCGGCGTGCCGACCGGATCGATCTGGGATCAGTACGTGGCGTACCTCGGTCAGGTCGCACGACTCGACTTCGGTGTCTCGTACACGTTCTATCCGCAGAGCGTCTCGAGCATGGTCTCGACCGCACTGCCCTACACGATCGGCCTCGTCGGCATCGTCACGATCCTCGCGTTCGTGATCGGCACCCTGATCGGCACCGCCGCGGCCTGGCGCCGCGGCACATGGCTCGACAGCCTGCCGACTCTGACGGGGTCGTTCCTCAGCACCTTCCCGTACTTCTGGACGGCGCTGCTGCTGCTGTTCTTCTTCGGCTACGTGCTGCACTGGTTCCCGACGACGGGAGCGTATGCGGCGACGACCACGCCCGGGTTCACCTGGGACTTCATCGTCGACCTCGCGCAGCATGCGGTTCTCCCCGCGCTGACCATCCTGCTGACCTCGCTCGGCGGGTGGATCATCGGCATGCGCAACGCGATGATCAACACGCTGGGTGAGGACTACGTGACCTTCGCCGAGGCGAACGGTCTGCACGGTCGCACGATCGCCCTCCGCTACGCCGCGCGCAACGCGATCCTGCCGAACCTCACCGGCTTCGGGCTCACGCTCGGCGGTGTGGTCGGCGGATCGATCCTCGTGGAGCAGGTGTTCGGATACCCGGGCATCGGCTATCTGCTCTTCAACGCCGTGATCGGGCAGGACTACCCGCTCATGCAGGCGCTCTTCCTGATGATCACCGTCAGCGTGCTCATCGCCAACTTCCTCGTCGACATCCTGTACGGCGTGCTGGATCCAAGGACCCGCCGATGACCTCCACCATGAATGTCAAGGTTCCCTCCGACCGGATCGCGGCTCCCAGCCCGTGGCGCTCGTTCGCCCGGATGGTGGGCACCCTCTGGTCCAACGGCAAGGCCCGACTGGGCCTCATCATCCTCGGGCTGTTCGTCGTGGTCGCGGTGTTCGCACCGCTGCTCGCCCCGTACGGCCCCAAGGTCAACACGTTCGAGCGCAACGCCGATGCATCGGCCGCGCACTGGCTCGGCACCACCGCTGCAGGCGAGGACGTGCTGAGCCAGCTGATCTACGGTTCGCAGGTCAGTCTGCTGGTCGGCATGGCCGCCGGCATCCTCTCGACGATCGTCGCCGTGCTGATCGGTCTCAGCTGGGGCTACATGCGCGGTTTCCTGGGGGAGGTGGTCGGCTTCATCGTCAACCTCTTCCTCGTGATCCCCGGTCTCCCGCTCATGATCGTGATCGCCGCGTACCTGCAGAACGGCGGCATCCTGATGATCATCGCGGTCATCGTCGTCACCGGGTGGGCGTGGGGCGCGCGCGTGCTGCGCAGCCAGACCCAGTCGCTGCGAGGCAACGACTTCGTCACCTCGGCGCAGTTCTCGGGTGACAGCCGGGCGCGCATCGTGTTCCGCGAGATCCTGCCGAACATGACGTCGATCATCGCCGGCACGCTCTTCGGAGCAGCGACCGCGGCGATCCTCGCCGAGGCCGGACTCGAGTTCCTCGGGCTCGGCGACTCCAGCATCGTCAGCTGGGGAACGATGCTCTACTGGGCGCAGAACTCCAACTCCCTGCTCACCGGGCAGTGGCTGCTGCTGTTCGCCCCCGGTCTCTGCATCGCCCTGCTCGCTCTGAGCCTGACACTGATCAACTTCGGCGTGGACGGCATCTCCAATCCGCGCCTGCGAGAGGGGAAGGGACGATGAGCGCCATGGAAGCGAACACCCCCGCGACCACGAACGACGTCCTGCTCGATGTCCAGGGCCTGTCCGTCGAGTACGCCTCGCCGGGTGCGACGCCGGTCACCGCCGTCGAGAACGTGTCGTTCACGCTGCGTCGGGGCGAGTTCGTCGGCCTCGTCGGCGAGTCGGGCTCGGGCAAGTCCACGCTCGGTTTCGCGCTGACACGGCTGCAGAAGCCGCCGGCTCGCATCAGCGACGGGCGGATCCTGTTCGACGGCCGCGACATCCGCGACCTCGACGCCGAGGAGCTGCGTCGACAGCGTCAGGGCGGGTTCGCGATGGTGCTGCAGTCGGGCATGAACGCGCTGAACCCCGTCCGCACGATCGGCAACCACTTCCGCGACATCTTCGCCGCGCACGGGCATGTGGCCCGAGACGCCCGGGATGCGAGGGCGAAGGAACTGGTCGGCAAGGTGGGTCTCGACCCTCTCGTGCTGTCGCGGTACCCGGGAGAGCTGTCGGGCGGAATGCGCCAGCGCGCGTCGATCGCCCTGGCTCTCTCGCTCGAGCCGCAGCTCATGGTGTTCGACGAGCCGACCACCGCGCTCGACGTGCTCGTGCAGCACGCGGTCATGGACACGATCCGCGACCTGCAGCGCTCCGAGCACTTCACCGCGATCCTCATCAGTCACGACCTCGGCATCGTGCTCGAGGCCACTGACCGCGTGATGGTCATGCACGAGGGGCGGATCGTCGAAGACGCGCCGAGCCTCGACATCCTGCACCGCCCGCAGGACGAGTACACGCGGATGCTGCTGAGCCACTACGCCGACCCGCGGGCCGAGTCGATCTCGATCCCCGGGTTCGTCGACCTCGGCACCCGGCGTCGCGAGGGGCACTCGCGCACCGATCTGACCGAGACCCTGCCCACGGTGTCGCAGCGCGACACCCGACGAGCCGATGCCGCGATCGTGGTCGAGGGCGTCTCCAAGCGCTACCCGGCCCCCCGTCGGGGGGAGAAGCCTGTGACGGCGGTCGACGACGTGTCTTTCCGTCTCGAGCCCGGTGAGGCGCTGGCGCTCGTGGGTGCGTCGGGGTCGGGCAAGTCGACGATCGCGAAGCTCATCACCGGGGTCGAGAAGCAGACCGAGGGCACCGTGCGCTTCGGTGACGTCGACGTCGCGATGCTGGGCCGCAAGGGCCTCCGCGATCTGCGCAAGGACGTGCAGATGGTGTTCCAGGATCCGTATGCCGCGCTGAATCCGCTGCACACGGTCGAGTACGCGCTCAGCCGACCGATCCGCAACTACACGCCGCTGCGAGGGCAGGAGGCGAGAGCCCGCGTGCTCGAGCTGCTCGAGACGGTGGGGCTGACGCCGGTCGAGCAGTTCGCAGCGAAGCTGCCGCACCAGCTCTCGGGCGGCCAGCGTCAGCGTGTCGTCATCGCCCGGGCTCTGGCCAGTGATCCGCAGGTGCTGATCGCCGACGAGCCCGTGTCGATGCTCGACGTGTCGCTCCGAGCCGGCGTGCTCGCGCTGCTCGAGGATCTGCGCGAACGGTGGGGCATCAGCATGCTCTACATCACGCACGACCTGCTCAGCGCGCGTCTCGTCACCGAGAACATCCTCGTGCTCAACAGCGGCCGCGTCGTCGAACGCGGCGAGACATCTCAGGTGCTTCAGCATCCGGAGGACCCGTACACGGTCCAGCTGCTGGATGCGGTGCCGAACCCGGCACGGGCCGAACGCTGACCGAAGACCATCGCAAGACGAAAGGAGCACTCGTGCTCACATTCCCTGACGGCTTTCTCTGGGGCGCTGCGACCGCAGCCCATCAGGTGGAGGGGAACAACACGACCAGCAACTGGTGGGCCATGGAGCATGCTCCCGGCTCGCCCATGGTGGAGCCCTCGGGCGACGCCGCCGATCACTTCCACCGGTACCCGGAGGACATGCGGCTGCTGGCGGACGCCGGTCTGAACTCGTACCGCTTCTCGATGGAGTGGGCCCGCATCGAGCCCGAGCGCGGGTTCGTCTCGCGGGCGATGCTCGATCACTATCGCCGCATGATCGACACGGCTCGCGAGAACGGGCTCGACCCCACGGTGACCCTGATGCACTTCACCGTGCCGCAGTGGTTCCAGAAGGACGGCTTCTGGCGTGCGGACGACGCGGTCGACCTGTTCTCGCGCTACGTCGAGACGGTGCTGCCGATCCTCGAGGGCGTGACCTACGTCTGCACGATCAACGAGCCGAACATCGCGGCGATGCTCGCCGGGGGTGAGGATGCGGCCAACCTCGTCGCGTTCGGACTGCCGAACCCCGACCTCGCTGTCGCCGACACGCTGCTCGACGCGCACCACCGTGCGACCGAGATCCTGCACTCCGTCCCGGGCGTGCAGGCCGGATGGACGATCGCCACGCAGGCCTTCCACTCCACCGGCGAGCCCGGCGCAGACGAGATGCTCGCCGAGTACGGCGACCCGCGCGATCACTGGTACCTCGACCAGTCGGCGGGCGACGACTTCGTCGGCGTGCAGGCCTACACGCGCACCTTCATCGGACCCGAGGGGCCGCGGCCGGTCGCCGACGATGTCGAGACGACGCTCACCGGGTGGGAGTTCTTCCCCGAGGCGCTCGAGATGGGCGTGCGCAGCGCCTGGGAGCGCAGCGGTGGAGTGCCGGTGCTCGTGACCGAGAACGGCATCGCGACCGCCGACGACACTCGTCGCATCGCCTACACGCAGGGCGCGCTCGAGGGTCTGCACCGGGCGATCTCCGACGGCATCGAGGTGAAGGCGTACCAGCACTGGAGTGCACTCGACAACTACGAGTGGGCGAGCGGATTCCGTCCGACCTTCGGCCTGATCGGCTTCGACCACGAGACGTTCGAGCGCTCGCCGAAGCCGTCGCTCGCCTGGCTCGGCGAGGTCGCGCGTCGTAACGGGCTCTGAGCCGGACGACCCCGGGGCTCTGCCCCGGGGTTACCCTCGGATCATGAGCCATGCAACCCGTACGACGCGCGGTGACAGGCTCCGATCGGCGGCCGCCGGGCTGAGTGCGGCGGTCGTCGCGGTCGGCCTGGCGGAGCTGGTGGCCGCCATCGTCGAACCGAGCGCGAGTCCGTTCGCCGTGATCGGCAGCGGGCTCATCGACCTCGCGCCCAGCTGGGCGAAGGACACCGCGATCGCGCTGTTCGGCACCGGCGACAAGGTCGCGCTCCTCACCGGGATCGCCATCGTGCTGGCAGGACTGGCGGCGCTCGCCGGCATCCTGGAATCCCGCCGGGCGGGAGTGGGGTCGACGATCCTCGCTGCTCTCGGCGTGCTCGCTCTGGTGGCCGCGATGATCCGTCCTGGTGCGGGACCGTTCGCCTGGCTCCCCGGCCTCGTCGCGGGAGTGACGGCGGTCGTCGCGCTGCGGCTGCTCATGCGCAAGGTGCACCCGGTGCCGTATCTCCGCGCCGAGCATGAGGAGCGCCGACAGTTCCTCCTGTGGACCGTCGGCGTCGCAGCCACCGGCATCGTGGCGCTCGCCATCGGCAACGCGGCCCGCGGCGTGACCCGGTCCATCGAGGCGGTGCGGTCCACACTGCGCCTGCCGAAGGCCGCCACGCCGGCCCCGGCAGTGCCGGTCGCCGCAGAACTCGACATCCAGGGGCTTGCGCCCGTCGTCACCCCGAATGCGCAGTTCTACCGCATCGACACCGCTCTGATCGTGCCGCGCATCGACCCGGCCGATTGGTCGATCCGCATCCATGGGATGGTCGACCGAGAGATCGTGGTCACGTGGGACGAACTGCTCGCCCTGCCGATGCAGGAGTCGCATGTGACGCTCGCGTGCGTGTCGAACGAGGTGGGCGGAGACCTGATCGGCAGCGCCCTGTGGCTCGGGCATCCGGTGCGCGAGCTCCTCGCGCGGGCGGGCGTCGACCCGGACGCCGACATGGTGCTGTCGACCTCGTCCGACGGATTCACGGCCTCGACACCCCTCGAGGCTCTCACCGACGACCGCGACGCCCTGCTCGCGGTCGGCATGAACGGTGATCCGCTGCCCATCGAGCACGGTTTTCCGGTGCGCATGGTGGTGCCGGGGCTCTACGGCTATGTCTCTGCGACCAAGTGGGTGACCGACCTCGAGGTCACGCGGTTCGACCGGGCGACCGCGTACTGGACCGACCGCGGGTGGTCGGAGCGCGGACCGATCAAGCTGCAGTCGCGCATCTACGTGCCCCGTCGCGGGACTCGGATCGAGGCGGGTGACGCCGTGATCGCCGGCATGGCATGGCAGCAGCATGTGGGAGTCGAGGGCGTCGAGGTGCGGATCGACGAGGGCGCATGGCGTCGGGCCGAGCTCGCCACCGCGATCTCCGACGACACCTGGGTGCAGTGGCGCCTCGACTGGTCGGCCGAGAGCGGAGCGCACACGATCGAGTGCCGGGCGATCAGCGCCGACGGCGAGACGCAGACCTCGGATCCGGCCGACGTCGTGCCCGACGGCGCTCAGGGGTGGCATCGCATCGAGGTCTCGGTCGCCTGAGCGTAACGACCCCCTGCATCCCACCTAGAATTGTCCCCATGCCCGCAGGCGAATCGTTCTACATCACCACGCCCATCTACTACCCCTCCGATGTGCCTCACATCGGTCACGGGTACACCTCGGTGGCGGTCGACGCGCTCGCGCGCTGGCACCGTCAGGGCGGCGATGACACGTGGATGCTCACGGGCACCGACGAGCACGGCCAGAAGATGCTCCGCGCGGCGGCGGCGAACAACGTCACCCCGCAGGAGTGGGTCGACAAACTCGTCACCGAGGCGTGGTTCCCGCTGCTGAAGACCCTCGATGTCGCGAACGACGACTTCATCCGCACCACGCAGGAGCGCCACGAGACCAATGTGCAGACGTTCTTCCAGCGTCTGTACGACCGCGGGTACATCTACGCGGGCGAGTACGAGGCGCTGTACTGCGTCGGCTGCGAGGAGTTCAAGCCCGAGTCCGAGATCGTCGACGGCACAGGTCCGTTCGAGGGTCTGAAGGTGTGCGTGATCCACTCGAAGCCCCTCGAACTCCTGCAGGAGAAGAACTACTTCTTCAAGCTCAGCGAGTTCCAGGACCGCCTGCTCGAGCTCTACAAGACGCAGCCCGACTTCGTGCGCCCCGACTCCGCGCGCAACGAGGTCGTCTCCTTCGTCAGCCAGGGGCTGAAGGACCTCTCGATCTCGCGCTCGACGTTCGACTGGGGCATCCCGCTGCCGTGGGACGAGTCGCACGTCATCTACGTGTGGGTCGACGCGCTGCTCAACTACGCCACCGCCGTCGGGTACGGCTCCGATCCGGAGACGTTCGACCGCCGCTGGCCCGCCTATCACGTGGTCGGAAAGGACATCCTGCGCTTCCACGCGGTGATCTGGCCCGCGCTGCTGATGGCCGCCGGGCTCGACGTGCCCAAGGGCGTGTTCGCGCACGGCTGGCTGCTGGTCGGCGGCGAGAAGATGTCGAAGTCGAAGCTCACCGGCATCGCACCGACCGAGATCACCGATGTCTTCGGCTCCGACGCGTACCGCTATTACTTCCTCTCCGCGATCGCGTTCGGTCAGGACGGGTCGTTCTCGTGGGAGGACCTCTCGGCCCGTTACCAGGCCGAGCTCGCGAACGGCTTCGGCAACCTTGCCTCGCGCACCACGGCGATGATCGAGAAGTACTTCGAGGGCATCGTGCCGCCCCCCGCCGACTACACCGAGAAGGATCTCGAGATCCAGAGGATCGTCGCGGATGCGGCGTCGAACGCGGATGCCGCGATCGAGCAGTTCCGCATCGACGAGGCCATCTCGTCGATCTGGACGATCGTCGATGCGCTGAACGGCTACATCACCGCGAACGAGCCGTGGGCGCTGGCCAAGCAGGCGAACAGCGGAGACGAGGCTCAGCGCGGCCGTCTGGGCACGGTGCTCTACACCTGCGCCGAGGGCCTGCGTGCGCTCGCGGTGCTGCTCTCGCCGGTGATGCCGCAGTCGACGGAGAAGCTCTGGGTCGCCCTCGGCGCTGCCGAGAGCCTCGGACGTCTGCAGGATCAGCCGATCCGTGAGGCCGGAGCCTGGGGAGCGCTGCGCCCCGGAACCAGCGTCAACGGCCTCAGCCCGCTGTTCCCGCGTGTGGAGTCCAACGCCTGAGCATGACGTACGTGCAGCAGCGAGACGGCGAGGGACGCAAGAACCTGCGGTATCCGGCGGCCCCCGAGCCGCTGTCCGTGCCCGTGTACGACAACCACGCGCATCTCGAGATCCTCGACGGCGATGAGCCGCTGTCGCTGACCGAGCAGCTGAATCGGGCCCAGGCCGTGGGCATCGCCGGGGTGGTGCAGGCGTCGGGTGACATCGAGTCTTCTCGGTGGGCGGTCGAGGCGGCGGAATCGGACTCCCGTGTGCTCGCGGCTGTCGCGATCCACCCGAACGACGCGCCTGCCTACGCCGAAGAGGGGCGCCTCGATGAGGCCATCGCGGTGATCGACGAGCTCGCCGCGCACCCCCGCACGCGGGCGATCGGCGAGACGGGGCTCGACTTCTTCCGCACCGAGCCCGAGCGCCGAGCACCGCAGTTCGAGTCCTTCGAGGCGCACATCGCGCTCGCCAAGAAGCATGGCATCGCGATGCAGATCCATGACCGCGACGCGCATGACGCGGTCCTCGAGACGCTGACGCGGGTGGGTGCCCCCGACCGGACCGTGTTCCACTGCTTCTCGGGTGACGACGAGATGGCCCGGATCTGTGCGGATGCCGGATATCACCTGTCGTTCGCGGGCAACGTCACGTTCAAGAACGCGCAGAATCTGCGCGACGCGCTGAAGGTGACACCGCTGGATCGCATCCTGGTCGAGACCGACGCGCCGTTCCTCACCCCGACGCCGCTGCGCGGCCGGCCGAACGCCCCGTATCTCGTGCCGATCACGGTGCGCTTCATGGCAGCCGAGCTCGGCATCGAGGTCGACGAGCTCTCTGCCCAGCTCGCCGCGAACACCCTGCGGGTCTACGGCTCGTTCGACTGAGTCTCGATCGCCTGCGTGTCGGAGACCGGCTTCGCCGACACGATCTGCGAGATCGGCTTCCACACGAACAGCAGTGTGAGCGCAGCGCCGACGAACGCGAACCACCACGGAGCGGTGAGACCCCAGAACTGCGCGATCACGCCGCCCAGTGCCTGTCCGATCACCATGCCGCCGAACACGCCGACCATATTGACCGAGGCGACCCGGCCCTGCAGCTCGGGCGGCACGAGGCGCTGACGGACGGTCGTCGAGATCGTGCCCCAGATGAACGCGTAGGCGCCGAAGACGAACATGATCACGAGCGCGACCCACCCGGTGCTGGTGAGCGCGAAGGCGAGGTGCATCAGCACTTCGAGAGAAAGCACGACGCGCATGAGCGTCGCGAACGACACGTGTCGTTCGAGCCACCCGAAGCACAGCGTGGCGAGGATGCCACCGGCGGCGGACGCCGTGGTCAGCGCTCCATAGCCGACGGCGCCCATGTTCAGGTGCTCGGTGGCGTAGAGCACGAGCACGCCCCAGGGGGCCGCCCAGGTCACGTTGAAGACCAGGATGATGAGCACGAGCATCCGCACCGGCGGGTTCTGCCAGAGCCACCGCAGGCCCTCGGCGATGTCGGTGTGCACGTGCGTCTTCTCGGCGTCGCCCGTCGCCCGGGGCGGCACCGGCGTGCGGGCCATGCGCGAGATCAGCACGACCGCGAGGAGCACGCAGAGGACCTCGAGCAGGAAGGGCCACGCCGTGCCCGCGGCGAAGAGGAAGGCTCCCAGCGGAGGACCCGCGAACTGGTTCGCGACGAGGTACCCGGCCTGCAGACGCGCGTTGCCGATGCCCAGATCGGCGGGCTTCACGAGCATCGGCAGCAGCGTGCTTCCCGCCGTGTCGACGAAGACCTCTGCCGTGCCGTAGAGGAAGGCCACAGCGAGCACGATCCAGATGTTCGCCGTGCCGGTGAGCAGGAACGCGCAGAGACCTGCGAGCACCACGGCCCGCGCCGCGTTGGCGAACATCACGAGGCGTCGGCGGTCGAACCGGTCGGCGATCGCACCGGCGTGCAGCCCGAACAGCAGCCACGGAAGGAACTGCATGATCGCGCCGGCGGCGACGAGGATCGGCGATGACGTCATCGAGGCGATGAGCAGGGGAGCGGCCGCCAGAGCGACGCCGTCTCCGACGTTGCTCGTCCACGACGATGCGAGCAGCCAGCGGAAATCCCTGCCCATCCGACGGGGCGCGATCAGTTCACCGAGGGAGGGCACCACAGAAGACTACTGGCGGGTTCGGACACCGGTGAGGGGTGGGGGACAATGGAGCAATGACAGTCACCCTGCTCGGCGCCACCGAGATCCGCCGCCTCGCCGCTGAGCTCGACGTCACCCCGACCAAGAAGCTCGGACAGAACTTCGTCGTCGACGCGAACACCGTGCGCAAGATCGTGCACGCCGCCCGCGTGCAGCCGGGGGAGCGGGTCGTCGAGGTCGGGCCGGGGCTCGGTTCGCTCACCCTCGCGATCCTCGAGACCGGGGCATCCGTCACCGCCGTCGAGATCGACCACCGGCTCGCAGCCCGACTCGCCCAGACCGCGGTCGAGCACGGCGTTCCCGCCGAGAGGCTCACGGTTGTCGATGCCGACGCGCTGCGCATCACCGAGCTGCCCGGCGAACCCACCGTGCTGGTCGCGAATCTCCCCTACAACGTCTCCGTCCCCGTGCTGCTGCACTTCCTCGAGAACTTCTCGTACCTGAAGCGCGGCGTCGTGATGGTGCAGGCCGAGGTCGCCGAGCGCATCGCGGCCAAGCCAGGGTCGAAGATCTACGGCACCCCGAGCGTCAAGGCGGCCTGGTACGGCGAATGGAGGCTCTCGGGCACCGTGTCCCGTCAGGTCTTCTGGCCGGTGCCCAACGTCGACAGCCTCCTCGTCGGCTTCGACCGGTCGGAGGGCGAGCGCGGCACGGAGGATGAGCGCCGACTCACCTTCACGATCGTGGATGCCGCCTTCAACCAGCGCCGCAAGATGCTGCGTCAGGCGCTGTCCGAGCTCTTCGGCAGCTCGGCCGCGGCATCCGAGATCCTGATCGCGGCAGGAGTCGCGCCGACCGCCCGCGGCGAGGATCTCACGGTCGACGACTATCACCGTATTGCGCGGCACGTCGCCCAGATCGAAGACACCGCCATCACCGGCTAACCTGGCACGGTGACCGAGTCTCCCCGCTTCCGTCCCAACGTCCCTGAGCTCCACCGGCCGTACGCTGCCGACGAGAGCCGCTACCAGCACTTCGAGTACCGCCAGGTCGGCTCCTCGGGGCTCTACCTGCCGCCGATCTCGCTGGGCCTGTGGTGGAACTTCGGCGACAACATCCCGCTCGACAACCAGCGCGCACTGTTGCGCCACGCGTTCGACCGGGGCATCACCCACTTCGACCTCGCGAACAACTACGGACCGCCCTACGGCTCCGCCGAGAAGAACTTCGGTCGCATCTTCGCCGAGGACTTCCGCCCCTATCGCGACGAGCTGATCATCTCGTCGAAGGCGGGCTGGGACATGTGGCCGGGGCCGTACGGCGACCTCGGGAGCCGCAAGTACATCCTCGCGAGTGCCGAGCAGTCGCTCACGCGCATGGGTCTCGACCACGTCGACATCTTCTACTCGCACCGCGCAGACCCGGTGACCCCGGTCGCCGAGACCATCGGAGCCCTGGACACGCTCGTGCGTCAGGGCAAGGCGCTCTACGTGGGCATCTCGTCGTACAGCGCCGAGCGCACGGCCGAGGCCGTCGCCGTCGCCACCGAGCTCGGCACCCCGCTCGTCATCCACCAGCCCGCCTATTCGATCCTCAACCGCTGGGTCGAAGACGGGCTCACCGAGAAGCTCGAGCAGTCCGGCGTCGGCGCGATCGCCTTCACCCCGCTGGCGCAGGGGCTCCTCACCGACAAGTACCTCGGTGACGGCACCGCAGCCCGGGCCCAGAAGCGCGGGTCACTGCCCGATGCTCCGCTGTCGGATGCCGCTGTCGAGACGCTCCGGTCGCTCAACGCCATCGCCGAGGGGCGGGGGCAGTCGCTGGCTCAGATGGCGATCCAGTGGACGCTGCGCAACCCGGTGGTCGCCTCCGCACTGGTCGGGGCATCGCGCCCCGAGCAGCTCGACGAGAACATCGCCGCCGTCAACGGACCGGCATTCACGGCCGACGAGCTCAGCCGCATCGATGAGGCGGCCGGCGCCATCGACGTCGACCTGTGGGCGTCGTCCACGGAGCTGTGACGGGAAGACCGAGATGAGCTTCGCCGCCCCCGTCGATTCCGTGCACGTGCGCGCGCCGGGCAAGATCAACGTCTACCTGGGCGTGGGCGGCCGTCACGACGACGGGTACCACGCGCTGGCTACCGTGTTCCAGGCGGTGTCGCTCTATGAGGACGTGATCGCCAGGCACGCCGACGACTTCTCGATCACGGTGTCGGGCGTGGACGATCCCGACACGGTGCCGCTGGACGATCGCAACCTCGCGATGCGGGCGGCGAAGCTGCTCGCGACCGCAGCCGAGTACGGCGGCGGGGTGGCGCTCGAGATCCGCAAGAGCGTGCCGGTCGCCGGAGGCATGGGAGGCGGGTCAGCGGATGCCGCTGCCGCCCTCGTGGCCTGCGATGCGCTGTGGGGCACCGGGTTCTCGACGGCGCGCCTGCACGAGCTCGCGGCACGCCTCGGTGCCGATGTGCCCTTCGCGCTGCACGGCGGCACCGCCGTCGGCACCGGTCGGGGAGACCAGTTGAACCCGGCATTGGCGAGGGGACGCTTCGACTGGGTGCTCGTCCCGAGTGACGAGGGCCTGTCGACGCCGGTCGTGTACGCGCGGCTCGATGCCCTGCGTGACGCCGAGGGCGCGCTCGCCGACGATCCGCCGCTGTCGCTCGAGGTTCCGGCGCCCGTGCTGCAGGCGCTGCGCTCGGGAGACCCGGACCTGCTGTCCGAGAGCATCTACAACGACCTGCAGGAAGCCGCCCTGCACGAGCGGCCGGAACTCGAGACGACGATCCTGCGTGGCATCCATGCCGGTGCGCTGCAGGGGATCGTGTCCGGTTCAGGGCCCACCGTCGCACTCCTCTGCGCGAGCCCCGAGGGTGCGCAGGAAGTGCAGTCGCTGCTGCGCGAGCACGGGCTCGAGTCGCTGCACGTGCATGGCCCGGTGCCGGGCGCGCGCATCCTCGCCTGACCCGCCCCGCCGCCCCCTCACGTCAGCGACGTGCGTTCGGCGCGCCTGGCGTACATAATGAAGGGACGATGTGACCGTGCACATACAAGGAGGTCTGTGATGTCGACTGCCTCCGAGCGTGCCCGGATGCCGAGCATCCGCGACGTCGCTCGACTCGCGGGGGTGTCGCACCAGACGGTCTCGAGGGTGCTGAACGATCACGCGAGCATCCGCCCCGAGACCAAGGCCAAGGTGCTCGACGCCATCGCGGTGCTCGACTATCGTCCCAATCTCGCAGCGCGGGCACTGGTGACCAGCAAGTCCAACATGCTGGGCATCCTCGCGGCGACCGTGGGGGAGTTCGGACCCACGTCCTCGATCGTCGGCATCGAGGATGCCGCGCGCGAGGAGGGGTACTCGGTCTCGACGCTCAACCTCTCGGCCACGACGCCGGAGGCGATCGGCAACGCCCTGCGCCAGTTGGCGCGCGAGCAGGTCGACGGCATCGTGGTGCTCGCCCCGCAGGTGCGGGCGTTCCACGTGCTCAAGGGCATGGCGGTCGAGATGCCGTTCGTATCGCTGCAGACCGCCTCGGGCTCCGACGGGGTGACGCTGTCGGCAGACCAGGTCGCCGGTGCCCGCGCCGCCACCGAGCATCTGATCGGGCTCGGACACAGCGACATCATCCACATCGCAGGGCCCCAGGACTGGATCGAGGCAGAGTCGCGCATGCGCGGGTACCTGGACGCGCTGCGCGAAGCCGATCTTCCGACCTTCCCGCCCATCCGCGGCGACTGGACGGCCGACTTCGGCTACTTCGCGGGCAAGGAACTGTCGCGCCGCCGCGATTTCACGGCCGTGTTCGTCGCGAACGACCAGATGGCCATCGGTCTGATGCACGGCTTCCGGGATGCCGGCGTCCGCGTGCCCGAGGATGTGAGCGTCGTCGGCTTCGACGACATCCCCGTCGCCGCGCATGTCGCGCCGACTCTGAGCACCGTGCATCAGGACTTCCCCGAGCTCGGGCGTCGGGCGGTGCGGATCCTGCTCGCGCAGATCCGGGGTGAGCAGGTGCCCGAGTTCGGGCCGCTCCAGACCACCCTGCGCACGAGGGAATCGTCCGCACCTCGATAGAGCCACAATTTGGCTCGTGGTCTTGACAGCGTCTCGGCGAGCGTAGACTATGTAATCCAATGTGAACGGTCACATCGAAGGTGACCGCCCGTCGCGAGGAAGATCTTGTGAGCACCACAGCAACGTTGCCGGTCGTGTCAGGCCCCATCCTGGAGATGCGCAGCATCACCAAGGAGTTCCCGGGTGTCAAGGCGCTGTCCGACGTGTCCATCACCGTCCGCGCAGGCGAGATCCATGCGATCTGCGGGGAGAACGGCGCCGGGAAGTCGACCTTGATGAAGGTCCTCTCCGGCGTGTACCCCTACGGCACGTACGAGGGGGACATCCTGCTCTACGGCGAGGAGCAGCGCTACCGCGACATCGCGGCGAGCGAGCAGGCCGGAATCGCGATCATCCACCAGGAGCTCGCGCTGATCCCCGAGCTCTCGATCACCGAGAACATCTTCCTCGGCAACGAGATCCGCAGCTTCGGCAAGATCGACTGGCGCGCACAGCGCCAGCGCACGGTCGAGCTGCTGGCTCGCGTCGGCCTGCGTGAAGACCCCGACGTGGCCATCAAGACGCTCGGTGTCGGCAAGCAGCAGCTGATCGAGATCGCCAAGGCCCTCAACAAGGACGTCAAGCTCCTCATCCTCGATGAGCCCACCGCGGCGCTGAACGAGAACGACTCGCAGCACCTGCTCGATCTGATCCTCGGCCTCAAGGCCAAGGGCATCGCGTCGATCATGATCAGCCACAAGCTCAACGAGATCGAGCAGATCGCCGACGAGATCACGATCATCCGCGACGGTCGCACGGTCGAGACGCTCGACATCTCGCGCGGTGAGATCAACGAGGACAGGATCATCCGCGGGATGGTCGGACGCTCGCTCGAGAGCCGATACCCAGACCGCACCCCCGAGATCGGGGAGGTGTTCTTCGAGGTCAAGGACTGGTGGGTGCAGCACCCGACCGTCTCCGAGCGCATGGTCGTCAAGGGATCGAACCTCAACGTCCGCCGCGGCGAGGTCGTCGGCATCGCCGGGCTGATGGGCGCGGGCCGCACCGAGTTCATGATGAGCATCTTCGGCCGCTCCTACGGCAACTTCCAGGGCGGACAGATCATCAAGGACGGCCGGGAGATCTCGATCCCCGACGTCTCGTCCGCCATCAAGCACGGACTGGCGTACGTGAGCGAGGACCGCAAGGTGCTCGGCCTCAACCTGCTCGACACCATCAAGCGGTCGGTCGTGGCGGCCAAGCTGTCGAAGATCTCGAAGCGCGGCGTCGTCGACGAGCGCGAGGAGTACTCGGTCGCCGAGCGCTACCGCAAGGCGCTGCGCATCAAGACGCCGAGCGTCGAAGAGGGCGTCGGCAAGCTCTCGGGAGGAAACCAGCAGAAGGTCGTGCTGGCGCGGTGGATGTTCACCGACCCCGACCTGCTGATCCTCGACGAGCCCACCCGCGGCATCGACGTGGGTGCGAAGTACGAGATCTACGCGATCATCAACGAGCTCGCCTCGCAGGGCAAGGGAGTCATCGTCATCTCCAGCGAGCTGCCCGAACTGCTCGGCATCTCCGACCGCATCTACACAGTCTTCGAAGGTCGGGTCACCGACTGCATCCCGGCCGACCAGGCGACACCCGAGGCCCTCATGCGCAGCATGACCTCCGCGACTCAGAAAGCATCAGCATGACCACCGACCTCACGACAACGAAGCGCGGCTTCCACTTCGGCGACATCCGCAAGATGTTCGGAAGCAACGGCACCTCGTCGCTGCGCCAGTTCGGCATCCTGGGCAGCCTCATCGTCATCATCGCCCTCTTCGAGATCCTGACGCTGCTCCGCAACGGGCCGAACGGCGCGACGCTGACCTCGGGCAACCTGATCAACGTCATCAACCAGTACTCGTTCATCCTGATCCTCGCGATCGGCATGGTGATGGTCATCATCATGGGGCACATCGACCTGTCGGTCGGCTCGGTGGCGGCGTTCACCGGCATCATCGTCGCGAAGTCGATGGCTGACTGGAACCTCCCTTGGCCGGCGGCGATCCTCCTGGGCCTCGGTGTGGGTGCCCTCGTGGGTGCCTGGCAGGGATTCTGGGTGGCATATGTCGGGGTGCCCGCGTTCATCGTGACGCTCGCCGGCATGCTCTTCTTCCGCGGCGCGCAGCAGTGGATCGGTGACGCTCAGACGATTCCGGTGCCCAAGGGCTTCCAGGTGATCGGCACCGGCTATCTGCCCGAGGTCGGGCTTCCGCTCGACTTCAACGTGCCGACGATGCTCCTCGCCCTGGTCGCCGTGGCGTGGCTGGTCTTCTGGGAGATCCGCACCCGTCGCCAGCAGCACAAGATGGGCTCCGACAGTGCGCCTCTGTGGGTCAGCGTGGTCAAGGTCGTGCTGCTCTCGGTCGTCGTCCTCGCCGCGGCGTGGATGTTCGCGACCGGTCGCCCCGGCACGAGCTTCCCGGTTCCGGGTCTGATCCTGCTCGCCCTGGTCATCATCTACTCGTTCATCACTCGCAACACCGTGTTCGGCCGTCACATCTACGCCGTGGGTGGCAACCGTCAGGCCGCACGCCTCTCGGGTGTGAAGGACCGCTGGGTCGACTTCTTCGTCATGATGAACATGTCGATGATGGCCGCCCTCGCCGGCATGATCTTCGTCGCCCGTTCGCAGGCGTCCGGACCGAACGACGGCACCGGCTGGGAGCTCGACGCCATCGCATCCGTGTTCATCGGTGGCGCCGCCGTCGCCGGTGGCATCGGCACCGTGATCGGATCGATCATCGGTGGTCTTGTCATGGCGTTCCTCAACAACGGTCTCGCTCTGCTCGGCCAGGGTGCCGACGTCGTCTCGATGATCAAGGGCCTCGTGCTCCTGCTCGCGGTCGGCATCGACGTCTGGAACAAGCAGCAGGGCCGCCCGTCTCTCATCGGTTTCATGATGCGTCGCTCGAGCCGCCAGCAGGACCCGGCCACCGAGACGTTCGAACCCAACAGGACTTACCAAGCCCCTCCCGTCGACAAGACAAGG
>Ga0308167_1000247_pt1 | contig 115825 bp, 114 predicted proteins | sample PhyCR1_2_FD_202138 | JGI IMG/M metagenome (GOLD analysis project Ga0308167, IMG submission 202138) | Phyllosphere microbial communities from UC Gill Tract Community Farm, Albany, California, United States - DLSLRC.R1 | ecosystem: Host-associated > Plants > Phyllosphere > Unclassified | place...
GATGCTCAGGAGAAGCGCCGCCAGGCGGAGCTATCACTGGATGAAAACCGCTTTGATCAGTTCCAAAATCTGGCGAAAATCTATCTGGAATTCGGGGGTTCGGCGACGTTCCCATAAATACGGATAACTCATTTCTTAATAGGATGGAACGGATCCCCGTGGGTATATCCATCCTAATAGAGATGACGTCAGCCTGGAGGCGTGCTTTTTAGCGAACTGCGACACCTCTGAGTGGAGTGAAAGTGCTTTTGGCAAATGCACAGATCAAATAGCTTTTCATATGGGCACGGAGTACCAGATTTCTCCTTTAACCCTTTCTCCGATCTCTTATTTCGCTTCGTCGTTGAGGGTTCTGGTCTTCCAGCAGCGGTAAATGCTCCTTATCCATTTAAACGGCAGAGCCCGGATGGGTGATTGATGCGATTCCCCTTTGTCTCGCGGGTCGCTGACGCATAGCGCCCGGCGGATATCCATTGATGCGCTTAAAAGCTCTGCTGAACGCTGCCTGTGAGGCATAACCGAGGCGAAGAGCAACGGTGTCAATTGAGATCTTATCGTGAATAATCCAGTGACTTGCGATGCGCATTCGCACCTCCCTTGCATAGCGCTGGGGAGGTATGCCGATGATTGATTTGAAGCGTTCAGCAAAAACAGAACGTGACACATGCGACTGTGCAGCGAGCTCTGCAACAGACCACTCCCGACTCGTATCGCGATGAATGGCCAGAATAGCACGGGCGAGTCGGGGATCACGTAACGCAGCGATCAGGCCAGCGGCGTTCTCGCTGCCGTTTTCGATCCATCCACGCACAATCATGGCGGCCGCCACTTCTGCGAGGCGTGCCAGAATGCCCGCAAATCCTGCGCGTCCGGAACAGATTTCAAATTTCATCGCGCCCAGTATGGGAACCAGTCCCGGATAGATCTGTTCATTTGCCTCAACCACTATGGCTTGCGGCATCAGTTTACCAAGACCCTGCATTCCACCAAGATCGAACTCCATACAGCCATAGAACAGAACCGTGCTGGGTGTCGGATGCGAACTCGGACAAGTATTGATTCCGCTGACGGCCTCGCCCAAAGGTGCAAAGCCTAACGTGTCGATATGTTGAAATGAACAGCTGACATCCGATAAAAGCTGATGCTCCTCACCCTGCGGCATAAATACCATGCTTCCGGCTTTCAGTTCGTGCAACGTCCCGTCGCGCGTACGAAGCACAGCAGTGCCCACAGCGATGTAATGAAAATAGGCATGTCCCGGTCTGTTGCTAAAACCGACGCCAAATTCAGAGCCAGTCTGTAAACGGCGATACTGCACGCCACGCAGGCGCATTTCCAGCAGCAGTTCACTGATGAGCTCGGATGACAGGGCAAAATGTTTATTCACATACATAATCGGCGTTTCGGGTAAAAAATCAGGATGTGGCATCATAGATCGTCCAGCTGCTCAACTCTAGACTTGGCATTGTGATTTTTACTCCAAGAAGAGTGTGTTATGACAAATGAAGCAACTGAAGCTGTATCCGCGAGTTTGAAGAGGGCGGAACCCAAAGAGTCTGCATGGATGGCCGTGATATCACTGACGATGGGTGTGTTTGGCTTGCTAACTGCAGAATATCTTCCTGCCAGCCTGTTGACACCCATGGCCGCCGATCTCGGTGTGACCGAAGCTCTGGCTGGTCAGTCTGTAACGGTAACGGCGGTGGTGGCCCTGTTTGCGGGTCTGATGGTTCCCCGCCTGACGCGTAATTATGATCGCCGAAATGTTTTGCTGGGTTTTACCGTGCTGATGATTGCCTCCAACCTGCTTGTCGCACTTTCATCCAGTCTGGCTGTTCTGTTAGTCATGCGCATTTTGCTGGGCATCGCGCTGGGAGGTTTCTGGAGTATGGCTGCTGCCGTAGCGATGCGGCTGGTCCCTGCTAAAAGCGTTCCGCGTGCTCTCTCCATTATTTTTAGCGGTATTGCTGTCGGTACTGTGGTTTCGATCCCGCTGGGGAGCTATTTAGGTGGGCTTTATGGCTGGCGTAGTGCTTTTATCGCTGCAACCGCAGTCGGCGTGCTGACACTGATCTTTCAGCTGTTTACCCTTCCTGGAATGGCGCCGCGTAGAATGACGATAACGTCATCTGTCATGGATTTACTCCGCCGCCCAGGCATTGCGATGGGAATGACGGGGTGTGTAATCGCCCATACGGGTCAGTATGCGCTGTTTACCTATATTCGCCCGGCGCTTGAAAATATTGCCCAACTCGATGTGGATCGTTTGTCTTTGATACTGCTTGGATTTGGCATCGCTAATTTTATCGGTACGCTGCTGGCCGGGTGGCTGATGGAGAGAAGCCTGCGTCTTACCCTGATACTCATGCCAGCACTTGTCGGTTTCGCGGCATTAAGCATGATTTTGCTGCCACTGGAGGAAAAGGGATTAATGTTTTTCGTCGCGTTGTGGGGGATGGCATTTGGTGGCGTACCGGTTGCGTGGTCAAGCTGGGTAGCGCGTTCGGTTCCCGATCAGGCTGAAACCGCTGGCGGCATGGTAGTCGCAGCCGTTCAGTCCTCAATTGCTGCGGGTGCGGCGTTGGGAGGATTACTCTTTGGTATCAGCGGTGTAACAGGTGTTTTCATCACCGCCAGTTGCATCATGTTTTTTGCCACGCTCGTTATTGGACTAAAGGTGAGGGGCGCGCTGACCTGACCACCAGACCAGGTAGCGAGTGAAGGGTAACCTATCAATTAAGCCTGGTTATCGGGTGGTGGTCCCCACCCCTAAGCAAAGAGTGGGGGAATGTTAATGTCTGCCCCCAAGATCGCGGTCGCCTGATGTGCCGCGAATCATCCGGGTGAGTTCTTCGCAGCGGATGATCTTTCCAGATGACAACGTGAAGCGGGCAAAAACTTCAAATTCACAGTGTTCACCCTGAATTTTTGCTGCGTTGACATGATGGTGTGTAAACACCGTCTGATCCTCCGTGACAGCTGAAAGAACAGAGACTTTTATTTGTGTGGTGTGTGATTTAAGCAGCGCCATATGCTGAATAAATTCGCGGTAATCGAGCCGGTGACCATCGACCACCTGCTGATAGCCCGGGTCAAAGTAAAGGGCAATGTCATGCTCGCTGTGTTCAGGGCTGCAGACCACGTTTTGCAATGCATCAATGACTGTCTGAGTTGTCTTTTTCATCGGTTCCTCCATTTTGAGAGCAGAAAGAGTACGGGAAGAGCGGATGAGGGTATTATCCGTATCTGGAAAAGATATACGGTTAACCGGCCAGAAGATGAAAATTGAAAAATTCGACTACGACAGTCTGCATTCGACGCCCTGGCATAAACACGCATCCGGTCAGCTGTACTGGTTGAATCATGGCATTCTTGTCATTGAAACGACGTCAGTACAGTGGACTGTTACACCGGGATCACTGGGATGGTTTCCCGCTGATGTCAGCCACAGGGCCTGGGTTCCGGCAGGCGTGAAAGGTCAAAGCCTTTACCTTGAACCTGCTTCCTGCCCACCGTTTCCCGCTCATCCGGGTGTCTATGGGGCAGATGCCTTCGTGATGGCGATTTTGGAACGCCTGTGCCGGGAAGGTGATTTTTCATCCCCTGCGGAATATCAACGTCATCTTCTCAAATTATTAGGCTTTGAAATTGCCGGAGCTCCTGACTTGCCGCTTCAGTTGACGTTGCCCGTCGATCGCCGGGCGCGTAATGTCGCGAATGAATTACTGAAAAACCCCGCGTGCGCGCTGGACCAGACGCAGCTTGCCAAACAATGGGGACTCAGCGTTCGCAGCCTGAGTCGTTTGTTTACTCAACAAACCGGCCTCAGTTTTAGCCAGTGGAGACAGCAGGCAAAAGTTGTCACTTCATTGCAATGGGTGCTTGCCGGCTTGCCGGTCAGCGAGGTGGCGTTAAGAAGTGGTTACAGCAACGTCAGTGCTTATATCGACGTCTTCCGGCAACGTTTTGGAAAGACGCCGGGGCAGTTTCAAAATGCCCTCCTTCGCACGGAGAGTCGACAAAAGGCATCAGGCTGATTCCCTGATAACAAGCCGGTAGCCGATATCGACTATAGGTTCCTCAACCGCGATGCCTTCGATTTTATCCGCCAGCATGTCCGCCGCGCGGATGCCTGAATCCCATTTATCGACGCTGACGGTGGTAATGGCAGGGCGGTTGTGTGCAGCAAAATTCAAATCCGCAAAACCGATCACCGAGAAATCATCGGGAACACGTAAGTCATGCGCTTCAGCTTCCATAATGGCGCCCTGGGCCAGGGTGTCGGAACTGCAAATGATGGCGTCGAACCGGTGACCGCTCTCAAGCAACTGGCGCAGTGCCTGGCGTCCGACTTCCATATTAGCGGGACGTGAGACAATCACTTCTTTTATGTCGTGCTCAGGAATTGCCCGCAATACGCTTATCGCTCCGTTTTTACGTACCATCGCGCGGCGGTCTGAGGCGCAGATAAAACCAAAATGCGTAAACCCTTTAGCGGCGAAGTATTCCCCGATGGCATTACCGACTTTTTCATGCGAGAAGCCAATCAGCATATCAATCGGTGTTGGCGTGAGATCCCAAATCTCTACCACCGGAATATTGGCGTTAAGAATGATTCTTTTCAGTTCTGACGTGTGATGAATACCGGTCAGCACGATGCCATCCGGCCGGCGGGAAAGCAGCGTCGAGACAATATCGGTTTCGTCTTCCGGCTCGTAGCCGACAATACACAGCAACATGTGGTAACCGCGTGCCGCCAGCTGATCGCTGATCGCCTGAACGGTATCGACAAACATGTTGTTGTTAATTTGTGGCACCACCACGGCAATGAGTTTGGTGCGGCTGGTCGCCAGTCCACCGGCCAGCATATTCGGGATGTATCCGGTGCTGTTGACCGCTTCCATCACGCGCGCGATGGTCGCAGGGCGAACGACTTTGGGATTGTTTAAGGCGCGGCTGACTGTCATCGGAGAAAGTCCGGCAGCCTGGGCGACATCTTCGAGCGTAGCCGTACGGGAACGGCCTTTTTGGGTTTTTATTTTAGTATTCAAAACGTTGTTCACTGATGTCCGGGGATCGATACAAGAATGTTTGCGCAAACATTCTTAGTTTCTCATAACATAACCGGCTTAGGTAGGCTTAAATGTTAATTTGTTGTTGCTTCATGGGCGCCGCAATCTTATTTATCCCCGCGAATTATTTGCCCAAAACGTGAAGGGAGTCATAGGCGTTGGTCAAGGAGAGACAATTTTGGTTAGTTGAGAATTATCCCCTGCCTAAGCGATGCCGTATACTCCATTCAGGCAGAGACAATAGGTCATTTTCATCGATTGGCTTTGAAAGCATTCTTACTGGTTTACCAGGAACCGTTGTCGGAGCTGTAATTTATTCGGGATATGAGGGTTTCATCATGGAAAAGAAAGTCATTTATTTGTTTTGTTCCGCCGGAATGTCTACCTCGTTGCTGGTTTCTAAAATGAAAGTCCAGGCCGAGAAATATGAAGTACCGGTCATTATCGAAGCATTCCCAGAAACACTGGCTGCCGAAAAAGGTGCCGCCGCAGATGTGGTGTTACTCGGACCACAAATTGCCTACATGCTCGACGAAATCAAAAAAGTATTACCGGGCAAACCGGTTGAAGTGATCGATTCTGCTCTGTACGGCAAAATTGATGGGTTAGGTGTACTGAAAGCAGCGGTTGCTGCGATCAAAAAAGCAGCAGCGCAGTAATTTACCGTTTTTCCTTATTTTTAAATTGAACGTCTTTATATTGAAATTTTTAAGTCAAAGAGAACTCCAGTCAAAGAGCGAATTTCATACCCTGGCCGCCGGATGGCGGCATTAAAGGAAAATCCCAATGAGCAAAGCCATTGATTCACTTGAAAAGATACTTCTTCCTTTTGCCGTCAAAATAGGTAAACAGCCGCATATTAATGCCATCAAAAATGGTTTTATCAAATTAATGCCGCTGACCCTGGCTGGCGCCATGTTCGTTTTAATTAATAACGTATTTCTGAACTTCGGTGCCGGTTCCTTCTTTTATTCTCTGGGCGTACGTTTAGACCCATCAACCATTGAAACGCTGGCCGGTTTAAAAACGATTGGTATTAATGTCTATAACGGAACGTTAGGTATTATGTCGCTAATGGCACCGTTCTTTATCGGTATGGCATTAGCAGAAGAACGAAAAGTCGATTCGCTTTCCGCAGGCTTATTAGCTGTCGCCGCATTTATGACGGTTACCCCTTATAGCGTGGGTGAAGCTTATGCGGTCGGTGCAAATTGGTTAGGCGGCGCGAATATTATTTCAGGCATGATAATCGGTCTGGTTGTCGCCGAAATGTTCACCTTTGTTATTCGCAGAAACTGGGTGATTACGTTACCCGCGAGCGTTCCGACGTCGGTTTCCCGTTCATTCTCTGCGTTAATTCCGGGCTTTATTATTCTGTTCTTCTTCGGGGTCATTTCCTGGTTGCTGGGATTATACGGTCATAACTTCCACCAGATTATTATGGATTCTATTTCCAAACCTCTGGCGGCGATGGGCAGCGTAGTCGGCTGGGCGTATGTGATTTTCAACTCCCTGTTGTGGTTCTTCGGTGTGCATGGTTCACTGGCGCTGACCGCACTGGACAACGGCATCATGACGCCTTGGGCACTGGAAAACATTGCGTTGTATACCGAGTACGGTTCTGTCAGCGCAGCGATTGACGCGGGTAAAACCTTCCACTTCTGGGCCAAACCGATGCTGGATTCCTACATCCTGCTGGGCGGTTCCGGAGCGACGCTGGGTCTGATTATCGCCATCTTTATCGCATCACGCCGTGCAGATCACCGCCAGGTCGCGAAGCTTGCGCTGCCGTCAGGCATCTTCCAGATTAACGAACCTATCCTGTTCGGCCTGCCGATTATCATGAACCCGGTGATGTTTATTCCGTTCGTGCTGGTTCAGCCGATTCTGGCTGCGATTACGCTGGCGGCTTACAGCATGGGGATTATTCCACCGGTGACGAACCTTGCGCCATGGACCATGCCGACGGGGCTGGGTGCTTTCTTTAACAGTAACGGCAGCATCGCCGCCTTGTTAGTGGCTCTGTTCAACCTTGGTATCGCCACGCTGGTTTATATGCCTTTCGTAATCTTGTCGAACAAAGCGCAGGCGATAATCGAGGAAGAAGAAAGCGAAGAAGACATTGCCGCAGCACTGAAATTTTAATCTGAACGGACAGCGGCGGGGCAAGCTTCCTGCCGCTACCCGGTAAATCACGGAGAGATAAAAATGATGGATTTAGACAGCATTGTTGATACCGAAAGCGAACTGCAGGATTTAGAAGAAGTGGTGATGGGGCTGATTATTAACTCCGGACAGGCCCGCAGCCTGGCGTATTCAGCACTGAAAAAAGCTAAAGAAGGCGATTTTGAGCAGGCGCGTGCAGTGATGGCGCAATCGAGAATGGCGCTCAATGAAGCCCATCTGATACAGACCAAACTGATTGAAGAAGATCAGGGCGAAGGCAAAACCAAAGTCAGCCTGGTGCTGGTTCACGCGCAGGATCACCTGATGACATCCATGCTCGCCCGCGAACTGATTGCAGAACTCATTGAGCTTCATGAGAAAATAAAATAACGTAGGGAACCATAATGCAGCCACCGGTACTCAGTATGGAAATTAAGACAGCGCGCGAAAATCAACTCTTCGACGGTCAGAATTTCCACATGTTTATCTACAACAAGGTAGAAAGCATCTCCGGGTTGCATGAGCATGACTACTATGAGTTCACCATCGTCCTGACTGGCCGGTATTTTCAACACGTTAACGGCAAACGGGTACTTTTAGAACGTGGCGATTTCGTTTTCATCCCGTTAGGTTCTAACCATCAAAGTTTTTATGAATTTGGTGCCACCCGGATTTTAAATGTTGGGATCAGTAAAGCTTTTTTCGAGCAACATTATTTATCTTTATTACCTGCCAGATTTGTTGCATCGCAGGTCTATCAGATAAAAACGGAATTCCTGGCTTATATTGAGTCGGTCATTGCTTCACTGAATTTCCGCAACGGTGAATTCAATGAATTTCTGGAGATGGTGACGTTTTATATTGTTAACCGCTTACGTCATCACCGTGAATCAGAAGTGACGCCTGATATTCCAGGCTGGCTGAAAACGGCGATTGAGAAAATGCATGATAAAGCGCGCTTCGGTGATAAAGCATTATCCAATATGGTGGAGCTTTCCGGGAAGTCGCAGGAATACCTGACGCGCGCGACGCAGCGACATTATGGCAAAACGCCGATGCAGATTATAAATGAAATCCGTATTGATTTTGCCAAAAAACAGCTGGAGATCACCAACTACTCGGTCACGGATATTGCTTTTGATTCCGGTTACAGTAGCCCGAGTATGTTTATTAAAAACTTTAAAAAGCTGACTTCTTTTACGCCGAACCATTACCGGAAGAAGTTGTGCAGTATTAATTAATGTCGGTTCATTCAACAATATTTCTGTATTAATTTGCAGTGCATGATTATTGCACGGGAGTTCCTATGACTAAAAAACTGAAAGTCGTCACTATTGGTGGCGGGAGCAGCTATACCCCGGAATTACTGGAAGGCTTTATTAAACGCTACGCAGAATTACCGATCACTGAATTATGGCTGGTGGATGTCGAAGGCGGAAAAGAGAAGCAGGATATTATCTTCAATCTCTGCCAGCGTATGGTGGAACGCGCCGGTGTACCGATTGTCATGCATAAAACGCTGAACCGCCGCGAAGCACTGGTAGACGCAGATTTCGTCACCACGCAACTGCGCGTCGGTCAGTTAAAAGCGCGTGAACTTGATGAACGTATTCCGCTGAGTCACGGCTATCTGGGGCAGGAGACCAACGGCGCAGGTGGCTTGTTTAAAGGGCTGCGTACCATTCCGGTGATTTTTGACATCATTAAAGATGTCGAAGAAATCTGCCCGGACGCCTGGGTGATCAACTTCACCAACCCGGCCGGTATGGTCACTGAGGCGGTATTCCGTCATACCAAATTCAAAAAATTCATCGGCGTGTGCAACATCCCTGTCGGCATGAAAATGTTCATTCAGGATGTACTGAAACTGACGCCGCAGGATGACTTGTCCATTGACCTCTTTGGCCTGAACCACATGGTGTTCATCAAAGATGTCATTGTGAACGGCGAATCACGCTTTGCCGAACTGCTTGACGGTGTGGCTTCCGGCACACTGACCGCCGGTTCGGTGAAAAACATCTTCGACCTGCCGTTCAGTGAAGGCCTGATCCGCTCTCTGAATCTGCTGCCGTGTTCTTACCTGTTGTACTACTTCAAGCAGAAAGAGATGCTGGCGATTGAAATGGGTGAGTTCTACAAAGGCGGCGCGCGTGCCACTGTGGTGCAAAAAGTCGAGAAGCAGCTGTTCGATTTGTACAAAAATCCTGATCTGAACGTGAAGCCAAAAGAGCTGGAACTTCGCGGCGGCGCTTATTATTCCGATGCGGCGTGTGAAGTGATCAGCGCGATTTATAACGACAAGCAAACTGAACAGTACGTCAATTTCCCGCACAACGGGCATATTGATAATATTCCGGCGGACTGGGCGGTGGAGATGACCTGCACCATCGGGCGTGACGGCGCAAAACCCCATCCGCGCATCACGCACTTCGACGAAAAAGTGCTGGGGCTTATCTACACCATCAAAGGTTTTGAGATTGCTGCAAGCAATGCCGCCATCAGCGGCGAGCTGAACGATGTGCTGCTGGCGATGAACCTCAGCCCGCTGATCCATTCTGATAAAGATGCCGAAATACTGGCACGCGAAATGTTGCTGGCACATGAAAAACTGCTGCCGAATTTTGCAAAAACCATTGCCGCGTTAAAATAACCCATCGCCTTCCCGCAAGGGAAGGCTCTCCGGAAGGGGTGTTTATGGATAAATTACTGATTGTGAACGCGGACGACTTCGGGCTTTGCAAAGCACAAAATTACGGGATCATTGAGGCGTTTAATCACGGCGTGGTGCGATCTACCACGGCAATGATGAATGCGCCGGGCATCGAACACGCCGCCGTGCTCAGCAAAGCCAGTCCGCAACTGAACGTCGGGATGCATTTTGTCCTGACGTTAGGCCGTCCGCTTTCGCCCATGCCCAACCTGACCCGTGAAGGCGAGCTGGGCAAATGGATCTGGAAAATGGCCGAGGCCGGAACCCTGCCGCTGGATGAAATCGCCCGTGAACTGGAATGTCAGTTCAGTCGTTTTATCGAGCTGTTTGGCAAAATGCCGACACATATCGACAGTCACCACCACGTGCATATGTTTGCGGAAATATTCCCTATAGTGGAAGCGTTCGCTAAAGAGAAGGGCGTTCCGGTGCGTATTGACCGTGACGAAGTCCGCAAAGGTGAAATTGCTCTGTGTGGCGCGAAAAGTACCGACGGTTTCGACAGCACGTTCTACGGCGATGCCATTTCAGAAGCGCTGTTTCTGCAAACGCTGGACAATGCGACGCAGCGCGGCAATCGCTCTGTTGAGATCATGACGCATCCATCGTTTATTGATAACACCATTCTGGCGAGTAAATATTGCTATCCGCGTCTGGCAGAACTGGATGTGCTGACGTCAGAAACGCTGAAGTCCGCCATTACAGAACGTGGATTCCGGCTGGGATCGTTTAAAGATTTATGACCGGAATGCCCCTGCCGCTGGCATAAATGTCAGAGGTCAGGGGCACGCCTGAGAGGCGGCTACAGGTACAGCGGGACAATATTTTTCGACAGATCACCCATCTCGTTGCCGATGTTCAGACGAGAAAGCAACAATTGGGCCTGCTCTCTTAATTCACTTATCGTCTGCAGATGTGGTTTTCTGGCTGCATAAATGACGACATTCCCACTCGGCACCCGGCAATAAAGTACCTCACCAAATACCTCCCGCAGTGCGCAAGATAATGCGCTTCCGGCTCGTGGCACCTCGTAATAATTCAGCACCAGCCAGCCCTGATCGCTCAATTTTTCCAGACACAATCTCAGAAAAGCTTCTGTACCCTGACGTGGCTCCATCGAAAAGGCTGAGTACAGATCTGAGAAAATCAAATCGTACTGATGCGTATGCTCTCTGCGCAAATAATGTTCTGCGTCTTCAATGTAATAAGAGATTTTGTCCGACCCGGGCAACGTAAACCATTCCTGCGCTACGGATAACACACCCGCTCTCAGCTCAACCACATCCATAATCCGCTGTTCATCAAGAGTATGAAGCGCACGCAGCAATGCGCCTCCGCCAAGTCCGAGCAGAAGCGCAGTCCGCCCGGAAGTAAACGCGGTCGCCATCAACATGGCTTTGGAATAGTGATGAACAGGCAAATTAACGTCTTTTTTGAGCATTTTGCTCTGCTCATTAATGCCTTCAAAACGCAGTATCCGGTGCTCTTCTGTGTCCGCGACGATAATGTCCCCGTATTCATCTGTAACATGGCAAACAATATCGCCGTCAGGCTGAATATTGAATTTGTTTGAAAAAACATCCTTATTTGTCATATGCAGACTCATTTCTTATAAAAATTTACGAGGAGGGGGATTATGCCCGTTAATCCGACGGACTGGCTTTAACAATTTCGACCTGGTTGTTTTTCAATAACTTGTGTAAACCCGCCGCAGGAAGTTCATCCGTAAATAATGCCGTCACCTGAGAAACATTGCCGATTTCAACGGCGGCGGAAGCATGATATTTGGTATGGTCCGCAGCCAGAAGGATATGCCGTGAGTGCGCCATCATGGTTTTCGCCACGCTGGCCTCGTTGACATCAAATTCCATTAAAGCGCCATCGCTTTCTATCGCGCCGACGCTGGTGACCAGATAATCTGCGCGGAATCCCGCCACAAAAGCCGTCGCCGAGGGCCCGATAATTCCGCCGTTGTGAGGACGCAGCGTTCCGCCCGGTACCATTACCTCAAATCGCGGATTCTTATACAGAATATGGGCGACACGCAGGCAGTTTGTGATAATGCGCAGATGGTTATGATTGAGCAGGGCATGCGCCACCTGTTCAACCGTGGTACCAATGGTAATAAACACCGTCGAGCCGTCGGGAATGTAATCGGCGATCGCTTGTGCAATCGCTTTTTTCTCTTCTGTCCACGACATTTCCCGCTGCTCAAAGGCCGTATTGACTACGCTGGAGGCCCGGCCCGCGCCGCCGTGATGACGCGATACCAGTCCCTGTTCACTGAGCTTGCGGATATCCCGGCGTACGGTTTGCGTCGAGACATCAAGTAAGGCTGCCAGTTCTTCAATGTTCATATACCCGTTTTCACCAATCAGCCCGAGCAGCTGATCGTGGCGCGGATTCCCAGTCAGTTCAGTAAGACTCATGGGCATACCTCTAAAAATGAGCGTCTGAGTCGTATTCTATACAGAAAGTGACAAAAAAGACCGTGTCTGATCACAGTCGGGAATTCCGGCACGGCCACCTGGCTTTGTGCATTTCAGGGCGGCCACACCACTGGCAAAACGCACGGCTTCCCCACAATCCGCACCCTGTGCCAGACTGACGGCCAGCGCGCCGTGAAAGACATCTCCCGCGCCGGTCGTGTCCACCACGCTGACGGCAAACCCGGGCTGATGATGCAGACTGCCATTTTCCAGCCACAGACAACCTTGTCCGCCTTGCGTGACATACACATGACCCTTTGTGAGCGTTTGTGCGTTAACTAACGCAGCACCGGCGTCGGTTTTTCCGGTCAGCCGTTGCAAACCAGGGGCAGAGAATGCGCTGTGATCGCTTAACGCCACCAGATCGGCGATATCCTGCGGTGTTACATCGGCATCCAGCACGGTGAGCACACCCGCCTGACGCGCCAGTGTGAACGCTTGTTTCGCGCCGTCGTGCCAGCGCACGTCCGCCAGCACCACATCCCACTGCGAAAAGTCGATGGCCTGTAGCCACGTGGCGCAAACGGGTAAATCCGGGCTGGGATAATTGATAATGATCCGCTCACCGTGTTGATCCACCAGAATGGCAGATTGCGAAGAACGGGCCTGATCAATGCGACGGACGTAGCGGGTATTTACCCCCAGGGATCCCAGCTCCGCGAGCAGCCGGTTGCCGGTATCGTCATCGCCCACACGGCCAATAAAGTCCACCTCTGCGCCCAGTTTCGCCGCAGCCACTGCGGCAGTGGCTGCCGGACCTCCACCCACTTCATGATATTTTTCAGCGACATATTTCCCTCCTTCCGCAGGTAATTCATTCACGTAATAGATCCGGTCCATCACGGTGATCCCGACACAGGCAATGCGAATCATGGCTGTTCCTTAAGCGTGTTTTGATGAGGTTATTTTAATTAAGCGAATTGTTAAAAAAGTGATGACTGTCAATTTTTTGACCTGAAATTACAAATACGATCAAAAAACGACAAACAAAGACAGCGCTGATTATCAAAAAGTGACATGGCTGATCAGCACAAAGGAGAGACGCATGGCAAATGTGGCATTTATTGGTCTGGGGCAAATGGGCGCTCCGATGGCGGCCAACCTGATTAAACAGGAACACCGGTTAGCGGTGTTCGATCTTAATCCGCAGGCTGTGGCAGCGCTGGTGCAGCAGGGAGCAACGGGCAGCAAGAGCGCGGCAGAGGCAGCGGAGGGCGCAGAATTTGTCATCACCATGCTGCCCAACGGCGATCTGGTGCGCGATGTGTTATTTGGCCGCGACGGTATCTGCGAAACCCTGAGCCCGTCGGCGCTGGTTATCGACATGTCGACCATTCATCCGTTGCAAACTGACAAGCTGATCGCGCAGATGCACGAAAAAGGTTTCAGCCTGATAGACGTGCCGGTCGGCAGAACCTCGGATCACGCTGTAGCAGGGACTTTACTGCTGCTGGCGGGTGGTACGCAGGAACAGGTTGAGCGGGCGACGCCGGTGCTGATGGCGATGGGATCTGAACTGATTAATGCGGGCGGGCCGGGCAAAGGCATCCGCGTCAAGCTGATCAATAACTACATGAGCATCGCCCTGAATGCGCTCTCCGCCGAAGCCGCCGTGCTGTGCGAAGCACTGGATCTCTCTTTCGAAGTGGCGTTGCAGGTCATGAGCGGAACACCTGCCGGAAAAGGTCACTTCACCACTTCATGGCCAAACAAAGTGCTGAAAGGCGATTTGTCGCCGGCCTTCATGATTGACCTCGCCCATAAAGATCTCGGTATCGCGCTGGACGTCGCCAATCAGTTGCATGTGCCAATGCCGCTCGGTGCGGCTTCCCGCGAAGTCTACAACCAGGCGCGTGCCGCCGGGCGCGGACGTCAGGACTGGACCGCCATTCTTGAGCAGGTGCGCACCAGCGCCGGTCTGACTCAGAAAACACATCCGTAACGCATTAACCAAGGAAAGTTAAATGACTCAATACAGCCTTAACGATATCACCCGTCCTTCCGGCGGTTTCGCCATGCTGGCGGTCGATCAGCGCGAAGCGATGCGCTTAATGTTCGTGGCCGCGGGTGCGAAAGCGCCGGTCGCCGATCAGGTTCTTACTGATTTTAAAGTCAATGCCGCACGGATTCTATCGCCGTACGCCTCAGCGATTCTGGTCGATCAGCAGTTCTGTTATCGCCAGATTGTTGAGCAGCAGGCCATTGCAAAGAACTGCGCGATGATTGTCGCGGCAGACGAATTTATTCCGGGCAATGGCGTTCCGGTCGACAGCGTGGTGATCGACAAAAATGTGGATCCGCAACAGGTCAGGGAAAACGGCGGCAAGGCGCTGAAACTGCTGGTGTTGTGGCGCAGCGATGAAGACCCGCAACAGCGTCTTGAGAAGGTGAAAGAATTCAATCAGCGCTGCCATGCGCACGGATTGCTGAGCATTATCGAGCCGGTCGTCAGGCCGCCGCGTCGTGGCGATAATTTTGACCGCGAACAGGCGATTATCGATGCCGCGAAAGAACTCGGTGACAGCGGCGCTGACCTTTATAAAGTCGAAATGCCGCTCAGCGGGCGCGGCACGCAGGCTGAACTGCTGCGCGCCTCGCAACACCTCAATGAACATATTCATATGCCGTGGGTGATCCTCTCCTCCGGCGTCGATGAAAAACTCTTCCCGCGTGCGGTCAGTGTCGCCATGACGGCGGGCGCATCCGGTTTTCTCGCAGGCCGTGCGGTCTGGTCATCTGTGGTCGGTTTACCTGATACCGAACTCATGCTCAGGGATATTTCCGCGCCGAAATTGCAGCGTCTGGGTGACATTGTGGACGAAATGATGGCGCGCCGCCGTTAACGAAAGGAGTGGAAAATGAAATGGTTTAACACCATGAGCCACCACCGCTGGCTTGAGCAGGAAACCGACCGGATTTTCGATTTTGGCAAAAATGCCGCCGTGCCCACCGGCTTCGGCTGGCTGGGCAATAACGGACAAGTGCGGCCGGATATGGGCACGCATTTGTGGATCACCGCCCGCATGCTACACGTCTATTCCGTAGCCGCAGGCATGGGGCGTCCCGGCGCGTATTCGCTGGTCGATCATGGTATCCGTGCGCTAAATGGCGCGCTGGCGGATAAACAGCACGGCGGCTGGTACGCCTGCGTGAATGATGAAGGCGTAGTGGATGCTTCAAAACAGGGCTATCAGCATTTCTTTGTGCTGCTGGGCGCGGCCAGCGCCGTCACTACCGGCCATCCTGAGGCCAGAAAATTACTCGATCAGGCCATCGGCGTGATCGAAAAGTACTTCTGGAGTGAAGACGAACAGATGTGTCTCGAGTCGTGGGATGAGGCCTTCACCGAAACCGAAGCCTATCGCGGCGGTAATGCCAATATGCACGCGGTTGAAGCCTTCCTGATCGTTTACGACGTCACGCACGAGCGCAAATGGCTGGATCGCGCACTGAGAATCGCCTCGGTGATCATTCATGACGTCGCCCGTCGCGGCGAGTATCGCGTCAATGAGCATTTTGATACGCAGTGGAAGCCGATCCGCGATTACAACAAAGACAATCCTGCGCACCGTTTTCGCGCTTACGGCGGCACGCCGGGGCATTGGATCGAATGGGGACGCCTGATGCTACACCTTCACGCCGCGCTCGAGGCTCGTTTTGAAACGCCACCGGACTGGTTGCTGGAAGATGCCAAAGGGTTGTTCCACGCCACGATCCGCGATGCCTGGGCGCCTGATGGCGCAGACGGTTTTGTTTATTCCGTTGACTGGGACGGGCAGCCTATCGTGCGCGAACGCGTGCGCTGGCCCATTGTGGAGGCGATGGGTACCGCGTATGCGCTGCATTGCCTGACCGGCGAGGCGCAATACGAAAGCTGGTATCAGACCTGGTGGGAATACTGCGTGAAATACCTGATGGACTTCGAAAATGGCTCGTGGTGGCAGGAGCTGGATACCGACAACAAAGTGACCACCAAAGTCTGGGACGGTAAACAGGATATTTATCATCTTCTGCATTGCCTGGTGATCCCGCGTCTGCCGCTGGCGCCGGGGCTGGCACCTGCCGTTGCCGCCGGTCTGCTGGACATCAATGCAAAATAAAAATCACGGAGACCATCATGAGTACCCTACAAAATAAAAATACTCAGATTGAATTTATCGCCGGTAATAATGAATTTTCGCTGATTTATCAGCAGCGCCAGATTTTACGTCATACCGCGCAAGCACCCTGTTTATGGATTGGCGCTGGCGAGGCGGATATCGACATGTTCCGTGGCAATTTCAGCATTAAAGACCGCCTGAATGAAAAGGTCGCCCTGACGGACGTAAAAATCACCGCGCATCCTGCCGGATGGGATCTGCATTTCAGCCGGGGCGATACGCTCAGCGCGAGGATTGCGATCACCACCGATGACAGCGGGCGTTTACAGCTTAACCTGCAAAACGACGACCGCGCGCATAACCGCATCTGGCTGCGACTGGCGGCAGAACCGCAAGATCATATTTACGGCTGCGGTGAACAGTTTTCTTACTTTGATTTGCGCGGCAAACCCTTCCCGTTGTGGACCAGCGAGCAGGGCGTCGGGCGTAACAAACAAACCTATGTCACCTGGCAGGCCGACTGCAAAGAGAACGCAGGCGGCGACTATTACTGGACGTTCTTCCCGCAGCCAACCTTTGTCAGCACGCAGAAGTTTTACTGCCACGTTGAAAACAGCGGCTATATGAATTTCGATTTCAGTGCGCCGGACTATCACGAACTGGCCTTCTGGGAAGATAACGCCACACTGCGTTTTGAATGCGCCGACAGCTATATCAGTCTGCTGGAAAAACTCACCGCCTTGTTAGGTCGCCAGCCGGAATTGCCGGACTGGGTATACGACGGCGTGACGCTGGGCGTTCAGGGCGGCACGGAAATCTGCCAGCAAAAACTCGACGTGATGCGCCAGGGCGGTGTGAAAGTCAATGGCATCTGGGCGCAGGACTGGTCAGGTATCCGCATGACCTCGTTCGGCAAGCGCGTGATGTGGAACTGGAAGTGGAACCGCGAGCTGTATCCGCAACTCGACGAACGTATCGCTCAGTGGAAAGAAGAGGGCGTGCAGTTTCTTTCTTACATCAATCCGTACGTCGCCAGCGATCGTGATTTGTGCGCAGAAGCATCAGAACACGGCTATCTGACCAAAGATGCCAGCGGCGCGGATTACCACGTTGAGTTCGGTGAGTTTTACGCAGGCGTGGTCGATCTGACCCATCCCGCGGCCTATGAGTGGTTCAAAAACGTCATCAAGAAGAACCTGATTGAACTGGGCTGCGGCGGCTGGATGGCGGATTTTGGCGAATATCTGCCAACCGATACTTTTCTGCATAACGGCGTCAGCGCGGAAATCATGCATAACGCCTGGCCCGCGCTGTGGGCGAAGTGCAACTACGAAGCCTTGCAGGAAACCGGCAAGCTCGGCGAGGTGCTGTTCTTTATGCGCGCCGGTTACACCGGCAGCCAGAAATACTCGACCATGATGTGGGCAGGCGATCAGAACGTTGACTGGAGCCTGGACGACGGGCTGGCCTCGGTGATCCCGGCAGCATTATCGCTGGCGATGAGCGGCCACGGTCTGCATCACAGCGATATCGGCGGTTACACCACGCTGTTCGACATGAAACGCAGCAAAGAACTGCTGCTGCGCTGGTGCGATTTCAGCGCTTTCACGCCGATGATGCGCACCCACGAAGGCAACCGTCCGGGCGACAACTGGCAGTTTGACGGCGATGCCGAAACCATCGCGCATTTCGCCCGCATGACCGGCGTGTTCACTCATCTCAAGCCTTACATCAGACAGGCCGTGAAGCATAACAGCCAGAGCGGTTTGCCGGTGATGCGGCCACTGTTCCTGCATTATGAAGACGATGCCCGTACCTACACGCTGAAATACCAGTACCTGTTTGGCCGCGATCTGCTGGTGGCACCGGTGCATGAAGAAGGGCGCAGCGAGTGGTCGCTGTATCTGCCGCAGGATACCTGGATCAACGCCTGGACAGGCGAAACTCATCATGGCGGCGATGTCACCGTGGTTGCGCCGCTGGGTAAACCACCGGTCTTTTATCGTGCAGACAGCGAGTGGTCAGCGCTGTTCGGCGAATTACGTTACCTCTGATAAGGCTCACCCGCCGGGGTTCAGGACATCGCTCCGGCAGGTGAAGGAGAATAATAATGAGTCAGACAACACCGGAAAACCCTGCGACGCTGCGCCTGCCTTTCAGGGAAAAATTGGCCTACGGCATGGGGGATTTAGGCTCCAATATCCTGCTCGATATCGGCACGCTGTATCTGCTGAAATTCTACACTGACGTACTCGGTTTGCCGGGGACTTACGGCGGCATTATCTTTTTGATCGCCAAATTCTTTACCGCGTTTACCGATATGGGCACCGGCATCATGCTGGATTCGCGCCGCAAAATCGGGCCGAAAGGTAAATTTCGCCCCTTCGTGTTATACGCTGCATTTCCGGTGACGTTGCTGGCCGTCGCCAATTTCGTCGGCACTCCACTGGAGATTACCGGTAAGACCGTGGTGGCGACGCTGCTCTTTATGCTGTACGGCTTATTCTTCAGCATGATGAATTGCTCCTATGGCGCGATGGTGCCCGCCATCACTAAAAATCCCGACGAACGCGCCTCACTCGCGGCGTGGCGACAGGGCGGTGCCACGCTGGGGCTGTTGTTGTGTACCGTCGGGTTTGTGCCGGTAATGAATCTGCTCGAAGGCAGTTCGCAGCGCGGTTATATTTTTGCCGCGACGCTGTTCTCACTGGTGGGCTTGCTGTTTATGTGGCTGTGTTATGCCGGTGTGAAAGAGCGTTATGTCGAAGCGCAGCCGCAGGATCCTGCGCAAAAGCCGGGGTTGTTGCAGTCGTTTCGCGCGATCGCCGGTAACCGTCCGCTGTTCATCCTGTGCATCGCGAACCTCTGCACGCTCGGCGCGTTCAACGTCAAACTGGCGATTCAGGTGTATTACACGCAGTACGTGCTTAACGATCCGATCCTGCTTTCCTACATGGGCTTTTTCAGCATGGGCTGCATTTTCATCGGCGTGTTCCTGATGCCCGCCGCCGTGCGCCGCTTCGGCAAGAAAAAAGTCTATATCGGCGGACTGGCGCTGTGGATTGTCGGCGACATTCTTAACTACTTCTACGGCAGCGGATCGGTCAGCTTTGTCGCGTTCTCTTGTCTGGCGTTCTTCGGTTCGGCATTCGTCAACAGCCTGAACTGGGCGCTGGTGTCCGATACGGTGGAATACGGCGAATGGCGCACCGGCGTGCGTTCAGAAGGTACGGTCTACACCGGTTTCACCTTCTTTCGTAAAGTCTCGCAGGCGCTGGCGGGGTTCTTCCCCGGCCTGATGCTGACGCAAATCGGCTATGTGCCTAACGTGGTGCAGTCGGCGGGTACGCAGGAAGGGTTGCGTCAGCTGATCTTCATTTATCCCAGTGCGCTGGCAGCGATCACTGTCGTGGCGATGGGCTGCTTCTATAACCTCAACGAGAAAATGTACGTGCGCATCGTGGCGGAAATCGAGCAGCGCAAGCAGATGGCATAAAACATTCACTGTGTCAGCGCCCTGCGGGGTGCTGTGAGGATCGACTATGAAGGATTTACATCACCCTGATCCGCTGACCCTGCGTGAGAAGTGCGCCTATGGAATGGGCGATTTTGGCTCGAACCTGATGTTGTGTATCGGGACGCTGTACCTGCTGAAGTTTTATACCGATGAGCTGGGTATGCCGGCGTTTTATGGCGGCATCATCTTTCTGGTGGCGAAGTTTTTCACCGCCTTCACCGATATGCTGACCGGCGTATTGCTCGATTCCCGCCGCCATATCGGCGTGCGGGGCAAATTCAGGCCGTTTATTCTGTATGCCTCGGTGCCGGTGGGACTGGTGGCGACCGCACAGTTTATGGCGAATGATTTCGGTCTGCCGGTGAAAACGGCGCTCGCCACCGTACTGTTTATGCTGTTCGGCCTGTTCTATAGCCTGATGAACTGTTCGTACGGTGCGATGGTGCCCGCCATCACCAAAAATCCGCATGAAAGGGCACAACTTGCGGCCTGGCGTCAGGGCGGTGCCACGCTTGGGTTACTGCTGTGTACCGTGGGGTTTATGCCGGTGCAGGCGTTGTTGGGTCACTCTCCCCCGGTGGGATATTTCTCCGCTGCGCTGATTTTCGCCACCTGCGGCATCCTGTGTATGGGCTGGTGTTATCGCGGCGTCAGGGAACGTTACGTTGAACTCACGCCAGCGGGGCATAAATCCGGCATTCTGCGGTCGTTTCGCGCCATATTTCGCAACCCGCCGTTGCTGGTACTGTGCCTCGCCAACCTGTGTACGCTGGCGGCGTTTAATATCAAACTGGCGATCCAGGTGTATTACACGCAGTACGTCCTCAATGATATTCATCTGCTGTCGTGGATGGGCTTTTTCAGTATGGGCTGTATTCTGCTCGGCGTTTTTCTGGTGCCCGGTTGCGTGAAACGTTTTGGCAAAAAGCAGGTATATCTGGGCGGATTACTGTTGTGGGCGACCGGCGATATTTTCAATTTTCTCTGGGGAAACAGCTCGTTAAGTTTTGTGCTGTTTTCCTGCATGGCGTTCTTTGGCACCGCCTTTGTCAACAGCCTGAACTGGGCGCTGGTGCCGGATACCGTGGATTACGGCGAATGGAAAACCGGCATCCGCGCTGAAGGCTCGGTGTATACCGGTTACACCTTTTCGCGAAAAATCTCTGCGGCGCTGGCGGGTTTTCTGCCAGGAATTATGCTGACGCAAATTGGTTATATTCCTAACGTGGTGCAAAGCAATGCGACATTACTCGGCTTACGGCAGCTTATTTTTATCTGGCCCTGCGTACTGGCTGTGATGGCGGCTGTGATTATGGGGGTGTTTTATAAACTAAACGAAGAGCATTTCGCCAAAATTATTGAAGAAATTCATACGCGTAAAAAAATGAATTCGACCGAATTGGGAACTGAAAAAACCAGTGTTTCTGTTGTTACACAACAATAACAATTAAACAACAATAAGGGTCGTCAAAGCCGGTTCAGCGATAATGGGCTAATGATCGGATTGATTAAGGCTGTGTTTTGTATTGGTTTAGGTTACAACGTTTAACGTCAGGTCATTTACGGTAAACGGGAGTCGGGTAAGATGAAAGTGGAGTTGAATAAAAGCACAGCCGAGAGGATTTTCCATGCTGTGCTTTTCGAATTGCTTGGGAATGTCGTCATCGCCATTTTTATTTCTACTGTACTGAAAGTGTCCTTATTACAGTCTGGTAAACTTTCTGTTATCTCCGCGATTACCGCAACAATCTGGAACTATATCTTCAATAAGATTTTTGACGCAATTCAAAGGCGTTTTGCATTCGAACGGAATTTTACAGTAAGAATTCTGCATGCCGTGATTTTTGAAATTGTACTGGTACTTTCTCTGACGCCAGTCGCCATGTTTTTACTCGATTTGTCATTAGCTAAGGCTTTCATGGTCGAAATAGGGCTGATATTCGTCTTTCTTCCTTATACGTTAGTCTTTAACTGGACTTATGATTATATCCGCTGGCGTTTTGTAGCCAATAAAGCTTCGGCGTAATGATATTCTGATTTTATTAAAGGCAAAATCATGAAGAACAACAGGGCTTCAAGATTAGGTGAAAGTTGTATGCAGGGCAGGTGGAATTGCCCCCGATTAGATTTCGTGAAGAGAAGTCCGAAACCAAAAATTGCTTAAAGTGCAGTGAGGATTGTCGCTTCCATTTTCTCCGGGGTCGTGATCGGTGCAAAACGCTTGAGCGGTTTTCCGTCGCGTCCGATCAGAAACTTGGTGAAGTTCCATTGGATCCTTCCGCCCAGAGCGCCGGGCAATTCATCCTTAAGGTAACGGAACACCGGGTGCGCTGCTTCGCCGTTAACCTCCACTTTCCCGAACATCGGAAAGCTCACACCGTAGTTGATGTGGCAAGTTTGCGCGATTTCGTCGGCCCCGCCGGGTTCCTGTTTACCGAACTGGTTGCAGGGGAAACCCAGCACGACAAAACCCCGGGTCGCGTATTTCTTGTAGAGAGTTTCAAGACCTGCGTATTGTGGCGTGAAACCACAATGGCTGGCGGTATTAACCACCAGAACCAGCTTGCCGGCGTAGTCAGCCATAGAGACAGGTTGACCCTCGAGACTGGTGGCCGAAAGTTGATAAAAAGTGGTCATATCGGGATCCTCACGTCGACAGACGCTTAAGCAACGCGATAAAAATCAAGCTTCACACCCGCTTCAGTACGGGTAGCGGAGCAGAGAAAGATAGAATTTGTCAGCCACATGAGTTCGGGAGTATCTACTTCGAAAACGGGAACTGTTTTGAAGTAGATATCGGCTGGAGAGAGCTGATCAAAGAAGCTCATATCATCAGTGAAAAGTTTATTTGTAAAGGCTTCTGGTACACGCCGGATGCCATTGTTCTCAATGTATATCGTGCCCTCATTGACACGTAAGGCATATCTTGCTGAGAGCCTGCAGACGCCATCAGGTTCAATAATCTGACTGTCCACGCCACCAGGCAAAACATCACCAGTGAGTGCACCGGACACCTGACCGCCCAGAATGGGGATTAATTGTCGCTTGCCAGAAAGCGCTGAATTAGAAACCACAATGGGTTTGTCGACGACAACGCTAATGCTGAAGCTAAATTCTAGTTTTGGTTGCATATTAATCTCCTTAATAAAAAGGATAGTTCATCAGGGAGGATCTGAAAAACGCAAAATATCAATGAATTTCATCGGATTTTCGAATGAATATATTTTTAGGCACAGTGCTCCTGTCAGGAGAGATGTGAATGGTCACCACAATAAGGCATTATCATGGTCAATTTGATGCCTCATAATGTTTAAGATATCTCTCAGGTCAGGTATTCTCAATGCCGTACTTCTTCCTGTATTCTTTGCGACATTGGGTTACTCTGCTGAAATTCTCTTTTGACCAACCAATAAGGGGTTTTATTACCATAATTAATTCAGTGCCAAAATCTGTAATACTGTAAACCACCTCGACAGGCATCTTCTGCCCATTTACCTTCCGGCTTACCATGCCGTCTTCTTCAAGGTTTTTTAAAGTTTGAGAAAGCATTTTTTGTGAAATCTCTCCGTTACGTTTTAGTATCTGGTTAAATCGCCCCGATTCGGACTCCACATCACATATAATCATCAGATACCACTTATTTGCCAGCCTCTCAAAAAGAAATTTTTGAGGGCTGTTGGCATCATTACTTATTGAATAATCTATTTTTTTATCTTGTATGGGTTTCTTCATGGATACTAACTTCCTTTCTGGTATCTGCTTTACAATATGATTTCCTGGCCATTATATAGAGTTTCAGGAATATCAATACCAGGAGGAATTAACATGGCACTTAATACTAAAGTTTTTTTAAGCAGCGATAAAAATGATGGCTTTGGCGTCACTTCGACAATCATTTATGGCGATAATGATGCAATTCTTGTTGATGCTCAGTTCACCATTGCAAATGCCCACAGGTTACTTGCGGAACTTATTGAGCTTAACCGTAATCTCAGATTTATCTTCATTACTCATCTTCATCCTGATCATTATCTGGGGCTTGAAGTCATCAAACAACATTACCCTGACGCCAGGGTCATTGCGTATAAAAAAGCAGCTGTAGATATTAATGACGCCTATGATTTTAAGATTGAGTATTGGGGAAATACTGTTCTCAAAAATAATGGTGCGAATATTAAATTCGATATAGAAAAATGGTGTGAGGATGAACTGATACTGGAAGGGGAAACTATCAAGATCCTCGGGTTAATGTCCGGGGATTGTATTGATATTGCGCCGTTATGGATCCCCTCAAGCCGCACTCTGATTGCGTCCGATTTGGTGTTCGCAGACTGTCATATCTGGATTGCAGACATGCGTACGCCGGAACTCTTGGAAAAATGGTTTGAAACTCTCGACAAACTCGAGGCTCTTGAAGCTAAAGTCGTTATTCCGGGACACTCTTCCCGTGCTTTGACACTCCATCCCGGCGCTATCAGCTATACCCGACAGTATATTAAGGACTTTATCTGCCAGCTGAATCGCAGTGAAAATGCACAACAGCTGACAGACGCGATGGATCGTATTTATCCTGACTATCCGGTTCGTATCTGTCTTGAATACAGCGCAAGGATCCTCAAAGACAAATACGTTTGGCCCGGCGACTGGCCACTTTCTCTGAGAAACATGCCTTCTGGCTTCTGAACGATTGTGTTCATTCAGCCGTGCGCGGCGCGGCGTTTTTTTGCTTACCGCAGGCATACCCTCAGGCAGCGCGTTTTGCTCACGGGTGTGGCAAAGAGCAGGATATTCAACACAATCAGACTGGCGAACTCAGACGTTTTCTCTTACTTTTAATATTCAACAGCGCTGAAAGGAGATGTCATGAACACAATCCCGGATAAAGATTTTGCGAGTGATTTATCAGAGTTTGTCGGTACACACTTCGTGTATACCTATGACAATGGCTGGAAGTATGAATGGTATGCGCGCAACGACAACACCTGCGATTATCGAATTCATCAGGGGTTAGTTGGCGGACGCTGGGTCACGAATCAGAAGATGAATGCGGTGCAATTTGCGCCTGGCATTTTTAAAGTCGACTGGCACGAACCTACCGGCACCTGCGTTAGCCTGCTGTTTGATATTCGAAGAAAAGTGATCCACGGGACGATTTTCTTCCCTCAGTGGATAGCCGGGGAGGGTCAGCATCCTGAGAAAACCATCTGTTATCAGAATGAGTTTATTGAAGATATGCACCGTTTCCGCGATGAAGGCCCCGCTTATCCTTATGTGGTCATCCCTGAGTTTGCCAAAGTGACCTACATGAAAAATGAAGGTCCGGATAATGACCAGGTGATCAATATGCCGCCGGGACAACTTCCTTCAGACTTTTTTGAGGGTAAGTAATCTTAATAGCGATGCCTGACTGGCGCGTATTGACTGTTAAACCGGGGCGCGGTGCGCCCCAATGATAGTGAAAGCGCCCCTTATTTTGAGAAACAACCCCGACGTATTTCTGTTCCATTCCCCTGTCACCTCATCACCACTTCTCAGCGATAAAGAAAATAAAAAACACTTTAACGATTTTTACTTGTGACCAAAATATAATAGGGTCACAAGCTATCTGTGTAATTAACCAAATTCCAGGCTGAAAAATGACCGATAAAAAAATGTCCACCACAACACGAGGACCGTCTGATCACACTATCCGTGATCAGATTGTGGATGCCGCAATGGCGTACTTCAGCCATTATGGCTTTGAAAAAACAACCGTTTCAGACCTCGCCAGATCCATCGGATTTTCAAAGGCATATATCTACAAATTTTTCAGTTCCAAACAGGAAATCGGAGAAGTGATCTGCACTAATTGCCTTACGGAGATTGCCCGCCGTCTGGAGGCCGCGCTGGCGGCTTCATCCTCCGCCACAGAGAAAATTCGCACCCTTTTTCAGGTGATTGCGCTGGGCGGCACTGAGCTGTTTTTCCGCGAAAGGCGTTTGTATGATATCGCCGCCGTCTCATCCCGTGACCGCTGGGCTGCGGCGGTTGATTATGAGGCCGGATTGCGCAAAACCGTGGTCGATATTTTGCAGGAAGGACGGAGTGCCGGTGAGTTTGAGCAGACAACACCGCTCGATGAAACGGCTGCCGCTGTTTATCTGGTGCTAAGACCCCTCGCCGATCCGATTCAGTTGCAGATCTACCTTGATACCGCAGAAGCTGATGCCGCACTGCTGACAGCAGTGGTGCTCAGGAGCCTGAAACCTTAAGTCGTGACCATTGACATAATTGGTCACTAGTCAGAGAATGGCGGCTCATACTTTTTTTAAGTAAGGCAACCCATGCTCCGGCACACTCTCTTTTTGTCCGCCACCTGTCTGCTTCCGCTCCTGCTGACCGCTTGCGGTGAGCCTTCAACTGCAGCTGACGATCCGCGCATCCGGCCACCGCTTATCCGGACGGCGGAGGTCAAACCTGCTCAGGAACAATCTCGTGTTTTTAACGGCATTGTGGCCGCGCGTTTTCAGGGAGATCTCGGTTTTCGCGTATCAGGTAAAGTGCTTGAACGGATGGTGGATAAAGGGCAAAGCGTCACGCGAGGCCAGCCGCTGCTTCGGCTGGATCCCGCAGACCTGGCGCTACAGGCACGCGCGGCTCAGGATGCAGTGACCGCCGCGCAGGCTCGCGCCCGTCAGACCGGCGAGGATGAAAAACGCTATCGCAGTCTGGTGGGTGGCGGTGCGATTTCAGCTTCGGCTTACAGTCAGGTACGTGCTGCGGCAGACTCGGCACGCGCCGAGCTGAGTGCCGCTCAGGCGCAGGCGCGCGTAGCTCTTAACGCGTCTCAGTACGTCGTTCTTAGCGCAGATGCTGATGGCGTGGTTGTGGAAACACTCGCAGATCCCGGGCAGGTCGTCAGCGCGGGACAAACGGTAGTGCGTCTTGCGCGTGCCGGACAGCGCGAGGCGATGGTGAGTCTCCCGGAGACACTGCGTCCGCAGGTCGGATCGGTCGCGTCTGCCGTCATGTACGGTAGTCAGAGTGTCAGTGAAGCCAGATTGCGGGAACTGTCGGATTCTGCGGATAACGCGACACGTACCTTTGAGGCGCGCTATGTGCTGAGCGGCGCGGCGGCCAGTGCCCCCTTAGGCTCGACCGTGACGCTGCACATCCCGGAATCTTCGGCGACCTCACCCTCATGGTCGGTGCCGCTCAGTGCCATATGGGATGCCGGACGGGGTTCTGGCGTATGGGTGGTGGAAGGCAAACCCGCCAAAGTGAAATGGCATGCGGTAACGATACTCGGCATCAGCGATGACAGTGCGCGGGTTTCAGGAGCATTTACCGCCGGAGAGCAGGTGGCAGCCCTGGGGGCGCATCTGCTTCATGAAGGCGAAACCGTGCGAACGGCGATGGCTGGCCCTGAGGGGATCGCACCATGAGTCACCATCGCTTTAATTTGTCGGCGCTGGCCGTGCGCGAACGGTCAATCACGTTGTTCCTGATAATCCTGATAGCCGTGGCCGGGGTAATGGCTTTTCTCGGACTGGGCAGGGCTGAGGATCCCCCGTTTACCGTCAAACAACTGACGGTGATCACCGCGTGGCCCGGCGCTACTGCACAGGAAATGCAGGACCTGGTGGCGGAACCTCTCGAGAAGCGCCTGCAGGAACTGAAATGGTACGACCGTACCGAGACTTATACCCGTCCGGGAATGGCTTACACCATGGTTTCCCTGAAGGACAGTACTCCGCCGTCAGAAGTGCAGGAGCAGTTTTATCAGGCGCGTAAAAAGCTCAGTGATGAGGCGCGTAATCTGCCCGCGGGGGCGATCGGACCGATGGTTAACGATGAATTTTCCGATGTGGTGTTCGCGCTGTATGCCCTTAAGGCAAAAGGGGAGCCGCAGCGCTTTCTGACGCGTGATGCCGAGAAGCTTCGTCAGCAGCTTCTCCATGTGCCCGGCGTGAAAAAAGTCACCATTACCGGTGAGCAGGCCGAGCGTATTTATGTCTCTTTCTCCCATGACCGGCTGGCCACACTCGGTATTTCACCGGAACAAATTTTTACTGCGCTTAATGCACAGAACGTTCTGTCGCCCGCAGGTTCGATACAGACGCGCGGACCTGAAATCTTTATCCGTCTTGACGGCGCCCTGGATACGCTGGAGAAAATTCGTAACACCCCCGTAGTTGCCGGTAATCATACTTTACGGCTGGCGGATATCGCCAGGGTAGAGCGAGGTTATGTCGATCCCCCTGATTTTCTTATTCGTAATGATGGTGAGTCCGCGCTGATGCTGAGCGTGGTGATGCGTGAGGGCTGGAACGGCCTCGAGCTGGGTAAAGCACTAAAACAAGAAGTCAGTACGATTAATGAAGGGATGCCGCTGGGCATGACGCTGACTAATGTTTCCGATCAGGCCGTCAATATCAGTGCTGCTGTCGATGAGTTCATGATTAAGTTCTTCGTGGCGCTTCTGGTGGTGATGGTCGTGTGTTTCGTCAGCATGGGCTGGCGGGTTGGCATTGTGGTCGCCGCCGCCGTGCCGCTAACCCTCGCCGTGGTTTTCGTCGTGATGGCCGCCACCGGTAAAAATTTCGATCGCATTACGCTTGGCTCGCTCATCCTCGCGCTGGGACTGCTGGTTGATGACGCCATCATTGCGCTGGAGATGATGGTGGTCAAAATGGAAGAGGGTTACGACCGTATTAAGGCCTCCGCCTATGCCTGGAGCCATACGGCAGCCCCCATGCTCGCGGGCACGCTGGTCACCGCTGTCGGATTTATGCCCAACGGATTTGCGCAGTCGACCGCCGGTGAATACACCAGCAACATGTTCTGGATTGTGGGGATTGCGCTGATCACCTCCTGGGTCGTTGCAGTGGTCTTTACCCCGTATCTCGGTGTGAAAATGCTGCCTGACATTAAGCCAATAGAAGGCGGTCATGCGGCGATTTACAACACCCGTCATTATAATCGCTTCAGACAATGGCTGACTCTGGTCATCAGGCGTAAGTGGTGGGTCGCTGGCGCGGTGATGGGTTGCTTTATCATCGCCATATTGGGTATGGGGCTGGTGAAGAAACAATTTTTCCCCACCTCCGATCGACCGGAAGTTTTGGTTGAAGTCCAGATGCCTTACGGCACCTCAATTGAACAGACCAGTATGACGACAGCCCGGATTGAACACTGGCTGCGTGAGCAAAAAGAGACGCAGACGGTAACAGCCTATATCGGCCAGGGCGCGCCGCGCTTCTATCTGGCTATGGCGCCAGAGATGCCGGATCCATCTTTCGCGAAAATCGTGGTCCTCACCAGAAGTGAGCGTGAACGCGATGCGCTCAAACAGCGCCTGCGTGACACCGTGGCTGACGGGCTCGCGCCTGAGGCACAGGTGCGTGTTACCCAGCTGGTGTTTGGCCCGTATTCCCCATACCCGGTTGCTTATCGGGTAACGGGACCTGATCCTGACGTCCTTCGCCAGCTTGCCACCAAAGTGAAAGCGCTGATGCAGGCCAGCCCGATGATGCGTACGGTTAATACCGACTGGGGTTCACGGGTACCGGTGATACATTTCGCGTTAAATCAGGACCGGCTGCAGGCTATGGGACTGACACCCGCCGACGCAGCCCGGCAGTTGCAATTTCTGCTCAGTGGTGCACCGGTCACTGCGGTCCGGGAAGATATTCGTTCTGTGGAAGTCACAGGCAGGGCGGCGGGAGAGGTGCGTCTCGATCCGGCTCAGCTTGGCGCACTGACGCTTGCTGGCGCCGGGGGGCAGCGTATTCCTCTTTCGCAACTGGGTGAAACCGAAGTTCGCATGGAAGATCCGCTGCTGCGTCGTCGCGACAGAATGCCGACGATTACCGTGCGTGGTGATATCGCCGACGGCTTGCAGCCCCCGGATGTGTCGGCGTCGATCACGCGCGAACTTCAGCCGGTCATCGCCTCCCTGCCGCCGGGGTATCACATTGAGCAGGCGGGGGCCATCGAGGAGTCGGGCAAGGCCACCCAGGCAATGCTGCCGCTATTCCCGATAATGATTGCCCTTACGCTGCTCATTATCATCGTGCAGGTGCGGTCGATGTCGGCAATGGTCATGGTGTTTATGACGGCGCCGCTGGGGCTGGTCGGGGTAGTGCCTACGCTGCTTCTCTTCCAGCAACCCTTTGGCATCAACGCACTGGTGGGGCTAATCGCATTGTCCGGCATTCTGATGCGTAACACGCTGATTCTGATAGGTCAAATTCACCACAATGAGCAGGAAGGCCTTAGCCCTTTTCATGCCATTGTGGAAGCCACCGTTCAACGCGCGCGACCCGTCTTACTGACGGCATTGGCAGCGATTCTGGCCTTTATTCCCCTGACACACTCGGTTTTTTGGGGAACACTGGCATATACGCTTATTGGCGGAACTTTCGGCGGCACTATTATTACTCTCGTGTTTTTGCCTGCAATGTATGCGATCTGGTTCAGGATCCGACCTGACGGTGAGAAGGTTTCTGAATGAATGTCGGGCAGGCAAAAAGGTTTTGCTTCACCTGCCCGCATAATGGCCGGTTCTGCCGGTCTTTTAGCCGACTTAATCGGGCAAAAAAAAAGCACCCAATGGGCGCTTTTATCAAAAAAATTTTATATTCTTAAAATTTACTTTATTATGGTTTTTAGTACGAGTGTTTCCCTGGTGTTGGCCGTCCATTGGCCTCCTCACACATTGTTCGGAGCAGTGTGTGAGGTTTCTTTTTCGTTAAAGAAGGTACCATTCATTATAATGGGGCGTAAGTTGTACTTAAGTCCTGAAAAAACCTGTACTTAAGTATAGATGTCGGCATTAAGGGATAAGCAGCCCTCAGGGAGTCAGTATGTTTAGTGCTTTTGAACAAAATCACACGATCACTGAAACATTGAAAGATTATATCGACCGTAAGCTGTGTCCACTAGGCAGTCCCGACTATGCCTATACCGTTGTGAGGAAAAAAAACCCTGCAGAAGTCCTTATCATCTCCAGTTATCCTGATGAGTGGGTCAATCTCTATCGGGCCAACAATTTTCAGCTTACCGACCCGGTAATACTCACCGCATTCAAAAGAACCTCTCCCTTTGCGTGGGATGAAAACATCACGCTGATGTCTGAACTGAAATTTACAAAAATCTTTTCCCTTTCCAGGCAGTACAACATTCTGAATGGCTATACATTTGTGCTGCATGATCAGATGGGAAATCTGGCATTGCTGTCTTTTATCATTGCCGACAATAGCCAGCAAGAGTTGGAAGAGCGACTGACTTCTGAACGTGGCAACTTGCAGATGCTTCTCATCGATATAAATGAACAGATGTATCGGCTTGTTGGCGGTATATCCGCCCGCGGACGTCAAATTACGGCGAGAAAGGAAAATAACATTTTCACTCTCCGTGAAAATGAGGTGCTTTACTGGGCCAGTATGGGGAAAACCTATGCAGAGATTGCGACGATTATCGGCGTTTCAGTCAGTACGATAAAGTTTCATATGGGAAATGTCGTTGCTAAGCTGGGTGTCAGTAACGCCCGCCAGGCAATCAGGCTGGGCGTTGAACTGGAGCTGATTATACCGGCAGCGTCAGCGGCCAGGTAAACAAAGAGTCTGTTTGGCTGTTGAGTCCTGTGGCCATGTTTATCTGATCGTCTTGCCCGGCAGGAAGATAGATCAGATAGATGCGTTCCCGCTCACTAAGAAATGCCTCTTTAAGTGTCTGTATTTTCCAGCCCGAGCGTTTCAATATTGTCAACATGGCGCGACTTACGATGGTATAAATACCAGCATGTCCGTTATCCTGAGCCCAGTTTATCATGGCAAGAAAAAGTGCCTGACTAACAGGATATCGTTCGCCGAGAAGCTCCCGGGCCCGCAATTTATCGACAAAGAAACGGCTCGACTCAACTCCCTCAGAAGGAAGTGGAACCGAATCAAAACACGCACGAAACGTATGGGTTATCATGTTTGGCTGGTCGAGAGCGGTAAAGCGCACGCTGCAAACGAGTTTCCCCTTACACAATCCGAGAATATAGCGTGTCGAGTCATTGTCGAATTCATCGAACTCCATATCTTGGTTGCAAACAACTTCCCATCCCAGACGGTCACTGAAGGTCGTTTTTCTAAGCCGGTAAAGTTCATCTACTCTGGTCATTCTGAGCTCTTCATAGCTCACGTCAAACAGTTCAAGCATCCCATTATCCTGTTAATAAAGCGTTGTATCCCGTAAACCGTACATCATTATCCTACAAAACTGGGCAATCGCAGACCCGAAAATGCACCGAATAACAGGATGTTAGTAAAGTAATAAATATCTCGTCAAATCCTGCTCAATAGGAAATTACAGTTCCGATCCGATATCCGCAACAATACCTGCGCGTTTATTGATTTGACTCAAATCTGAGCAAGGCTTTAATCAGCAGGTATATCTCGCCCGGATCTCTGATTTATCCTGGCAACGATATTGGGAAAGGATCAATCTGGCCGTGATCTCAAAAAGTACGTGGAACTAAAACGGGTCTGTTTGCAGTTGCATTATAAAATACAAACAGTGACAACTGAGGTCCTGCTTACATGAAGATTGTTTTACCGACAGGCACCTTATTGCACCAACGCGTTTTATAATCCCATTTTGGGTCATACAATCCAATTGAAAATAGCCTCTTTTTGTTTTTATCATTACATAACTTGTCAGCTTCATTTATATTCAACCACATAAGTATACTTCCGACACTCAGATGTGAGTAATCCGGATCTACACCTCCATTAGGCACATCAAAATATATCCATTTATCAGACTCTGCCTTAAGTATGAAATCATACGCGCAGGGTAACGAACCATCGATAAAAAGAACATAACCAAAAATCATATCTTTGAAATATGTGAAGAAATCTATCAAAATTTCTTTGCTGTAGCATTTCACATTGTCCTGGAATCTTTTTTTGAAAAGAAGTACATATATATTGGCAAGTTGCTCTGGTTGGAGTTCGTTTACATTTTTAACGACCCCTCCCTCTTTAATGAATTTATTGAATTCATTCCTTCTGTTTTTATGGCTCTTTTTAGAAAAATCATCCTTGGCCAAACATATAAACTTCTTCTTTGGTCTGAACTTGGTAAAAATTGTGTTGTAAAAATGGTTGGAATGGGCAGAAGATATCTTATTTGAACGCCCCGGAAGGAATACTTTCTTATCTACATTTACAGGTAATATGATTTCATCACTCGTTATGGGATATGTTCTCCACAGGTTAACGCCAATCTTATTACTGATTTCAAAAAAACAACCTTGAATGATATCTTTCTCTTTATAATGATAAAAATCTATTTCGCATATTTTCTTATCTAAAAGATACTGCAAGATTTTAGGGTGTGTATTTACACTTCCTCCAAACTTGTAATAACTCTGTTGATATATGTCGAAAGAAGAACATTCCCAGCCAAATATTTTCTTAAACATTTTATTCATAATTTCAATCTTTTAAAATAAATTAAATTTTCAATTTAACACTATCAACACAAATATTTTAATGAAGTACCCGTTGGCTACTGCTCTTGCAGTTCTTTTGATAGCATGAGGAATGCAAACTTTGAAATAACTTAAACCCTGAGAAAGAGAAAAAACAATGAGTAAACCTAACGGTATTAAATGCTTTTTTTTCATGATTAGTTCTCATTCTATTCAAATGTTAAGCCTAAAAAATCAATTCGTTTATAATACATTTACATTTCAAACAAGTGAATGAACAAGTGGGAAAATTAACTTTTCCAATTTGGAAAAATTGGAATTATGTAGTTAGCTACATAATAAAATAACACAATAGAACATTATGCTATATAGTTACCAGAGCATCATGTTTATCCCTTATTTAAAATTTCATGCTATAGTAAATTTTGTTTTTATTTCTTTGCAGGTGAAACTTGAAATATAATAACACTCGCGAGCTTCGTGATTGGGTGATTTTTATAAAGACAATTGAGAAGGCGAACCTTTCTCTTGCTGCTCGTGAGCTCGGTGTCAGTGTCAGCACCGTGAGCAAGGCTATATCCAGGTTAGAGGATTATGTCCAAACGATGCTGATTAAGAGGGATGCTCGTAATTTTGAAATCACTTCTGCGGGTCATATTGCGTATAGTAAAGCGAAGAATATTACTGAATCCTTTCAGTCCCTGCTGTCTGAATTACAGAATCCTGAACTTTTAATTCAGGGTGACATAAAATTTTCCGTACCCTCTGTAGTATGTCAGTTGCTCGCTAATCATTGGACAAGTGAATATATAATCAAAAACCCTATGGCCAGGGTTGAGATAAAATCACAGGAACTTTTTGAATTCAATCATGATGTAAAAAACTTCGATCATGTAGCACTTCAATACGGAAATATTCAAAGGCCAGAACTGGTACATCGAGAACTAAACTCTGTTGAGCTTATTAGCTGTGCCTCTCCTGAATACATTAAAAAATTTAATATGTTAGACAGACCCGACAGTTTCGAAGGGCATACCTTGTTGATGGTGGATAATTGTAATTTAAAAGATAATATGATTTTTACAAAAGGGGATGAAACAATTTCCTTAGACAAAAATCACAAACCTTCTATTAAATCTAACGATTTCCTGGCTCTTTTCAACTTACTCCTTGAAGGAAAAGGGCTGCTTCTGGGTACACCCAAATGGCTAGCATTAACACATATCCGCAACGGAGAGCTTGTGCAGATCATTCCTGACTGGAAACTGGCTAATATACCCGTCTATCTTGTCTGGATGCACAGACCCTACTATTCCCCTCTGTTTTTAGATTTTATTAATTATGTGGAAAAAAAATGGAACAATTTTAACCAGGTTTATTTAAAATGACCTGCACTCAGGATGTGCTATAACGCTCAGTGAGTCATGCAGGATCTTGCCCCGTTCCCCGTATGTGATCCAGCCATAATCAGGAATACCCGGCACAACCATTGGCGGACTTCAGCAACTGCGGTAAAGGAAGCCTGAGCGCTATACTGTTCAGCATCCCAGCCACCTCTGATGAGCGCCAATTCTGCCCCCGCATATCCCCAGACATTTGCGGGCGAAAAGGTCGATCCCTCTCTAAAGGCGCAGTCGTCGCCCGTCAACCAAAGCATCAGAAACAAAATCCATGCCCAGACGTGGCGTGGATATAAGCCCTGAGCTTCGGTTGCCGCCGCGACGTGTTTAATAGCGGATGATTTCCCGGTTGTTTAAACTTTAGATTGAGTCGGGTTATATACTCTTCCAAATATTTTATACAAGAGGAAATAAGATGCTCAACACCTACATTATTCTCGCCATTTCTATCTGCGCTGAAACGCTGGCCACAACCATGATGAAAGCTTCAGATGGCTTTACCCGGATAATCCCAAGCATGGTTGTGGTGGTGGGATATGCTATTTCGTTTTATGGTCTTTCCCAGGTGGTCAAGACCATGAATATTGGTATCGCTTACGCGATTTGGGCAGGGATGGGGATCTTTTTGGTTTCTATAATGTCATTCCTGTTTTATAAGCAGAAACTCGATCTTCCTGCCATCATGGGCATGGTTTTTATTGCTGTGGGAATTTTGATTATCCAGCTGTTCTCTAAATCCGTTTCCCACTGACTGACTCCCAAGATATCCCGTCAGTGCGCTATTCATCGGCCTCTCTGTTGTCATGCCGTTTGAAGCGAACGCGTTGATACCAGGGCTTTGGTACCGGATGGATGATGCTGCGCAGCGCCCTGGAATAATCCATCACCAGACCTGGCGTCCAGGCCATTGAGATAGCGCGTTTGCGTAACTGAGCGGCAACCCAAAGCTCAGGCATAGTGAGCGTTCTGATTATGGATAACCAGCTTTCAGTACGTCCGGAGAGCACACCATCCAGGGCGTTTTCCAACGCGTAGGCAACACTACTTGAACAGTTGCGGTAGGTCAGGTTATAGGTCTTTGTTAACTTGTAGTCACTCCAAAAACGGTGTAAAGCTGTTCCGTTGTATTTGGTGAAACAAATTTTACGATCTGAATGGCACCATTCTGCTGCCTCGGTGGCATAGTCAGGCTGAAACTTACCCAAAACATCATTATCGCGTGTTGCTTTAAGTGTATTCAGGAACTCCGAGGGCGACCGGTCGATATCTTCCGCTGGGTACAGGCTGATGTAAATACTGTCAGGGACTTCCAGCGCAGCATGGCCGGTTGATATCACACCTTCCGAGTCTACTGCGGCTATGTAACGGTTGATCACCGGGCGTGGAATAGTCGATGCGCTGGCTGTCCCTTCGGGCGTCCATATATGAACGGTGAGGGGTTCGCGAAAATCAGTAATAACTTGCGTAGCAACTTCTGACTTTTGCGTGCCACTTTTTTTCAACTCAGCACCTATACCTTCAGGCGCTAAAAGTTCGAATACAGAAGTCCCTTCCTGCAGTCGCATAACCCGAAGAGCAAGGCGAACGGTATGAATACCGCTGAAAACCATCAGTGTTCCCAGGAAGAAAGAGACCGTAGCCTTGTAATGTGTTGGGTAGGGACTGAATATGAAAATGGCAAAAAAGATTTGTGCCAGGCCGTTCAAAAAAGAGCTCTTCCAGTTAGGGAAACGCACAATCCACGCCGAGAAAACCACAAACAGACCAATCACGAAATAGGCAAATCCGAATACAATCGCCAGGAGCAAATTGCTATAAGACTGGTTTGATAAGATAAGAAGCGAGACGAAGCAAAAGATGCCCCCCTTAAAGTAGAGGAGCGCTTTTTGCGCACCGATGCCTCCTGACGCTATGCTTAGCGTCACTAAACTTTCCGTGAGCAAAAGCAAACCAAAAAATCGCAGAGGGAAGTACGTCACCCCGTCCAGACCGTCGAGGAAGATGGCCAATCCGAACAGGCTCCACAGGCTCCCAAACAGGATCAGATATTTGCCCCAGTAACGCATAAAATCAACGCCGAACAATAATAATGCAATCTGTATCACAAGTCGGTCTCTCTTTATTAAATCATGACGTCTGAGTTTAAATAGCCAAATCGTAATGGCTGGACTGCCAGTTCCCGACAATAATCAACGAGTCAGCATTTGCCATGGTGATACCGCCGCTGTCTACCAGCGTTAGCCACTCAGCATTATTCGACTTAATACGAAAAATGACGGTATCGTGCTGGCTCGACATCGAATTAAACCAGTGTTGATTGAGTTTTTCTCTGTCTGAAGGATGTACATGACTTAGCACTTTCTCAACCGTATCGAACTCTGTCAGAGAAGCAGAATCCAGCAGCGAAGAGAGATCATTTTCCCAGGTAAACTTGCCAGTTTCAGGCTCAAGTCTGTAAAGTACGCCGTTACCTGAAAGCCTGCCTGTATCTGGATTGAAACGGGTTGTCGAGCGTCTTAATACGCGTACAAATACGATGAGCAATGCTGTCGCAGAAAGATAGCTTAGCGCCAGTAGCAGTGACTCGACGAGGCTAAGGTTGCGCAGAAAGAACGGACCCTGATGCATGTCGGTAAAATGGATGACAATCAGCCCCAATACCAGCAGGCCGATGGATCCTCCACGGTTGCCCCATACCAGGGCGAGCATCAAACTCAGGACAATAGGCAAGCAGGAAAGGGCGAAATAGAGCGCGGGAGCTTCGGTTTTAAGCCATGTGTCACTATAGCCGAAAATAAATACGGTCAGGGCACAGATCGATAGCAACAAGGCAAGGCCTCCCAGCAGCTTCGTCCAGGGGAGGAAAGCCTGATAGCCACGCTTGTTCACGAAACCCATCACCACAGTTGTAGCAAAGAAAATCCCGGTCACGTCAGCAACGAAACCGTTCCAGATAGTTGTCATTATCGGCTGTCCGCTGAAGAAAGCGTAACCTCCCGCCACGATTAGCGCATCCAACATGCTGATCACAAAAGTGGAGCATATCCACAAAATAATGACGTGCAGATCATCACTTGGCCGCGCGAAACGCCGGACGATCCAGGCAATGAGAACGTTGGCTGGCATTTCGAGTAGTGAATAACCCACTGAGATAAGAAAAGTGGGGAGATTCTGCCAGGCCCGGTCCTGTAGTACGCTCGCCAGAACAAAGATAAGGATAAGCGCGGGATAATGGCGCCAGCGAGCAGATAAAAAGGCTGCTACCGCCACGCCAGGAGGAAACCACACGATAGCAATCGCAGAATTTGTGTCGTCAAATTTGAGAGACATCAATCCCGATAAATAATAAACCAGCCCCCATAAGAGCAGGATCGCAGTTTGCTGCAGCCAGGAGGGGATATTCGTTTTCATTTCTGGTCAACTTTGGGTCAGGTAAAGGACGCAGCATCGCTGCTGTGGATCGTTAATTAACATAAATTTTAACAACCCTTTGCTGAAATTACAAAATCAGCTCCTCACAGGATATTTCAGGAGCTGCATATTTCGAAGTGCGAAAAGCGGACGTCCCGGCTGAAAGATAAAATTGGATTTTATAAGAATTTCTTCATAAATATCCGGCTTGTTCCTTCCGGCGCGCAGTCAATACGCCCAAACTCTTCCCAACCGTGTTTTTTGTAAAAATCAGGAGCCTGAAAGCTTATCGTATACAAAAATGCTGCAGTGCAGCCCCTTCTTCGCCCTTCATCCTCGAAGCGATTTAGGATCTCTGTGCCAAGCCCCATTCTCCGCAGCTCTGGTGGTAGATAGAAAAGATCTATAAAAAGGAGGCCCAGTGAGGAACGTCCTTGCATTCCTCCAAGAACTTCACCCGTTTTCGTTGATTTTAGTAATACCGATAATGGCTTACGATCACTGATCCCCGTCATTAAATCGTTGAAATCATTAAGCCCTTCTTCAATGGGTAATAATTGTTCCGCATCAGCATTTTCACAAATCTCAAAACTTATCTCTTCAACAGTGCTATTCATTTCAAATGGCCTATTCGTTGTATAAATAACTGTTTAAATATACAGTCGTAAATCCAAAATCCCAGCTTTTTTTCTGTTTTGCTCTGCCACTTGCACTAAAGCATGCTTCGGCCGTCCATCTGGTGAGATGAAATATCTTACCGCCAGCTTTGAGCAAAAGCCGGTATAGGCTCTTTTTCGGGGCAACAAGGGCTGTACTTCATTCAGGTTAAATGTATTGAATCCGGTATTTGCTCAGTGTTATAAGAAATGAGCAGTATTTACGATTTCTGTTGTTTCCAGTGCCTGATTTTCATCAAATAAGTTAAGGTCAGAAAATGATTAAGTCAGTTCGGCCAACAACCACAGTCACCACCACTACCGGAACCTGCGGTGGTGTGGGCGTATCTGTGACTGACTCCTGACAAAACAGATCCTCACTCCCCGCCAATCCGGACGGGGAAGAAAATCTCTCCGTTCATAATATTCTGAATGGAGAAACATTATGATTTCATCTGAAAATGCACTTATCGTTATCGATATGCAGCAAGGACTTTTCCGTTGCCCGACATCTCCGCATTCAGCCGGAGCGGTTCTGACGAATATTTGTCTGCTGATTGCAAAAGCAAGACAGGCTCAGGTGCCCGTCTTTTTCGCCCGCCACACCGGACCCAATGACTCTCCCTTATCTGAACAAAGTCCGTTAACACAACTGATACCTGAAATGGACGTGAACGTTGAGCGGGATATCGTATTTATTAAAAAGCACCCCAGCTGTTTCCGCGATACCGGCCTGCAGCTTCAGCTCATCCAGCGAGGCGTGAAGCGGGTGTTTATCGCCGGGATGAAAACAGAATTTTGTGTCGACACAACCTGCAGGGTTGCCTCGGAACTGGGATTCAAAACCGTGCTGATTTCAGATGCGCATACAACAATGGATAACGAATTTTTATCAGCAAATGAAATTATTGCTCATCACAATGTCACGCTGGCCGGGCCGTTTGTGACTCTGGCAACTGCCGATAACTTGAGATTTGCTCCTGACAAATGAGTTTGAGCGGAGAGCCGTCCGCAGGGCGGCTGAATAATCCATTGTCGTTTCTGCCACGAACCTGTCGGGTGAGTATCTGGTTGATATATTTGGTATCATCACATTTTAAATCATGCCTGAGACCTTATCTGATGGGTATAAACATAAGACCAGCACTTGTTTCTGATGTCGGGAGTATTTTCGATGTGAGAACGTCGGTGATAGAAAATCATCTCAGTCGTGAGGAAATGCGGCTGATGGGGATCACTGAAAGCGTTGTGGCAGATATGATCCTGAAAAACCCTTGTGCCTGGGTAGCAGTTGATAATGAAAATATTATCGGTTTTTCAATGATTTTACAGGATGAAGGCTGCCTCTTTGCGGCATTTGTTCGCCCGGAATATGAAAATAAAGGGGCAGGGCGTAAGCTTGTTATGGCTGCTGAACAAGAGTTATTTAAACACCATGATCTAGTCTGGCTGGAAACTGATAAGAACAGCCGTGCTGCGAAATTTTACAGACATCTCGGTTGGGGTAATGACGCGGCTATTAATGATGTTGATATCAGATTAGAGAAAAAGAGAAGAGCATTCTGTAATTCAATTGTACGCAAAGAGAGTTAATGCGTTATGCCCCTTTATAGAATCCTGTCAGGCGGGCAGTGAGAAGAGAATGTCGTAGTATCACTTGAATTTGTGAAAATAATGTATAAATGACGTCCGTGCAATACTCAAAGAATTTGACACTTACTCTTTTATTTTAACAAAAACACTCATCACCATCAAGATAATTGACAATACGTTGCTATAATTATAAAAAGCAGAGAGCCTTAATCAACAAGGAATGATTTTAGTATGAATTTTTATGGGATAAATTATCTGCAAACGCAGTCAAATATAAATGATTACCTTAAGTATGTAATTATTTTCAGTACATTGTTTGTTTTGATTGTCGTTTTCAGCTTGTATATGCGTCATCGCCTGCAGACCCGATATCGGGATTTGACGATTATTGCTTTTTTGTTTTTGCTGTTCGTTTCAGGTGTTCAGTATGCAGATTATGCAAACAGTGAAAATATTCACTCCCAGTCGTCGCAAATGGTTAATTTTGTCACGTTATTATCAAAAGAAAAGGATGTCAGCATAAATGATATTTATTCCAGCTCAGTGCAGTTATCCGATGGCGTGATCGTTAAAGTTAACGACGGCTATTACCGTGTTAACTTAAGTTCAGATCAAAACACCTATAACTTAACGGACGTCTGGTTAACAAACCCGGAAGTTAACATCATAAAATAACGAGAAATCAAATGCCTATATACACACCTATCATCATCAAATTGGGACTGGGGATACTGTGCCTGATTGTCCAAATCAACCTTATGGGTAAAGGCAATCTTGCCCCGACATCTGCAATGGATCAGGTTCAGAACTACGTTCTGGGCGGTATCATCGGTGGCGTCATCTACAATGAATCAATTACAGTGCTGCAATTTGTGTTGGTCTTAATTATCTGGACGTTGCTGGTCTTCATTCTTAAATTCCTGAAAGAAAATAACCGGTTTGTGAAGCGGATTATTGATGGTAAACCCATTACGCTGGTACATAACGGCAATGTGGATGTTAAAGAATGTTTGAGAAATGGCGTTTCAGCTAATGACCTGATGTTTAAGTTAAGATCTAATGGCATTTATGAAGTTGAACAGCTTAAGCGCGTGGTCCTCGAGCAAAATGGTCAGTTAACAATTATCCAAAGCGGTGACGAGAATATTCGTTATCCCATCATCGTGGATGGATCAGCAAACTTCGATCTGCTTGAGATAATTAATAAAGACGCTGAATGGTTAGAAGCAAGGATCGCCGAGCAAGGTTTCAAAAAAATCAGTGAAGTCTACTTGGGCGAGTACCTTTCGGGCAGGATTAATTTGTACGGATATACGCGATAACTGCCGGGCTTAAATCAGTTCTCACGGTATCGATGATGTAGCGGGTGGTCGACAGGCAGTCCGTACATGTAAAAACCCGGCCTTTAGCCGGGTTAGAATTAGGACCAATAACCGATACCCAGTTTGAGTCAGTCATAGAGCCATTTACCCGCTCGTGCCGAATCAGCAAGCATTTTTAGCGTAAGCGGAGCTGGTTCGAATTCCTTAACTCGGAGTGATTTAGGCAGCAGGAAATTTGGAATCATGCTTTTTTCATTGGGCCAGTATTTCAGGAAATTAAACCTCTGGGTGTCTACCTTAAAGGTCTTGAAATAGCTTTCCATGATTTCTTCTCCAGTCTCCCACACCCAGACATAACGCCCCGTGGAGAGGCTGGTGTCAATCGTGACAGGCCATTTCCCCGACTTGTTCCATCCTGAATTATACCAGTCTATGACATCCTCATTAGTTACCATAGGCGGTCACTCTCTTTTGCAATAGTGTTGTAACGACTTGTGCTTTTCCAGACAATTTGAGATATGTCACTTGCAAGGATTACAATACCAAGGAAAGGAATCCAGCGTGCCACAAATGCTCCAAGATTATCGACATAGGAGAATTTGAGACGCCTGATACTCCAGTCGTTAGTGTGCGCCATTGCTTGACCTCGGTAGTTAACCATTGCCGCAAATAGTAGCTTAATGGTGAAGTTCCCTTCGTTGTTCCCATCGGCTTGGCGCGTGTGCTCATAATGGGCTGACCAAGGATAAACATTGCAAGCCCAGCTAAGTCAGTAACACCAAGTTGTTTACCCGCTTCATCCAGAAATACCCAAAAATATAACTCACCAGCAGAGATATTCGATAAGCCATCAAAGTAGTATCCGCTGGTCTGTTCGGTGGTATCCATTAACTTTTATCCGGTTACGCGTTCATTCCATGCGTCTGAAAACTGAATGTTCCCATCCAAATACTTCCAGGTGATCTTCTGATAGCGCAACTGAACCGCTTCTTTATGACCAACATTTATAACTGTTTTTGTGTCGTGCATCATCGGAACAACTGAGACAATTTTCACGCCCTCGAGGTACATATTGAAATACTCAACCTCTTGCCCCGCGTCATTAATTCGATACCACTTAAATTCTGCTGATTCCAGCGTTTGGCCAGTGGCCACAGCCTTATATAGATATGGGCTTGATGAATCAAAATCCTTCTCAATCTGCATAGCGCCATGGATACGTGTTCCTGTCAGCTTACCCGTACCGTTATCTGTGGGGATGCTAAGGGAATGTCCGAAAGAAGTAATTTCTATTGAATGCTCACGATCTTTAACATCTACAGAACCTTTGATCAGTGCGCCGCCATCGTCTTTAAGCCATAGATAAGCTGGGATTGCCATTTTTATAAATTCCTTTTAAATGTGAGGCTTTAAGCTATTCCTTCGCAGAGCAGGAAACAATTAGCGAATCAAGTAAAAATAAAACTTTCAGAAGTTTATTATCAGTTTTTAAGGGATTTACCGCAGGCTCTTCCCCTGTATCGCCTGTTGTTGTATTGCGCGTTTGTAGTCAATTTTTAGAAGTGCCCCTGAAAATGGCATGTGTTCTAACTGCCTTTTTGAAAGCCCAAGCCGTGCCGAGGTGACATACAGTGATTGTTCATTATGACCAAACGCACAGCTTGTCGGCCGCTGTGCTGTCACTGGTGTCTGTCGGGGGCGGGGTGTCCGTCGTGCCACAAAGTATGAGTGGCTTTCGCCAGGATCAAATCAGCTATCATCCCTTATCGGGTACTGAGCCCGAATTTGAGCTGGTTCTCGGCCATCGTCACCTGTCTGCTTGCGCGAGGGCTTTCCTGAATTGCGCGCAAGCGTAGCAGGAGAGGGTTGCGAAACCGGCAGTCTGCGAGATGCAGGAAAAGGGATCTGAATACCACAAAATGAATTTTTTGTGACAGTGTCACTGTTATTCCTGATACTTTCTTGCGAAGACCTCGCAGAACCAGTCGATAAAAACACGGACTTTCGAAGGCAGGTAGCGGCGATCGGGATACAGAACAGACACTGGTTTTGTGACAGCCGCGTAATCCGTGAGAACTTCCGTCAGTTTGCCAGACTGAATGTGAGGTTCCAGCGCTGTCCGTAACGCATGCACTAAACCCAGCCCTTCCAGCCCGCAGGAAAGAAGTACATCGGAATTGTTAACCAACATATTACTCCCCGGTCGCCGTGACATAATTTCTCCGTTCATCACATATTTCCAGTCCATCACTTCACGGCTGTGTTCACTGAAAAAATTGATCGCTTTATGATGCACAAGATCATCCGGCGTCAGCGGAACACCGTATTTATCCAGATATGACGGCGCAGCACAGGTGGCCATACTGACGCTGCCCACACGGCGCGCGCTAAAACCGGAATCGACCAACTCTCCCAGACGAATAACGCAGTCAACACCTTCTGAAATCAGATCAGTCAGGCGATCGGATGCGGTGAGTACAATGTCAATTTGCGGATAAAGGCTTTGAAACTCACTTAAAGAAGGAATAAGGATTGCGTGTGTCAGGGCAAGCGGAGCATCGATGCGCAAGCGCCCGCGCGGCGGCTGGCTGGGAGAAAAAACCGCCATCATGTCGTTGACGTCGCTTAAAAGACCTTTTGCGCGCTGATAAATTTCTTCTCCTTCCGCCGTCATACTCAGGCTGCGCGTGGTGCGGTGGAGAAGTTTTATCCCTAAATCGTCTTCCAGGTGTTGAATGGATTTACTGACAGCAGGACGATGTAATTGCAAGGCATCTGCGGCTTTGGTGAAACTGCCCAGTTCGACAACCTGAACAAAAATACTCATTAACTCAAGCATATTAGTACGCATCGTTTTTTCTCCTCTTCCGGCAAATTCTACCCATCAATGACCAGGAATGCGGGATGTACCTTACCCGAATTGTTTCCCCTGCAATAACACTGAAATCCTTTGCAGTGACTTTTTCCCCTTTCTTTTGCGCTCTAACATGGCTTTATCTTATGCAGACAAAGTGGACGCAACGAAATGAAAGCATGGTTATTGAAAGATTTTGGTCTTGAAAATTTGCACCTCGAAGAGGTCGAAACACCGACGCCGGGGCCAGGTGAACTTCTGGTTAAAGTAGGTGCGGTCTCCCTGAATTTTCGTGATAAAGCGATTGTTGAAGGCTTTTATGAGCCTCATCTGGTTCCAAAACCTCTTATACCTGTCTCTGATGCCGCGGGAACCATTGTGGCCGTGGGCGAGGGGGTAACACGTTTTCGCACCGGCGATCGTGTCAACTCACATCTCTATTCGCGCTGGCTGGATGGCGAACCCGCAGCAGATGAACCCGCCTGGTGTATGGGTATGCCGCTGCCGGGAGGACTGGCTGAATATATGATTATTCACGAAGACAGCGCCGTCAAAGCTCCGGACAACATGACTGATGAAGAAGCGTCAACATTGCCTATCGCCGCGCTGACCGCCTGGTATTCGCTGATGGACATCGGTCATCTTCAGCCCGGCCAGACGGTTTTGGTGCAAGGTACCGGTGGGGTATCTGTTTTTGCTGCGCAGATTGCACATGCGTACGGTGCGAAAGTCATCGCCACGTCAAGCAATGACGCCAATCTTGAGCGGATTAAGGCGCTGGGCGCAGATGAGGGAATCAACTATAAAAACACGCCTGACTGGGAGAACAAAGTGCTTGAGCTGACCGGGGGTAAAGGCGCCGATATTACGGTTGAAGTTGCCGGGGGTAACGGGGTTAATCAGTCGGTTGCCGCCACTAAAGTGGCCGGGACGATTGCTCAGGTCGGTTTTCTCACCGGACAGACCTCACAGCTTGATCTGATGCCTTTGATTTTCAGGCAGACGACGATACGCGGTATTGCTGTTGCACCGCGTTCATCCTTTGATCGCATGAATCCTTTCCTCACTGAACATAATATCAGGCCGGTCATTGAACAGGTGTACAGCTTTAGTGACGCGATCGAAGCGTTCAGACACCTCTCCCGTGGCGCATTCGGTAAAATTGTTATTAAGATTGGTGACTGATCGCCAGGAATTACGCTTTGCACACAACGTGGTATGACCCTCTGTCCCTTGATATTAAGGAACAGGGGTCATATCAGCATGATGAGTCTGAAGGTGAAAAAACTAGAGGATCAACAGCCGCTTCAAAGCTGCGTCGCCGTCAGCGCAATCTTATGATTCAAGGTATCACTGATTGTATCGACCCAGAGTTTGGTATTTTCCTGTGTACGGGTCTTGCGCGGAATATCGATTTTAAATTCATCCGTGATGGTACCGGGTGAACCCGTCAATAAGAGAACGCGATCGCACAGCATCACGGCCTCTTCAATATCATGCGTCACCAGAATCATCGACTTGGTTTTAATGTAGTGCTTCTCCCACAGCTCCAGCAGATCCTGACGCAGCTTATGGCCGGTATAGATGTCGAGCGCGGAGAAAGGTTCATCGAGCAACAACAGCTGAGGTTCAACCGCCAGAGCGCGTGCAAAACCAATCCTCTGCCGCATCCCGCCGGATAACTCTTTTGGATAGGCGTCCGCATAACCTGAAAGACCGATCAGGTCGATCATATCTACCGTCCTGCGGTTCACCTCACTGGCGGGTAAACCTAGCGCCTGCAGGCCAAAGGAGACATTACCAAACACGGTTAACCATGGGAAAAGCGCAAATGTCTGAAAGACCATACTGGTATCCGGGCAAGGGCCGGTGACGGGTTGATCATTACACACGATGGAACCGAAGCTGCTGTCAACCAGCCCGGCAATCATGCGCAGTAAGGTGGATTTCCCTGAGCCAGATCGTCCGAGCAAGGCAACAATTTCATTTTCGCTGACCTCCAGATTGATGTTATCCAGAACGCATTGCGTATGTTTTTGGTCCTTCTGAAAGGACTTCGACACATTTTTAATTTCTAAAACAGTACGGGTATTTTTCATGTCATTATCTCTTTTTAACTTTATTTATAAGCGAGTTAGTCAAATTTAAACCGGGTTTCTGCAAAACGATAAAGTGGCTGCCAGATGAATATCACGCAAAGGGCAACCATAAAGCACATGGCAATGCAGCCCAGTGCAGCCTCAGGGTTTTGCCCGGCCTCGGTGGTGGTGGAAATGAATGCGCCCAGTCCGTTGGTTTTGAGAGTGACGTCGCCCCAGTTCAGTACTTCGGCAGCAATGGCAGCGTTCCAGGCTCCGCCGGCGGCAGAAATAATGCCTGTCACGATGTAGGGGAAAATGGCGGGCAAAATATACTTGCTCCACCACATCCAGCCTTTCACGCCAAAGACCCGGCTCACATCCACCATCTGACTTGGGATAACAGACGCCCCGGCAATCACGTTAAACAACACGTACCACTGCGTACCCAGCATGATCATCGGGATTGTCCAGGCATTCAGACTTTGATGCCAGGTGATCAAAATGACGGTGACAATCGGATAGAAAACGTTAGACGGAATGGCGGCCATGATCTGAATCACGGGCTGGAAAATACGCACCAGTCGCGGACGCAGGCCGATCCATACGCCGAGCGGCGTAAAGATGACAATGCTTAACAGCATGGCGATGATCACCCGCGCCGCCGTCAGTCCCATCCATTCAGGAAGCTTTGACAGATACTGGAAGGGCAGATAACCCCATAAAATATTGCCGTAGTACAAGCAGGCGACGGCAATCGCCAGATACCACAGACTCGCCCATAGCCAGTTGAGTATTCCGAGGAAATTAAACAGACGACTCAGCCCCAGCAGGTACCACGCCTTAGGCAATGTGAACAGCCAGAACTGGCAGAAGCGGCTGCCCAGTTTTCCCAGCAACTGCCCGGTGAATGACCGTTGCAAACAGCTATAAAACCAGGAGGTAGGCCGTTCAGCATAAGAGATATCTTCATATTTAAACTGGCTTGCATAGCGCACTAACGGGCGGAAAAGTAACTGGTCAAACAGCACGATGGTGATGACGAGAGCCAGTACGCCCCAGAGCACACCATGGATGCTTCCGGCATCAATGGCCTGACCCAGAAACGATCCGATACCGGGCAGATTGACGTTATTGTTGCCGATAGTCAGCATCTCGGAGGCAATCAGCGCAAACCATGCCGCCGACTGAGACACCATGGTATTCCACAGCAAACCGGGGAAAGAGTAGAGAAATCCCAGCCGCCAGAACCGTTGCCACGGGTTGCATTGGAACGCGCACGAGACTTCGGTGAGTTCGTTCGGCACCACGCGTAAAGTCTGATACATCGTCAGCATCATATTCCACGCCTGCCCGGTAAATACGGCAAAGATGGCGAGCCCCTCAAGCCCCATAACACTGTGCGGATAGAGCCCCAGGAAGAAAGCAGTGGTAAAGGTCAGGAATCCCAGGAGAGGAACGGACTCCATAAAGTTCACAAAGGGCAAAATAATTCGACGCATCGCAGCATATTTTGCTGCCAGCACACCAAATACGATGGTGAAAATGAGTGAGAACGCTAACCCAAACAGCAGGCGCATGGTGGTACGTAATGCGTAATAAGGTAAGTCTTTATAGTCTTGTGTGACTGGCGGCAGCGTGCTCCCGTCAAAAGGCGTGTGCATACCTTGCCAGCCATAAATCAGTAATCCTGCTAACAGACACAATATTGAGATGATAATCAGATCATTCAGGCCGAATTTATTCCGGCTCATCACTGGGGTGTTCTTCTGCATAACGTTAATTCTCAGTGGGAATTTTTATATCGATTAAAACCGATAAGCAGAGAGAATAGGGCGTAATTAATCCCTCCGGATAAATGGAGTTATTTATACGCCGTATTCAATTTAGAATAATGTTCATCACGGTAACAGTGTAAGACGTCGATACCGTAACGAACCTCGCCCTGTCAGGGGAGAAGACTGTCTATTTGCGATTTAATCGCACGCTGGTAATGTGTTGAGAAGTATTGCTTCAGGGTCTGAACGAAAGGAAAGGACCGCGGCGCCCTGGCAGTTGGGGCCGTAATGCTTTTATTGGCAAGCGTATCGCTGAAAGATGAAGAATGTGTAGTCTTCAACATCAATGAAAAAAAAAATTTTTGTAACAGCATAGAGCACCTCGATATAACAGCATCGAAATAAAGATAATCTTCGCCCTTAATTTATCGGGCTTGTGGTTCTGATTATCCTTACAGACACTGACAGGTGCCGGGGATAATCAGGTGTTGGTCGGAATACCCGACGGGGGTTCATCGTTTAACATACACGTCCTCTTTAGATTTATTATTAAATGCAAGCGGATACTATCAGGTTAATATTAAACAGAACGTATATATACACACAATTGAGAAGACTTTCTCCGGGGTGTTAATTGGGCAGGATCTTTGGAAAGAAATAACGCCGTTTCGTGAGAAAAACGCAACAGAGCCTGATTGGTTATTGAATGGCATTATCAATATTATGTGCAGTGTTACTGAAGCGCAGTTACAGCGCCCGACATCATATCGGGCGCTGATTTTTGTCACTCAGTCACGCATGATCAGAACGAGAAACACGAACATCCCAGCGCGCCCCAGAAGGCGTTGTCGTTGGACACCGGGACATCCGATCCGCGGGCGACGTCATGGCTGTGTTTATGCACCCCACAAGGCCCCGCGCACTGATGTGCCTGACGTACCAGCCCGACGCGCGCGGCACCTTCTGGCGGGGCAGAGCGGTAATGGCCAGGCACTTTGGTGACCGGCGACCAGTCCGGTAAGACCGGGATTGCTGGCGGGGCGAGCGGTGAGAAACTGCCTGCCGCGTACACCACTTTGCCGTCCACGACGGTCATTACCGATTCAATGCCCTTGATGCGTTCTTCCTGCACACTGAAGAAATCCTCCGAAAGCACCGCCAGATCCGCCAGCTGTCCGGCTTTGATCTGCCCCTTTTTGCCCTGTTCGCTGGAGAACCATGAGCTGCCCTGCGTCCACAGCATCAGCGCGGTTTCGCGGTCGATGCGCGCATCGTCGTCGTACATCGCCATGCCGCCAACGGTGCGGCCGGAAACCAGCCAGTACAGTGCTGTCCACGGGTTGTAACTGGCAACGCGCGTGGCGTCGGTGCCCAGCCCGACTGGTAAACCGGCGGAAAGCATTTTCGCCACCGGCGGCGTATGTTTAGTGGCTTCGATGCCGTAACGGTCAGCGAAATATTCCCCCTGAAACGCCATGCGATGCTGAACGGCAATGCCACCGCCCAGCGCTTTCACGCGTTCGATATTGCGCTCAGTGATGGTTTCCGCATGGTCAAAGAACCAGTGCAATCCATTGAACGGAATGTCTTTATTCACCTTCTCGAAGACATCGAGCATACGGCTGATCGACTCATCGTAAGTGGCGTGCAGACGGAACGGCCAGCGGTGTTCCACCAGATGACGCACCACGCGTTCCAGCTCAACTTCGGTACCCGGCGGTAAATCCGGACGCGGTTGCAGGAAGTCTTCAAAGTCAGCGGCGGAAAACACCAGCATCTCGCCCGCGCCGTTGTGACGATAGAAATCGGTGCCTTGTCCCGGTTTCAGCATATCGGTCCACAGCTCAAAATCTTCCAGTTCATGCTGTGGCCGCTGGGTAAACAGGTTGTAAGCGATGCGCACGGTCAGCTGATCTTTCTGATGAAGCTCATCAATGATCTGATAATCCTCAGGATAATTCTGGAAGCCGCCACCCGCATCAATCGCGCTGGTCAGGCCGAGACGGTTTAGTTCGCGCATAAACTGGCGGGTGGAATTGACCTGCTGTTCCAGCGGCAGTTTCGGGCCCTTAGCCAGCGTCGAATAGAGGATCATCGCATTCGGTTTGGCGATTAACATACCGGTCGGATTGCCGTTGCTGTCGCGCTGAATTTCTCCGCCCGGCGGATTTGGCGTGTCTTTGGTGTAACCGACGACCTTCAGCGCGGCGCGGTTGAGCAGGGCACGGTCGTATAAATGCAGGATAAATACCGGCGTGTCGGGCGCGGCCTGATTGATCTCTTCCAGCGTCGGCATCCGGCGTTCGGCGAACTGAAATTCCGTCCAGCCACCGACCACGCGTACCCATTGCGGTGATGGCGTGCGCAGTGCCTGTTCTTTCAGCATCCGCAGCGCATCGGCCAGAGAAGGCACGCCTTCCCAGCGCAGTTCCAGATTGTAATTCAGCCCGCCACGGATGAGATGCAGGTGGGAATCGTTCAGACCGGGGATCGCCGTGTGACCGTGCAGATCCACCACCTGAGTAGACGCATCCGCGAACTGCATCACTTCATTTTCAGTGCCGACAGCAAGAAATTTGCCGTCTTTAATCGCCACGGCGTTCGCCAGGGGTTTCTCCCGGTCAACGGTATGAAATTTGCCATTAATCAGGATCAGGGAAGCAAAACTTGTCATTGGAAAAGCTCCTGTCATTGCGCGGAAGTGCGCGTCAGCCATGAATGGAAAACTCGGGTAATCACTGGCATCCAGAGGAAAACCACCAGCGCAACCACAGAGGCATCATTGAGTAAATGACCGCCTTCTGTGCCTTTGAGCTGCGGCAAAAATTGCCCCCAAAACCAGGGCACAATGTGGGTTGAAGGGTAAATCACCAGCAAGGTAAGCAGGTATTGTTTCCAGCGGGCAGGGGGACGAACTGTCGCACTCGGCGGGGTAAACCAGAATTCCGCGCCGGGACGCACTTCGGTGCTGTCGTCCTGCAACAGCAGCGGGCTGACTTCCGCCACCAGTTGTTTACGCAGCTCAGAGTTGTGCCAGGCGTTGAGATTTTCCAGCGTGTCAAAGCGCACCAGAATGGTGTACGGATCCCCGCTGCGGCTTGGACGGATGACGTTGACGCCCAGATGTCCCGGGAACGTGCTCGCCTGCGGCATGATTTTGTTCAGCCAGGCTTCGTATTGCGCCTCGCTGGCGGGGGCAATTTTGTGCGTAATGACGAGCGTAACGTGTTGCTTGTGGGACTGGGACATACATCACCTCAGCTGATTTAAATAAAAGCATTTATCGAATCAATGAAATGATGTTAGTCGGCGGGTTGAAACAATGATAGGTGAGAATTTTTGCGTTCTTGTTAAGATTTTTTGAGGGTTATTCTTCCCCGACCACGCGCAGTTCGCGCTGCCTGAGAATGCGGTGCAGATTGAATTCCAGCCAGTCGGCCAGCCCGGCAACCTGGTCTTTCATCTCAAGTCCGAGAGGCGAGAGACTATACTCAACGTGCGGCGGCACCACCGGAAACGAATGCCGGTCAACAAAGCCATCTTCTTCTAACGCCTGCAGCGTTTGCGCCAGCATCTTTTCGCTGATGCCCCCGACTTTGCGGCGCAGTTCACTAAAGCGCAGCGTTTCGTCGCACAGGGCGATAAGGATCAGCAAGCCCCAGCGGCTGGTGACGTGGCGCAGAATTTCGCGTGATGGACAATTCGGATCGAGGACTTTCCCCTGACGGATTTGTTCTGACAGCGGCAGGCGTGCCTCAGCCGGGTCTGATGGAATTATTTTCATACTTACCTTTTGGTGCGTACTTACGAAAAGTAAGTGTATCGCATAGGATGTCTTCACGGCGACGAATTTCGCGTCTTGCAGAACATAAACCCACAATATGAATTTTGTGTCGAAAGCTTCAGGAGAATAAATATGATCGCAGTTACCGGTGCTACCGGCCAGTTAGGCCGCCTTGTTATTGCCGCGCTTCTGAAAAAAGTGCCCGCTAATCAGATTATTGCCGCAGTGCGCAGCCCTGAAAAAGCCAAAGATCTGGCAGATTTAGGCGTTCAGGTTCGCCAGGCGGATTACAGCAAGCCGGAGACGCTGGATTCAGCGTTTAAAGGCGCAGAGAAATTGCTGCTGATTTCCTCAAGCGAAGTCGGTCAGCGCGAAGCGCAGCACAACGCGGTGATCGCGGCGGCGAAACGTGCGGGCGTGAAACTTCTGGCTTATACCAGCCTGCTGCACGCGGATAAATCTCCGCTCGGTCTGGGCGTGGAACACCGCGCGACCGAAAAAGCGTTAAGTGAATCCGGCATTCCTTTTGTCCTGCTGCGTAACGGCTGGTATACGGAAAACTATGCCGCGAGCATTGCACCGGCTTTGGCGCATAACGCCTTTATAGGTTCTGTCGGAGAGGGGCGGATTTCTTCTGCTGCCCGTCAGGATTATGCCGAAGCGGCGGCTGCCGTTCTGGTGCTCGGGGATCAGGGCGGGAAAATCTACGAACTGGCGGGCGATGAATCCTACACGCTGGCTGAATTCTCGGCGGAAATCGCACATCAGTCCGGCAAAAAAGTGGATTACGTGAATCTGCCGGAAGCAGAATTTGCTAAAGCGTTACTGGGCGCCGGTTTACCGGAAGGTCTGGCGAATATGCTGGCAGATTCTGACGCGGGCGCAGAGAAGGGCGGTCTGTTTGATGATTCTCATACATTGAGCAAACTGATTGGTCGTCCAACGACGCCGGTGAAAGACGTGATCGCTGCGACACTGAAATCGCTGTAATACGCTAAAGCTTCAGAAAGAAGTGAACACCGGCCTGCTAGCACTGTTACTTAACAGGCCGGTGTATTTGTTAAATTATGTCATCTTGCGTGGAGAGCAAAACCAGCTCCAGCAAATTACGGCAACCCTGCTGGTTGCTGACGTTAGACTCCTGCTCCAGCTGGCGCAGCAGCCCTTCAATAATCGCTTTATTGCTTACCGGATAGCCGTTGTTTAACAGCCCTGAAACGATGGTGCCGAGGATCTCGACTTCGCTTAATGTTGGCGTTTCACGGGTTTTGAAATAATCACTGATTTCTGTAACTGTTTGTTCTGCTTCGAGTTGCATGTAGACCTCCTCAAACTTTTCTGCGAATTATCATCGCCGGAAAAGTGCCTATTGCCAGTCAGAAAAGAGAATATTGTGAAGCGTTTCTTCACAATTGCCTTCCCTGTTCATCCCGTGATTATTTTGTACAAAAATAAAATCAGCCATGAAAAAAACCTTTGGAAGAAGGGAAATCCAATTTTTTCTTCCAAAGGCCAGGCTGAAACTGCCCGTAAAAGACGGACTAATGATGAAGCAGGGGTACAAGAAAGTTATACAATGATTGCAATTTTGTACAGGTATGGATGCGAAAAATCTTAAATAGTGTTGCTAGCAATGTTTAAAAAAGCACGAAATGCTCAATTTCATTTAAAGCGGTTACATTCACAGGACGCGTTAGTTTCATATGTAATGGTAAATAAGGTGACTTCTGCGGTTGTCTATTGCGTCTGTACAACAGTCCGCCTGTGCGGCAGAATAACTGCCCTTTTTTTCGCCATCCGGCGAATTCTGCAACAGCAGATCAGGAGTCTTGCGGTGAAAGTTAACGTCATAGGCACCAGCGGCAGTGGCAAATCAACGCTGGCACGCGGCATTTCTCAGAAACTGAATATTCCCTATATTGAACTGGATGCGTTGTTCTGGCGGGCTGACTGGCAGGGTACGCCTGACGAACAATTCTTTGCCCGCCTTGAAGAAAAAATGGCAGCCAGCGATAGCTGGGTGATCGATGGAAATTACAAACGCTCGCAACCGGTTAAATGGCGCAATATTGATCTGATCGTTTGGGTGGATTATTCGTTCGGGCGCACGTTGTTTCAGGCAGTGAAACGGGCGGCTACGCGTGCGTGGGGCGGGCAGGAAATCTGGGCGGGAACGGGAAACTACGAGACGTTTCGCAAAAGCTTTTTCAGCCGGGAGTCGATAATTCTGTGGACGCTGAAAACTTACAGGAAAAACCGCCGCCAGTATGAGGCGTTACTTCGTGACCCCGCATGGCAGCATGTTCGCTTCGTGCGTTTACGCTCACCCCAGCAGACTGAGGTTTTTCTCAGTGATCTGACCCAGTTGTAACACCATCCACGGGCTGAAGGCCCACGGCGTCGTGCGCACGCTGCTCAGCAAATCTTCCGGTTTCACCCACTGATAATCCATCACTTCAGACTCGCGCGGTGCCGGTGTCTGGCCGGTGAAAGCGGTAAAAATCGGGCAGAATTCATTTTCGACAATGCCGGAAGCATCGGTGGCGCAATACTGAAATTCATCCACCAGCGAGGCGATGTTTTCCACGGATAAACCGATTTCATACTGACAACGGCGCAGAACCGCCGCCTGCAGGGACTCGCCGGGCAGCGGATGCCCGCACACGGAATTCGTCCAGACTCCCGGCCACGCGACTTTGCCCAGCGCACGGCGTGTCAGCAAAATCTCGCCACGGTCATTGCGGATGTAACAGGAAAACGCCAGATGCAGCGGAGTATGTCCGGAATGCACCAGCGCTTTGTCCATGGTTCCCGATGGCTGATGTTGTCCATCCAGCAACACGACTTCTTCAATCATAAAAACTCCCGTGACTCCTCAACTTTCAGTCTTCTGTTTCCAGCATTTGCTTAAGTAAACGCACCAGATGCCGCTGATCGTCAGGAGATAATCTTGCCAAAAACTCAGTATCCACCTGCTCACCGACAGGCTGAGTATTCGCCAGAACGGCTTTTCCCTCTGCGGTCAGCGTGATAAAACGCCGGCGCTTATCTGCCGGATCGGCCTGACGCACTAACAGCCCGCGTGATTCCAGCCGCGACAACATTTCTGCCAGGGTGGCCTTACTGCTGATCGCCACACCGGTCAGTTGTACCTGTTCAATTCCCGGATTTTCAGCAATCGAGCGCAACACGGCGTACTGCGGTTTGGTCAGTTCCGGGATGCATTGCTGCCAGCGCGCGGTGTGCTGCTGGAATACCTTACGCATTATGTGAAAGGCTTCCTGTCTCAATTGTGTGCTCATCATCGGTTCCCGCTGTTCTTATAGGTCTCCGGCTATTTTAGCAACCTATGAGGAATGAATGCGACAGACCATTGCGGTGATTTGAAAAGGAGTATAAGGTAAAAATCATTCGTATACGAACAAAATGTTCGGGATCATGATCTGTGTGAGGCTGGAATGAAATTGATTATAGGGATGACGGGCGCGACGGGTGCGCCGCTGGCGGTGACGCTGTTGCAGGCGTTGCGGGATATGGACGATGTGGAAACACATCTGGTGATGTCGAAATGGGCGAAAACCACGATTGAACTTGAAACGCCGTACACCGCACGCGAGGTGAGTGCCATGGCGGACTTCACGCACAACTGCGCCGATCAGGGAGCCACAATTTCTTCCGGCTCATTCAAAACGGACGGCATGATCATCATCCCGTGCAGCATGAAAACGCTGGCGGGGATCCGCGCCGGATATGCCGAAGGGCTGGTCGGGCGCGCGGCAGATGTGGTGCTCAAAGAAAACCGCAAACTGGTGCTGGTTCCGCGTGAAACCCCTCTCAGCACCATTCACCTTGAAAACCTGCTCGCACTTTCCCGCATGGGGGCCGCAATCGTGCCGCCGATGCCGGCTTACTACAACCACCCTGAAACCATTCAGGACGTGACAGACCACATTGTGACCCGCGTGCTCGACCAGTTTGGCCTTGAATATCATCGGGCTAAGCGCTGGGCCGGGTTAACGTCCAAGAGTGACAGTGTCACTAATTAGTTTCTAAAACGTGTTAAATCTACTACGTACCAAGTACAGGAGAATCGAGATGGCTTTTGATGATCTGCGCAGCTTTATGCGCGCACTGGATGAGAACGGACAACTGCTGAAAATCACCGAGCAGGTGAAAGCGGAGCCGGATCTGGCCGCGGCGGCGAATGCCACAGGCCGTATCGGCGAGGGCGCACCTGCGCTGTATTTTGACAATGTGGAAGGGTTTACGGGCGCGCGTATCGCCTTAAATACGCTGGGGTCATGGCCCAATCATGCCATTGCCATGGGGTTGCCGCCTTCCACGTCGACCAACGAGCAGATTGCCGAATATATCCGCCGCTGGGATACGTTTCCGATCACACCCGAACGTCGTGAAAATCCGGCGTGGGCAGAAAATACCGTCGACGGGGAAGACATTAACCTGTTCGACATTCTGCCGCTGTTCCGCCTGAACGACGGCGACGGTGGTTTCTATCTCGATAAAGCCTGCGTGGTGTCCCGCGACCCGACCGACCCGGACAGCTTCGATAAACAGAATGTCGGCATTTATCGTATGGAAGTGAAGGGCAAACGTAAGCTCGGGCTGCAACCGGTGCCGATGCATGACATTGCGCTGCACTTACATAAAGCGGAAGAACGCGGCGAAGATTTACCGATAGTCATCACACTGGGTAATGACCCGATCATTACGCTGATGGGCGCAACACCGCTGAAATATGACCAGTCGGAGTATGAAATGGCGGGCGCATTGCGTCAGGCGCCGTATCCGATCGCGACGGCACCGCTGACTGGTTTTGACGTGCCATGGGGTTCAGAAGTGATCCTCGAAGGGGTGATTGAAGGGCGTAAACGCGAAATCGAAGGGCCGTTCGGCGAATTCACCGGACACTATTCTGGTGGCCGCAATATGACCGTCGTACGTATCGATAAAGTCTCTTACCGCAATAATCCCATTTTTGAATCCCTCTATCTCGGCATGCCATGGACCGAAATCGACTACCTGATGGGACCGGCCACCTGCGTGCCGCTGTATCAGCAACTCAAAGCCGAATTCCCGGAAGTGCAGGCAGTCAACGCCATGTACACCCACGGTCTGCTGGCAATTATCTCCACCAAAAAACGGTACGGCGGTTTTGCCCGTGCCGTGGGGCTGCGCGCAATGACCACGCCGCACGGTCTGGGGTACGTGAAAATGGTGATTATGGTCGATGAGGATGTGGATCCGTTCAACCTGCCGCAGGTGATGTGGGCGCTTTCCGCCAAGGTCAATCCGGCGGGCGACCTGGTTCAGCTGCCGAATATGTCCGTGCTGGAACTGGATCCGGGGTCATCGCCGGCGGGGATCACTGACAAACTGATTATTGATGCCACAACGCCGGTCGCGCCGGATAACCGCGGTCATTACAGCCAGCCGGTACGCGATTTACCAGAAACCAAAGACTGGGTCGCCAAATTCAATTCCATGCTGGACGGGCGCAAAGCCTGAACATTCATTAAAGATAGTAAGGAGTGATTATGATTTGTCCACGTTGTGCCGATGAGCATATCGAACTGATGGCCGTGTCCCCGGTGAAAGGTGTCTGGACCGTGCATCAGTGCCAGCGTTGTTTATACACCTGGCGTTCTACTGAACCTCTGCGTCGCACCAGCCGCGAACATTATCCCGAGGCGTTTAAGATGACGCAGGCGGATATCGACAATGCGCCGATGGTGCCGTCGATCCCGCCACTTCTGGCGGAGTAATGTGACTTTCTCCTCCCTCTGAAAAGAGGGAGTGAGAAGCTTCAGAAGCCGTTTTTACGGAAACTCATCTGAACATAAATTTTCCGCATAAAAACAGTTTAGGTAAGCTCTAAGAAAATTCCTGAAATCAAGCAGTTAAAATTCTATTTCCCTGAATACTCCCTTCTTTTTTCTCCTCAATAGTCCCGCATTTTTGCCAACATAAACTCTGTAAAGGTAGACAGTTGTCGACTTTTCCTCTAAAAGTTCTGCAGTTCTCGCCAGACAAAACTAGTTTCGAATGGCAAATAATAATTTCTGAATGTTAAAGAGCGGCGAAATGATAACCGCCAGGCATTGAGATTTTACAAACACTACGACACACCTTTTGGAGAGTTTATGCATTCCTCTGATCACAAAAACGAGAGCCGGACGTTCTTCGGTCATCCTTATCCGCTGGGTTCTCTGTTCTTCACAGAAATGTGGGAGCGGTTCTCGTTTTACGGTATCCGTCCTTTACTGATCCTGTTTATGGCAGCGACGGTGTATGACGGCGGCATGGGACTGGCGCGTGAAAATGCATCGGCCATCGTCGGTATCTTTGCGGGCTGTATGTATCTGGCGGCGTTGCCGGGCGGATGGCTGGCAGATAACTGGCTGGGACAGCAAAGAGCAGTCTGGTACGGCTCAATCCTGATTGCGCTGGGTCACCTGTCGATTGCCTTGTCGGCTTTTATGGGCGACAACCTGTTCTTCATCGGCCTGATGTTTATCGTACTGGGTTCCGGCCTGTTCAAGACCTGTATCTCGGTCATGGTAGGCACGCTGTATAAGAAGGGAGATGCACGCCGTGACGGCGGTTTCTCGCTGTTCTATATGGGCATCAACATGGGGTCGTTTATTGCACCGCTGATTTCCGGCTGGCTGATAAAATCGCATGGCTGGCACTGGGGCTTTGGTATCGGTGGTATCGGTATGCTGGTGGCGCTGATTATCTTCCGCGTTTATGCCGTACCGGCAATGAAACGCTATGACAGCGAAGTCGGTCTGGATTCCACCTGGAACAATCCTGTCGCGAAGAAAAACGGTGTCGGTGCCTGGTTGCTGGCGCTGGCCGTCGGTGTGGCTGTCGTTGTAACGCTGATTGCGCAGGGCGTGATCGTCATCAATCCGGTTGCTGTCGCCAGCGTGCTGGTGTATGTGATTGCGGCATCCGTCGCCCTGTACTTTATCTACCTGTTCCTGTTCGCGGGACTTAACCGCAAAGAGCGCGCCAGACTGCTGGTCTGCTTTATCCTGCTGGTTTCCGCTGCGTTCTTCTGGTCTGCGTTCGAGCAAAAACCGACCTCGTTCAACCTGTTTGCGAATGACTACACCAACCGCATGATCGGCGATTTCGAAATCCCGGCGGTCTGGTTCCAGTCTGTCAATGCATTGTTTATCATCCTGCTGGCACCGGTATTTAGCTGGGCGTGGCCAATGATGGCGCGTAAAAACATCCGTCCGAGCAGCATCACCAAGTTCATCATCGGTATTTTGTGCGCAGCGGCAGGCTTTGGCCTGATGATGCTGGCGGCGCAGAACGTGCTGAACAGCGGCGGCGCAGGTGTTTCACCATTCTGGCTGGTGGGCAGTATTCTGATGCTGACGCTCGGCGAACTCTGCCTGAGCCCGATAGGGCTTGCGACCATGACATTACTGGCACCGGAAAGAATGCGTGGTCAGATGATGGGTCTGTGGTTCTGTGCCAGTGCGCTGGGTAACCTGGCAGCGGGCCTTATTGGTGGTCACGTGAAAGCCGATCAGCTGGATATGCTGCCTGATCTCTTTGCGCGTTGTTCCATCGCGTTGCTTATCTGTGCTGCAGTATTGTTCGTGCTGATTATTCCGGTACGCAGAATGCTGGAAAACGCACAGGCCAGTTCAGAACAGAAACCTGTCACTCACGCCTGACGGGCAGTGATGTGATTATCGACCCGTAACCGGTCGGTACAGTAAACAGAAATGAGGTGGTCTTCGGACTGCCTCATTTTTTTTTTGATCATATCCATGTTACCGGTATCACATTAATCAAAAAACATAAGAAATTTATAACATCTCGCAATTGTGACTGCCTTTTAACCATTCTATAACAAGTCCTCGGGCCACGGACGGACTGACTTTTTTGTGTTTAACCCTACAAAAGGCAGGACGAAAAATGACGGCGAAGTTATCCGTAAAAGAAAAAATCAGCTACGGTCTGGGGGATATGGCGAGCCATATTGGTCTGGATAACGTGATTATATTTTTGACGTTTTATTACACCGATGTCGTGGGATTACCGGCGGTTTTCGTCGGGACAATGTTTCTGGTCGCCCGCGTGGCAGATGCGATTGTTGACCCTGCAATGGGGTTGATCGCCGATCGCACGCAAACCCGTTTTGGTAAGTTCCGTCCTTATATTCTCTGGCTCGCGCTGCCGTTTGGTGCCAGTTGTTTACTGGTTTACGCGGTGCCTGAATCGCTGTCTTTGGGCGGCAAAATGGTTTATGCCAGCGTCACGTATTGCGTGATGATGCTGATGTATACCGCCATCAACATTCCTTACTGCTCGATGGGGGCGATCATCACGCCGGATAACACCCAGCGTATTTCTCTGCAATCTTACCGGTTTTTCCTCGCCACGCTCGGCGGCGCGATGTCCACGTTCCTGATGATGCCGCTGGCAGAAATGATCGGCGGCGGTAATAAGCTCGACGGCTATTTCGGCGCGATGGCCATCATGGCGTCGATTGCCGTGGTGATGTTCCTGCTGTGTTTTCTCAACACCAAAGAACGTATCAGCGCACCGCCAACGCACGAAAATTTCCTCTCTGATTTGCGCGATTTAGTGCGTAACGATCAGTGGCGTGTGGTCGCGGCGCTGATCTTCTTCAACATCTCATTCGGCGTCGTCCGCCTTGGCGCGATGATGTATTACGTCACTTATTATCTTGGCAATGCCAGCTACTTTATGTGGCTGCTGGCGGCGCACATTATCGGTAAAAGTCTCGGCAGTTTGCTGGTCAAACCGCTGACCCGCAACCGCAGCAAACTGGCGGCGTTTACGCTGTGCGCCATTCTGACCGGCTTGCTGAGCATGGCGATATTCTTCGTTCCTGCGTGGATTTCCCTGCTGGTCGGCATGACGTTGCTGGTGTCCACGTTCTATCAGGTCACGACCACGCTGATGTGGGTGATGATGTCGGATGTGGTGGATTACGGCGAATACAAACAAGGCAAACGCATGGACGGCACGGTGTTCTCGACCTTGCTGGCGATCCTCAAAATGGGGATGGCGGTGAGCGGGGCAGTCGTTGGCTGGACCCTCGGCATGAGCGGTTACGTGCCGCACGCCGCGCAGCAAAATACTGCCGCGATGCTGTCAATTATCGCGCTGTTCTCACTGGTGCCGGGCGTGTTGTCGATGTTCAGCGCGCTGTCGATGCGTTGGTACAAGCTTAACGACGCGACCATGAAACAGATTAACCAGTCCAAAATTTCACGGGAACACGAGCCTGTCCCTCAGGCCACCTTGCATACACAGGAGTCCGCATGAGCGAATTAATCGCCGAAAAGAACCGCATCCTCTGGCATTTCGATCAGCAAACGCTGGTGATTGAACCCTGGGGTGAAAACAGCCTGCGCGTGCGTGCTACCTGCCGGCCGGAACTGAATGAACATCTTTGGGCGCTGCTGCCGCAAACCGAACAGCCGCAAACTGACATCAGCCGCGGCACAGAAACGCTGAGCATCCGCAACGGCAACATTACGGCGATGGTGAATATCAAAGGGCAGCTGGCGTTTTATAACCAGCGCGGTGAGCTGATCCTCGAGGAGTTCTGGCGTCAGCGTTCCACCGTCGGCATCGGCGCGACGGAGAAGAGTCAGGACAAATACATCAGTGCGCTGAAAATGGATGCGCGCGAATTTAAGGCTATTCCCGGCGGCAAGCATCAGCTCACCGTGCGTTTTGAGTCGCGCCCCGACGAGAAAATCTACGGCATGGGGCAATATCAGCAAAGCTGTCTGGATCTGAAAGGCTGCACGCTGGAACTGGCGCAGCGCAACTCGCAGGCCAGCGTACCCTTTATGCTCTCGAGCCTTGGCTACGGGATGCTGTGGAACAATCCGGCAATTGGCGAGGCGACGTTCGGCAAGAACATTACCCGCTGGGAAGCGCAGGTCACGGAGCAGATGGATTACTGGATAACCGCCGGTGATACGCCCGCTGACATCATGCATCAGTATGGCCGCGCGACGGGTACTGCACCGTTAATGCCGGAATACGCCACCGGTTTCTGGCAGTGCAAATTGCGTTACCGCACGCAGCAGGAAGTGCTGGAAGTGGCACGTGAATACAAGCGCCGTCACCTGCCGATTTCAGTGATTGTGATCGACTTCTTCCACTGGCCGAATCAGGGCACCTGGTGTTTTGACCCGGTGGACTGGCCGGATCCGAAAGCGATGGTCGCGGAGCTCAAATCACTCGGCATCGAAACAATGGTGTCGGTGTGGCCGACGGTAGACAGCCGCACGGACAACTACAAGGAGATGAAATCAAAAGGTTATCTGGTGAATACCGACCGTGGCGTGTCGGTGAATCTGGACTTCCTCGGCAATTGCACGTTCTTTGATGCTACCCATCCCGGCGCCCGTCAGTTTGTCTGGGAAAAAGTGAAGCAGAACTATTATGAACTGGGGATCCGCACCTTCTGGCTGGACGAAGCCGAGCCGGAATACCGCGCCTATGATTTTGATAACTATCGCTATCATTTAGGACCGGTGCTGGAGGTGGGGAACATCTACCCGCAGAAATTTGCACAAGGTTTTTACGACGGCCTGCAACAGGAAGGCGAGCACGAAATCGTCAATCTGGTGCGCTGCGCCTGGGCTGGCAGTCAGCGTTACGGCGTACTGGCGTGGTCTGGCGATATCCATTCCTCCTTCCACGCACTGCGCAATCAGATCGCCGCCGGACTGAACATGGGACTGGCGGGTATCCCTTGGTGGACGACAGATATCGGCGGTTTCCAGGGTGGTAACGTCAATGACCCTGCGTTTCAGGAACTGCTGATCCGCTGGTTCCAGTGGGGCGTATTCTGTCCGGTGATGCGTCTGCACGGTTACCGCGAACCCCAAATCCAGCCATCAGAACCGTGGCGCGACGGCATCGCCCAATGCAACAGCGGGGCGCCGAATGAAGTGTGGAGCTACGGCGAAGAGAATTACCAGCTGATGAAAAGCGGCCTGTTCCTGCGCGAAAAACTGCGTCCTTACATCAGCCGCGTGATGCAGCAAGCCCACGAAAACGGCGATCCGGCGATGCGCACCATGTTCTACCAGTATCCGGATCAGGCTGAAAGCTGGAAAGTGGAAGACCAGTACATGCTCGGTGCCGATATTCTGGTTGCGCCGGTGCTGTACGCGGGTCAGCGGGATAGGGAAGTGTGGTTACCGGCGGGAGAGACGTGGGTGGCGCTTAATGGGGAACGGTATGAAGGCGGAAGGGCGATTACGGTCGCCGCGCCGATGAGTGAAATCCCGGTTTTTGTGCGGGAGGGTACGAAGGTGAAAGCAGAACTTGGTATTTGACCTGCTCCTCCCCCTGCGAAGGGGGAGGCGGGGAGGGGGTTTAGCAGACAACACCCATCTTCGTATACACTCTGACCTTAGTTTTTGACCTTAATACCCCACCCCAACCCTCCCCTTCGCAGGGGAGGGAGTTAACCCAATCCCCCATTTATCACAAAACTGTTAACTCTCCGCGAGGATTCCGTAATCCCTCCCCTTGTAGTCTGATGCCATCGACAACAACCGGCACGGTGGCAAAAAATGATTAACAGACGCAATTTCCTGCTGGGCAGCAGTGCGGTTTCAGCAGTCGCGGTGATGGGGCTGCTCCCGACGTTTTTCCCACGCAAAGCGGATGCTCAGGCCAAAGCCGTAAAATTTGAATTTACCCTGACCGATGAGCAGTGGCATCAGAAGCTCAACGATGATCAGTACCATATTCTGCGCGAGGCAGGCACCGAACATCCTTATTCCAGCCCGCTGAATAACGAACATCGGGCGGGGGAGTTTGCCTGCGCGGGTTGCAATCTTCCTCTCTTTTCCTCTGCGACCAAATTCGACAGCCATACAGGCTGGCCGAGTTTCTGGAAGCCGTTACCCAATGCCGCGCTGACCAGCCGGGATACCTCGTTTGGCATGGTGCGCGATGAGGTGCATTGCCGTCGCTGCGGCGGGCATCTGGGACATGTGTTTGATGACGGTCCGCAGCCGACAGGTCTGCGTTATTGCATGAACGGGCTGGCGATGACGTTCACTCCGAAAGCTTAATCAGTCAGGACATTCATAATGAAAAATGCATCCAAAAAAGTGCGCAGCTTGCGTAATTACAGCCTGATCGCCGGACTGGTGCTGGCTTCGGCCTTTGCCTTTCAAAATAACGCCTGGTCGTGGGGCGGTGGCGCAGAACCCGCAGTGGTGATCCCGGCACCAGCAAAAGATGAGCCAGCTGGCACGTCGCACAGCGAGACGGCGCTGTTTGCCGGTGGCTGTTTCTGGGGGATTCAGGGTGTGTTCCAGCATGTGAAAGGCGTGACCAGCGCGGTGTCGGGATATACCGGAGGCGAGGCGCAAACGGCCAGCTATGAGCAGGTGAGTACCGGCGATACCGGCCATGCAGAATCAGTGAAAGTGACGTTTGACCCGACTCAGGTGACTTACGGCGAATTGCTGCACATTTTCTTCTCGGTAGGGCATAACCCGACGGAGTTAAACCGTCAGGGACCGGACACCGGCAGTCAGTATCGCTCGGCGGTTTTCCCGCTTAATCAGGCGCAGGCCGACGTGGCAAAAGCGTACATTGCCCAGCTCGATGCCAGCCACAGTTACAGCGAACCGCTGGTGACGAAAGTGGAAAACAATGCACACTTTTATCCGGCAGAGGCTTATCACCAGAACTTTTTGAACGATAATCCGGATTACCCGTACATTGTGGTGAACGATCTGCCAAAAATTAAAGATTTGAAACAGCATTTCCCGGCCGATTATCGTGAACAGCCGGTGCTGGTTAAGCAATAGCATGCCCGTTATCAACGGCATCAACGGCCGTGATGATGATCGTTTTTTGACGGCATCGGCTGATGATGATGCGCATGATCATGATGAGGATCGTGGTGGTGGCCGTGAGGACCCGCCATCACACAACCGGTCAGTGAAAATAATAATGTGGCGTACATTACCAGACGTAATAAGGCTTTCATTCTTACACCCTGAAAAATAGAGAAGAGAGCACCTTCCGTAAAAATGGAATATGCACTCTTCGCAGGAAATTAAATGTTAAATCAGAAATCCATCTCTGCGCCTAAATATGCGCCATCAATGATGCGTTCGTTAGGATTCCCTGCTGTTCCATCAAGGCCGATATAACGGTAGCCAGCTTTGACTTTTACAGGTGCAAACGGTACCCAACTGAATCCGGCATCCGCTTCGGTATAAGATTTCACACGATTGCTTAATGCATCAGGTGCACTGTAACCCTCGGCATAAAATGCCAGGCTATCGGTGAAGGGGACGGTAATACCGCCGCCGACGGGAAATGCAACACCTTCGTTATCAGACGTTGAACCCTGCATATAAAGGGCTTTTGCACCCAGATTAATCATTGCCGGGCCAACAGGAATATTAAAGCCTGCGGCCGCACCGCCGATCTGACGACCATTTTTGGTGTTCTTCGCCCAGTTACCGTCGATATACAGGCCCGATGTCTGACGGCCCATTCCGGCGTTCAGTTCAGTGAAATCTGTGCCCGCTTTTGCACCGAGTTCAACAGCCTGAGTCTGGCCTGAGAAAGCCAAAAATACGGCCATTACACTGCCAGCGACAGTCAGTTTGATTGTGTTCTTACGCATTTGTTTACCTGTTGATTAAGTGTTCGGCTCCGAGCGGTCTTTGCCGTTCTGCCGTCAGACGGATGTCCCGTCCGTGAGGAGCTATCACACACTCAGGCACAGCCAACATCAATTTATATGTCAGATGATGTGATAAATAGGTTTTTATTCTTTGATATTTTAATTGATTAGATAATTAACCTGGCGCAGAAGGCTGGCCTCAGTACGCGACACAGACGAATTGTGGCGAATACGTGCTGCTGACCACGTATGCCTGGTCACGGATCCGCCTGACGCCGATGTTCAGAGAGGCGTTATCACCGGTATTTTCCAGCCACATCTGGTCGAAATCAGCATCTGGTGTGGTATCTAAAGGTGACGGTGTCACTTTATCAATGGTGAAATGATAGGTCTTATTATCAACTTTAACGCCATGGCTGAGATAAACAGTACGTTCAAGATATGTACTGCCTTTAGCCGATTTCACATCTCCCTCGTACTGAATAATGCCCTTGTTCTTATCGTAAAATTGCAGGCTTTCCACAACGGAAAAAACCAGTTGTCCCTGCTCAATATCCATATTCACTTTGCCGAAGGCTTTACATTTTAAAGTCGGAATATCTTTAGATGGCCATAAATACAACATGCCCCCCGCGATAATACAAACCGCGATAACGGATGTATAGAACCACTTCTTCTTAATCATGATCATTGGCCGACCCACTTATAGTGATAGAAGTTATCACACGAAATAATTTCTTTATTATTGCCAAGGGTGCATAAAGACAGCAGCGTTCTGGCATTGTTTTGATACGAATAAGGTAACTCGCTGTTATAGATGATGACATTGCCTTTATTGCACGTCAGATTATTGACTTTCAGCGTGTGGCTAACCCGCTCAAGCACCGCAGGTTTCTCATCATCCGAAATATCTTTCAGGAAAATAATATCGCAACCAGTGTCAGGTTGTTTTATTTCAGTGATGCCGTTGGTGGCATCTTCGTATTTCCATGCACTCATTGACACGCCAGCCAGAACCAACAGGCAGAGCAGGATAAAAAGAACGCGCCGGGCAGGTTTGACAGGTGCAGGTAAAGCAGCAGGTATTGGCGCCAGTACCGCAAGCGGAGTGACAGAGGCCGGTTCCACAGGCGGCACTGTTTCAAGGCGACGCACACTGACTGCCGGGTTGAGTTTAAAACCGACTTTCGGCAGGGTAACGATCAGTTCGTGGCAATCTAATATCGCCAGATTGCGGCGGACAATACTCACGTACTGATTTAGATTATTGCCCGAAGCGTGCAGACCGTGGTTGTCCCAGACGGTTTCGAGCAGATATTCCCGCGTCAGATCCCGTCCTTCTGATGAAAGAAACTCTTCCAGCAGACGTGCCGCCGGAAGAGTCAGTTTAATGACATCCTGACTGGACGGATAATACAGTGTGCCATCGTCTGAATTAAATTCTATTGTTTTATCAATAAGATATTTCATCTTGCCCTGATTGAGATGAGTAAAACTACTTAAAACCTTGTCGGAATTAAAAAGTGTTTCAGATTAATAGTATACAAGCTAATTTTTGCCTGCCGGACCTGAACCGGGGATATGCAAAACTCTCAGCTTTGTGCTGCAAAAAGCACATTATTATGTTGCTTATTTGTCTCATGCAGGAATAAAAATCTATATATACACACTTTTTGTAATTAAATTGTCTGTCACGTCGAAATGCGTTTTCCTGCTCGCATCGTTAACTGAGCGGAGTGGTGACGTGGATATTACCTTTACAGACTTTCTTATTGGATTTTCATCTGCGCTGGATTTGTTAAGTCCTGAAAACGGACACCGCGGCGTGCGGCGTGCCTATATCGTGATGAATATTGCCCGTCAGCGGCGGTTCAGTCCGCTGGTGCAAAAGCGCCTTTTTATTGCTGCACTTTTGCGAGATATCAGCCACGGCGCGCATACCCCGCAAGATTGTGTCAGGCGAATCGCAAACATTCCTTTGCTGGCTGGCAGCGCAGGCCTCATCGCCGCAAGAGGGCAACGGCATCCGGAAAGTCGCCTGCTTGATCTGGCCGATAATCTGGATTTACTGGCGCTTCATGAATACCCCCGCGGCCACTACCCGTCACACGCGATTGAAACATTGTGCGATTCCATCGGTTCCCGTTATCAGCTCGACGACATTCTCGCTTTACGTGAGCTGGGTCTGGAAAAAAAATTCTGGGCAGAGCTTGCCTCCGCCACGTTGATCAATACTGCCGCGTCCTTTTCACCGCTTGCGGGAACCGTGCTGACTGACGACGAACTCACCGCCTTGTCTTCCCTGCTGGCGGCGGTCATTGATCAGCATTGCCGTTCAGCCGCACAACATTCCGTAGTGGTAGCGGACATTGCTGGCCGGCTTGCGCAAATGTACGGGTTTTCCAAAAAAGGCGTGTTGCGCATCCGCGTCGCGGGTTTACTGCATGACCTGGGCAAACTGGTCGTTCCCGCCGCGTTGCTCACCAAAACATCGGCGCTGACAGATTTTGAACGCCGTCAGATCCACATTCACCCGCAGTTCACCTGGAAAATTCTTTCGCGCATTGCCGGTATGCATGACATTGCCCGCATGGCCAGTTTTCATCATGAACGACCGGACGGAAAGGGCTACCCCTTCCACCTGCGCGGTGTCCAGCTCGATCTCGGGCCACGCATTATTTCAGTCGCCGATTGCTATGCCGCACTGCGCGAAGCCCGCTCATACAAAACAGCCTGCTCACCGGAAAAATGCTTCAGCATCATGCAGCAAACCGCAGAACGCGGCGGGCTGGATGCTGAAGTGGTCGGTGCGTTGCATGCCGATGTTTTGGCTGCCGGAGAGACAATGCTCAGCGCATCTCCACTTCTGCTGTAATGCTGACATTGAATTCCCCCGCCTGCGCCTTTTCGCGGGCGTTGCGGGTCAGTTCGGCTACGTAACTTGTTTCATGAAACAGGGTATGCGGATCGCTGGCGGCGGCGCTGAAATCGACATACCTTCCCGCCTCATTTTTCACACTCAGGGCGATGCCCGGCAAACCGGTTTCAATGTGCTGTGCGTCATGGCGTGCGCCGCTGAAACTGAAATGGATGGCGATGTTGTCATAATCTGCTGCATTTTTGCAGACGACCGGCAGATGGAAACTCACCGCCGACAGCAGGGTGCGATTACTGAGTATGGTATCCGGGAATCTGACCCGCAGATTGTCGCGGGTGACGCTGCACTGGCTGACATTAACGCGCAGCGCACTCAGCCCGACTGTCATCCGCGGGGTTCCCTGATAACTGAGCGTCAGCAGCGCCGGTAAGGTGTAATCACCCGCCGTGACGTCGCCTGTTTTGTACAGCCTGACGGCGAAATTACGCATCCGCTGACTCAATATGTCGCCTGAAAAAGACTTGCCATTCAGCAGGCACTCTCCGCCATCTTCCGTGCAAAAACTAAAACCAATGCCCGGAATGCCGCTCTGATAAATCCCCCGATTTTCATCCCATGAGGCCTGCGTGATCGCAACCTGAAGGTTTTCCCCGGAAAGATTTGTACCGCTGAATGTGCTGGCGGGCAGTGTTGCCAGCAGGCTGCCGTTTGTCTGCATTTGTTTCACCGCCAGGGTGCCGCCTTTGAATAACATCAGGCCGCCGGATCCGGCATAGACGGGCGAAATCCCCGACAGCGCAGCACAAAGAGAGAGCAGCAGCAGGGCAGTACGATGAGTTACAGGCATGATAATTTCCATAATGTTGATGTGTCAGAGGGCGCGGAGGAAGCGGAGGGTAGCGCAATGTGGCACAGCACATGGCCGTTACGGCTCACCGTCAGCGGCCAGCGGCGGTGAGTGAAATCGGCCAGCAGCACGCCGGCGGCGCCGCCGGTGCCCATGGGGGACTGACTGGCATCCTGAACGCTAACGCCAAAAGGCAGCGGATGACGGTGGCTGTCGGATATTCTGGCGAAGCGCCGGTCATGACGGCGTGCATTAAAGTCCGCTTCGACGATGGCGCCCTGCGTGGGTACGACTCTTTCCACAGCAGAGGGCACATCAATCTGTTTATTCAACGAACTGGGATCGAGCCCGACATCGTTCACCCGGTATGGCACTGCGTAAGGCACGACGGCATTACCCCAGCGATCGGTATACACATTCTGATTGTTCTCAATTTTCAAATCGCGGGTTTGCGGCGTATGCACCAGCACCACGGTATCGCCCAGCGGCTGGCTGAGCGTGATGCCGTGATGATGAACCAGTACGCCGCCCTGAAAGCCGATCAGGGTTTGCTGATACCCTGTGCCCTGAGACAACCCGGCGCTCACCAGCCCGGCTGAACCACTGTAAGTACCGGATAAGTTTGAGGAATTGTCCGCGCCCTGGGTGGAGATACTGGCGTCGTAACTCAACTGATTATCGTCAAGAAACGAGCCGTTCAGGGACGCTGTTTGCTGGCTGCTGCCGTGTGAGCCGGTCAGAGAGTTAAAGCCAGCGCGATGGTTTTGCGATTCGCCGAGCGGGATCTGGACATTTAACGTCAGGCTGTTATCGATGCTGCCGCGAAGATCGCGCTGATGCGTGTAGTAAATCTGAAACTGAGATTGCCAGCGACTCATGGTGAGACCGATGCGTGAGCTGTGCTGCTTTTTACCGTTCCATGTACGGTCTTGCGTATAACGCAGCAGCAGGGTCAGCGACTCAACACTCTGGTCGAGCTGCACGTTGTATTGATCGTGATACGCCAGGCTGCCCGCGCTGTGCTGCGCAGTGCCGATTGCGTCGCTGACTTCCTGGTAATCTGCGCTGTACTTGTGTTTCCAGCTCAGGCTCAGTGTGCTTTGCGTCTGATTAAGCGTGCGCACGAACAGCGTTTCCAGTTGCTTTCCCTGTCGCGCTGCATCATTCGCCGTGGTAGCACTTGTTTCGCTGCGCTTAAGCAATACCGACATCCCGCCGAGCAGCGGCAGATTGGCGCCTAATCCGCCGCCGCTGTTCTGATAGCGGAACGCGTCACGGCTGGCCATTTGCTGCCCGGCCAGCAAAGTGAAGGTGTTATTCAGGCCATAAAATGCGCTGGCCTGATAGAGCGAGGGCGTCAGCGAACCCGCGCCGCTGCTGCGATAGCGCCCGGCAGAGAGCTCGTAACTGAACACTCCCGGCGGCAGAAGGGCGGCGATAGCATTAAAAGCCTGCGTAAAATGCTGAACGCTGCCGTCGGTTTCATTCACGCTGATTTCCAGATCGCCGGAGCTGCTGGCGCTGTGCACATCACGGATAGCAAACGGGCCGGGCGTGACGCGACGCTGATCGATAACAAAGCCGTTCTGGCGGATCACTACCGTGGCATTAGTGCGGGCAGTGCCGCTGATCGCAGGCATGAAAAAACGCTGGTTATCGGGACGCATGTCTTCGCTGGAATACAGGGTTATACCGCGCAGGGAAACCGATGAAAAAATCTTGCCGTTGGTAAAAAAATCCCCGCCGCGAAAGGTGCTTTTCAGCGCGGCGATATCGCGGGTGAGATAACTGGAACTGCTCTGATAATGGCCGCTCTGACCACGCTGATAGCGGAAATAACCGTCGTTGCGCAGGCGCCAGTTGCCCAGATTGAGGCCATTATTAAAGGTTGAACTGACGCTGTGGGTATTCTGACTCTGACCGCCCGTGTCGCGTTGCAGATTGAGGTTGTAATTGATCCGGGCGGCATTGAGCCCGGCGTTCCACTCCTGCTGCGGGGCGATGTCGCCGGAAGGTGGCGTCAGCCTGGCCTGGGGCACCGTCAGGGAAAGTTTTTCACTGCCTGCGTCGTAAGTGACACTGGCGTTATCAACAAATGCGGCCAGCGGATGCAGCCCCGCAGGGGCATGGTCGGTGGCAATTCCGCGTGCTTTTAGCTGCACGGCGGTAAATACCGGCTGGACAGAACCCTGCGTTAAACGAAAAGGTTGCGTAATCTGTCCAAATTCTTCGCTATTGATCAGCAAGGCAACCGGATAATCACCGGCCAGCATCTGGCTGCCTTTGAGCAGTACTGACGTGTCAACGCCGCGTAAGTTGTCCATTTTCTCCATCAGTGACAGATCAAAGTCGTCACCGTAAGCCCGCGAACAATGGGCTGCGGATATCGGAAAAAGGATGAGACAACACGGGACGATTTTCATAACGATGGCGGGATCCGGGCCTTGCGGCCCGGTAGCGTCTGACGGTGAAGTAGTGAGGTGCGCCAGACGCTATTTCCGTTAATAGGTTTTATATCCTTGAAGACTATTTATAAGTGAACGCAAACGTCGCGCTGGAGGTGACATTTCCGGCCGTGACCGTGGCGTCCTGTTTCGCGTATTCCACGATAAAATTGATGTTGTCATCGCCCTGATTGAGGCGGTCAATGTAATCACTGGCCGGAACCACGCTGTTCACCTGCAATGGCGTGTTCTGATCCTGTTCACTGAACAACTCGAAACCGACACCGTGCGCACTTTCCGCATCATTGCTGCTGTTGGAAAGCACCTCAGGCGTCGCGCTGGCGCTGTTACCTTCGATGGTCAGTTGAATGTCGTTCTCGGTGGCTTTAGTGGCGCAACTGACATTAATCTGGAAGCGCTTTTGCTGATCGGCTGTTGCCTGACCGGTGGTGAGTGCCTCAACCTTTTGCAAATTGATTTCCGGTAACACCACAGAGTGAGACGTGTTGTCGTTAATAGTGCAGGTCGGGGCTTTGACCTGACCATTGAACTGGATTTCAACCGAGTTAGCGGCTGTATCATCCGCCATTGCCGTGTTGATAAAAGGTAATAACGAGAATGCCAGAGCACATGCCATTTTATTTCGGGTAAACATTTTTTCCTTGCCTTTGTTATTTACTGAGAACATAAATATCCACTTCCCGATGGGAAGTATTCACTCTGATAATAGTTATTACTTACGAGAGTAACGCCTGTTATAAAGAGACGTGTTGAATTTCTGACAGCCCGCCAAAGTCATTGATAATGTCGTAATAAACGGTATGAACTGTTTTCCCGGCAGGCACAGAAATAGTCAATGAGGAGAAAGGAGCTACCATATTTGCGGGCAATTCATTGGCCGGATTATTCATCGCACCATCCCAGACTTTATCGAAAGTAATATGGTAAGGCGTCGGGTTAGAGACAATCAGTTTTCCGGGTAACGTCTGCCAGGTCATTTTGGTAAAGCTTTCATGCAGTTCGGGATCAATGCTTTTCGGGCGGTATAAAATCTTGATGCGGCTTTTGAAAGCCACCACCAGTTGCGGACCATCAGCCTTCTGTCGTTGGGGAATTTCCTTGATATTCAGCCACATCAGTGTTTCACGATCCGCCGGAAGTTTCTCGCTGTCTATCTTTTCAATGCGCACCGAGCTGGTACTGTTGGCGTTAATCCTTGATAAGGGCGGATAGACCGTAAAATGTTGTTCCTCACGTCCGTGCTCATCTTCAATCCACGCCTGAGCCAGAAAATTGAGGGAAGTGGGATTATCGACTTTCACCGATTCCTGCGGATCGGCTTCCGGATATATCACACGAGTTTCATCCAAAACCAAAGATGCCAGGCAATAAAAAGGCATCAAATAAATCAGGGCAGCGGCTGAAAGTCTGACGGCCATTTTAACGTTCATTATATTTCCGAAATTATAAAATTTACTTAAGGTGTTTTACACACTGTTGTGATGATTATAGGTTTGAATGTTCAACGAAATATAAACGGAGGGAGGTGATATTCAGCGGTGTTACAGAGATGAAAATGAACGGAATGCAATGTAAAGCGCAGGGGGGGAAATCAGGGATTGGGATGTAAATAATAATATCGGGGCGGGGCAACTGGCGATCGAACCGATCGCCAGCCTGGACTTTTTCTTCCATCCGGCGACGTTATTTCGCCAGCAATTCCTTACGCACGATTTCTGCACCGGCGCTTAACGCATCCAGCTTGCCACGCGCAACGCCGCGCGGTAACGGGATCATGCCGCAGTTAGTGCACGGATAAAGTTTGTCGGCATCGACAAATTGCAGCGCTTTACGCAGCGTCGCGGCAACTTCTTCCGGGGTTTCGATAGTATTGGTGGCCACGTCAATGGCACCAACCATCACTTTTTTACCGCGGATAAGCTCCATCAGCTCCATCGGAACATGCGAGTGATGGCATTCCAGCGAGATAATATCGATATTAGATTTTTGCAGTTTCGGGAAGATCTCTTCGTATTGTCTCCACTCAGTGCCCAGCGTTTTTTTCCAGTCGGTATTGGCTTTGATGCCGTAGCCGTAGCAGATATGGACAGCCGTTTCGCACTTCAGTCCTTCGATGGCTCGTTCCAGCGTGGCAATGCCCCAGTCGTTCACTTCGTCGAAGAACACGTTAAAGGCCGGTTCATCGAACTGGATAATATCGACGCCCGCAGCCTCTAATTCTTTGGCTTCTTCATTGAGAATTTTAGCGAATTCCCAGGCGAGTTTTTCACGGCTTTTATAGTGATTGTCATAGAGCGTGTCGATCATGGTCATCGGTCCCGGCAGGGCCCATTTGATCGGCTGCGTGGTCTGCTTGCGCAAGAACTTCGCATCTTCAACAAACACAGACTTCTTACGACTCACCGGGCCGACAACGGTCGGCACACTCGCTTCATAGCGGTTGCGGATCTTAACGATTTCACGCTTCTCGAAATCCACGCCCTCAAGATGCTCGATAAACGTGGTGACAAAATGCTGACGCGTTTGCTCGCCATCGCTGACGATATCAATACCGGCCTGTTGTTGATCTTCCAGACATAAACGCAGCGCATCGAGTTTGCCGTCAACTAATTCCTGACCTTCCAGTTTCCATGGCGACCAGAGTGTCTCTGGCTGCGCAATCCAGGAGGGCTTCGGTAAACTGCCCGCAGTCGATGTCGGTAATAATTTTTTCATCACAGGTGACCTTATATTTTTTTTGGTAAATCAGAGAACGGGTTCAGCAGACCATTGTTTAAGAACAGTTTGGTAAGGTTTAATAAATTGCTCTTCAGTAAACTTGCCCTGTTCAACAGCCAGCTGGCTACGTTCTTCCCGGTCATAAACAATCCGGGTTAATGAATAATCCTGGAAATTCAAACTCGGCTGATACTGTTTACCCGCCGGGGAATTCGCGTTGTAGATCTCAGGGCGATAAATCTTCTGGAAAGTCTCCATCGTGCTGATGGTGCTGATCAGCTCAAGATTGGTGTAATCACTTAGCAAATCGCCACTGAAGTAGAACGCCAGCGGCGCAACGCTGTTTTCAGGCATGAAGTAGCGGGCGCGCAGTCCCATTTTGGCGAAATATTCATCCGTCAGGGAAGGCTCATCCTGCTGATATTCGATGCCTAATACAGGATGTTGATTACCGGTACGGTAATAGGTGTTTTTACTTGAAACGCTAAGGCAGATAACCGGTGTCTTATTAAAATACTGTTTGTAGGTATCTGAAGTAATGAAGCGCTTAAAGATATCACCGTGTAATACGCCAAAATTCTCCGGCAGGCTGAATCCGGCTTTGTCCTTATTATGCTCAGGCAGTACAACACTGAAATCATAATCACGGACATAAGAAGAAAAGTTATTTCCCAGAATGCCTGCATAACGTTCGTTGGTTTTTTTATCGACGATATTGGTTTTTAATATTTCAATCACCGGGAAGGCGTCGGATTTTCCTTCACTGCTGATATTCAACTGAGCGGTGATGATGTCCAGTTCAACGGCGTAGCGGTCACTGGTTGGGTTGTCCCAGTGCGCCAGAGAATTAAAGCGATTATTGATCATGACTAAAGTGTTGCGCAGGTTTTCCTGACGTTTTTCGCCCCTCGCCAGATTGGCAAAGTTAGTCGTAATACGCGTATTTTCCGAGGGGTTATAATCTTCGTCGAAACGAATGCTCTTAATAGTGAATGTAATTTCTTTTTTCATTTTTATCAGGTGTCCCGGCTGCTGAAAAACCTACATTATTTCAGTAGTCTTCATATTTTAAGGGTGAATCGCGATGACTCTTTTATGCCTGAGTCATTGAGTGAAAAAAAGTGATTTAAATTCACTGAACATGAGCAAAGTTCATGATCCTGCCTGCGCGTCACCGACATACTTCGGCGCTGACCGAAGCATCCCCTTTTTGCCGGTAATAAGCTGAGTGAAATTCATGAGGGAGCAGAAAGATGATCGCAGTACTTTTTGAGGCAGACACAGTACCCGAAGCGCGTGAGCGCTACCTTGAGCTGGCGGCAGAGCTGAAGCCGTTGTTGTCGGACACGCCGGGATTTATCTCTATTGAACGCTTCCAGAGCCTGAGCACGTCCGGGAAAATTCTTTCTTTGTCGTGGTGGGAAGATGAAGAGTCGGTCGCCGGATGGAAACAAAATCTGATGCATCTGGCCGCCCAGAAAGAGGGCAAACAGTCGATTTTTTCATACTACAGAATTCGCGTTGCCCGTGTCTTTCGTGACTATTCTTCCGACAAATCTTCCCATCAGCCGTCTGGTAAAGGAGCGCATCAGCATGTATGACATTCACGTTATTCTCGACAATACTTCAGGTTCGCTGGCTTCATTCGGACGCGTTCTGGGTCTCAACGGCGTGGGTCTGGAAGGCGGTGGGGTATTTACCACGCCGGAAGCCACGCACGCGCATTTCCTGATTGAAGACGGCGAGAAAGCCCGTCAGGTGCTGACTGACGCAGGTTTTAACGTGAGAAACCTGTCACGTCCGCTGATCAGGAAATTACCCCAGAAACAGCCGGGCGAACTGGGCGAAATCGCCCAGACCCTGGCCCAGGTTGGCATAAACATTCTGGTACAGTACAGCGATCACGATAACCGGCTTATTCTGCTGACGGATGACGATATGCGCGCGGCAGAAGTCACCCAACAATGGGCAATACACTCTGCATGAATTTTCTTCATACCGAATACGACAGTGAGCCGGATGATTCTCTTGAAAAGTCCATGTCACTGGTCGCTTCTGCAATATCTGACCCTTCCAGGGTCAGTATTTTGTGCGCGCTGATGGACGGGCGTGCATGGACTGCGACCGAACTCAGTGCGGTAGCGGGGATCGCTGCCTCCACGACCAGCGGGCATCTTACCCGGCTGCTCAGTAACGGGCTGGTGATTTGCCTGACGCAGGGACGCCACCGGTATTACAGTCTGGCGGGACATCATATCGCCGGACTGCTGGAAAACCTGATGGGCGTTTCTATGCGCAGTCAACGCTCTTTTACGCCGAGCACGCCGGTCGTTTTGCGTTATGCACGCACCTGTTATGACCATCTGGCAGGAGAACTGGCGGTAAAAATCTATGATTTTATGCTGCGTGAGCGATGGCTTGAGCCTGACGGCAATGCGCTGACATCCGAGGGAAAAGCGCATTTTCAACGGATTGGCGCAGTGCTTGATCCGCGTCCGCGTCGTAAGGCTTGCTGTCCTTGTCTGGACTGGAGTGAAAGACGTTTTCATCTGGGCGGGGATGCAGGGCAGGCATTGATGACGCTGTTACTGCAAAAAGAGTGGATAACACGCACGCCGGGCTATCGCGAAGTGACTGTGACAGGCGGCGGCAGAGTGGCTCTGAGCCGCCTGTTTGGTGTGAATCTGACCTGATCCCGCCGGTTATGATTCCGTTTTATTTGCCCGGCAGGACGGAAGATTCAGCGGGTCTCCATACAAGATGGTGGTGAAAGTAACGGGGCGTACCGCCACCAGATCAGCAGCGCCGTCAGTGCGATCACGCTCAAAACGCTAAACGCCGTAGCAAAAGAGTAATGACCCGCAATCATACCGGTCAGGGCCGGGCTCATGGCCGCACCGACGCCTTGCATCAGCATCACCACGCTTTGTCCCGCATTCACGTGACCATTTCCGCGCAGCAGCACCACGATAAAGCTGGGCACTACCACTCCCAGTACGCCAGCGGCGACGCCATCAAGTATTTGCACCGGCACCATCATTAAGGGCGCGGCAGAACTCGCCGCCAGCGCAGCCCTGACGGGCATGACCAATAAAGCCAACATAATAAGCCGCCAGTAGCCGACTCTGTCGATGCGCCCTGCGGTCCAGATTGCCACCGGGATCATCACCAGCTGAGAAATAATCACAGTTGCGGCGGCATAAAGTCCGGGATTGACAGCGCCGGGTGCCGCAGCCACTCTCATGCTGAGCATTGGCAACAGTGCCGCATTCGCCAGATGAAACAGCAGCAGTGTCAGACCCGTTATCAGAAGCGGTTTATTTTTAACCAGCACCGAGAAGTCGGGAACTTGCGCAGATGCGCCGGACTCCAGACCACGCGCCGCATTATCATCTATATCGCTGCTGCGAATGCCCGTCAGCGCGATGAGCGTTAACAGCATGGTGCAGGTCATCAGGATGAAAATACCACCGATGCCCCAGTACCAGGCGATCCCTCCGGCAATCAGCGCGGTGATAAAATTCCCGCCATGGTTAAACGCCTCATTTTTGCCCATCTGCGCGCTAAAGCCTTTTTGCCCGGTCAGACCCAGCGTGATGCCGGTTATCAGCGGACCGACAAAAGCAGCACATATTCCGCTCACGATCTGCGAAAACGCCACCACGGCATTGGCCTGACTGAGCCATAGCAGGAGCGTCGTGCCGGTGATCAGCACGCACAGCAGCGCCAGAATCAGACGCTTGTTTTTCGATGCGTCAGTAATGAACCCCGCAGGCAGCGTCGCCAGCAAACCTGCCACACCCCCGGCAGTCATCAGCAATCCTATATCATCGGGCTGCCAGTGACGTTGCGTCAGAAATATTCCCAAAAAAGGCCCCAGCCCGTCACGAACATCCGCAATAAAAAAACTGGTTAAACACAGTGCCTGCAATGAACGAATCGACATATTTTACCCTTCAGCGTTATTAACCAGTTTCATACGCGATGAAGTATAAGCAGGATTTTCCACTCCGGGATGACAGAAATGTTAAAGCTCAGTGCGTGGATTTCAGCGTTGCAGTCCCTCCTTAACGCCGAAAGGCATTGAGGAGGGAATTTGGTGAGGTATGGCAGTCAGAGTGTTTGTATTACCACTCTCCTCAGACTGTCACTTTCGCTCGTTGTTTCACGGCATAAATCAGTACCACGGCGAAGCACACCATCGGCAGGGCGTAGGAAACGGCGGTGTTGTAATGGTCAGCAATCGCACCCATCAGATACGGCATCACCGCGCCGCCGACAATCGCCATGATCATCACTGAGCTGGCGCGTTTGGTTTGTTTGCCCATGTTTTTGACGCCCATGGCGAAAATGGTCGGGAACATGATCGACATAAAGAAGAAAATCGCCACCAGCGCAATCACCGAGACGTTATCAATCCCCGCCACCACCACGCCGCACAGCACAATATTGATGATGGCGTAGATCACCAGCAATGTGGCAGGGCGGACGAAGCCCATCAGCCAGGTGCTGAAGAAACGCCCGACCATGAAGCTGATCATGCCGACCGAAAGCAGGTACGACGCATTCTGGTTCGACAGCGTGTGCCAGTGTTCGGTGGTGTAGTTAATGAAGAACGCACCGACGCCAACCTGTGCCGCGACATAGAAAAATTGTGCGATTACGCCGCCGGTAAAATGACCGTGCTGCCACAATCCTTTCGCGATGCCGTGATCTTCCGACGTACTTTGCTCGCGGATGTCCGGCAATTTGGTGCGCCCGAACAGGAAAGCGATCAGCAGCACTAACACCGCGATAGCGACGTAAGTGGTTTTGACCGAGGACAGGCCATCCGCCGTGGTGCCTTGCGTGGCGGAGAAGAACAGCGAGCCACCGATAATCGGGCCGATAAACTGACCTAACCCGTTAAACGACTGAGAAAGATTCAGGCGGCGCTCTGCTCCGGCAGGGTCGCCCAGTACGGTAGCAAACGGGTTAGCGGCGGTTTCCAGACAACCCAGACCCAGTGCAATTACGAACAGCGCAAACAGGAACATGCCAAAACTGCCTGCAGACGCGGCGGGGACAAACAACAGCGCGCCCAGTGCATACAGGCATAACCCGACGAGGATCCCGGCTTTATAGCCGAATCGGTCCATGAAGAAACCGGCGGGCAGGGCGATGATGAAATACGCCCCGAAATACGCGGCCTGTAACAGGCCGGACTGGGCTTTATTGACGTGCAACACTTCCTGGAAATGTTTATTCAGGACATCCAGCAGCCCGTAGGATAAACCCCACAGGAAAAACAGCGTGGTGACCAGAATGAACGCCAGTCTGAAACCGGACGTCGTTTTGCGCTGCGCATAAGCAGGCGCGGCAGTTTTATCGGCGAGCATAGTGTATTCCTCAGTATCTGGTAACGCATGTAGGGGTTCAGCTCAGGTGGCTGATTTTTTTATGTCAGATATCGTGAAAAACGTGATTAACTCCCTCATAGCAGGGAGTTTTACTTTTGCTCATTCCCATTCTCAGGGATGAGGCAGGTTTCGCTTTGCTCCCCCCACATTCACAGGGTTGAGCGGATTTCGCTTTGCTCCTCCCCCTGCGAAGGGGGAGGCTGGGAGGGGGTTTAGCAGGCAACGCCAGATCCGGAGTTGCCATTAATACCCCACCCCAACCCTCCCCTTCGCAGGGGAGGGAGCCGATCGAGTTTTACTCAGATCCTTCCGCAGGGGAGGGTGCCGACCGGGTTTTACTCAACGCCTTCCGTATGCGAGGGAGCCTGACCGGCCAGAGAAAAAATCTTCTCCATTTCTACCCATTTTTCACCGGCGGGCGTCCACGGCGTGGGGCGCTGATATTTCCACATCAGGGCTTCCCATTCGCAGACTTTGGGATCCTCCAGACTGCGGCGTTCGAACAGCCCGCTGTCAAAATCTTCCGTGGTTTCCATCACCATCATCAGCCGGTTGCCAAGCCGGTAAATTTCCATGTCTGCGATGCCATAACGGCGCAGATGTGCGGTAATTTCCGGCCAGATTTCGCGGTGATAACGCTGATATTCTTCGATAAGTGCCGGATCATCCGCCAGATCCAGCGCCTGACAATAGCGGCGCGTCATGTCAGCGCCCGGTCGAGATGCATATAGCCGCCGTCCACGGTCAGCCACTGGCCGGTGGTGTGCGAGGCGCGGGAAGAAAGCAAAAACACCACGGTATTGGCGATTTCCTGCGGCGTGGTCATGCGCTGTCCCAGCGGAATATGCGAGGTAATTTGTTGCAGCTTTTCTTCAGGATGATCGAAGCTTTTGATCCAGCTTTCGTACAGCGGCGTCATCACTTCTGCCGGGATCACCGCATTCACGCGGATACCGTCGCCGAGCAGCGCCGCCGCCCATTCGCGGGTCAGCGCAAGAATGCCGCCTTTTGCTGAGGCATAACCGCTGGTATTGCCCTGTCCTGTTATTGCGGTTTTCGAACTGATATTGACGATGGCTCCCCGGCTGGCGCGAAGGGCGTCAAGGCTCAGATGCGCCATCAGGTAATAGTGGATGAGATTCTGTTCGAGTGATTTCACAAAGGCTTCGCGACCGGCATCCAGTCCCACGCTGTCGTTGGCACCGGCGTTATTCACCAGCCCGTCGATGCTGTCGTAACGGCTGAGAACGTCGTCCACGGCGGCTTTGCAACTGGCCTCGTCACGCAGTTCAGTCAGCACAAAACTGGCCTGTGGCGAAAGCTGTTGCAGTTTATGCATCAGGTCATTGGCCGGTTCGGTATTGCTGATGATCACCGGGATCGCGCCTTCTTCCGCCAGCGTCAGCGAAATCGCCGCGCCGATACCAGATCCGCCGCCGGTGACCATCACCACTTTATTTTGCAGATGCAGATTCATCAGTTATTTCCTGTAATCGGTAAAGGCTGTAATTGGTAAATCGCGCAGGCGTTGCCGCCATAAATGGCTGCCTGCTCGTCACTGCTTAATGTCGCGGTGGCCTGTTCGCATAAATCCCACGGATTTTCATCCGCATCAGCCAGCAGGCACACCGGCCAGTCGGAGCCAAACATCAGCCGCTCAGCGCCAAAAATCTCCAGCGCGGCCTCAAAATATGGCAACAGATCGCGGGCTGACATACCTGCCGGACGCGGTTCGGTCAGCAGCCCGGAAAGTTTGCAGCTGACGTGTTTTAACCCCGCCAGCGGCGCAACCTGCTGCTTCCAGTGCGCCGCACCCTTGCTCAGATCGGGCTTGCCGAAATGGTCGAGCACCAGAAAATAGTCGTCATGACGTTCGGCAAATTTCACGGCTTCTGTCAGATGGCGGTGCGTCACCAGAATTTCGTAGACAGTTTTCTGCTGCTGCAACTCACGGAGTCCGGCATTGATCGCCGGATTTTCCAGCCACTGCGCAGGCGAAGACTCGTCCTGAACCTGATGGCGGACAGCGCGTAACAGCGGATGCGAAATTGCCTCCAGTTCCTGTTTCAGTGCGGGTGATGACAAATCCACCCAGCCTGTTACGGCGCGCACGAAGTCGGTTTTCTCTGCAAGCTCCAGCAGCCAGCGCGTTTCCTGCACTGAGGAACAGGCCTGAACCAGAATCGAGCCCTGAACATCGTGACGTTGTAACGTATCTCGTAACGTTTCCGGCAATAAGTCCTGCTTCAGCACCGCCATGTCATCGCTTATCCAGCGGTAATCCTGCGGTGTGTAGCGCCAGAAATGCTGGTGGCTGTCGATGCGCATCGGCGTTCTCCTCGAGCTTTCTTTAGCATGGGTTTCAGGCGTGATGGCGATATTTTTCAATCGACGCCTGATGCATTTCGATGGAGAATCCCGGCGCTTCCGGCGGCATATACGCCGCGCCACGGATGTCGCACGGATGCACAAAATGCTCGTGAAGATGGTCAACGTATTCGATAACGCGACCTTCGTGCGTTCCCGCGATACACAGATAATCAATCATCGAAAGATGCTGAACGTACTCACATAACCCGACGCCGCCTGCGTGCGGACACACCGGCAGATTGTATTTGGCGGCCATCAGCATGACGGCCAGCACTTCATTCACGCCGCCCATGCGGCAGGCATCAATCTGCACCACGTCAATGGCTTCGCGCATGATGAACTGTTTAAACATGATGCGGTTCTGGCACATTTCGCCGGTGGCAACTTTGACCGGCGCTACAGCCTGACGGATTTTGCGGTGGCCTTCGATATCGTCCGGGCTGGTGGGTTCTTCGATAAACCACGGACTGGCGAAGGCGAGGGCGTTCACCCACGGGATGGCGTCGTTGGTTTCCCAGACCTGATTGGCGTCAATCATCAGTTTGCGATCCGGGCCGATAACTTCACGCGCAATGCGCACACGGCGGATGTCATCTTCCAGGTCGCGCCCGACTTTCAGTTTCAGATAATCGAAACCGGCATCGACGGCTTCCTGACACAAGCGGCGCAATTTATCGTCGGGATAACCCAGCCAGCCCGCAGACGTCGTGTAACACGGATAACCTTCCGCCATCAGTTTCTCTGTGCGTTGCTCCTTGTTGTCAGCGCGGCGCTGTAATAATGTCAGCGCTTCCAGCGGCGTGATGCAGTCGGTGATGTAGCGGAAATCGATGCAACGCACCAGCTCTTCCGGCGACATATCCGCCACCAGTTTCCACAAGGGTTTACCGGCGGCTTTGCTCCATAAATCCCACACGCCATTGACTACTGCACCGGTCGCCAGGTGGATTGCGCCTTTGTCAGGACCAATCCAGCGCAGCTGGCTGTCACTGGTAAAATCGCGCCAAAACTGACCCATATCGGCGGTGATGGCCGCCAGATCCCGTCCGACGATCAGATGTTCCAGCGCTTTAATGGCCGCACAACAGATTTCATTGCCGCGGCCAATAGTGAACGTCAGGCCGTGGCCTTTGAGCGCAGGATTGTCAGTTTCGAGGATCACGTACGCGGCGGAATAATCCGGATCCGGGTTCATTGCATCCGATCCGTCCAGCGCCAGCGAGGTCGGGAAACGCACATCTTCAACACGTAAAGCGGTAATGGTTGTCATCGCAAAAAATCCTTCAGCTGCAAGAGGTTATGCCTGCACCGTCTTCTGACGTTGCTCACCCAAACCTTCAATCCCAAGACGCATCACCTGACCGGCTTTCAGATATACCGGCGGTTTCTGCCCCAGCCCGACGCCCGGCGGGGTTCCGGTGGAAATAATGTCGCCCGGTTGCAGGCTCATAAAACGGCTGAGATAACTGATAATTTCGGGGATCTGGAAAATCATGGTGCGCGTGTTGCCGTTCTGCCAGCGTTTGCCGTCCACTTCCAGCCACAGATTCAGCTGGTGCGGATCAGGGATTTCGTCGGCCGTAACCAGCCACGGGCCGGTCGGACCAAAGGTGTCGCAGCCTTTGCCTTTGTCCCAGGTGCCGCCGCGTTCAATCTGGAATTCGCGCTCGGACACATCGTTGATCACGCAGTAACCGGCCACGTGCGACAGCGCATCTGCTTCGCTGATATAGCGCCCGCCGGTGCCGATCACCACACCAAGCTCGACTTCCCAGTCGGTTTTAACCGAGTCACGCGGAATCTCCACATCGTCGTTTGGCCCGACAATCGCGCTGGTCCATTTACTGAAAACGACCGGTTCTTTCGGGATCTCCGCGCCGGTTTCAGCGGCATGATCGGCGTAATTCAGGCCGATGCAGATAAATTTCCCCACCTTGCCAACACAGGCGCCGAGACGCGGTTCGCCGCTGACCAGCGGCAGACTTTGCGGATCAAGCTGGCGCAGTTTATCCAGCGTTTCCGGCTGTAAAAATTCGCCGCTGATGTCAGCGACATGAGCCCTGAGGTCGCGCAATTTGCCGTTGCTGTCGAGCAGACCTGGGCGTTCAGAACCTGCATTGCCGTAACGTAATAATTTCATGAGTCAGTGTCCTTCTGTGAAAGTCAGATCTGTGAAAATCAGTTGCTCCAGCCGCCGTCAATAATCTGAACCGTGCCGGTGGTATATGAACTGGCATCTGAGGCCAGATACAGCGCAAGCTGGGCGATTTCTTCTGTTTTACCAATGCGCCCGATGGGCTGACGCGAAACAAACGCCGCATACACTTCTTCTTCGCTGCGGCCTTCAGCCTGTGCCTGAGCAGCAATGCGCTGGCGCAGGGAAGGTGATTCCACCGTGCCCGGGCAAATAGCGTTACAGCGGATCCCGCGGGTGACGTAATCCGCCGCAACTGAGCGCGTCAGGCCAATCACCGCCGCTTTCGAGGCACTGTAAGCAAAGCGGTTCGGCACGCCTTTGATGCTGGAAGCGACCGACGACATGTTGATCACCGAGCCGCTGTTGCGTTCGAGCATGGCGGGCAGAAACGCGCGGATCATGTGGAACATCGCCGTCACGTTGAGATCTAACGCAAACTGCCATTCGCGTTCTGTGCAGGTCAGAATATCGCCGCTGTGTACCACGCCCGCGCAGTTGAACAGCACGTCGAGCGCACCGGTTTCTTCCGCCAGTGCGGCAATCGCCTGCGGGTCGGTTACGTCGAGCAGACGCGGAGTGATGCCCGGAATATCACGCAGTGCGCTGATGTTGATATCTGTGGCAATCACCTCTGCTCCTTCACGGGCAAACAGGGTCGCGGTGTTAAATCCGATGCCTTGTCCGGCGGCGGTGATCAGAACTTTTTTCCCTGCCAGGCTCATAGCTGTTCCCCGTAAAAAGTGTCATTAAAGGCCTAATGGTCAGGCCATTGGAGGTGAAAAAAAAACGTGATAAGCACTGCTTTTTGCTAAGATGTTCGGCAGGCTTGTACTTAAAACGCCATTTCGTTTAACCAACTTTTTACATGTATAAAACAATTCAGCAAGATTTTTGTCCGGGAAATGCTAGCTGAATCACTTAATGAGAATTGACCTCAGGTGTCCGATGCCGATAAAAAAATTAGAAAACCCCAGAATTTACAGGCAGATAGCTGACCAGCTAAAAACGTTAATTGATAACAAAGAATTTCCGCCCGGCAGCCGTCTTCCTGCCGAACGTGAACTGGCCAGTCAGTTGCAGGTCAGCCGGGCGTCAGTGCGGGAGGCGCTGATTGCGCTGGAAGTGATCGGACTGGTGGATGTGCGTGTGGGAAACGGCGTGATTGTGCGTCAGCAACCGTCGAAGCCTGCCGCGCCTTCGCAGGAACCGGTGATGTCGCAGGCAGGGCGTAATCAGTGGGCGGACGTGGATGATGAGCTGAATATCGAGCTGGATTTCACTGCCGAATTGCCGCCATTTTCCCTGCTGCAAACCCGGCGTCTGATTGAACCGGAAACCGCGGCACTGGCGGCAAGAAACGCAACCGACAAAGAACTTGCGGCGATCAGGCTGGCTTATGAACAGAACTGTCGCGATAACCGCAATGGCTCGGCCACTCATCCCGGTGACCGTTTGTTTCATATCCGCATCGCGCAGGCCAGCGGAAATCCGGCTTACGCTTTTATCATCGCGCACCTGCTCGGCCACCGTTATGGCACCATGTTCCGCAGCCTGCAACTGCACTACACGCCGCAGGATATGCCGCACCGCTCTGAGATTGAACATCTTGAAATCCTGACCGCACTGGAAGCAAGGGACAGTCGTGCAGCAAAGAAAGCGATGAAAGATCATCTGGATGCGGTCATCAAGATTTTTGGCCAGGGATGAAATAGGCGAGGCATCTGACTCCTTACTGTATTTCAGTGCCTGCCATGAGCGTTTACCAGACTTCTCTCGCCAGCCGTAAGAAGTTTTCCCCCAGCACATTGCGGATTACTTTTTCGCTGTGTCCTGACTGTAACAAATGGCCGACAACCTCTTCCAGCGCGGAGGGATGCACGTAGCCACCTTCCCCGGAATATTCCTCTGCGGGCCAGTATTCAGGATGTGCCGCCAGAATTTCGCCGGTACTGACATTGCCCACCGGAAAGGCATAATCCAGCGCTATTCCCACGTGGCGGGGACCGGCGAGATGAATCAGATAATCGACATGCCGGGCGAACAGCGCGGCGTCGGGGGCGCTGTCACCCAGGAACTCACCAATCCCGTTCACGCCAATCAGCCCGCCATTGTTCACACATGCCCTGATTTGTTCATCGCTGATGTTCCTGCCGTGCGCATGTACGGCTTTTGGATTGGAATGGGAAAAGATGACCGGCTTACGGGAATATTCAATGGCTTCGATGCTGGTCTGAAGACTGCAATGAGAGACATCAACGAACATGCCAACGCGGTTCATTTCATCAATCACTTCTTTGCCGAAAGAGGTTAAACCTGTGTTTTCATCATGGCAGCCGCCACCCGCGAGATTATTGCGGTTATAAGCAAACAGCATCTGTCGTACGCCCAGGTGATGATAAAACTCCACCATTTCAACGCGGCCATCCAGCGCGTTCATTCCTTCGATATCAAAGGTGATCGCCAGCTTTCCTGCAGCACGGGCGGAAAGAATATCCTCCGGCTGGTTCACCAGCAGATAGTCATCGGCATGATCGAGGATCCAGTGCCGGAACGCCGCCAGATTGCGTACTGTCTGCTCCCACGGCAGGACATCGAAGCCGACATCCACTGACAGGTAATGCACGCCCGCATCCCGCCAGAGTTGTAGATTATTCAGGTCTGCCGCCGGATCGGGCATGAAGCCGGAGTGGCCATCCCAGACCAGCGAGTCGGAAAAAATTGCGCGGGCGCGTCGGGCTATATCGGTCTGGATCATGTGAGTATTTCCTGCAATGACAAGGGGTGTTCGGGAGACGGAACCTTCAGGGCTGATGCCAGCCAGCCGGGTTCCAGCGTGGGTTCGGCCTGCAACAGACGCGCGGTGTAATCATCGAAAGGCGGCGTCAGCACCGTCTCCCGCAAGCCCTGACGCACCAGTTTGCCGCGATGCATGACGGCCACGGAATGGGCAATGCTGCGCACCGTCGCGATGTCGTGAGTGATAAAAAGCAAGGTCAGACCGGCAGACTGCTGAAGCTGTCTGAACAAGGCCAGAACGCCCTGCGCGACCAGCGGATCCAGTGCCGAGGTAGGTTCATCACAAATGAGAATTTCCGGTTCCGCTGCCAGCGCCCGCGCAATTGCCACTCGCTGTTTTTGCCCGCCTGAAAGCTGCGAGGGAAAACGATCGGCCAGCTCCGGCGCCAGTTCTACCTGCTCAAGCAACTGACTGAGACGTGCTTTAAGCGCGGCACCGTGTAAACCGCTGCGGCGCATGATATTCCGCCCGACCAGCTCACGTACCCGGTGGCGCGGGTTCAGTGCGGTATCCGCGTTCTGATAAATGTACTGGATTTGCCAGCGCTGCTGCGCAGTTCGCCGCTGACAATCAAACGACAGTGCCTTGCCTTCCAGCGTCAGCTCGCCGGATTGCGGTTTTTGCAGCCCGGCCAGCGTGCGGGCCAGGGTGGATTTACCGGAGCCCGACTCGCCGACCAGCGCAAAGGTTTGCCCGCGGGGCAGTGCCAGCGAAAGCTGCGAGATAACCGGCTGCCCGTTACCGTACCCGACGGTCAGATCACGCAGTTCAAGCACCGGCGCATGGTGTTCAGCGACCGGCAGCGGTGCCGGGTGTCGGGTATTGAGCAACGCACGGGTGTAAGGATGTGCGGCTGACCTAAGGATATCGGCAGTGCGGCCATATTCGATCTGTTTGCCGTGGCGCAACACCAGCAGGCTGTCGGCAATTTGCGAGACGACAGCAATATCGTGCGAAATATACAGCGCCGCCGTGCGGGTTTGCTTCACCGCGTGGCGGATAGCCGCCAGAACGTCGAGCTGCGTAGTGACATCCAACGCGGTGGTCGGCTCATCAAAAACAATCAAATCAGGCGAGGAGCACAGTGCCATGGCGGTCATTGCCCGCTGCAACTGACCGCCGGAAACCTGATGAGGATAGCGTCTGGCGAACTGTACCGGATCCGGCAAACCGAGCAGGGCGAACAGCTGCAACACCTTTACCTGTGCGGCTTCAGGCGTCAGGACACCGTGATAACACGCGGCTTCAATAACCTGCGAACCCAGCGGAAATGCCGGATTAAAACTGGCACTGGCCGATTGCGCGACATAACAAACGCGTTTGCCCTGCTGTGTCGCTAAACGGCATGCATCCCGGGGATGATAAGTTTCCCCCTGAAAAGTAATGCTGCCGCTGAGCGGTCGCAGCGCGCCGCGATAATGCCCCATCACCGCGAGTCCGAGGGTGGATTTCCCGGCGCCAGATTCGCCGATTACGCCCAGCACGTCGCCTTTGCGTAATTCAAAAGACACGTTGTCAATCAATACGGTTTGCTGATGTCCCACGCACAGCTGTGCGACCTGTAACAGTGCCTCTGACATCACTGATCCTCCTGTTGTTGCAGCTTTCTGCTCAGGGCATCGACCAGCAAATTGACGGCAATGACCAGCAACGAAATGGCGATAGCAGGGTAAAAGGCGGCACTGACACCAAACAGAATGCCGTCTTTATTTTCCCGCACGATGGCGCCCCAGTCGGCTGCGGGGGGCTGGATCCCCAGCCCGATGAAAGAGAGTGTCGAGATAAAAAGAATGCTGGCGCTGAACTGCATTCCCCATTCGGCCAGCAGCGGAAAGCGGGCGTTGGGCAGCATTTCGCGGATGACCCGGTACGCGTGAGATTCACCGGCAAGCTTTGCGGCTTCCATGTAATCCGTGGCCAGAATATGCGAGGCAAGACTGTAACCGAGACGGTAAACGCGCGTCGCACCGATGGCGGCCAGCACAACGATCAGCGTGCTGTTAGTTTGCGGTAACACCGCCAGCGCCACCAGCGCGATAATCAGCGACGGCAGTGACATAAACAGATCGTTGAGGCGTGACAATATCCCCTCCACCGCGCCTCCCACACTGACCGCCAGAAAGCTCAGCAGCGTGCCCGCAAGCGTAGCCATTACCGAAATCACAAAAGCAAACGACAAGGTAAGACGTGCGCCAGACAGCAGACGGGAGAACAAATCCCTGCCGAGATTATCGGTGCCCAGCCAATGGGCGGCACTCATTGGTTGCCAGATTTCACCGCTTATCTGACGGGCATCGTAAGGCGCGATCCACGGCGCGGCCAGCGAGGCGAAGACAAACAGGATCAGCAGAAACGCACCGGTCACGGCGCTTACTGAGGAGAAAAGTGATTTCATCGCGGGAACCTCAGTCGTGGGTTTGCCACCATCGCCAGCATATCGACCAGTAAATTAAGCAGAATATACACGGCGGCAAACACCAGCCCGCAGGCCTGCACGACCGGAATGTCGCGTACGGTGACGGCATCCACCATGTATTGCCCGACACCCGGATAGACAAAAATCACTTCGATGATCATCGCACCGACAATCAGTCCGGCCAGATTCATGGCGATCACGGTCAGTACGGGGGAAATGGCATTTGGTGCGGCGTGTCGCCATAAAATACGCAGCGGCGGTAATCCCTTCAGCCGCGCTGTTTCCATCCATGGCGTACTGGTGACCGACATCAGCGCACTGCGTGCCGATCGCAACATGTTTGCCAGCACGGCAATCGCCAGTGTCAGCACCGGCAGCAACAGGGCGGAAAGACGATCCGGCAGGCTCATGCCGTCATAAATCGTAGAGGGAAACGTCGAGACGCCCACGTGTAATACCAGCACCTGAATCAGCAGATAGCCGATTAAAAACTCCGGCAGTGAGAGAATAATCAGGGATACCAGCGTAATCACACGGTCGGGCAGGCGGTGCAGATAGCGCACGGCGAACAGTCCGCCCAGTAACGCGACCGGGATCGCCAGTAACGCGGCGGCACCCGCAAGCCACAGTGAATTGAGTAACCGGTGCCCGAGCTGTGCGCTGACCGGTTGCTGACTGGCCCATGAGAGCCCGAAATCGCCTTTGAAAATCTGTAGCATCCATAGCAGATAACGGGTGACCAGCGGCTTATCCAGCCCGAGACTTTGCCTGATACTGGCAATCGCCTCAGGTGTCGCTGCGCGTCCCAGTGACGCGGCAGCAAAATCACCGGGCAGGGCGTTGACGGCGGCGAAGATCAGCAGCGATACACCCCAGAGTAAAATCACCGCCAGCAGCAGGCGGTGAATTATGGCGCGGGCGAGCGGATGACGGGGCGCCGTGCTGCGCACCCCGCGGGCAATAAGACTTTTCATCAGTTGTTCAGCCAGACGCGTGAGATGACGTGACCGTTGGATAAATCGTTGCCGACATCTTCGATATAACCCTGGAGTTTGTTGCTGCTGGCGTTGAGGTAATTATTGAACACCGGCAGCAGGGTGCCGCCTTCATCACGCACAATCAGCGCAATGTCGTGATACAGCGTGCGGCGTTTGGCCTCATCCTCTTCTGCCCGGGCAAGTTTGAGCAGGCTGGCAAATTGCGGATTAGCGAAGTTGGTTTCATTGCTGGCTGAGGACGGGCCCAGTTCGAGCGAATAGATCAGATCCTGGGTTAAACGCGTTCCCCATGACGACACGCAGAACGGTTTATTACGCCAGACATTATTCCAGTAGCCGTCATCCGGCTGGCGGCGGATATCAATTTTGATCCCGGCTTTCTGCGCGCTGAGCTGGAACAGCGTGGCGGCATCGACGGCACCGGGGAAAACCCCTTCAGCGACATCCAGCACAATGGGCCCGCTGTAGCCCGATTTTTTAAAGTGGAATGCGGCCTGATCGGCGTCGTACTGGCGTTGCGGGATATCGGCCGGGAACAACGGATACGCACTGTTGACCGGGAAATCATTGCCCAGCGAGCCATAACCGCCCAGCACGCGATCCAGAATTTGCTGGCGATCAATGGCCAGTTTCAGCGCCAGACGCAGGTCGTTATTGTCGAATGGCGGGGTGTTGACCATCATCGGCAACGTGTAATGTCCGCGTCCCGGTGTGTTGTAAATCGTGACCGGGCCGCTTTTCAGCAGTGCCACGATTTTCGGGCTCAGCCCGCTGATGAAATGCACTTTTCCGGTAGACAGTGCTGCAACCCGGCTCGATGCATCATTAATCGCGATCACTTCTGCACTCGCCACATTGCCCCGGCTGCTGTCCCAGTCATGCGGGTTTTTCTCCAGCTGGGTATAGACGCCAGCCTCGAATTTGACGATGCGGTAAGGCCCGGTGCCGATCCCGGCGTTAGGATTTTCATAGCCGCCACCGGGCTGGATTTGCAGGTTCCACAGCGAAAGTACCAGCGGGAAATCGACATTGCTTTCATTAAGAGTAATGGTGATTTTATCGCCATCACTGGTGACGGTACTGATGGATGACAGATAGGCAATTACGCCGGAACGGAATTTCGGATCACGGTGACGGGAAAGGGTTTTGACTACATCTTCTGCCGTCAGCGCCTGGCCGTTATGGAACTGAACGCCTTTACGAAGGGTAAATATCCAGCGCGATGATTTGTCGGCGCTTTCCCAGCCTTCTGCCAGCCCCGGTATCGCTTTGCCGCTGACCGGATCGGTACGCACGAGCGTATCGCCCCAGGCACAACCTACCACCATCATGTATGAACTGATCCAGCTTGCCGGATCCAACACGTCGGTGGTCGCCGCACCATCAATGCCCAGTTTGAGGTGTCCGCCTTTCTTCGGTGTGTTGTCGGCAGCGGTGGCGGGCAGGGTAAAACTGAGCCCGGAAGCGGCGCCGGCTGCCAGAGAAAACTTGAGGAAATCGCGACGATTCCAGGAATTTGGCATTTTTTATTATCCTTATTTTATAGGCTGATACGGTGTGAATACCCTGCTGCACAGGCGAATCTGATGGTCAGAAATTGCCCCAAAGGGGCGTAATCCTAAGAAATAGGGAAGGGGGTGTCTAATACGTAAATAAGATAAGCGTATGATAAAAATAGAAATAACACAGACAGCGTAGCCGCGGGCGCAACGGCATGCTAGTGTGCATTTTTGCCTGAATTTACCTGCTTATAATGAAAAAAAACCATGATCTGGCTGTTATGCACTGGGGAACGTACCGCGTTGCCACGGCTGACGGTGTTTTAAAATCTGTCGAACCCGTGGAATGGGATCGTAATCCGTCTGAAATCGGACAATCCCTGGTGGGTTCGGTAGACGGACCCAGCCGCGTGCGTCGCCCTGCGGTCCGGCTGGGCTATTTGCAACACGGCGCGGCCTCGCGTGAAGGACGCGGCAAAGAGCCTTTTGTCGAAGTCAGCTGGGAGACGGCGCTGTCGCTGGTCGCGGCTGAACTCGCGCGCGTAAAGGAAACCCACGGTAATTCTGCGTTCTATGCCGGGTCTTACGGCTGGTCGAGCGCCGGTCGTTTTCACCATGCGCAAAGTCAGATGCACCGGTTTTTCAATCAGTTTGGTGGGTATACCGGCAGCACTAACACCTACAGTCTGGCCGCAGCGGAGCGTTTATTGCCGCACATTATCGGTGATCTGGATGTGCTGCAAAAACAGCATACTCACTGGTCCGTGCTGGCCGGAAAGTGCGAGCTGTTCGTCGCGTTCGGCGGACTGCCGTGGCGCAATGCGCAGGTCAACGGCGGCGGTGCCAACGATCACTCTCTGAAATACTGGTTACAGGAAATGGAACGCACCGGTACCCGCTTCATCAACGTCAGTCCGGTAAAGAACGATCTCTCATCGGTGAAAACGGCTGAATGGCTGTCCCTCAAACCGGGCAGTGATACCGCACTTTTGCTGGCACTGAGTTATGTTCTGGTCGATGAATCCCGTTATGACGCCGGTTTTGTCGCCAGTCATACCGTCGGATTCGATACGTACCGCGATTATCTGACCGGCGTACGCGATGGGCAGGCCAAAACGCCGGAATGGGCTGAACCGCTGACCGGCGTCAGCGCGCAGGCAATCCGCACGCTGGCGCGTGAGATGTCCGAAAAGCACACCATGATTAATATCGCCTGGTCTTTGCAACGCGCACGACAGGGCGAACAAACTTTCTGGGCGACGGTGGCGCTGGCGTCTTTACTCGGACAGATCGGCACGCCGGGCGGCGGGCTGGGCTTTGCCTACGCGTCTACCAATCTTGCAGGCTCCGATCGCCGCACCTTTTCCGGCCCGCGTTTGCCAATGGGTCAAAATGCGGTGAACGATCACATCCCCGTGGCGCGGCTTTCCGACATGTTGCTCAATCCCGGCGGCGCGTATCAGTTCGATGGCAAAAACTGTCAGTATCCCGATATCCGGCTGGTTTACTGGGCGGGCGGTAATGCGTTTCACCATCATCAGGATATCAACCGGCTGGTGAAAGCCTGGCGTCAGCCCGATACCGTTGTGGTGCATGAACAGTACTGGACGGCGCAGGCTAAGTTCGCAGACATCGTACTGCCGGTGACAACGTCACTTGAGCGCGAGGATATCGGCAGCGCCAGCAACGACGGCTATATGATTGCCATGCGTCAGCATATTGCACCGGTCGGTGAGGCGCGCAGCGATTACGCGATATTTGCCGCGCTCGCGCAGCAGATGGGCTTTGGTGAGGCCTTCAGCGAAGGGCGGGATGCGGCGGACTGGCTGCGGCATATCTACCAGCTTTCGGTTCCCCGTGCGCAGGCTGATGGCATTGAGCTGCCGGAATTCGATGATTTCTGGCAACAGGGCAAACTGGAATATGCGCGTCCGGATGCGCCGCAGATCCTGTTCGAAGACTTCCGCCGTGACCCTGAAGGATCGCCGCTGGCTACGCCGTCAGGCAAAATCGAACTGTTTTCACAGACGGTGGCGAATTTCGATTACGAAGAATGTCCCGGTTTCCCGTTCTGGTATGAACAGGACTTCCGTGAACAGGAGGCAACCCGTGCCCGCTGGCCGCTGCATTTGCTCTCAAGTCAGCCACGGACGCGGTTGCACAGCCAGTACGATCACGGCAGCGTCAGCCGTAAGACAAAAATCAGCGACCGTGAACCGCTCTGGTTACATCCGCAGGATGCCGCCGCGCGTGGCATTACTGAGGGCAGTATCGTACGGGTGTTTAACGATCGTGGCGCAATCCTGGCGGGTGTTCATCTGACCGAGGATGTGCGCCCCGGCGTGGTGCAAATGTCGACCGGTGCCTGGTACGACCCGCAAGATCCGTCGCAACCCGACTCGCTGGATAAACACGGCAACCCGAACGTACTGACGGAAGATCGCGGCAGTTCGCGACTCGGGCAAGGCTGCAGTGCACAAAGTTGCTGGATTGATATCGAGCGCTGGGACGCGCCTTTACCCGATGTCACGGCTTTCCAGCCGCCGGTGTTAAGGTCGCGGGCGTCGGCCCACACCGACAAGACCTTGGGTTGACAGCCAAACTGGCCCTAAGGTCAAGGTCGTGGGCTCGCCGCCCACACTGGCCCAAAGGGTTTTAAACGAAACCCTTTGGAATCCTGCGTTTTTTTAACTGCACGCTCCGCTCGCTGGCTATGTTTCAGGTATCACCGCGACAGGCTGGAAATCTTGCCGCTTTGCGGTTCCTTCACTCGGTCCTGGAGCCTCCGGTCTCCAGGCCGCTCCGTTCAGCAAGATTTCTGAATCGCCCGCACGATCTTAAATCAACGGCAGATTGTTTTATCTTTTAGATAAGTTTATTGGCGTGCTCAAAAATGGCACCGAATGAACGGTTCGAGACCTATGGCTCGAAACCTGAAATTCGGGAATCGCGTAGCGATGACATTTTGCGCCACTCACCAATGCACCAGAACATGTACGTCGTGCCTGCGATAGCGCGCAGTGAAAAAGCGCGGAGTCCAGAGGCCCGCGCGTTACCGGGTCTCTGGTCGGTGTGGGCCGACGCCCACGACCTTGACCTTAAGAGCCAGTGTGGGTGGCAACCCACGACCTTGATCATAATTTGTTTTTAAAAGCCGCCTCTTTGCAGCGGCCTACTGCAATTCCAAACTTCCCCCATTCGCTACTTCAACGCTTCATCAACTGGCGGACAGTTGCTGCTTGAGTTTGAGCGGTTGCTCAAGTATCTTGCTGGCCTTGAGCGCTTGCTCAAAATCTATCTGAGGCACTTTTTATGTTCGTCAATAACCGCTGGCTGATACTTGCGATTGTCACCAGTACACTCTTTTTGATCATCATTGATATGACCGTGTTGTACACCGCGTTACCGCGTCTGACGCAGGCGCTGGGTGCCACGGCATCGGAAAAATTATGGATAGTGAACGCCTATCCGCTGGTGGTCGCCGGTCTGTTACCGGGCGCGGGAATGCTCAGTGACCGTATCGGACACAAAAATCTTTTTATGAGCGGGCTGCCGGTATTTGCGCTCGCCTCCCTGTGCGCGGCGTTTTCTGCAAGCGCTGAAATGCTGATCGCGTCGCGCGTTTTCCTGGCGATTGGAGCGGCCATGATGATGCCTGCGACCTTGGCGATTGTGCGTCATGTCTTCACCAACGAACGTGAACGTGCGCTGGCGATCGGTATCTGGTCGGCGGTAGCGTCAGGTGCGGCGGCGCTCGGGCCGGTGATCGGCGGCGTGTTGCTGGAATACTTCTGGTGGGGCTCGGTGTTCCTGATCAACGTGCCCATTGTGCTGGCCGTTTTCCCGTTTGCCCAGGCGCTGATCCCACGCGGTGAAGGCAATAAACAACGTCCGTGTGATTTTGCCGGTTCTGCGCTGGTGATGGCGGGGCTGGTCGGGGTTATTTACGCGCTGAAAGAACTGAGCCAGATTAACTCTTCATGGCTGGTGATCTTGGGTTCTGCCGCCTTCGGTGTGCTGTTCCTCGGTTTATTCGTCAGAAGACAAAAACGCGCTGTACAGCCGATGATCGACTTTTCACTGTTCCGCAATCGTGCCTTTGCCTGTGGCGTGGGCGTGGCGATCACGTCAATGATTGCGCTGATCGGTATCGAACTGGTGCTGAGCCAGCGGTTGCAGCTGGTGCTCGGACTGACGCCGTTTATGGCGGCGATGTTTATTCTACCAATTCCGGTGGCGTCTGCACTGGCCTCGCCGCTGGCGGGTATGCTGATCCCGCGTGTGGGTGTGCGTAAAATGATGCTGGGTGGCTTCGCGATATCTGCGCTTGGCATCGTCATTCACGCACTGGTCTATGATGGCAGCGCGGTGATGCAGCTGATCAGTCTGTTTATTTTAGGTTTTGGCCTGGGCGGCGCTGTGACGGCGGCTTCCACCTCCATCATGCTTAATGCACCGGAAGACAAGGCTGGCATGGTCGCCGCGATAGAAGATGTGTCGTGGGAAATGGGCGGCGTGCTTGGCGTCACCTTGCTGGGTGGCCTGATGACGGCCGTTTACAGCCGCAGCCTGACACTTCCGCACGGACTGGTCAGCGGTGAAACGGCGTATGACAGTCTGGATGAAGCATTAACGATCGCCGGTAATCTCAGCCCTGAGCATGCGTCATTGCTGACCAGCCTGGCACGAACCGCGTTTGATCAGGCGTTTCTGGCGGTACTGATTTCTGCGGCTGCGCTGGTGATTGCCAGCGTTGTAGTGCTGAAAATTGTGCTGCGTAAGTCCGTGGGCACACGCCGGGCTTCCTGATAAAATGCCGGTCTGAGCAGTTGCTCAATGCCAGCACAGGATAAATGATGAAAGAAAACCGGGAAGCGTTAAGGGCTAAAATTCTTGACGGCGCCATCAGTCTCTTTATCGAAAAGGGGATTGAGAAAGTCACGACGCGCGAGCTGACGGAGTACGTCGGGATTTCCCGCAGCCATATTTATCATTATTTTCCTGACTGGCAAACGCTGTGCATTGAAGCGCTGTCGGTAGTGATGATGGCAGAGCTGAAAGAGTTTTCCGCTGAAATCGCACTGCTGGAGCCCAAAGCAAAATTGCACACGCTGGTGTGCAATTATCTGCCCGATACGCAGGGTGATATCTGGCAGTTGTACGGATCACTGTGGCAACTGGCGGCGCATAACGAGGCTTACGCCGAACTGGCGCGGCTGATGGTGCATAAGTGGCTGGAACTGCTGGCTGAAATTATCCGTGCCGGGATCGACAGCGGCGTGTTCCGCCCGACCGATGCCGGACGCGTTACCCGTCAGTTATCCGCCATCATGAATGGCTATTCCGATCAGCTGATCGTCATGCCTTCTGCCGAAGCCCGTCAGGAAGCGATGGATGATATTTTGGATTTTATCGGAAGGGTGCTGGAAAAATAAAAAACAGAAGGCCGCCATGATGGCGGCCTTTTTCACTTAATGACTTCTCATTCCTGCCGCAAACATCAGCAAATGAAACACCGATGCCACAACAAATAACGCCAGCACGCTGCCGCCCCAGATGACGGCCATCCAGCCGACACGCTTTAAGAACGGGGCTTTAGTGATGTTGCTGTCATCCATTTTTCTGATGAGATTCATAATGCGATTCCTCAGTGATAACCCTGATCCGGTGTGACTTTCCCGCGGAACACGTAGTAGCTCCAGAAGGTGTACACCAGAATAATAGGGATGATGAACAGGGCGCCGACCAGAATAAAGCCCTGACTTTGCGGAGGTGACGCCGCTTCCCAGATGGAGATGGACGGTGGAATGATGTTCGGCCAGATGCTGATCCCCAGACCGGTATAGCCCAGGAACACCAGCGCCAGCGTCAGCAGGAACGGCGAGTGGTGCGCATTTTTGCTGATGGCGCGATACATCCATGCAGAGACCAGCACTACCAGCACCGGTACCGGCAGGAACCAGTAGAGGTTAGGGCGGGAGAACCAGCGGTTGGCGATATCGCTGTGTGTCAGCGGCGTCCACAGGCTGACCGCCAGCGTCACCAGCAGGAAAACTATCAGCAGCGGTTTGGCGATGTTGTGCATCGCTTCCTGCAATTCGCCTTCGGTTTTCATGATAAGCCAGGTGCAGCCGAGCAGTGCGTAAGCCACCACCAGCGCAAAACCACAGAACAGCGTGAACGGCGTCAGCCAGTCCAGCGCGCCACCGGCATAAGTACGGTTTACCACCGGAATACCGTTGATGACCGCGCCAAGCACCACGCCCTGACAGAAGGTCGCCAGCACAGAACCGCCAATGAAGGACTTATCCCACACGTGGCGTTTGGCCGGGCTGGCTTTGAAGCGAAATTCAAAAGCGACGCCACGGAAGATCAGGCCGAACAGCATCAGGGTCAGCGGAATAGTCAGCGCGTCCAGTATCACCGAATACGCCAGCGGGAATGCGCCGTACAGCGCCGCACCGCCCAGCACCAGCCAGGTTTCGTTGCCGTCCCAGACCGGCGCAACGGTGTTCATCATCACGTCGCGGTCGTGCTCTTTTTTCACCAGCGGGAACAGCAGACCGATACCCAGGTCGAAGCCGTCCATCACCACATACATCATCACGCCGAAGATGATGATCAAAAACCAGATCAGCGGTAAGTCGATACCCATTATCAAGCTCCCTTATTTTCGTCGGTCAGTGATTCTGAAATCGCAGACAGCGGACGTGCAGGCGTGCGGTGCTGGCCCGGACCACCGTGGTCAACGCTTTCGCCTTCATGCGCCTGCGGACCCTTACGGATCAGACGCATCATGTAGCCGTAACCGACACCAAACACCGAGCAGTAAATGACGATGAACAGGATCAGGCTGACGCTCATTTGCAGCACATTGTGGTTGGATACCGCATCTTTGGTGCGCAGCAGTCCATAAACCACCCACGGCTGACGCCCCATTTCAGTGGTGATCCAACCCGCCAGTAACGCCAGCAGACCGGAAGGCCCCATCAGGAAAGCAAAGCGCAGGAACGCTTTGGAGGTATACATTTTGCCGCCACGACGCAGGATCAGGCTCAGCACACCCAGCAAAATCATCAGCATGCCCAGACCCGCCATGATGCGGAAGGTGTAGAAAATAACGGACGAGTTCGGACGATCTTCTTTCGGGAAGGATTTCAGCGCCGGGATCTGATGCGTCAGGCTGTGCGTCAGGATCAGGCTGCCCAGATACGGGATTTCAATCGCGTAACGGGTTTCTTCACGGTTCATGTCCGGGTAACCAATCAGCACCAGCGGGGACGGTTTGTTGTCTTTATTTTCCCAGTGGCCTTCGATGGCAGCAATTTTGGCTGGCTGGTATTTCAGGGTATTCAGACCGTGCGCATCACCCAGAAACGCCTGAATTGGCGAGACGATCAACGCCATCCACATTGCCATCGACAACATGGTACGGATGGCTGGCGTGTCGCGACCGCGCAGTAAATGCCATGCCGCAGCAGAACCGACGAAGAACGCGGACGCCAGGAAGGCGGCGGTGGTCATGTGCATTAAGCGGAACGGGAAGGACGGGTTGAAGATAATCTTCATCCAGCTGACCGGTACCACCAAATTGTTAACAATCTCGTAGCCCTGTGGTGTCTGCATCCAGCTGTTAGAAGCGAGGATCCAGAACGTCGACATCAGTGTACCGAGCGCCACCATGCAGGTAGAGAAGAAGTGCAAACCAGGGCCGACGCGGTTCCAGCCGAACAACATCACGCCTAAGAAACCGGCTTCCAGGAAGAATGCGGTTAACACTTCGTAGGTCAGCAGCGGGCCGGTAATACTGCCGGCGAACGAGGAGAACATGCTCCAGTTGGTGCCGAACTGGTACGCCATCACCAGACCGGAGACCACGCCCATACCGAAGTTAACGGCAAAGATTTTCGACCAGAAATGATACAGGTCGCGGTAAGCCTCTTTTTTTGTTTTTAGCCACATGCCTTCCAGAACCGCCAGAAAACTGGCCAGCCCGATGGTGATTGCGGGAAAAATGATGTGAAAAGAGACGGTGAAGGCAAACTGGATCCGGGCCAGTTCTAGCGCATCAAGACCAAACATAACAACCTCTTTTTGTGTGTCAGATAACCCTTCCAGACGCTGGCACCGGTACGGGAACCGGCGATGTCGGACATTCGCAGGTGAAGTCTTGAATGAAAGGGCAGTACAGCTGGGGTTTCGCGAGGGATGGATTTAACCACAGCGGGAGAAGGCATTAACAGGGACGATCACGGGGGGGAATTACTGGCTGAAACACTTTCGTGTCGGGCAGAGAATGAGGCGGGAGAAAACAATTTTCGATGTCAGAGGGCGTGAGAGGGATTAACCCTAAGTAGAGGATGGATATGTTGTTGCATTGATCTGGATCAAAGAGTTTTGATGTTTTCCAAATGTAATTACCCTGCATCCGGTAATGACTTTTTGTGTGCAAAATCGGTAACAAAAAGGTTAAATCTGGCAGGGCATCAGCGCATTCTTATTTCTAATGCAATGTAAATTTATGTCATCTGTTTTGGCAAAAACCGCATCAATTCAGGTAATGGTTGTAGCATTTGTTTACATTTGTGTGGCGTGAGGTGGCTATATGAGGAGGTGTATTAACAAGAACCCAGCCGTGATCAGCCACAGTAATCCCACGGTTAACATTGTGCGATGCAGAAGTTTACGTGCGCCTTGCCAGCGGGCTTCAAGCTGGCGGGTCGGACCTTTTCTGACAAGCCACAGTTGTGCCATCCCCTCATCAAAAAACTCAAGGTCATGGCGGCTGATGAGCAGGACGAACAGTTTCTCGTCAAGCCACAAACGCCAGCTCCCCAGCTGAATTTGCATAATTTTATTGGTCATCAGGGGGGCTGGCATAGCGACTCCTGATAGTGACCGAGTGCCCGGATGTGTGCAGCAGAAAATACCACCCAAGGCCGTTGTGTTCGGATATGAGCGATCGCCTGTTGTGCAGTCTGAAATCCGCCTTCTGCCATTAACCATGCCGCGGCGATAGTGGCGCTGCGTGACAAGCCTACCGTGCAGCAAACCAGAACGGTGTCATGTGAATGCTTAAGCTGGGTCAGCCGGTTCACTGCTTCTTTGAGTTGCGCTAAATCTGGTTCACCTGACCATAGCTGAGAAAAAACAGTGGGCCCAGTACGAACAGCCAGCATAGCCCCTGTTTCCAGGGGCTGACGGTCTGCGCCGGTATTGCAATGTCAGCCATGGGATTTTCTTACCGCCAGAGATACGGTGAAAATGCCAAACTCATCAATAAGCTGATGAGATTTTTCAAAACCTGCCTGTTCTACGAGGGCATCCATTTCGCCCTGACTGCGAACGCGCATTATCCACGGGATGCCGTTCTGGTGACTGGTCAAGGTATACGCGATGGTTTTTAACTGCGGATGCCACGGCTGACCGGTATAAATCAGCATACCGCCGGGTGGTATCGCTGCGGCCAGCCCGGCCAGTGAGTTTCTGAGTAAATCGTTATCTGGGAATAATTCGTACAGTCCGGAAACGATACCCAGCGTCGGTTTGGGCTCGAGTGACGCCAGAGAGTCGTAGTCGAAAGCATTGCCTTTCCTGAACTGAGCAACGTGGGAAAGCCCTCGCTCCTCTATCATTTTTATGCCTTTTTCTACATTGATATCGCTGTAATCGCGCAGCAGAATGTTTTCAATCTCCGGTTGATTTTGGAGTGCATCCAGTACATATCGCCCATGCCCGGCAGCAATATCCAGGATGCGTACTGGCATATCACGCTCAAGTAATTTCCCGATAGCCTGTCCGATCATCTTTTGAATATGAATTTTGCGTATCCGTATACCCCGCCAGCCAATACTGTTGAGGTAGACCCGGTCAATCATTCGCCCTAAAACACCCTTGCCTTCAGCAACATTGCGGTAGACGTAATCAAGCGTGCTGCCTGAGTCAAATCCAGTTTCATACCCTAACTGCATGCCCTTTGATTGTCGTCCGACCGTTTTCATGCCGTAACTCAGCATCCGATAGAACATGCCTTCTGGCGTGCCTGCTTTCAAGGGTGCCTGCAAATCACGATAAGCATCCGCGCCGGGGCTCCAGCAGTCTTCATCTTTGTAGTCAAACGGCTCTTGTTTTTGATTGTAAAGTCGGGTGACGAAATTTTTGATTTTATCGAAGGCAATATGGCGTTCTTTTTCACCTAATGTGTCGTGGTAAAAACCCGGCAGAATGTGTTGCTCTTTAATTTTACTGCGCAGACCGGCGTAAAATTGCTTCTGTGGTTTTGTGTGAACGACAAAATCGTCGCCCGAAATCAGCAACTGAGTCGGCAGGGTAATGGCAGAAGAATCACTGACGATACGGTCAGCCGTTTTGTACAAATCCAGTAAAATATTGACGGCAATCTGGCGGGTGATCAGTTTGTCCTGATCAAAATTCGCGTTACGTTGTGGATCGTGTGTCAGGAATTTTGATTTGACGTAAGAGTTAACGTAAAACAGACCGCGCAGGCGCCGCATGAATGCCAGTGCGGTTCGGGCGAAAGGCACGTACAGTTTGACTTTGAAAGCCGGGGAAGCCAGCACGACACCGCGAATTTTCGGCGCATAATCATGCACCCACGTAGCAACCAGCACGGCGCCCACGCTTTGCGCGATCACCACAATATCTTCTGCTTGTACCCCTGCGTCTTTTTCAACAAAACGGACAAACTCATCAACGTCCTGTACGGATCGGGCAAGGCTCGGACTGTATCCGCGTTCACCGGGAGACTGGCCGTGCCCGCGTGCGTCCCAGGCATAAAAATCGGTATCATGCATCGTCAGTTCATCCACTATATGCTGCAACCGGCCGGAATGTTCGTGCCCGCGGTGAAATAAAATGATCACTTTCTTGCCAGCACTATGCGTCGCCGGCCAGTGGCGAAAGTACAATGCTTCACCATCGCCGGTCGAAAAGGTATTTTCCTGATATTGGCGAATTTCCTGATTCATGTGACTTTCCTTGTTGTTTTATTCTGCATAATGAAAAGCGTGTGAATATAGCGTCGCAGCACGCGCCAGAGTTTTTAATACACGCACCTATCCATAGAAATAATTAAAGAAGTGGAAAAATAACGGTGCGGTATAAATCAGAGAATCCAGCCGGTCGAGAATGCCACCGTGACCGGGCAGCAGATTCCCGTAATCTTTCACGCCGACGTCGCGTTTGATGGCAGACATCACCACATCCCCGCAGAATCCGCCAAAACCGATGATGAGGCCCGCAGAGAGAGAATGCAGACCATTCATCGGGGTCAGCAGCGGGCCAAATATCCCCGCCAGAAGTGTTGTCGTGAAGATGCCACCCGCTAAGCCAGCCAGGGTTTTATTCGGGCTGACCGTGGGCGTGACCTTGATTTTCCCAAACCTTTTGCCCCATAAATATTGAGCAATGTCGTTGATTTCAGTGGCAGCGACCAGAAAGACAACCAGCAAGGCACCCGCGCTGCTAGTGTTACCTGACAGGGTTAGTAAATACGCCACGTGGCTCAGCGCAAAAACGGTGGTCATCATTCCCCAGTGCATGACCGCAGCAGAGTGCAAAAAACCTTTAGTGTCGCCGATCATGACCATTCTGGCAGGAAGCAACAGGAAGACATAAATCGGGATAAAAATAATAAACATGCCGTACCATGACATTCCAACCCAGATATATTGCAGCGGGATCGCCGCATACATCCATAAAAGCGGAATACGGTCAGAAAGGCGGGTAGGGGCGAGTGTCAGATATTCTTTGAGTGATAAAAAACTGACAAGGCCAAAGAAGCTTAACGCTAACCATTTTGGTGACAACATGGCTAATGAAAAAACAAAAATGATCACCCACCAGCTTGTGATCCGTTGTCTCAATTCAAGCCAGTCACGTTGTGGTTTGCATTTAATTAATATGAATAAAATGAAGGTAGCGAAAAGCAAAATACCAAAAATACCTGAAAGGCAATATTGCAGCGTTTGAGCTGAATCAGACATTCATTACCGCCACGGCTTCACGACAGCGATTAATGCATGTCCAGATCAGTAATAATGCAGCGACGATTAACACCACGTTGAAGATATATAAATACTGAGGCCACAACGCAATGCCAAGCCCTGACGTACCAAATAAAAAGGCACGGTCACTTTTCCCAAGTGGGCCGCGATAGTCTCTTTTACCGGTCAGTGTCTGCGTGAGAATGCCGCAAAATTCGCTGAACCATGACAACAGCACCACGACGACCACAAGCTGTGGCGAAACGCCGGTCAGAAAGGCAAAAGCGAGGTAAAGAGCTGCATCAGAGATAAGGTCTCCCGACTCATTGAGGATCGCGCCCAACGGAGTTCTTTGATTGAATTCGCGAGCCAGCATGCCATCAATGGCATTCAATGCCATGCGGAAAAACAAAAAAATCGGCAGTGAAATATACAGAACGGGAAAAGGGAAGAGCATCAATATTCCGCCCAAAACGACAGAGCTGAACATAGCCACAAGTGTGACCTGATTGGCTGTCACCCTCCGTTGATGGAGTTTTACGACCAGGGGTCTTAACAGATTTTGGAAGCAGGGTTTCATGTCGTAAAGCGTCACTGTGTGGCTCCTGCCCTGGTGATGAATAGTCGCGAGAAATGACGCCCGAAGGCGTCATGGTAATAAACGTTCTACCAGTTCGAAAAAGGCATCTTCGCCAAATGCGCCGCCCGGTCCGGTGAACGCATTGGCAGGGCGCCAGGTCCAGTGTCTGTTTTCACCTGCCTGCATAAATAACCGGCACAAGACAGTGGCCCCGCCTTGCGTACATAGATTGGCTTCCACACAGCCTGTCACTCCTTGCCCGTATAAAAATACCGGCGTGAACTTAACTTTCCGGTCTTCATACTGCAGCTGAATACCCGGCACGCTGAACGATTTTCCTCCGATCAGGCATTCAACCAGTGAGACGCTGGTGCTCTCCACCCTGATGCCGGTGTCCGTCAGCCACTCTTCTATGTTTTCCTGAAGTTCGCTCATCCGCTGGCGGAACTCGGCGATATCCGCCTGACCTTTATTATCAAATGAGCCGCTGCGGGGCTGGCTGTCTTGCAGCTTTTTTAGAAACCGTTCTTTTGCTGACATACGTCCTCTGTAATTTAAAATGGCTGACGTCATCACACCTTCTGATGCTGTGATTCATTTCACTCAGGCAAAGTAAAAACACACACGTTCTGTTGCCACTTTCCGTGGTCACAATCAGAAATGGACTGGCTAAACTGACCCAGGAAACTAATTACACTGTCACCACTGCTAAAGCTTATTTTTCCCGCTTTAATTAGCGCTTCGGGCCTGTCATCGATAAAAATATTTTGCGAGGAAAGCGAGGCCAAAATACGCTCCGGCAGACTTGCTGAGATTTCGGAGGGTTGATACCCCTTTTGTTTTAACCATCGCTGAGCCTGCATCCGGGTGGATATATCGGGTTGATAGGTCTGAGCGAATGATTCCAGCAACCAGCCATTTGAGTTCTGGTAGTGCCAGAAATAGGGATAAGCCACCAAACTGTAACGGCTATCGTGAAGACGTTGTGCCTGCCGTGGCTCGCTGAGCATTACTTTTGCCCGTTTCTGGAGTTCAGGAGTGGGGCGCAGAATAGCAATCTGCTTCCCTGTCAGGTCGTCGCTTAAGAATTCATAAACCCCCTGAATATAGAGCGCCGAACGTGACGTATTACAGATATTCAGATTGTGTATCACCTGCCAGTTGCCGTCGGCCTTTTTACTGGCCCACGCCGCATGAGAATATTGAATATTGTATTTCCCCAAATCCTGTCCCTGACGTACCAGAATGACAATTTCATCTGAACGTGAATTCAGCTTGTTTTTTAAGGCAACAGCATTCGCCATGGTTTTTGAGACGTTACTTACCTCAGGCTGAATATCTGATTCACAGGCCGAGCTGGCAGCATAAGCGGGAAGGGCTAAACAACACATTAAGGAGAGGCTGTAACAGAGGGTTTTCACTGTTTTTCTGCCATCGGCACACTTGAGGACAACCCTTCATCACTGGCATTGCGCATATGGGCAACAGGTTTTCCTTCTTTCTTGAGCACTGCACCTTCTCCCTGCGGTGCTGGTTCAAGAGTAAGGTGATCCCCGGCTTTCAGTTTGGCATCCTGCGCCATTTTATCGGATAGTTTGAGTTTCACAGTTTTCGTATCAGGCGTTTCGGTTACCAGGGTGGCAGTCTTCTCTCCCTTGCTGTATTCCACGCTTTTAAGTACCAGCGCAGCGGGTAATAAAACCGGGGAGAGGATCAGACCGCTGACCACAACCGAACTTCCGGCGCTGGCCAACGTTCCGGATAACATATACACGGTTGAGCGTTCATCTGCATGGGCACATGTGCTGCCGGTCGTCAGTAAAGCGACCAGGGTGATGCTTAGAATTTTGTTCATAAGGAAACTCAGATTTAAAAACGCATCGGCTGATGCGTATCAGGGTTGAGGTTGGGCATGATCCGGGGTGGACGCCAGTAATGCATACCGGTTAAGCAATTGCGTGAACTGATTATCCGTTTGCATCACCAGCTGCGGCGAAACATCTTTATTTTGCTGTTTATCCTGCGCCAGTTTACGCAGCGATTCCTCCACCGGCGGCGAGCTGTTCAGCGCCTGCTGGATGGCAAATACGGAGGATTTCAGCTGCGAGACGGTCATGTATTTACCGCGCTGCTCATCCAGCCCGTTTAATTTATCCGCCAGTTGCTGCAACTGGGTATTGGCCTGGTTCCAGCCATCGAGATTTTCCAGCGGAACCGCGCTGGCGTTCATATGCTGTGACCAGTTTTTTGCCAGCTGCTGAGTCGCCGGGTTATCCGGCCACAGCGTTTGTGTCTGTTTGACCAGTTGCGTTCCGGTGTCCAGTGGCCAGCGAGGAGAGAGTTTTGCCAGCTGGTCGACCTGTTTTTGCATCGCTGCAATCAGCGCGGGTGCTTCACGATTGAGCATATCCGCCTGCTGAGATTTCAGCGTTTCCAGTGCCTGCGGGCTAAGGGGTTTCGGGAGAACCGGCAGCATTGCGGTCAGTTGCATTGCGGCCTGCGGACGATAGAACGCATGGATGCCCGCCTGAAGACCAATGCCCGCCAGCGCCGTGATCGCCACACCTGCAATAAATCCCTTCCACTGGATTATGCGTTTTACCGGCGGGGGCGGGGCGATCACCACCTGGGATTCGGCGGCCTCAGCTTGCGCGACATACACCCATTGTTCTCTGGGCGCGTTTTCTGACGGAGTTTCTGCCTGAACTCCCGCGGCGGGTAGCACTACGGCCGCATCGGTAGCGGCGTGCATATTTTCCAGACGGACGGCGGCACCGTGCATAAACGTGCCTAATGCGTCGAACTGGCTGGCGTGTTTCAGTTCCAGCCGTTGCAGCACATCACACAACGACGTGATCAGCTTTTCGGCCTGATAAATCGCAGGTAGATCGCGATACTCCAGCGTCATGGTGCGCAAAGATTGCTGAAGCCGCTGGCTCAGACCGGTCAGAATTTCCATCCGGGCATGAACCGGCAACGGCCACAGCGCAGGCCACTGACGGGAGATCAACGCCTCAAGGATCGCCAGACCTTCATTGAGGCCCGTCAGGCCAATAAGCTGAGTTCTGGCCTGCGTATACCACGACGCAGTTTGCAGCTCTATGCCGTTTTGCTGAAACAGGTTCAGGCACAGCTGTTCTACCTTTTTCCAGTCAACATCCGGACGGGCCGGATGCGTCAGTTTACTCAGTTCTTCGCGCAAACCGGCGTAGTCAGCCAGCGCACGCGGATCGCCACCGGTGCGCAACTGGCGTTCAATAGACATAATCGTTTTCCTTAACTGACGTAATTCTGTTGTTTCATATGACGCATCAGCACGCGGCCTTCCGGCATAAACTCTGTTCCGAAACGCACCAGCCCGAGGTCTTTCAGTTCAGCGTCGATGGCGTACTCAAGATGCCCCGGCGTGAACTGTGGCAGCAATATCACATTGATTTTTCTCAGGCGGGGTTCGTATTTGAGTAACGTGCCGGAAAGCGTGGTCAGCAGCGAGTGCGCCGTGCCGGGCATCCCTTGCAGGATTTTGCTCATGTCCGGCAAGCCATAATCGGGCAGGTGCGTAAGCGTGCCCGCGCGACAGTTAAGAATGCGCTGCATGTTATCAAGCACAGAGAGGATCACCTGATTCTCTTCGCTGACGTTGTGCAAATCGAGGCCGCCGGCAAAGTTGCCAGTGAGGATTTCATAAAGAGAGGGGGATTTTGAGTTCATTCGCGGTTAAAGTCCTTTCTTAAGCACAAAGCACTGCCGCGCGCGCAGGATCAATGGAAACCAATCCGGCGAGTAGCGTGTCCATTTCGAGGATGAGTTTTGCTTTATCAGTATCGCCGCGCTGGAATTGCATTCTCAGCAGTTTGAGTCGTCGTGCTTTTACTTCAAACAGCAGGGCGGGCTCCCATTGTTTCAGCGTGAGGCTATTTCCTGTGCTGTCCAGTTCTCCAAGTAAGTGGAGTGCCATTTCATTTTTTCCATATTGTTCAGCAACACGAGCCATGAGCAGCCGTATTAGCCAACGCTGGCGGGGTGTAGTGATCCCCGGGCGAATCTGCAACCAATTGAGTGCAGCTTCAATACCTTCACCGTCTGCCTGCGCCAGTGCTTCGGTTTCAAGCTGAAGAACATCTTCATCGCCACTTGCAGAGACTGCATTGGGTTCAGATTGCCATCGCCCGTCATTGTCCTGAATATCACGAGCGATCCAGCCGGCGGTCACTTCGTCGGCAAAGGGTGTACCGTCATTGTAGGCGAGCGTTTCGAGTCCCGGTAAACGAAGCAGCAATAACCGCAGATCCTGCTCGATAAATTCTGCCAAGTTATCATAAGGCGCCCCCGATTTGCTGAGTGCCTGGTGCAAGTACCATTGAATATCCAGCCAGAAATGGTTCACGCCTTCAGTAAACATCCTATCTGCATTTTCCAGTAATTCGCTCCAGCTTTGTTGCAGATACAGGCGTTTGAGTTGGGCACGGTAGTCAGTACGGGGTGGTACCAGGCGAGTACAACCTTTAGCGTCCAGCGGAGGGAGTTGGTCGACGGTGTCCCAGCGTATTGTAGTCATCAAGCGGTGTCCTGATAGCCAGCCTTGTGGCTGGTCTCGCAGGTACTGAGCTAACGCCTTAGCCTGATCGAGTAACTCACGACCAGACTGTATTACCTTTAATGTCGGCATGTCCGGCGATATGGAGCGCGAATCAGATGTTGCCTGACCGCCGCTATTTTGCGGAACAACGGCATCGAAGCCACCAGACTGAGCCAGTCGGGATTCAAGGGCATCATAAAGACCGCCTAACTGTGGTCGGTTTGCGTCTTCCCATGATGTAATGACGTCTTCAAACAGTGTGAGTGCAGCCAAAATGCGTTCAAACTTTGGCTTATCGACTTCGGGATACAGCGAAAGGCTGTCGAGGACTTTACTGCCTGCCAGCCACTCCATGGCAGCCCGCCGGCTATTTTTTCGTGATGGCAACAACTGGTCACCATAGCGAGAGACCAGTCCGCTCAACAGTTCCAGTCCTTCGGCCAGACCCGATTCACCGTCGCGATGCAATCGTGCCCAGAGGTAATAAGTGGCTACCCTTACGTCTTTGCATACAGTGGTCAGTAATTTCTCCGCCAGTTGGCATACCAGTTCAGTATCCGCGCCTGAAAGCTTATTAACCTCTTCACGCATACGTTGAAAGTCATCGTCATAACCGGGATCTTCACCAGTTGCATTATCGCTGCTAACCGGGTTTAGCCATTTTTCCCACAGCGCTGTTTGCACTTTGGCCTTTTGCATCAATATATCTGGGTTTTCCTGTGGGCATAGCGCTAACAGGGTGTGTAATGTGGCCATGAGACATTCCTTTTCGTTATGGCATTTTTAATGTGGCGGGGCTGGGAAATACAAATTTCTGGATTAAAAATTGAAACCTTTTCAAACTCTACTTCGGAGTTGAAAACTCCTATTTCAACAATGGCTATTGTTTTTTAGGATGAGCAATAGTCCATACCTGTGGTTTCTTTTCAACGTAGAAAGTAAATCGATGAAAGCTTTTAGTTGGTTAAAGTCTCTTTCTCCGGCCAGTTGTATAATTCTTCCGGTAATCCTTTTGGGAAAAATCCTTCTGGCGGCACATCGATAAATTCGCCTTCAACCCGGCGGATAAGGGTCCAGCCGGTTTCGGTCCACTCAGTTTCTTCCCAACTGTAATCTTTTTCACCTGTGTCTGGGTCGGACCAGTTACTGCGCCTGATGCCCTGAGATGCAGGGACTGGTTGCCCAAAGTCCTCGGGAATAAACCGGGCTGGTGCAAACTTAATATCCGGAAGATAGAATCCTGTTTGTTCGGGGTTTTGTCCTATTTCTATCCTTACGGAAGGATCAAGTTTATAACAAGGTATTTTTGCTGGGAGTTCAATGTTTGAATATAAGCTTCCACAGCCGGTATAGGTCAAATCCCCATCATCCCATGACCCTCGCAGCGTCATTGATAATCGCCTGTCAAGTTTTTTAGCCACAGATTCAAGAGCAGAAATTTTATTTATTTCATATTCAGTCATCCATCCATTCCAAAACTCAACAATACCTTTGCTAATATTGCTCATAGCATGACCGATATCGAATGCTTTGATGTCACCATGAGTTCGCAGAATATAAGCTTTCATGTAACGTTCTTTCATGGGTCTGATATTAGGCATCACGCGATTTTCCCATACCATATCGGCCTGCTGCCATTGAGGGAGCTTACGGGTATTAATCGGCATTTCACGTTTATATCTTGCCAGGGCTTCTTCATGGGCATCGATATAGGCAATGATGGCGTCACGGGTTTCGGCATAATGTTCTGCTGAGATGAATTTTTCTAAAAAGTAACATTCCTGCGGATGTAAAATACCCATTATTCTTTTCCTTTTTTATTTATCCGTCACTTCCTTGCCAATAATAGTAACCGGTTAAAATCAAAACCGGTTACATGCACAAAAGTCATTCAGCTGTTTATAAAAACGCTGCCCTTATCATCCCGCTCCAGCAGTGACCAAAGCGTACGATGAAGCTTGCCTTTTTTATCTTCATATTCCGGCAGAGTTTGTCCATGTTTCACATGAACATAATGCAAACTGCCGTCGATAAAGGTGCCCCAGCGGCCCGAATGCGGGCTGGTTTCGCCGCTGTACGCGGTGATTCGGGTGGGTTCCGCCTGGCGCAATAACTTCTCTTTTTCCGGCCAGTTGTATAATTCTTCCGGTAATCCTTTTGGGAAAAAACCTTCCGGCGGGACATCGATAAATTCGCCTTCAACCCGACGGATAAGGGTCCAGCCGGTTTTTGCCCACTGAGATTCTTTCCAATGAAACAATGGCTTTCCTGTATCAAACGCAGTCTTATCTGTCCGTGTTATTCCCTGCCACGCTTCAGGAGGCTCACCAAAATCTGCGGGAATAAACCGCGCACTGGCAAAATTAATATCAGGTAAATATATTCCAGTTTCTACAGGATTTTCATTTATTTCAATACGAACAGATGGGTCAAGTTTATACCTTGGTATTCTAGGTGGTATTTCATCTAATGTGTAAACACCTCGATCAATATAAGTCAAATGGCCTTCACTCCATATTGCGTCAAGGGTTGATGATAATCGATCATCAAGCTCCGAAGCTAAATATCCTAGTTCAGAAATTTTCTCACTTTCATCACTACTCATCCAACCATCCCAAAACTCAGAAATACCTCTATTAATATTGCTCATAGCATGACCGATATCGAATGCCTTAATATCACCATGAGTTAGCAGAATATAAGCTTTCATGTAACGTTCTCTCATCGGCCTTATATTAGGCATTACGCGTGATTCCCATACTATATCAGCCTGCTGCCATTGGGGGAGATTACGGGTATTAAGCGGCATTTCACGTTTATATCTTGCCAGTGCTTCTTCATGGGCATCAATATAGGCAATAATGGCATCACGGGTTTCGGCATAATGTTCTGCTGAGATAAATTTTTCTAAAAAGTAACATTCCTGTGGATGTAAAATACCCATTATTCTTTTCCTTTTGGTTCATACCAGTTGTTTTTATTCTCTAGCTTCGGTAGCCCCAGATAAGGGCTGACCGGGTCACCAGTCACATCACCATAGCCCCAGCCTGTTTTCCGCCGCTCACCGGTAAACTCTTTTTTAAGCTGCGACGGATCCAATACGATTTGTACCGCTCCGCCTTCTAGTGAATATTCTTTTGTATTATCATTGACTTGTGTGGCAGCGCGGCCTTCCCAGACCTTAAGAGGTTGCCCCGGTGGAACGGTATAAACGACATATTCCCCGTTTTCATTCCAGCTTTTCCATACGGCAAAACGTTTACGCCAGTCACTTTTCGATGTCAGTTTTTCAAATTCTGCTTTTCGCATCCAACAGATACTATTATCTGAAGAGTTAGGATCGATCACACGATAAATAACCTCCCCGGGGGGAATCTCTACTGCTCTCATTGAATCGTCAAAGGTATTATATTTGCTATCCAGCGGTGTTTTCCGTTTAGGAATTCGCCGGATATCCGGCCAACCATTAGCAACAGATTTCTCGTCGTCAAATAAGCTTATTGGTGGAAATGACATTTTCTTTTTCCCAACATCCACCCAATCCGGCTTTTCCTGCTTAAACATTTCCACTTCTTTTGCCGCCCGTTCACCGCCGTAGAGGTGTACGTTGCTGCCCACATGCGCTCGGTAGGCATTGTCACCTTCAACACGCAGGCGGTTTGCCAGTTTTTCCAGTAAATCCGTGACGGGGGCGAGGGCTTTACCCAGCATCCGGTCCGCGTTGCGGCGTACTGTCAACAGCATGTTCCACAACGCGGCTACGGGTTGCTTTAACGATGCTGGGCCCCAGGCCGTGACTTTATCGAGAAGTTTTTTGGTGACGGAGAGGAGTTCATCAAAAACACTTAACAGATCGAAGACGTCCAGGCTGTCGATCACGCCGCGTAATTTCTCCTCGAGGAAACGGTAAGGGTTATAAATTTTCAGATACTTCAGCGCGCTGCGCGTGGCGGGCATATTCAGAAAATCGTTCAATAAGCCGATGGCGCCTTCAAGAGCACGGTAAAGCTGGCCGGGGTTGTTTAGCTGATCCAGATGACTTTTACGCAAATATAAAAACAGGACTTTAAATCCGCCCTTGCACAGCGACCCTAACACCGGGAAGCAGCCGATCAATGTCAGGCATAACGCAACCCATGCCCAGGTGTCGCTGTCGTCTTCATTAATTTTTTTGCAGTTAGCCACCAGATCGCGGATATCGCAGAGCTGATCCACAAACGGGATCATGGAAATCACCGTCCCCGTGACGACCTGTCCGGTGGTTTGTCCGGTATTGAAATCTCCCTGCAGGGTTTCCCAAATCCATTGGCCTGCGGCCTCAATTTTTCTTTGTCCGCTGTAGACCCAGCTGTCAGGTGCCGGAGTGAAAAATGCCAGCGCCTTTTCGAAATCGTCATCCATTGGTGATTGTCCCTGTTATTTCGTTAAAAGGCTGTCCGTTGCCGCATCAAGCGAGGTGTAACGTTCCCAGTCCGGATCCGGTAAGGGTTCGGGCAAAACGTATTCCACGCTGGCTGATTCAAACGGCACATTTTTATGCAGTGCATATCCCTGTTCATCAAGCTGGCCTGCCAGTACTGAGCCGCTTTCGAATGTGATGCGGTAACCCGCGTTCGCTATGGCATTTAAGTCTTGATCCCTGAAATCCAGCGCCAGGTCGTATTTTCCGCCTCCAGGCAGATAGGGCATTTTCAGCCGTACAGGATTCGCCACCGTCAGCACCGTATGCGGCGTTTTCCTGAAATACTCACCGGCCGTGCCGTACTCAATTTTGCCGTCCTGCAGGATGAGATAACTGCCGCCGCCAATCAGCGTGATGCGTTTTTTAGCGCTGAACAGGATGTCGCCGTCCACCGCCGTGATGCTCACTTTTTTGCCCGCCGCAAGCGACAGCTGGTTGTTCTGCGCCTGAACGTCGACCCTGCCTTCGCTGGCCTTCAGGCTCATCTCACCCTTCAGCGCAAAGATGCCCATTTCCTCACCGGTGTTGACGGTCAGGTTCTTAATCACCCCGATATCCGCGTTTTTACCGGCGTTCAGTATCATGTTTTTGGCGGCGGCCAGCTGCATATGTTCGCCGCTGGTCAGCGCCATGCCTTCCGGGGCGCTGGCCAGCACCACCTGATTTATCGGCTTCAGCCGTTCACTGAACATCGCGATTTGCGCCGCGATGTCGGCCTCCAGCGCGCTGGCCTCGGCGGCGGCCTGGCTGAGGGCCTTTACCTGACGCTGCAGGTAGTCGATTTCGGCCATCGCCGCGCTGTTATCCAGCACCTGACCCTGCGCCTGCGGCTGGGCGTCCGCGCTCAGAAAGACGCCCCTGCCGCCGCGCAGAACGCCGTGTTCGTCGGTGCGCAGCTCAAAACCTTGCCCGCGCGGCGCGTTTTGCGCATCGACGATATGCCCGCTATTCAGCTGGGTTTTGCCGTATTCGGTGGCGAGCTTGATGTGCTCCTCACCGCGCCGGTCCTCCATCCGCAGCTTGTTATTTGACGGGGTGCGCAGGACGTTGCGGGTGTGGTTCCGTTCGGTCACGTGGTCGGGATGTTCGGAGTCGTGCAGCGCGGCGGCGATATACGGCCGGTCGGGGTCACCGCCGTCAAAGGCAATCGCCACTTCGGTGCCGTCGGTCAGCGGCATATGCCAGCCGTAGCCGTAGCCGCCGTAGGGTTTGGCGAGGCGCACCCACAGGTACGCGTAACCGGCATCCGCCGACGCGCGGTCGCCGTCAATCCGTACGCGGTAACGCCCCTGATTATCGAGCCACGCGTAGGTGTCGCCTTTGGTCGGGCTTTCCACCCGCGCCGGTATCGTGCCGCTGAGCACCGGCCGCGCCGGCGGTTCGGGGCGAAAGCAAATCGTTTCGCGGTAGGCCATGCCCCAGATATTGAGGCGGAAGTGGTCGGTGCGCGAGCCTTTGGCGACGATGCGGGTAATGAGGATGCCGTCCGGCAGGTCGCTGAACGGGTAGGCCTGCGGCTCC